>Ga0153918_1000143_pt1 | contig 54532 bp, 43 predicted proteins | sample TSFL002MetaG_FD_104687 | JGI IMG/M metagenome (GOLD analysis project Ga0153918, IMG submission 104687) | Attine ant fungus gardens microbial communities from Florida, USA - TSFL002 MetaG | ecosystem: Host-associated > Fungi > Mycelium > Unclassified | place: USA: Florida, Paynes Creek Historic... | reverse complement strand
TTTTTAAAATCGCCTTTGGTTAAAAAGCTCAATCCACCGGGGATGGCTACGCCTTTTACCTGTTGCTTGTTTTGATCTACATAACCAAACAAATACATATCGGCCACGCTGTCTTTAGGGTAATGCCCTTCCAGCGCCGCTAGTTTTGCAGGCTGATACTCAGCCACCACTTTGGCAGATTCATGTCCCGCTACCAGTTGCAACAGCGAGCACACAGTAGCTACTACTAACGATATTTTAAAAGCCGCCTTTGAAAACTCCAGGTGGCGTTTTTTAACCAGGTAATAAGCGCTGATACTCAGCACCAGGAAAGCGCCAGACAGGAACGCCCCCAGCCACACGTGCGTTAAACGCTGAACCGATGAAGGATTAAACACCATGGCCCAAAAATCGGTAATCTGTGCGCGAGCCCCTAAGCCTGTACCCACAATATGGAAGCCTGCCGGGGTTTGCTGCCACGAGTTGGCCACCACAATCCACACGGCCGAGAACATGGAGCCGATGGTAACCATCAGCGTAGCCATAAAATGTACCCATGGACGCACCTTGTTCCACCCGAAGAGCAATACGCCCAGAAAGCCTGACTCCAGCGCAAAGGCAAAGATTCCCTCGGCGGCCAATGCGCTACCAAACACGTCGCCCACATACTTGGAGTAAACAGCCCAGTTGGTGCCAAATTCAAACTCCATTACAATCCCTGTAGCTACGCCGATGCCAAAAATGAGTGCGAAGATGCGCACAAAAAACTTTGTCATCTGCTCATACAGCTTTTTGCCGGTACGCAGGTACATGGCCTCCATAATAACCATGATCAAACCAAGACCAATACTTAAAGGTGGATAGATGTAATGGAAGGCAATAGTAAAAGCAAATTGCACGCGGGCCAGTATCTCGACATTCATAGTATACGCCGGGTTTAGAGGTTAAAAACTGCTGTAAATTTCGGCATAGAAATGCCTCGGTGCTCAGCCAATCAAGATAAATATTTTATTTAGAATGAATATGGATTTATATTTTTTTTGTTACGGAGGGAGGAGTGAAGAGTGGAGAATAAGGATTAAAGATTGATATCGCTGTGGCGGAAAATATAAAGGGCTGTCATGTTGAGCTTGTCGAAACACGGCGCGACGGCTTAGCCAAACTGAACAGTTATACGCCTTCACAGAACATCAGCGTAACAAATATGTTATGTTTGTGAAAATCAAAACACATCTGCATCATACTGATAAAAAACAAAGAATCATGAAAAAGTTAAGCTTTATTATAGCCCTGCTATTATTGAATACTGTAGTATTTGCGCAAAGTGTTGACCTGCGCCGCAAAATTGAAGTGACGGGCGTTGCCGAGCAAGAAGTAACGCCTGATATTATCAACGTATCCATCTCACTGAAAGAATATATGGATGGCAAAAACAAGGTAACCATCAGTCAGCTGGAAGGCCAGTTGGAAAAGGCTATTGCCGAGGCTGGCATCTCAAAGGCTGATTTTACTATTAATAATCTGTCATCATATAACTATGTGATTCAAAAGAAAAAGAACCCCGATTTTCTGGCCAGCAAACAGTATAACATCCGCTTTCACGATCTGAATAAATACAACGCGATTGTGAGTAAGATTGATCCTAAAGGCATTCAATCAACCAACATTGCCAGTTATGATTATTCAAAAATGCCCGAGCTGAAAAAAGAGCTGAAGATACAAGCTTTACTTGCTGCCCGTGATAAGGCCATTTATATGTTGACTGCGATTGGCGAGAAACTTGGGGGAGTAATTAGCATTAACGAATTTGACAATGGCAACGGAGGTATAGCTGCACCAGTTTATGCTAACAGGGTAATGTTCAAAACCGCAGATGCGGGCGCTGTTGAAGATTCAGATCTGGATATTAAGCCTATTAAGCTCAGCTTCCAGGTACAGGCTGTGTTTGAAATTGGGAAATAGTATCTTATTAAAGATGTTTTCTGTATGAAACCGTAATCTATTGTTAATCTAATACTTATCAGCAACGCCGCTTTATTGCGGCTTTGCTGTTTTCTAAAGTGTATTAAATCTGTGTAACGCAACGGTTAATTTACATGGTTTAATTCATAAAGGCTTGACAAACTGTTTTTTACAAGCTAATTTTATTGTGCGAAAACTATTGTCACTCCGATGTTCCGTATTAAATCAGGCAAAACTATTTTTATTTCTTCATCGCCCGTTATTCAACTAACAAGTAAAAACGAGGTGATGCACGTTACCACGGCCATGCGCATTTTCCCGGCCATTAATGAGTTTAAGCCTGCATCAGTCATTTTTGATTATGATTTTCTGGGGAACGATCTTGAAAAAATCCTGCGCAGATTTAAGGCCAATGCCTATTACAGCAAAATAAAAGTTTACTGCTACAAACAAGCCTGGCATACCGGCACAGACGCCTTGCTGCAAGCCTTGGGTGTTGATGAATTTATTTATGCCAAGGATTTAAAACCAGCAGCCACTAAGCCGTCAGCAACCATTACAGCTATCAATAACATGATTGAAAAAACTGTGGCCAGTTCACTGGAAGCAGCGGTGTAATTATCCCTTAATTTCATCAAGATTTCAAGCTTAATAATTGTCCGGACCTGTTACTGCTTCTTTATTTTCAATGGAGATGCCACGCGCGTGTTATTATCTTTCACAAAAGCCTCCCAGCCAGTGTAACTTACTTTACCGCCACGCCCGGTACTAATTTTCTGGAAGCTATGGCAAACGGCAACCGCTAGTCCGTCGGTAGCATCCAGAAACTCAGGCGTTTCTTTAAATTTTAACAAAGTTTGCAGCATCGCAGCTACCTGCTCTTTAGTAGCATTACCATTACCAGTGATAGACTGCTTAATTTTACGCGGGGCATACTCGCAAATAGACAAACTTCGCGACAGCGCCGCCGCGATAGCCACTCCTTGTGCCCGGCCCAATTTTAACATCACCTGTATATTCTTGCCATAAAATGGCGCTTCAATGGCCAGGCAATCTGGGTGATAATTATCAATCAGGGCTACCGTTTTCTCAAAGATGCGTTGCAGTTTCAGGTTGTGGTCATCAAGGTTGCCCATTTTTACCACGCCCAGGCTTATTAGTTCCAACTTGTTGCCGGTTTCCTTTACTAGTCCGTAACCCATAATGGCCGTGCCTGGGTCTATACCTAAAATAATACGCTCTTTTACCGGAACTGTTGCCTGCATGACACAAAGCTAATTATCTTTAGCCAATATTTTTAGCATTTCGGCTTAAAAATCTAGATTCAGGCAATATTCTTCACGGCTAATCATCCGCGCACCCATTGATTCCAGATGCTCGGTATGCACCTGGCAGTCAATCAACTTAAAATCTTTACGGGTACACAGCCAGATCAGGGCTGCCTTAGAAGCATTGCTTACTTTACTAAACATACTCTCGCCACAAAACACATGGTTTACTTGTACGCCGTATAAACCTCCCACCAATTTATCGGCCTCCCAAACTTCTACTGAGTGCGCGTGACCGGCGCGATGCAGGTTCAGATAGGCGGCGCGCATATCGGCAGTAATCCAGGTACCATCCTGATCTTTACGCCCAATAGATGAACAATTACTAATCACCCCTTCAAAATCTTCATCAAAACTAATGCGGAATTTGCCCGAACGCAACACCTGCTGCATGCTCTTAGCAATCTTCAGTTCGGCTGGAAAGAGTACGAAACGCTCATGCGGCGAGTACCACAAAATAGGCGTTTCATCACTATACCAGGGAAAGATGCCGTTTTGATAAGCCAATAACAAGCGCCCGATAGAAAGGTCACCCCCCACAGCCAACAAGCCGTCATCTTCGGCCAGTTCGGGGTTAGGGAATATCAGGCGCTCATCAAGGGCAAATATCATGAGGGCAAAATTAGCCCTTTCTTTTTATCACCAGCTTTCTGTTTTGCGCTTTGGCAATATTTTCCATGTAAGCCTGCATTTCGGCGTATTTTGCTGCCGGCACTATCTGGTTGTTCAGGTTAAAATGCGTAGTGCTGGTCACTTGGTTTTTAGCCGCATCATATTTATAGGACGCCTGGTAATCGCCGTAAGTAAATTTCAGGCTCACATCTGCAGGCAGGCTTTCTATATCAAAATCCTGTGGCAGATCTATAATGGTTACGCAGCTTTTCTGCATGGGATAATCAAAATAGTAATCATACTTGCGCTTCTCGCTATCTTTCAAGGTGCTGCTCCATAAATCCAGCACACTTGGGCGGTAAAACTGCTTATTGCCTGCCAGCAGGTCGCAAAAGCTATCATACTCCAGTTCCATATCCGTTTCTTTAACGCCGCCTACGTCTGGTGCATCTTTAAGTTCGAATACAGACGGCTGCCTGATCTTGAGATTTTTCATCAGGTAGCTTTTTTGAAAGTCTACCTTTTGTGCAGCCAGTTCTGTATACAACTCCCTGTCATCACCGGTAGCCTGTAGTTTAATGTTGGCCTTAGCACTGCCATCGGCAAAAAGCCTTAAATGCACCAACCCCTGTAAACTATTCTCGGCCATTATGCTTCGCGGAGTGTTCACCAGTTTGCCGCCATCTTCGGTAATCAATACTGCATTACGATTTTCTGTAAATGAGCCCAGTTTCCCGAAGGGCTGCTGCATATTAGTACATTCCAGCCAGGTAGTATCACCTTTCATGGGCATGCACAAAATAATATGATTAAAAGAGTCATAAGTAAAAGCCGGATCTGCAGGCTGCCCGTTAGTCCCGGCCTGTACCACTGCATAATAAGACGGTACACCAGCCGCCTTTAACAGGGCATACATGTAGTTAACCAGCGCTTTGCAATCGCCGTACTTCTTTTCGTCTACAAACGTGGCAGGAAAAGGCTTTAAACCGCCAATGCCCAATTGCACACTTACGTAACGCATATTTTGCTGCATATAGCGGTATAAAAAGCGAGCCTTATCTTTATCGCTTTTTATAGTATCGGTCATGGCTTTAATCTCTGCCGCGCGGGCAGGACTGAGCGAATTAACATCGGCAGTAAGCCCACCTATCCATTTGCCATAGTTTTGCCAGTTGTTCATTTCGCCCGGTATGCCATAGTACTCAAACTTATCGGCGGCAAATTCTACACTTTTGGTAGAAAGCCAGTCCGGCACACCCGATTCTTCAGACTTTTCGGCTTTTAGATTCTCCACTTGCCAGGTATACACATCCATGCCGTCCTGGGTACTTTTTTCAGGCGCTATATCCGTGTTTTTATTTTTATACCGAAAGCCTATGGCCGGGTTTACTACAATCTTGCAAATACTTAACTGGGTGGCATTATCGTCGGTAGCATCGCTGATTTTCCACCTACCCACATTCATGTAACTGCTATTATCTTCCGTATACACCGTTTCTATGGTACAGGGATATGAGGCTACCGTATGCTCCAGCAACAAAACGCGATCATCTGTATATAATGAAAATCCATCAACAGCAGAGTGATCATACATATCGCTCTTTTTATACTTTTTGATGAGCTGACCGCCTGCATTATAAACGCGCATTTCTACATCGTCTATAGTGCCGAACTTTTTGTTGTAAGGCAACATCATTTGCGCGGCCTTGTCGCCTTTCTCGTCCAGGATGGTAGATATATCATGCATTTTTACCACTTCCCGTCCGGGTGCCTTGATTACTATTTCCTGGTACGAGTAACGGGTAACCACATGCACGTCCTTCTTCAATGAGTCAGGAATAGTTGCCGCCTGATAATATTCTTTAGGCAAATTTTTATCCTGACCAATAGCCAGACAAGGCAATGCCAGTGCACCCGCAAAAGCAAAGCCCTTAATTAACCTTCCAATCATTATTCCGTAGCTTTTTTAAGGGCTATTGGTTCATTAATCAGCTCACCCATTTTTTTGTAAAACTCATGAATGCCAGCATAGTCTTCCTTAAAATATATGGTATTTTTCAGGTCTACTACGTAACGCACCAGTATGCTGTTGTTTTGTTGGCCAACAATACGGCGAAAACTAATACTATGATCAGGCATTTCAAGGGAGATTGATTGTGGCAAAGTTTCTGGCTTATAACCTGCCGGCAGGTTGTAAACACCTGTCATGCTAAAATTATTGCGGTAACCAAAATCAATGTCAGATGCACGCTCTTCGTTTACAAACGGGTTATTGCGCAATGGAACAAACACGCTGGGTACAAAGTAGATGTAGTTAGCATCAGAGCCGGTAAGCTCCTTTTTAAAATCGATATTTTGAACCAATGGTAACGTATCCGTTTCCATGTTCTCCACTTTTAAAGAGGCTATTTTGAGCGTGTTGTCATTATTGCGCAAATAGTCTATGAACTTCTGTTCGCCGTCTGTTTTATAGCGTTCAATTCCGCTAAGGCGGTTGTAGCTGTAGCTATTAATCATTGCCACTCCGGCCATGCTCCCATCGGCTTTAATATCAGCCTGAACGTTAACCAGCTGCAAAACCGGGTTAACCTGGTTTAAAAATACCAGATCAGAGGTTTTGCTTTCCTTATCTATATAAAAACCTTCAGATCCCAACAGGTTATCGGGCACCTCGCAGTAGCTGTTATACTTGCTGGTAGCATCAAGCACATATCTGTGCAGGCTATCTACAGGAATATAAACCACGCCGCGGTTAAACTGATTAATATCGGTAAAGGCCGGATTAACAGCCCCGTGAGACCGCGTACTTACCACCATTGGATAAGCCTTTACGCCCGATTGCTTTAACAAGTGATAAAGAATAAGATTAATCTCGGTAGAGTTACCTGATTTTCTGTCCCAGGCCTTAACCGTACCGTCATTGGTGTACCAACGGTCATAGCCATCCCATTTCATACCATTTTTCACTTCATTAAACAGGTAGCTGATTTTTTCCTGGTCAGTATGCATTCCTTTAGCTTTGGTAATAATAGCTTCTTCGCCGGTAAGCTTTCGTTTTAGCTGTGCACCAAAGTCCTCATCATCTGTCAAGCCTGTACCAACTTTATCCCAGGTATCAGAAAACGTTTCAACAAAACCCACCGGTGGTTTAAAAGAAACGAATTGAAAGCTGATTTTTTGCAGATTATCTGTTAAAGAGCGCATGTAAGGCTCTGTAGGCATGGAGTGTACATTAACCATTACCCGGGTGTTCATGTCGCAATTGTAATTAATGGCGCTAGGGCCAGATCCAAGAGATTTGGTTTCGGCGCTGTTTTCATTTACGGCAAAAGCGCTGTACAAACGCATTTGCGGTCTGAAATAAAAATATTCTGGTATCGATGTACGTAATTCGCTGTAGCGTACAGGTAAAGTAGCTTGAAAATACCATGTAGGTATAGATGAAGAACTGTGACGGCTAAGGGTATATTTATATTCAATTACCGAGCCCGGCTTTATGTTTGGGAATGAAAATACCATAGCCGAGGTGTATTTATCTACGGTTTCATTATATAAAACCTTTTTATCCAGCTTGGTAATTTCCACCTCGCCCTTATCATTCAGGTTGATAGTTTCTGCCTGCAGGTTGGTAATAAACTCATAACGATTATTGGTAATATAAGTAATGCGGATGTTGGCTTCCTTCTTACCATTCTCATTAAAAATTTTTATGCGTTTATGTACATCCTCGGTAATATTCAGCTCCTGGTCATAATAAAGGTCGCCTTTTTCAAAAAGCACCATGGCATTGGCGTCTTTTTCAAAGTCGCACCCGGTCATTGTCAGGTCTGCTTTATCAATTTTACCGTAAGCTTGAGGTTTGGCCACAGGAGTTTGGGCCTGCACGGAATTAACGCCCAGCCATAGTATGGCAGGCATAATAAGTCTTTTCATTGCGATTAAGATTTGGTCAATCTGGTTTAAAAGTAATACATATTCACAAAACCAACCAGTTTGTCAGACAAATTTTTCAAACCTTTTGTAACTTTCAGAGTCTTAGTATTTAATACCCCTCTATCTATGAACAATGCAAGGCAAATAAAGCACCTATATGCCCGCGCCGGCTTTGGCATTAGGTTTGAAGACCTACACGAACATGAAAATTGGTCTGTCAAAAAAGCGGTAAAAAAGCTTTTTGAAGCATCGGCAGGGGTACAAAACATCAATGCGGTTACCGAGAACCTGGATCTGCGTTATCACCCCAATCAATCAGAAGACGAAAAAAAGGCCATACAGCTAGAGCGCAACAAACAAGAAAAAGCACTCAATAATGCCTGGATGCAACAGATGGCCGCCAGCAATGCGCAGCTGCGCGAAAAGATGACGCTGTTTTGGCACAACCATTTTGCCTGTAACATTGGCAACTCTTATTATGAGCAGCAGCTGAATAATATTGAGCGGGCCAATGCGCTGGGGAATTTTAAAACCATGCTCATCCAGGTATCGCAAACGCCGGGCATGCTACAGTTTCTGAACAATCAGCAGAACGTTAAAAACCACCCGAATGAGAATTTTGCGCGCGAACTGATGGAACTTTTCACCATGGGTCGCGGCAATTATACCGAGCAGGATATTAAAGAGTCGGCCCGGGCATTTACCGGCTGGCAGTATGATGGCAAAACAGCATCATTTGTTTTTAGGCCTGGCGTGCATGATACCGGCATTAAAACTTTCTTGGGTAACCAGGCAAATTTTTGCGGCGAAGATATCATCGATATCATCATCAAAAATCCGGTTACGGCAAAGTATATCTGCACCAAGCTATACCGTTACCTGGTAAACGACGTGCCCGACTACGGACATATTAGCCAGATGGCCGATCTGTTCTACAAAAACAATTACGAGATTACGCCACTGCTTGAATTTGTATTTACGGCAGATTGGTTTTATGACGATAAAAACATTGGCAACCTCATTAAATCGCCGGTAGAGTTTCTGGTAGGTTTGAACCGACAGTTTTATGTAAATTATCAAAATCCTGATGTGCTGATGCAGTTTCAGCGCACGCTAGGGCAGGTATTGTTCAGGCCGCCAAACGTGGCCGGCTGGCCGGGCGGCAGGAGCTGGATTGACAGCTCATCACTCATGTACCGCATGAAGATACCCAGCACCATACTAAGCGCCGGAATAATTGATTTTAACGGCAAGCCAACACCCGAAGATCAGGCTTACCTGGCTGCCACAAAAAGACAACAGTTCAATGTAATTAAGCGCACACTTACGGTGCCAGACTGGGACAGATTTTTTCAAAAAATCCCGCTCAAAACACCGCACCCGGATATTGCCCAGTTTATGCTGGAACCAACCATGTCTGCCCGGGTGCTGGACGAAGTAAACAGTGCACCAGATATAAAAACAATGCTGATACAAGTGGTATCAACGCCCGAGTATCAGCTGTGTTGAGGAATGAGTGAATTTTGAATGAGCGAATGGCTGAGTTTATTCGCTCATTCAAAACTCACTCCTTCACTCATTATTAAAAATGTAATTGCATGGAAAGAAGGGAATTTTTAAAGAAAACCGCGCTGGCTTCAACAGCTTTAATGATGCCGGCCTTTCTAAAACCATTTGAAGCTTTTGCTGCCGATGGTTCGCAACTCAGCGGGTTTAAAAGCCTGGTGATTATCCAGCTCTCGGGCGGCAATGACGGGCTGAATACCGTTGTGCCCTATTGCGATGATATTTACTACCAGAAACGTAAAACCATTGCCATACAGCAACCCAACGTGATAGCACTGAACGATATGCAGGGCCTCAATCCCAACTTAGGCGCACTGAAAGAGTTGTATGACCAGGGATGGATGAGCATAATCAATGCGGTAGGTTATCCTAATCCGGATCGTTCGCATTTCCGCTCTATGGATATCTGGCAAACCGCTAGTGATGCCAATCAGTTTTTAACTACCGGATGGATTGGCCGGTACCTCGACGCAAACAACAAAGCGGCACAAACGCCTTACCTGGCTATTGAAGTAGACGATACGCTCTCACTGGCCATGAAAGGCGAAAAGCTGAAAGGCATTGCCGTGCAAGACCCCAACCGACTGTTCCAAACCACGCGCGAGCCTTTCTTTAAAAATCTTATGCAGCAACAACACGCTGCGGAGCACCTGAGCGAAGACAATCTGGGCTATCTGTATAAAACCATGATAGAAACTTATTCATCAGCAGATTACATACAGAAAACGTCAAAAACTTATAACGTTACAGCCACCTACCCGGCCACCGGTTTTGCCAATGAGCTGAAGAATGTATCTAAATTCATTAACTCCGGACTGGATACGCGGATCTACTATGTGTCATTAGGAGGGTTCGATACGCACGTGGGCCAAATGGACCAGCAGGGCCGCCAACTGAAAGTTTATGCTGATGCCGTTGCCGCCTTTGTAAAAGATTTGAAAGCTACCGGAAAGCTGGACGACACATTGATTATGACCTTCAGTGAGTTTGGCCGCAGGGTAGAGCAAAATGCCAGCAACGGCACTGACCACGGTACGGCCAATAACGTATTTGTTTTTGGCGGCAAACTGGCCAAAGCCGGTATTTATAATGATGCCCCCAGTCTAACCGATCTAGACAGCGGCGACCTGAAATTCAAGGTAGATTTCAGGGACGTATACGCCACGCTGCTCACCAAATGGCTAGAGGTAGATAACAGCGCCATACTCACTCGCAATTTTACCGGGTTAGATTTTATATAATCTGTTTTATAGTTTTAGTTTATTGTTTTAAAAAAGAGCCCCTGCGGTGTTACCGCAGGGGCTTGGCATTTTTTTATATATCCTGAAGTCCCGGTTTTGAGTGATAATTTAGCGATTTTCGGCGAAATTAAATTACCGAATTAAAACCATCATCCAACTACAAATATCGGCACTATAAATTCCTGTAAAACAATAATTTGTAATTAAATTGTAAATAAATTTCCTTGACAGAAAGCGGTCAGGCAAAACAGTTTACCAAATATGGTACCTCCGCCGGTACCAGGCCATCGTTAGCCTGATCATACGATTATAAGTATGCAACCCGTGTGGCTGATTGTTCATCTTCAAAAATCTGTCGAAAACAACACCAAAGGCTATTGAGGCGCTTCCCTGGTACTTGGCCCAGTGCGCACTATCGGCCTTAAAATCCTGCATCACAAGGGGCGATATACGTTTTACCAGCACTTTATGAGCGGCCGTATCGCGCAAACGCAGGTATCGCATAAACTCTTCAATCCCGGCGTAATAGCTGGAGTAACGCAATAACCTATCATTTGATTGTGTGCCGGCCAGGTATCCGGCAAAATTGGCCTCATCCTCACGTGCCCAACCGGTCTGGTGGCTCAACTCATGGCAAGCCACAAACGGTTTCTCAAACGATGGCATTAGCGTATTGATCTGCGCTTCTGATGTAAACGGATTATAGTAGCCTGAGGTACCCATGTAGCTAATCATCAGACTAATCATCGAGGGCTTTAATCGAGGTAAAATAGTTTGAAACTTTGGCGAGATGGCCGAAAGATTCTTTACCGCCACCAGCGAAGCATCGTAGAAATCATTATTCTTGTCGGCCAGTTCGGCAGGTGTTAACTGAGCGCGACAGGCGTTGGCACTATCAATAATCAGGGAGGTTACCTTCACCACATCTTTCATTCGGTAAGAAGTGTCCATTAGATTGAGTAACTCTGCCGCTGGGGGACGGTAATAGTTCATCCCCCAAAAACAGTAGAAAGCCAGCCAAAGCAGTTCAAAAACAATTACACCTTTTAGCAGTAAAGTCTTCAGTTCAGCATAACGTTTAGCAAACATGTATTTAAAGAAGTGGACAATGCCGATGATGATATAGAGTATCACCACCACATAAAACACATCACCTAAACTAAACGGAAAAACGCAGGTAATAGGCCGCAGCACCCAGCAAAACCAATGATAAATACCGCTGGAGTAAAGCCGCTCTGTAAGCCGGCCGTTTTGCATTAGCAACACCAAAGCCAGAATGATGGCCAATAATATCAGTGCCGTTTTTGCCGCCCGGGGCATTTTACCTTTACCGGTTCTTGTCTGCATAGCGGTAAAGATAAGGCTTGCTCTTGTTTAAATGACGTGGGAGTGATACATAAACGCCAGGCCATGCCCGTTCAGTCTACAATTTTAGTAGCATTTGGCGTATATTAGCGGCCTTATGTCTCACCAGTATCAACGCGTTATCATTAAAATAGGCTCCAATGTGCTCACACAAAAAAATGGATTGCCTGATGGTGCGCGTATCAGTCACCTGGTAGATCAGATTGCTGCTATCAAAAAGCAGGGTCGTGAGGTGATCCTGGTATCATCAGGCGCGGTAGCCTCAGGTCGTAGTTTAATTACTATTGATGAGAAAGTAAACGCCGTGGCCACACGCCAGTTACTGGCATCTATTGGCCAGGTAAAACTGATCAACACCTACTCACATTTATTCGAGAAATACGAACTACTGTGTTCGCAGGTACTGGTAACTAAGGAGGATTTTCGCGACCGGATGCACTATCTCAACATGAAAAACTGTTTGGAGATTTTGCTGCAGCACGGCGTGATCCCGGTGGTGAATGAGAATGACGTGGTATCTGTAACCGAGCTGATGTTTACCGATAACGATGAACTGGCCGGTTTAATAGCCTCTATGCTGAACGCCCAGGCGCTCATCATCCTCAGCAATGTGGATGGCATTTATGATGGCGACCCGAAAACGCCGGGCACCAGAGTAATTGAGCGGATTGAAGGTTCGGCAGCATCGCTGGCCTCGTTTATTACCTCGGGTAAATCGCAATTTGGCAGGGGTGGTATGCTCACCAAATCGCACATGGCGCAAAAGGTGGCACAGCTGGGCATCAGCGTGCACATTGCCAACGGCACCCGCGATGGTATTTTGACCGACGTACTGGACGGAAAAGCCACTCATACCCACTTTGTACCTAATAAAAACACCTCTGGCAAAAAGAAATGGATTGCCCATTCAGAAAACTTTGCCAAAGGCGTAGTAAAAATAAATGATGGCGCCCGCGAGGTATTGACCTCACAAAAAGCCACCAGTTTGCTGCCTGTGGGCGTGATAAAAATTGAAGCCGACTTTCAAAAAGGCGACATCATCAGGCTGATTGATGAGCAGGGTCGCCAGGTGGGCTTGGGCATAGCCGAGTATGGGGCCGACAAAGCCCGCGAACGCATTGGCCAGAAAAAACAGCGCCCACTGGTGCATTATGATTATTTGTATTTGAACGCGTAACTGATATGGATTACAGGAAATATTTTGAGAACGCGCAACAAGCTGCACGCAACATTGCCGGCTTAAGCAACGAGGTGATTACCGCCGTGTTGCTTGACGTGGCCGACGCAGCCGTAGCGCAAACCGACCGACTATTGCAGGAAAACCAGAAAGATCTGAACCGCATGGACCCGGCCGACCCGAAATATGACCGACTGCAGTTAACCCCCGAACGCATTGCCGGCATTGCTGCCGAAATACGCAACGTGGCCGATCTGGAAAACCCAGTTGGCGAACTGCTGGATGAAAAAACCATGCCTAATGGACTGAGCATCTCGCGCGTGCGGGTACCGCTGGGCGTTGTAGGAGTGATCTATGAGGCGCGCCCGAATGTTACTTTCGATGTATTTACGCTGTGTTTTAAAACCGGCAACGTGGCTGTGCTGAAAGGCGGCAGCGATGCAGAATTTTCTAACAAAGCCATTGTAGAAGTGATCCACTCGGTATTACAGCAGCATGGTATTGACGTGAACGCCGCAACTCTGTTGCCTGCCGAGCGCGAAGCCACCGCTGCCCTGCTGGATGCTATTGGCTTTATAGACGTGCTGATTCCACGCGGCAGCCAGGGACTGATCAACTTTGTGCGTCAGAACAGCAAGGTGCCCGTAATTGAAACTGGTGCCGGCATTGTGCACACCTATGGTGATGACAGTGCCGATATAGCCAAACTGGCACCAATTGTTTTTAACTCTAAAACACGCCGGCCAAGCGTTTGCAACACGCTCGATTGTTTGATTATCCATAAAGCCCTGCTGCCATCTTTACCGCAGATCACTCAACCTCTAACGGAGAAAGAAGTGGTTATTTATGCTGATGACCGCGCTTACGCTGCACTGGATGGCGGTTACCCTGTTGCATTGCTGGAACACGCCGAGCCGGAGCATTTTGGCACCGAGTTCCTGTCGCTAAAAATGGCTATTAAAACAGTGGATAGCTTTGAGGAAGCACTGGAATACATTGCCATTAACAGCTCTAAACACAGCGAGGCTATTGTATCTGAAAACCCGCAGCATATTGCCGAGTTTTTAAACAAGGTTGATGCCGCTGCCGTATATGCCAACGTATCTACCGCCTTTACCGATGGTGCACAGTTCGGTCTGGGTGCAGAGATCGGTATCAGTACCCAGAAACTGCACGCACGCGGCCCAATGGGCTTGGCAGAGTTAACCAGTTACAAATGGGTGGTACTGGGCGATGGGCAGGTGAGAGGATAAGGTATATACATTAAATATAAGAAGGGAAGGCTGCCAATGATAGCCTTCCCTTCTTTATTTCTACAACATGTCATTTCGATGAGCACGAGGGATTGGCTGAGCATAGGAGCGGAAGAGAAATCTTAGCCCCCACGCTATGTGCCGACTTATCAGACGCCTAAGATTTCTCCTCACGCCAACGCGCATGCCCCTCGCTTATTCGTTCGAAATAGCATAAAGTGTAATAGTATAAAACAAAAGGGATGATACATCTCTGTATCATCCCCCTCATCAACAATCACCTCAAAAAACGCTATATCAAATCTTATTGTTGTAAACCCTGGCTGGCGGTACCAGCTACACGGTATATTTTGTGGCCGCTTTGGTCACGGTCTTCCTGAAAGTAATAACCATCCTGAGACAGGTAATAGGCCTGGCCATCAATCTTAACTTTTGAAGTACTTGGTGGCAAACTGCTCACCACATCGCCTACGCTGAGCGGACCATCAATATTTTGCTGTTGCTGTTGTTGTGGCGCTGTGCCCTGTGGCTGCGACTGGTATTGGTAACCATTATCATCCGGCTGATACTGTCCATTGTCATCATACTGACCGTTATCGGCAGCACCAGTGGTTAACTGGCCGTCTTTGCCGGCAACCTGATAACCGGTTGAACCATCGTCTTTAGTTACGGCCTGGTAGTAAACACCGTTCAGCTCGTAGTACTGTTCGCCGTCAATCATCAGTGATTGGGCGCCAGCAGGCAGTTGGTTCAATATTGCACCTAGTGGCGGCTCCACTACAGTGTACTGGTCATCATCATATTGATAATAGTAACCATCGCTGTAGAAGTATTGCGCACCGCCCCACCAAAATGGATAGTAACCGTATGGCAATACCCCAAGGTGGAAACCTAAACGCGGATAATACAACCTGCTGAAATAGTTGTATCGATAGAACGGATTGTATGGACGGTAATAAGTACGACCGCCATAAGTGTAAGGACGATACCTGTAACCATAAGAACCTCTTACGCCAACACCACCTCTGTAAGCACCACGGTAAGCGGGACCAACCGCACGGCCGTTAATACCCGGGCGTGAACTATAAGCACGCAAACCGGCCCTGTTTTGAGGGGCCACACTCATCGTACGCGGACCAATTGAACGTGGGGTACTGTAATGTCCGGAAGGCGCACCGCCGCGGTTAAACGAGCCGCCACTGTGGAAAGAACCACCGCCACGACCAAAAGAACCGCCGCCGTGAAAACCGCCACCACCGCTATGGAAACCGCCACCGCCATGAAAACCACCACCACCGTGGGAGCCTCCGCCGCCACCGCCGTGACGTTGTGCGCTGGCAGTAAATGCTACCATCAACACAAATAAACCACTCAGGGCAGCGCTTATCAAATATTTACTTTTCATAATCTGTTTTAGTCTATTTATTATGATAGACGGATATCATACTCAACGGTTTAACAGCACGTAAATTATTTGTGAAATGAAGACAATAAGGTGACAATGGGACGGGAGGGTTGCAAAGACTGTCGTACCGAGCACTAGCGAAGCATCTCTGAGTAAAAAAAGGCGGGATAATACTCAAAGATGCTTCGTTCCTAAGCATAACATACAGGTAACGCACTGCTTCGCAATAACGTGTTGGCTCGTTAATATGAAATTTACTTCTTCGTTATCGTTTTGGTAAACCGGTAAGCATACGTCAGCAGAAAATACCTTTTCAGCACCAGACTTTGTACATCGGCAGTGGTGTTTCCGGTAGCATAGCGGTAAACACTGACATTCTGGTCGAACAGATCATAGCAGGACAGCTTTATCTCGCCGCGATCGCGAAACTGAAATAAACGGGTGACGGCAAGATTTACAATATTCATAGTGCGCTGAAAACCCTGGGTAGCCAGCGGATTATAGGTATAATCATAATTAGCCTCAAACACCCAATGCTTAACACCGCGAACGTTAACAGGCAACGAGAAACCGCGCGATACATAGTTTACCCGCGGATAATCTACATCCTGATAAGTGGTTATGCGGGGCGATATATTGATGCTGGGGTTAAGATCAAACTTATTATCATAGTTAAGGTAGCATTGCTGCGAAAACTGACCACTATAACTTAGCGTGAAGCCTTCTTTATTATTAATCTGGAAAAAATTACGTTGATAACTGAATGAGATACGCGGCGAATACCTGATTTGCCATTTATTAATCTTCTTAAACCCTTTGCTGAAAAATACACCAGCATAACCATAATAAGAACCATTGCGGTTTATTGGCCTTGAAAAGCTGGCACCCTGTGGCGTAATCACCCGCTGACTGGAGATGCTGTTTTCATCTATAGAAAGGCCGCCATAGATATTGTAGTTGATATTCTTGTCGCTGTTGTTCGCATAATAACTCCCATAAAAACTATGAGTGCGTGTAGGCTTTAAATCAGGATTACCGGCCGAACTGGAGAGCTGGTTGTAAACCAGGGTATCTGGCAACAAGCTGTTAATATCTGGCTGCCTTACATAATTATTGTAGTCAAAACTAAAGTTACCGGTATACATGCTGAATGATGGCATCAGAAAGACGTCATGCCGATTCAGATCAGGCAGATTGCGATGGAAGATGTTGTAAGTTTGCATTAGTTGCACATCCAAACCGGCGGTAAAGCGGGTTTTCTTGGTTACCTGGTATTGCAGTTCGGGATGCAAGGTCTCCGTCATTTGCCTGCGAATCATATTGCGGCTCAGGCTGTCTATATAAATAGTGTACTGACCGGTTTTCAGATCCTCATCATAAATAAAATTGCGCCCGTGGTTATAGCTGTAACTAGCATTAGCATTAACCGTACCGGTAAACTTTTTATTAAACGGATAGCGGTAGTTAATACTCAAATTACCGTTGCTGCTTTCGTTAGCATCGTCGCTTAGCCTATACAAATTGGCAGAGGGCAGTGCAGACGTATAAGACGTAATCAGATTGGTGTTATAGCCTTGTCCGTTGCTAGGAGTAATAGACAAACTGTGGGTAATATTAATAGAAGGCCCGTCTTTCCCTTTCTGATGATAATAATTAAGATTATGTTGAAACTGGAAGCTACTGTTGTTGCTATTTGAACTATTATCGGTCTGATTAATTTGAGGGACAAAATTATTATAAGTAAAACTATTGCTTTGGTTGTAACCGTTGCTATTGGTAAAAGTAACTTTAGGCTGATACCTGATCTTGGTCGTTGTATCCGGATTCCATTCTACCAAACCACTAATGTTGTGATTTTTGCTAACATTATTACGTGAGTTGCCGCTGCGCGATGAAAGTGTAGTGTCCGAGAAAATTTGCTCGCCCAGATACGCTGTATTGTTCTCATCTTTGGTATAGCTATAAAAATAGAGCAGGTTAACTTTTAGCTTCTTACCATAATCATTATTAAGATTAAGACCACCCGATGCTACCGTTTGTATGCCAGATGGATTACGCCCACCAGTTGCTATACCTGTATTGTAACCGCCACCCGGACCATTACTACGGTTAAAGCCGCCCATAGTACCCAGATCATTGCTGTTAAAACCGGTACGGTTAAGGTTATTGCCAACCAGGATCAAGCTGGCCTGAAGTGTGTCGCGCATTTGATTATAGAGCAAACCGGCATCCCAGCGGTCACGCGAGCCACTGCCACCGTGCAGCTTGCCAAAAGTGCTGCGCTTAATGGCAGCCTTTAATTTCAGGTTAATGATCTTATCAACTTTTGAGTCAGGGATGAGATGATCAGGATCATCCTCACGATCATCATATACCTGTACCTTAGAAATTAATGCGGCATCCAGGTTTTTAGAGGCAATACGCGGATCATTGGCAAAAAATCGTTTGCCGTTTACCATCAGCTTGCTTACTTTCTTGCCATTATAGGTGATGGTGCCGTCCATATCCACCTCCACACCGGGCAAGCGGCGCAGCAACTCTTCAACCACGGCATTAGGCGGTGTCTTAAAGGCCTCGACGCTAAATTCTATGGTATCTTTTTTTGCTACTACCGGTGGTGCATCGGCTGTTATCTTCACCTCGTTTAGGCTGGAAATTTTGCTGCTTAGTTTGATGGCACCAAAATCGTGCGTTTCTCCTTTATTCAGCATAAATGCCTCGCGGTAATTCTGGTAACTCACAAATGATACAACCAGTTTCAGCGGCATGCCTGCAGGCAAATTATGCAAAGCAAAAGTGCCTCCTTTGCTGGTAAGCGTGTATGAAATTAATGATGAATCTTTAGGATTTACAGCGGCTACGGTGGCAAAATCCATGGGCTCGTGGTTGGCCGAGTCAATTATCTTTCCTTGAATATTTCCGCGGTTTTGCGCAAATGCTGACATAACAAGGCACAGCAAAGCACACAGAATTGCGATAGATTTGGTCATTTAGGTTTGGTCGATTTGGTTTCAGTTTAGGCCGTTTGTGATCGGTTACGCCATATGACGAAAAATTTAGTTAAATATTACACAAATGGGTAAATAAATTTAAAGTGGTGATTTTGTGAGGAATGGAAGGAACACGCTTATGGCACCATGCGTTTTGCCGGAGCGCATGCCCTTGTTATTGACAAATAGCCCGCACATATAAGCAGACCAGAAAATTAAATTTAAGCTAATGGCTTAACCGCTTTCACCACGATATACGGCGACAGTGATTTACTTTCCATCGGCACCAGCCTGGTAAACACCTTGCCCGCCAGCCAGATGGTTTTTACAAGGCCCTTTGCCAGCGCCCCCTGCTGGGCACGGTTCTCCAGCCAAACAGAGAAACGGCCATGATAAGTGCTCTCTACTTCCTTTAGTCCGAGTTCTTCACAAATACGGTTGAGGCGCGGCAGATCCATACTCTCGATGAAATGCTTATCGTAATTAGCGCGGTCAAACTTGCGCTGCACCCAACCATTTACGCCTTTAAAATTGGGCAGGGTAATGAACAACACGCCGCCGGGCTTCAGAAAGTTAAGGTGACGGTTAATGATATCTTTGGTATCACTAAAATGTTCAATCAAACCAAACGAGGTTACCATATCATACAATTTTTCAGGCTGATAAGTAAACAGGTCTGATTCGATGATCTGCACATCGCCGGGTTTCAAACCGTTAAAGGTGAGCAGCTCATCAATGATGGGTTTGTGGATATAATAGTCAAACAGCGTGGTTTCCAGATGCTGGTACTTTTTGAGATAAGTGGCATAATAACCAGGGAATCCGCCTAATTCAATAGCGTTTTTGATACCTTTCTCGGCAATGAGCTTGCCCATCATATCGCCAAAATAATAATCAGGCTTTATGTGAAAGATCAAGTCTTTCTTTGATTCCCAAAAGGCTTTCCAGAAGGCACGGTCGGTTAATTTTTGCTCCATTAAATTTTTCATTTTGCCTCACGCTGCCCTCGCAAAAAGAGAGGACAAGCGGGCTTTATTTGCTCGCTTTCTTTTAAAATCCTTCTCCTTCGGAGAGGGGTTGGGGTGAGGCTAACACTCTCCCCGGATTTCCTACCACCGTACAATTATCGGGTACATTTTTCACCACTACCGCACCAGCACCAATGATTACGTTATTGCCGATGGTAATATCGCCAATGATGCAGGCATTGGCACCTACATCTACGTTATTACCTATACGCGGGCAGCCACTCAGCGTGCCGTCGGCCAGTTTTTTGTGGCCAATGGTAACTGAGTTACGCAGCACGCAGTTATCGCCTATAACAGTCTTAAAGTTTACCACAAGCGCCTGACCGTGGTAAATGATCAGTCCGCGGCCTACCCGCGTTTTGCGGGGCAGTTCAATGCCCAGCACCCATTCTACAAAAAAGCGGTAAAACATCAGGTAGGGAAAAAGAATAACCTTCAGAATCATTGACCGGTTAATCAGCATCACCATGCGAAACAAAAACATTACCAGCTGCGCCTTAAAGTTGCCCCGGTTTGCCTTACTGTCCTGAAATAAATTATAGCTGATGTTGTTTGCCATTGTTGCTAAGCATCAAAAGTAAAATTTTCATTTTGATGATATAGCGGCATGCACAAAATTATTACGGATAAAGACAAATGCCCGCTGCGGCTATTGGCATATAATCGTTATCATTGCCCTAAAAAGCAATGCGTGCATGAAAGTTACCCTAATTAACACCGCCGACGCCGGTGGTGGCGCTCCCGCCGCCTGTATGCGCCTGCTTAGGGCATTGCGCAAAAAAACACCCGAGGCCCGTTTACTGGTGCAGGAAAAGCGCACCGATAATGAAGCGGTTATTTCAGTAAACAATGGATTGATCGGCCGTCTGCGTAAAAGCTTTAACTTTTTTGCAGAGCGTATCCCATTCATGCTGTTTCACGAGGCTGATAAAACCGTGCGCTTTGCTTTTTCAACTGCTAATACCGGTACAGATATCAGCAAGGAACAGGTAATTACCAAGGCTAATGTGCTGCATCTGCACTGGACCAATCAAGGTTTTCTCTCTATAAAAGATCTTAAACGCCTGCTTCGCCTCAACAAGCCTATAGTATGGACCCTGCATGATATGTGGACCTTTACCGGCGGCTGCCACTACGCCGGCGACTGCACCCATTTTGAGCATCACTGCGGCCACTGCTGGATGCTAAATAGTAAACAAGCCCATGATCTGTCCTCTTACGGATGGAAGCACAAGAACCGGCTTTACGAGCGTAAGGACAGTATCACCTTTGTAACCTGCAGCCATTGGCTGGCAGATATGGCGCGCAAAAGTTCGCTGCTCTCGGGCTTTCGTATCGAAACTATTCCCAATCCTATAGATTCCACCATTTTTAAGCCGGGCGAAAAGGCTGCCTTGCGTAATAAATGGAGCATTGATAGTGAAAAGCATATCATCCTTTTCGGCGCGGCCAATATTATGGATCGCCGTAAAGGGCTGACTTATTTAATTGAAGCACTGGAATTACTGAAAGAGCGACATGCCGATGATATGGCAATAGTCATTTTTGGCAAAAACAAAGCCTTTGATACATCGATGCTGCCGTTCAAGGCGTATGAGTTAGGCATCATCAGTTCTGAAAAAGACATTGCCGAAATATATGCGCTGGCTGATGTTTTTGTAACACCTGCTATTGAGGATAACCTGCCCAATACCGTTATGGAGGCCATGGCCTGCGGCGTGCCGGTTGTAGCATTTAATACCGGTGGCATTCCGGACATGATTGACCATCAGCAAAATGGTTATCTGGCGAAATATAAATCGGCAACAGATCTGACCGCAGGTTTAGACTACGTGCTGACTAAAGCAGACCGCACCCAACTTGGGCATTCAGCACGCGAAAAAGTATTGGCACAATTTAGTGATGAAGTGGTTGCCTCAAAATATATGGCCATTTATCAATCCCTGTTAAAATAATGGCAGCGTTTCAACCCAAATTATCGGTTATAACGGTGGTATATAATGATGCCCGGCATATTGAACGCACCATGCGCTCGGTTATCACCCAGACGTATGCCAATATTGAGTATCTGGTGATTGATGGCGCATCTAACGATGGTACGCTGGATAAAATAAAACAGCAAAATGATAAGATTGCCCGGGTAGTTACCGAGCCAGATAAAGGCATTTATGATGCGATGAATAAAGGCCTGGCACTAGCTACCGGCCATTATGTGATCTTCATGAACTCTGGTGATGAGTTTTACGATAATGAAACTGTAGCCCGCGTTTTTGCATCGGCCCCCGATGCGGATATTTATTATGGCGAAACCGAAATGATTACCGATCAACTGGTGAGCCTTGGCCAGCGCCGGCACAAAGCGCCGCAGCGGTTTACCTGGCGGGGGTTTAAATACGGCATGAGCATTAGTCACCAGGCTATTTATGTACGCCGCAGCCTGACTGAACCTTATGACCCCAAATATCAGTTAAGCGCCGATATCGATTGGATTATCCGCGCAGCTAAAAAGGCTAAAACCATTGTCCGCGTGCCTGGCTATGTGGCTAAATATATGGTGGGCGGTATGTCTAAAACCAAACATAAACAAAGCCTGATGGAGCGCTTTGATATTATGAAACGTTATTACGGATTGGCACCCACAGTGTTCAACCACTTTGTTATCGCCTTCAACCTGGGCTGGTACTGGTTAAAAGAACGGCGCACGAATGATTAATATCCTTCTGAGACTTACGAAGTTTTAAAACTTCGTAAGTCTGCATATTCCATTCAAATCCCATGCCTTCGATCCCCGGTTTTTACCTTACGTTAATTTGCTTAATTTTGCGCCTTTAAAAATTACACACCGGTTCAATGCTGTTTAATTCTCTTCCGTTTATTCTTTTCTACATCATTGTAACCATCGCTTATTTCAAGCTACCATATAAATTCCGGTGGATCTTGTTGCTGGCAGCCAGCTGCTATTTTTATATGGCCTTTGTGCCCATCTATATCCTCATCCTCGGATTTACCATCGTTATAGACTATTATGCAGGCATCTACCTTGAAAAAATAACGGACCACCGCAAGCGTCGCCGTTTTCTGGTAATGAGTTTGGTAGCCAATATTGGTGTGCTGGCCGTTTTTAAATATTACAACTTTATTGCCTTTAACATTAACGAACTGTTTGATGTATCGGGGCATAAAGCACCGCTGGCTTATCTTAAAATTTTGCTGCCTATCGGCTTGTCGTTCCACACGTTTCAGGCCATGAGTTATACCCTGGAGGTTTATCGAGGCAATCAGAAAGCCGAACAACATTTTGGCATTTATGCGCTGTATGTAATGTTCTACCCCCAACTGGTAGCCGGCCCTATTGAGCGCCCGCAAAATGTACTGCACCAGTTTCACGAAGAGCACGATTACGATTTTGAAAACCTGAAAGCCGGCCTGATGCAAATGGCCACAGGTTTCTTTAAGAAAGTAGTAATTGCTGATAGGATTGCAATCCTTGTCGACGGTGCTTATGCACATCCGCAAACGCAATCGGGCTCATCGCTTTGCGTGGCAGCGCTATTTTACGGGTTCCAGATCTATTGCGATTTTTCGGGCTATTCTGATATTGCCCTGGGCGCAGCACGTACCATGGGCTACAACCTGATGATCAACTTTGACCGTCCGTTCATCAGCACCAGCGTTACCGAGTTTTGGCGCAGATGGCACATCTCGCTCTCTACCTGGTTTAACGATTATTTGTTTACCCCCATAATGATTGCCCGACGCAACTGGGGCAAAAACGCAGTGGTGTTTGCCTTGATTGTCACTTTCGGTATCAGCGGTTTGTGGCACGGTGCGGGCTGGACGTTTGTCATCTTCGGTCTGCTGCACGGCATTGCCATGGTGTATGAGTTTAAGACCAAAAAGTTCCGGAAAAAACTTTCCAAATCATGGCCGCATTGGTTGTACAACAATCTGAGCATAGTAATTACCTATCTGTTTGCCTGCGTTACCTGGATTTTCTTCCGCTCGCCGTATGTGCACGAGGCTTTTTATATCCTGAGTAAGATCGCTCACATGAATCCATTCGGACCGGCAGCATTTGCCATGAACACCCCCGAGATCTTTTTTTCTATCGGCCTCATTGTACTGCTTTGCATTAAAGAAAAATACTGGCTCACCATACCTACCAAAAACACCTTTTGGTTTTTTGTGATATTTATATTGATGATGTGCACCTGCTACCTTTTCGGCGTGTTTAACAATAAACAATTTATCTACTTCCAGTTCTGAGTTATGAGAAAAGCCCTTGGATATATTGTTTTGATGCTCACGCTGGCCGCATTCATTATCAGCTCGGTTGATGATCTGACCCGCATTCCAGCCCAGGCTAAATATGCCAGCAAGAGCTGGTGGGGATCTGACAAATACAACCACGGCGATTTGTATGGCATGAGCTACCTGCCACAGTTTAAAGCTACACCACATGGCCAGGTAGTCCCCAATAAAGCTGCCTGCGAGGGTACCACCCGAAACCTGCACGTTTATGCCGTGAGCGATAGCTATACCTGGGATGTATTCAGGTATCCGGCCAATCTGTGCGGTGCCAGCGAGAGCGGCTATGCAGCGTCCAACTTTTTTGATCAGCTACCCGTACGTTTTGACCCGACTGCCCGCAATATCATCGTCATTGAGGCCAACGAACGTAATGTTTTGAATGTGCTGAATAATGTGGAATATCTGAATAAAGCCATCCACGTGTTAAGGCCGGGAGAAGATACCGTGCTGCTGGAAACCGCCGGCCGCCGCAAAAGAAATTTCCACTTTAATTTTAACATGAAGGATGCTGATGCCAACTTTGAGTTTAACCTGTGGGACTATCGCTTCCTTACCCCGATAAAAGAGTTTAAAGCGTGGATAACTTACAAATGGTTTAACCGCACCGCACCGGATGTAGTAGTTAGTCCGGATAAAAAATACCTGTTCTACAATACTACGGTAGACAGCACCCTGCACGAAAGCTCTTTTAAAAAGGTAAACGATGCACAGGTAAATGAAGTGGTGAGCAATTTGAACAAGGTATACGATAACTACAAACACCAGGGTTTTGACGAGGTTTACCTGGCCATTATTCCTAACCCGGTAAGTGTGCTCTGCCCTAACCTAAACGGAATGACTTACAACCACATCATTCAGCGCGTGCAGGACAACCCCAACCTAAAAATGCGCGTATTTGATAGTTATCACCTGTTTAACAACAGCCCCGATAAAGACAAGATCTACAGCCACTCTGATACGCACTGGACACTTTTTGGCGAGCGCGTTTGGCTGGATGCGTTTAATAAAGAAATGGCACGAGAGAATATAAAATAATAACCACGACGTAATTGCCGAGGAACGAAGCAATCTCTGTACATACATATCAGATTTGCATGTCAGACTATCCTACGCAGAGATTGCCTCGTTCCTTGCAATAACGTTTTGATACCAACAGAAAAGGGTGACCGTTTGGGCCACCCTTTTTTGTTGCATAACGCAATTACTTATGCGTAAGTAACGTTCAGCGTAATTGGCACGCTTAGTGCTTTTGAAATAATACAATTTGCTTTTGCACCTTCTGCAATTCCTTTAAATGTAGCTTCGTCAACACCATCAATGGCGGCGCCGGTAAACTCCAGATGGATGCCGGTAATGCTCAGATTAGCCATATCCAGATCAAGGATAGCCTCAGTGTTCAAGTCGCCAGGGGTAAAGCCGGCCTGGGTAAGGGCAGCGCCAACAGCCATAGTGAAACAGCCTGCGTGTGCAGCAGCAATCAGTTCTTCTGGGTTGGTGCCCACGCCACTTTCAAAACGGGTTTTGAATGAGTACTGAGTGTTGTTTAACGTAGTGCTTTGAGTGGTCAGTTCGCCCTGGCCGTCTTTCAGGGTACCGTTCCAATGTGCTTTCGCGGTTCTTTTCATGGTTCTTGAGTGATTTAAGATGTATTTGTTATAAAGATAAGTGTTTAATGCCACTTAGCGCGCTCATATTGAACCGGCCACTTAATTTCTGCACCCAGCTGATGTGCGGCACGCAGGGCAAAGTGCGGATCGCGCAGGGCCTCTCGGGCAATAAATATCAGATCAGCCTGGCCAGCTTGTATAATACCCTCGGCCTGTTGTGCGCTGGTAATCAAGCCCACAGCGCCAGTGGCAATGCTTGCTCCATGGCGCACAGCTTCGGCAAACTGCACCTGGTAACCTGGTTTCACATCAATTTTTGCACCGTATACGTTTCCTGCGCTTGAGCAATCAATTAGATCCACGCCCGCTGCTTTTAATAATTTTGCTAAAGCGATGGATTCATCAACAGTCCAGCCGCCTTCTGTCCATTCACTTACAGAAAGGCGCACCAGGAGCGGCAGATCTGCCGGCCAAACTTCTTTTATACCATCCACAATTTCAAGCAGCAAGCGTACGCGATTTTCAAACGGGCCGCCATACTCATCCGTACGATGATTGCTGACTGGCGAAAGGAACTGGTTAATTAAATAGCCATGTGCGCCGTGCAGCTCTATCAGCTTAAAACCAGCTTGTAGTGCTCGGGATGCCGCCGCTTTAAAATCGGCCTTAATTTTTTCAATTCCGGCTTTATCAAGCTCTAGTGGTGCTTCCTCTTCAGGTTTGAAGGGAATTGAGCTTGGAGCAACGTTTTTCCAGCCGTTCGGTTGATCTGACGGAATTTGCTGATCACCATTCCATGGCTGGTGATGGCTACCCTTACGGCCTGCATGCGCCAGTTGTATCCCGGCCACCGCGCCGTGCTCATGTATAAAGTTGGTAATCTCTTTCAGCTTAACGATGTGCTCATCTTTATAAATGCCCAGATCAGCATAGCTGATACGACCTTCGGGCGATACAGCTGCAGCTTCGGTAATAATTAATCCGGCGCCGCCGGTGGCAAAAGCACCCAGGTGCACCAGGTGCCAGTTATTAGCAAATCCATCAACAGATGAGTATTCGCACATAGGCGATATCACTACACGATTGCGCAGCTGTATCGATTTTATGTTAAAAGGAGTAAATAATTGCGATGTCATGCCGCCAAAGGTATCTGTGTGGTGTTGATTGTATGTTAAACGTTTGTCAAAATGCCCAGCGGCGCATCATCCATGACAATCTAATTACAACCTATCATCAATTGTCTTATTTTTCTTCTTCTTTTGGCATCGGCACAACAATTACCGGCACGGGCGAGTAGCGTACCACATGCTCGGCTACGCTGCCCATAAACAAGCGATCCAGCCCTGTGCGGCTGTGTGTCCCCACCACAATCATATCAGCATGAAATTTCCTGGCACAATCAACAATGCCTTCAGCAGTTGAGCCATATTCGGTAAAGTGTGTAATATCCTCGCCATGACCGTATTTTTTAATTACACGCTCAATCAAAGTATCTGATCCTTTTTGTTGCAGATTCATTAACTCGGGCGTAACATAATCAATACCACTCTCCATAGGTAGCCCTACTGTGTCAGTTGCCTCCATCATTGGCACGGGTTCAATCACATGTACCAACCCTACCTCTGCGCCCAATTTCTGGGCCAACTCAAAACCGTATGCTATGGCATGGTTGGCAAATATGCTATCGTCCACGCCTATTAATATTTTTTTCATGTTTAGGCTCTTTGTCTTTAACTGAATAAGCAACCAAAGGCTAATTTGTTTGCATGGGCCAGCTGATAATCAAGCTGTTTTTTAATCGGTAGTTTTAGGGCTAAGCCAACGTTGTGCACTATAGATACCTGTATTGCCACTAAAGAAATAAGCTGTGAAACAAGCTACCGCATAAAACAATGCATACTCGCCGCCAAACAGTTCAATGCCCATAATGGTACAGGCCAGCGGGGTATTGGTTGCGCCGGCAAAAACGGCAATAAAACCAAGCGCTGCAAAAAGGCTAACTGGTGCGTTCATCAATGCAGCCAGGGTATTACCTAAGGTTGCTCCCACATAAAATAATGGAGTTACCTCGCCGCCCTTAAAGCCGGTACCCAGGGTGATGGTAGTGTAAAGCAATTTCCACAACCAGCTAAAAAAATCTGCACCGCCAGGCTGGAAGGCCGATACGATGGTAACCGCGCCAGGATATTCGGGACTAACACCCAGGCTCAGGTAATCGGGCTTTCCCAAAATAAAGGTGAGTAAAATAATGATGACGCCACCGCAAACCGGTATGAGCCATTTTATTTTAATGTATTTGGTAGAGATACTTTTAACCGCATGCGCCGTTTTTGCAAAACCGTAAGCCGCCAATCCAAATATGGCCGAGGCCAAAATGGTTTTTAATAGCAGCCACACATTTACATGCAACTGGCGCCCATAAAACAGCTGACCGGCCTCTACATTAGAGATATGATACTGCGTATGCATAATGCCCCAGGCAGATACTGTGGCATCGCCCACCAAACCGGCAATAAGGCAAGGCAATAGTGCGTCATATTTTATGCGGCCGATAGTCAATACCTCCAGTGCGAAGATGGTACCGGTTAATGGCGTACCGAATACCGCACCAAAACCAGCAGCAATACCTGCGGTAAGCAGCATTTGTTTATCGCGCTGATCAAGTTTAAACCAACCCGCAAACAGGTTAGCCAAACTACCGCCAATCTGCACGGCTGTACCCTCGCGCCCGGCCGAGCCGCCAAACAGGTGGGTAATTACTGTAGTAACCAAGATAAGCGGAGCCATACGACGGGGCACGCCTGCACCGGGCTCGTGGATCTCATCAATAATCAGGTTATTACCTTTCTCTGCCGATGTGCCATAAAGTTTATACAGCAAATGAATGCCCACACCTGCCACCGGCAGCAAGTATAGCAACCACTTATGCCCAAACCTGAAATTGATGGCCCAGCTAAGCAGCCATAAAAACAGGGCTACCATGCTGCCAATGGCAACAGCAACGGGGATAGACAACAAAGTCCAGCGGATGAGGTAACGAAAAAATGAAAGATTTTGATTGATTGACTTTTTAAACATAACGCTACTTGCAAATAAATGAAAATTTATCCGGGTAGGCGCATTAGCTTTTGAGGGCGGTTCAAATAGGCGGCAACCATCGCCTTGTTAATATGGTGCAAAGATGATTTTTTTATTTCAGATTTCGGATGTTCGGCTTCGCATTTATTTGCCTTATATATTAAACGGGCCGCATCTAACCTCTTTCCCGCCTATAACATCTAACTACTAATCACTAAATTAGTATATGGATATTACGCCTGAAATTGCCGGCCGCCTGGCTCTGTTGCAACAGAAGTATGCAGCCATGGGGCAGGATATGACCAGTTACCTGGACGGATTGCTGCATGCCGATTTTCTGACCTATTGGGATTATATCCACCTGGATACACTGCTGAGCTTGCAGAATCCCAAAACGCCGTTCCCTGATGAGGAGATCTTTATCATGTATCACCAGATCACCGAACTGTATTTTAAGCTGGCCCTGCATGAGTGCAAACAGATTGCCGGAAATGACCAGTTAACGGCTGATTTTTTTACGGCCCGATTGAAACGCATCAACAGCTATTTTGATGCACTTACGCAATCTTTCAGCATTATGGTGGATGGGATGGAGAAAGAGCAGTTTTTAAAATTCCGCATGTCGCTGCTGCCGGCCAGTGGTTTTCAATCTGCCCAGTACCGGATGATCGAGATTTATTCCACTGATTTCATCAACCTGACAGCAAAAGATAAACGGCAGGAACTTCGCGTAGCCACCATTGATGAGCAATTTGAGTACATCTACTGGAAATTTGGCGCCACCGAGCTATCAACAGGCAAGAAAACACTTACACTCAAACAGTTTGAAAAGAAATACGCCCAAACCTTCATTAACCTGGGCAAAGCCAACATCACCAGCAATTTCAATAAGCTTTATCAGCAGCTGGCCGCCAATGGACAGGATACACCCGAACTAAAAACCCAGCTGCGCAGCTTTGATGTGCATGTAAACGTTAACTGGCCGCTGGTACACTATAAATCAGCTGTGCGTTACCTGCACCGCGAGCCTGAAGAGATCAAAGCAACCGGAGGCACCAACTGGCAAAAATATCTGCCGCCACGCTTTCAGAAACGCATTTTTTATCCGGATCTGTGGAGCGCAGAAGAAATAGAGAACTGGGGTAAGGGTTGGGTGGAAGATGCTTTGGCCCCGTAGCCCCTGAAGCGCAAACCATCTATCCTTGAGCCAAGGAAGAGCCCTCTTAATAGAAAAAGGTTCTAAATAACGCCGTATACGTCATTATTACCAAAGGATTACAAACCTTGTGACCAAAAAGTGCTACATTGCCCATCTCATTTTATTCACATCTTTTTCATAAAGTCATGACTGATACGCTGGACATCAAGATCACGAAGACGCAACAATCGCGTTTAGCACAAACAGATTTCAGTAACCTGCCTTTCGGGCAAATATTCACCGACCATATGCTGGTCGTCGATTATGCTGATGGCGAATGGAAAAACTTCCAGATTGTTCCTTACGGTCCACTGGAACTGAGTCCGGCGATTTCTGCCCTGCACTACGGACAGGCCTTTTTTGAAGGACTGAAAGCATATAAACATGCCGACGGGAAAGTCACCATTTTCCGTCCGGACAAGAACGCTGCACGTTTTAACAAAAGTGCAGACAGGTTGTGCATGCCGCAACTGCCTGAAGATATTTTTGTAAACAGTATTGCCGCCCTGGTTGATCTGGAGCGCGATTGGATCCCTACAGCTCCCGGTCATTCGTTGTACATCCGTCCGTTTATGTTTGCTACCGACCCATACCTGGGTGTGTCGCCATCAAAAACATATAAATTTATTGTGCTGTGCTGCCCGGTAGGTGCCTACTTCTCAAAACCACTGCGCGTGAAATTTGAGAACTACTACACGCGCGCGGCCGAAGGTGGTTTTGGCTATGCCAAAGCAGCCGGTAATTACGGTGGTTCGATGGAGCCCTTTAAAAGAGCGGCCGAAGAAGGTTTTGACCAACTGATCTGGACCGATGCAAAAGAACACCTGTACGTAGAAGAAATGGGCGCAGCTAACGTAATGTTTGTATTGGACGGCAAACTGGTAACCCCATCAACCCGCGATACCATTCTGGACGGTGTAACCCGCGATACGGTGTTAACCCTGGCCCGCGATTGGGGCATGCCGGTTGAGGAACGCCGTGTATCTATTGCCGAGGTGGTTGAAGGCGCCAAAAACGGCAGCCTGACTGATGCGTTTGGTGCCGGCACCGCCGCAACCATTGCCCCGGTAGGCGCTATGCACTACGATGGTGTAGACTACCCGATGAGCGATCCAAGCACCCGCGAGTTTTCTCAAAAAGTATTAAAAACCCTAAACGCCATTCGCTACGGAGAGGCGCCTGATACCCACGGCTGGAATTTTCTGGTTGGGTAACATCAGGATTTAATATAAAAGTAAGAAAGGCGCTTCATTGAAGCGCCTTTCTTACTTTTATTATCTTTTTGTCAGCTTCCCCATCTTGTCATTTCTTTTAGCTTAGCTTCAACAAGATAAGAGGTTGTTATTATTAAAGCTAAGCTTAAAGAAATAACGATGAAGCTCTTTCAGACTATCATCTTACAACTCCACTTCCCCGCCAAACACCTGCACAGCCGGGCCATCCAGGTAAATATTGCGGAACACTTTACCATCGTAATCAAAGTGGATGGATAAATCGCCGCCTAAAACTTTAATTGGCGTGGTAATGTGTCCTTTTTGTTGCTGATGTTTGGCCATCGCCAGTGCAACGGCTGTAACACCGGTGCCACAGGCATAAGTTTCGTCTTCAACGCCACGCTCATAAGTGCGTACAAAGAAGCCCTCAACCATCGGTTCCACAAAGTTTACGTTGATACCTTTCTCTTTAAACGAATGGCTGTTACGTATGGCAGAACCATCGTGATAAACATCTTTACCAGCCAGGCCGTTCACCATTTTTACATAGTGTGGCGAGCCGGTATCCAGCACGTAGGCATCACCATCAGTTTCAATATGGTCAACGTCTATCATGTGCAGGCTCACCCAATCGCCAGTCTCAGATACTTTGGCTGTGTGCGGTCCATCAACAGCCAGAAACTCAGTCTTGGTATCAATTACACCGATGAATTTTGCAAAGGCCACAATACATCGGCCGCCATTGCCGCACATGCTGCTGGGCTGGCCATCGGCGTTATAATACACCATCTCAAAATCATAATCCGGATGATTTTGCAGAAACATCATACCATCGCCGCCAATACCAAAACGGCGGTCGCACAGGCGCTCAATCAATTCAGGCTGATGGTGATCTATGCCTAATTCACGATTGTCAATCAGAATAAAATCATTACCGGCACCCTGGTATTTATAAAAAGGAATTTTCACAGTTCAAGTATAAGCATTAAATTGCTACCACGCCCCATTTTAGCCACTGCAAAGCGTAATGTTGACGTGGGCTTGATATTTTAAAAGATTGGCAAACTGAAACGCAAGGTGTAGCGTTTCTAAATTAAGTGTTTTTTGATAGAGACGCGGCACTTGCGTCTCTCAATAGGCGTTTCTGCTTCGTCCCTAGTCATTTTAACATTATTTAACAAAAACAGGGTTAACTAACTGTTGACTAGATAGTCTAATTGGTATTAAATTTGAATTCCGGAAATCAACGTTCGTTGTTTTAACTAAAAGAAAATCGAAAAGTGAATATGAAAAAATTTGGTTTAACACTCCTGACCGCTTTTGTTGGCGGTACCCTGGCCATTGGTGCCTACAAGGTAATGGAGAACAGGTATGATGATAACCTGAGCTTTGAAGACAAGCAAAAAGTTTATTTTACTAATAACCCTTTAAATAATAATATTACCTCATCTGCCGGCGAGGTTGACTTTACCCAGGCGGCGGCGACGGTTACCCCCGCGGTAGTTTACATCCGTACTACTTATGCCGCGTCCAGTCAGGATAATGACATGAGCGATATGTTTGGCCAGCTATTCGGCCAGCGTATGCCGCGCCAGCAGCAACGAGCGCCGCAGGCATCTGGTTCTGGTGTGATCATTTCGCCCGATGGTTATATTGTGACCAACAACCACGTGGTTGATAAAGCCGAAAAAATTTCGGTAACTACCAATGATCACCGCATTCTGCAAGCTAAAGTTATAGGTAAGGACCCGAATACCGATTTGGCGTTGATCAAAGTGGATGCCACCAACCTGCCTATTGTAAAACTGGGTAACTCAGACGATGTGCGTGTAGGCGAGTGGGTGCTGGCGGTAGGTAATCCGTTTAACCTGACTTCGACTGTTACTGCTGGTATTGTGAGCGCTAAAGGTCGTGGTATTGGCATCATCGGTTCTAATAGTGATGACGATGATAATCCGTTCACCCCGAGCCGCAACGCGCCTCAGCCAAAAGTTAGACAAGGCATAGAGTCATTTATTCAGACCGATGCGGCCATTAACCCAGGCAACAGCGGCGGTGCGCTGGTAAACACCCGTGGCGAGCTAATTGGTATTAACTCTGCCATTGCATCGCACACTGGCTCTTATGAAGGTTATGGCTTTGCTATCCCTGTCAACCTGGCCAAAAAGGTATTGAATGACATTAAACGTTTCGGCTCAGTTAAACGTGGCTACGTAGGTATTAACTATGTAGATCTGAGTGATCCGGATCAGGCAGCCGCCGTAAAATCAGATAAAAGCGTTGGCTTATATGTTGATGGTGTAACCACCGGTGGCGGCGCTGCTGCTGCGGGCTTACAGCATGGCGATATTATTACCAAAGTTGATGGTTCGATGATTACTGAATCATCTGACCTGACCGAACACGTAGGCCGTATGCAGCCTGGCGACAAAGTGAAACTGACCGTAGATCGCGATGGTAAAGAGCGCACCTTTGATGTAACGCTGAAAGCCACCGCCGGCGAAGTAGCTTCATTTGCAGGTAACTCTGTAACCGATAAGGCATTGTTTGATAAAGTAGGTGCAACTTTCCGCCCGCTAAGCGAGTCGCAAAAATCTAAATACCATGTATCATCTGGTGTGGTGGTAAACAGTGTAAGTGAAGGCGGTATGATTGATGAACTGGGCTTAACCTCAGGCTCAGTAATCACCAGTGTAAACAGGACACCGATTAACAGCGTACAAGATCTGTCGTCAGCTATTGATGCCAGCAACCGTCGCGGCACGCTGATCCTTTCAGGTAAAAACCCTGATGGTAGCAGTTTCAACAATGTATACACCCTGCGCTAAGAATTTTTTTAATTTGTGATTGAATAAAAGCGGAATACCCGGTCCTGAAAAGGATCGGGTATTTTTTGTTGCTGGGAGAATAGGCTTTTCAATTAGGCCTGTTCTTTAATTGTTTGCTTGTGAAATTATGTTCTGTGGTCCGCTCATGGCCGCGGAGGCCTAGTCACTTTTTGCTTGATCAAAAAGTAACCAAAAAATCCAAGTCAAAACGATTCCTTCTCTGCGCCCTGCGTAAATTTGACGCGCGCAGCGCAGTCAAATTCTACGGCATTCCCGCCAAGGCCCGGCCCGGCGTTTTGACTGCCCCACGCTTTTTTTCGTCTGAACCTGAATTTGTTAAATTTTCAGAATTGAGCTAATTCTTAATGAAAATAATCAATACCGGAAATTCAACAAATTCAGGTTCAGGCAATATGCCCAGCGTCCGACAGCGGGCAGCTGTCGGACGAAATTAGGCAAAACGGGTTAGACTGTGTGGTGCAAAGGGCATTCAGATTGGCACAACGGCGTAAAGGCTGGTGTGTAGCGCAAGCGGGGCCAAACTTCGGCCCTGTGGTTCTGATTGATTTGCAGCAAAGGCCTTGATATAAGGCACATTAGATGCTAAAGAGTGTTTTTGCTTTTTAATTCGAGCTTTTGGATTACTTCCTCCCCATCTCATCCTTAATTGCTCTCAGAAACTCATTAGCGTGTTGAGAACCGATGATGTAGAGGAGGCCATCGCGGTCAACCAGGTGGATGGCTTCGCTGCCGGCGGTATAGAAACGGATGGTGCCGCTTTTGTGCAGGTTATAAACAGGGTTGTTAAACAGGTAACGACTGTAGGGGCCTTTCTCTGCAGAAACAATGCTGTTCAGATCGATCTTTACCAGGCGGGTTGTCCACAGGCCGTCAACCAAGATGCTTTTGTTTTGTACCCTGGTGCGAAAGTGCAGCAGGAACCCCATGATGATAGAGATGATGATAATGCTGAAACCCACTACCAGCAGCAGGTCACCGTTACGTTCGCGCTCGTCTGTAAAAAAGTAGGCGGCAAAGCAAAACATGGCCAGTACCAGGCGGATAGTGATGGGTATCCACTCTCTGCCCAGGTATTGCTTTTCTACAAAAACGGATTTATCAGTCATGCTTGCTTATACAGTTCGAAGATAATAACTTTTTCGGTCTTTGGGCTTACCTTATAACGGTCGTTTAAACGGTAGCCACCAATCCAAATCACATCGCCATTGCCATTAATAATTAACGGAATATCCTGCTTTTTATGTACAGGTACTTTCTGCTGGATAAAAAAATCGCTCAGCTTTTGTTTGCCTTTCATCCCCAGCGGGTAAAAAACGTCGCCGTGCTGCCAGGCGCGGATGGTGAGCGGATAGACCATCAATGCCGTATCAACCGAAGCTGCCATGGGATTATCTTTTATAATTACCGGTTGCCCATCATGTAAAATAGAGAGCCGGTAATCGCCATAAATAATTTCTTTTTGATTCAGGCTGATGCTGATTGCAGCAGGTCCGTCTGGCTTAAGCAGCGAGATGATAACCTGCTCCCGGTCTAACACCATTTGATGGGTAGCCGAGATAAACTGCCTGCCGGGATGCTTGTCAATAGCGCTCAGCAGATCATCAGTCTCTGAATCATTAAAGCCGAACGGTTTAAGCAGATAACCGAGCAAAAGCCGAGGCGGCTGCATCTGCCGGAGGGCGTGCAGCGGGATGTGGATATCATTTCCGTGGTAAATAAAACGTGAGCGCTGCCGTTCCAGTTCCAGTTCCAGTAGCTGCTCCAGTTCTTTAAAATGCTGGAGGTTGCGCTCAAAGGTTTGTTCCAGCGAGGGGTTCAGCTCTTTCAGTTTGGGAATTACCCCGTGCCTGATCTTGTTTCGGGCATATTTGGTAGAAGCGTTGGAGCTGTCTTCGCGATAGCTGATATTTTCCTGGCGGATGATTTGTTCAATTTCTTCGCGCTGCAGAAACAGAAGCGGTCGTACCAGATGGCCGTTCTTTGGCAAAATTCCGTGCAAGCCGGCAATGCCCGTGCCACGGGTAAGATTTAGCAATATTGTTTCAATTGTATCGTTTTGATGGTGGGCCAGCGCAATGGAGGTGTAGCTATGTTCAATGCGCAGCGTTTCAAACCACTCGTAGCGTAATTCGCGGGCAGCCATTTGGATGGAGATCTTTTTGGCATCTGCATAATCGGTAGTATCAAAACGGATGTTATGGAACGGAACGTTCAGGTCATCAGCCAATTGGCGGCAAAATTGCTCGTCGGCATCGGCTTCTGCACCGCGTAGCCCGAAGTTGCAATGTGCAATGGCAAAACGGTAGTCCGCAGCCGCTAACATGCGGACCATCAATACAGAATCAATACCGCCACTAACCGCCGCCAGCACCACGTCCTGCCGGGTAAAAAGCTGATGTTGACTGATAAAACTGTTAAAGCGCTGCACAGGAAGCATAATCAAAATTATTAATTTAATAAGCGCTGCCAAAAAACTAATTTTGTCTCGTGCGTAAATATCTGTTAACGTGTTTAATATTGGTGCTTGGGGCGGCCGCAATAGCCCAGCAAAAAAGTACCATTAACTTACTAAAAAGTGATCATACCACTCGTATGATCATTAATGGGGTGGATGTGTACAAAGTGTACCAAGGCACCTTTCAGCAAAAATATTCTGTACTGACGTCAGATAGTGCTTATGTGTATCTGAAAGAAAACCGTTTTGATGCCTTTGGCCACGTAAGCATTACCCAGGGCGATACGCTGCATATTTATGCAGATACCCTTAACTATGATGACAATACCAAAATTGCCATCCTAACCAGAAACGTGCGCATGGTTGATAAAGACGCCACGCTCACCACCAATAACTTTACTTATAACACGGGCACGCGCATAGGCACTTATGTTAACGGTGGCAAGCTGGTAAACAAAGGCAACACACTCACCAGTATGAATGGTTACTACTATGCCATCCCACGCGACTCATATTTCCGTTATAACGTAAAGCTGGTTAGTGCCGATGCCAACATTGTAGCAGATACGCTGCGCTATAATACGGGCAGCCGCATCGCTTATTTTTTAGGCCCAACAAACATCCTGGGCAAAAAGGATAGAGATACCCTTTATACCGAAAATGGCAACTATAATACGCAAACTGAGCAGGCCGCCTTTGGACAGAATAACCTGTACAAACAAGGTTCAAAAACGCTGCAAGGCGACAGCCTTTTTTATGATCGCTTAAAAGGTTACGGCCGTGCAGTTAAGCACGTAACTTTTGACGACCAGGAGCAGAAGATGACCATTAAAGGTCAGATTGGCGAGTATTATAAAAGTGATGACCGGGCAGTGGTAACTATTGACCCCTATGTGATTTTTGTAACCGAAGAAAAGGATACCACCAAAAACAAGGTAGATACCGTACTGAAAAAGCTACCGGCGCCCGATAGCCTTAAAAACGCAAAGACCGATAGTCTGTCTAAAAAGAATGTTGCACCGGCCGTAGTTTCAAAAACAACGAAGCCGGTAAGCACAGTACCTGTACCAGCCAGACCTGTACCGCCCAAAGTTACGTCTAAGCCAACCACCGTGCCACAGCCTACTCCGGTGCCGGTACAACCGCCAAATGCAACGGCGGCACAGCGCCAGGCATATATGGCAGCCAATGCTGCAAGGAACACACAGATGGCCAAAACACAGCAACAGGCCGTTGGTTTGGCGGTGCAAGCTGTTAAACCGGCGTTGCCGCCGGCGCCTCACCCAGTTACAACAACAACGGTAAGCTTTACGCCTTTACTTATTAAACGCCCCACAGTGGGCGGCCGCATAGTTAAAGATAGCGTGCCTATGAAACGTGATACCATGTATATTGGCGCCGATACGCTGGAGACACAGATCATCACCTTCAAAAAGTTGAAGGAGATACAGGAAAAACGCCGCATTGCCGGTATTGTAGATACAACCCGCAAATTACGCCGTCCGTTTGTACCGGATAAAGTTCAGCCTAAACAACTGTCTCCGCTGAAACCTGCTTTGGAGCCGCAGCCTGCTTATTATCTGAATAAGCCTTTGAATGCAGCAAAGCCAACTATTGATACTGTTGCGCTGGCTAAAAAACTGGCCGCAGCAGCAAAAAGAAAAGCGGCAGCCGATAGTATCCTTACCCGGAGGAGAGCTGACTCGCTGGCAAAGGGGCTCATCAGGCCGCCGTTGGCAGATACCGCCCGCATCCGAACGCTGAGCGCACATCATAACGTAAAAATATTTAAGTCAGATTTGCAGGCCAAATCAGACTCGCTGTTCTACAGTTCGAGCGATTCGGTAATTCGTTGCTATGTCAAACCAATGTTCTGGGCCGAGGGTACCCAGATGTCTGGCGACACCATTAACCTTCAGCTGAAGAACAAAAAGCTGGACAATATGGATATCTACCCAAATGCCTTTGCCGTAAATGTAGAGGAAAAAGATTCGACTTACTTTAACCAGATGGGCGGGCGGCGCATGCACGCTTTCTTTAAAGATAACAAGATGGACCGGCTAAACGTGGATGGCAATGCCGAGACCATTTATTTTAACCGTGATAAAGAGAAAGGGAACAAGGTAACTAGTATGCAACGATCGTTGAGCAGTGGTATCAGGGTGTTGTTTAAGGCTAATGAGGTTTTGCGGCTCTCGTTCACCACCAAGCCCGAGAATAAAGATTACCCGATGAATAAGCTAAAGGAGGAAGACAAGATCCTTAAGAACTTTATCTGGAAACCCAAAGAGCGACCGGCTTCCAAGGAAGATGTAATTCATCCGAAGAAGACAGCACCGGTTAAAGCAGAAAGCAAAAGAACTAAAGTAGACAGCAAATCAGGGATAAAAGATGGGGCTAAAAAGCCCGAGACAGCAGGTAAGCCCGCTACTAAAACAGATGACGCGAAAACTAAAGCAGCGGTTAAACCGGTAGATAATAAATCTGTGGCTAAAGATAGCACGGCTGCAAAGTCTCCTAATCTTAAAGATACTGTAAAGAAACAGCAGCCGATAACAAAGAACCCATAATAAGTTTGTCATTGTGGGGAACGGTAGCGCCAGAAGCAGCGGGTGACGAAGCAATCTCATCGCATGTACTACGAGTTGGCCTGTCCAGCCTATCCTTCGACAAGATTGCTTCGGTCCTCGTAATGACAAACGCCGAGGAGCAGAACGAAAAGGCTTCGTGAACTGTGTAAAGCTTTCCGCTTTATCTTTCGGCTTTTCGCTTAAAATCCCCAACTTCGCAGCTCTTGTTAAACGAAAATATGTTAGCACATCATCATAAAATTGCTGCCGAGCTTGCAGTGACAGACAAGCAGGTTAGCGCTACTGTTCAACTTTTAGACGAGGGCGCCACCGTGCCCTTCATCTCCCGTTATCGTAAAGAATTAACCGGTAGCCTTGACGAGGTGCAGGTAGCCGCCATCCGCGATCGCGTGCAGCAGCTGCGCGATCTGGACAAGCGCAGGGAAGCCATCCTGAAATCGCTCAACGACATGGGTAAACTGACACCCGAATTGGAAAAAGCCATTAATGAGGCCGAAACCATGGTGGTGCTGGAAGACGTGTACCTGCCCTATCGCCCTAAACGCAAAACCCGCGCAACAACCGCACGCGAGAAAGGCTTGCAACCACTGGCAGATATCATTCTGGAACAAAACAAAATTGATCTGGACGCTGAAGCTGATAAGTATATAGATGCCGAAAAAGGCGTAAACTCACCTGAAGAGGCCTTGGCTGGTGCCCGCGATATTATTGCTGAGCACATTGCCGAGCATGCTGAAACCCGTGCCAAGATGCGCGAGCTGTTTATCAACCAGGGAACTTTCCAAAGCAAAGTGGTTGATGGCAAGGAAGAGGCAGGTATTAAATACAAAGATTATTTTGAGTGGAGCGAGCCGGTAAAAACCGCACCATCGCATCGCGTGCTGGCTATGCGCCGCGGCGAGAAAGAGGAAATTTTGTGGCTGGATATCCAGCCACCGGAAGACGAAGCCCTTGCCCTGCTGGATAACGCCTTTGTAAAAGGCATGAACAAAAGCAGCGACCAGGTGCGCCTGGCTATTATGGATGGCTACAAACGCCTGCTCAAACCATCAATGGAAACTGAGGTGCGTTTGTTTACCAAAAAGGCAGCTGATGAAGAAGCGATTAAGGTGTTTGCAGAGAATGCCAGGCAGTTGTTACTGGCAGCGCCGATGGGCCAAAAACGCACCATGGCAATTGACCCGGGTTTCCGTACCGGTTGCAAACTGGTTTGTTTGGATGAGCAGGGTAAATTACTGGAGTACACCGCTATCTTCCCACACACGGGTGCCGGCCAGGCTAAAGAAGCCGAGAAAACCGTTGAGTTTTTATACAAGAAACATAACATTGAGGCCATTGCCATTGGTAATGGTACTGCTGGCCGCGAAACTGAAGTGTTTGTGCGCAAGTTGGACCTGCCGGGGGCGATGATTGTAATGGTGAATGAGAGCGGTGCATCTATCTATTCTGCATCAGAAGTGGCGCGTGAGGAGTTTCCGGAGCATGATGTGACTGTAAGAGGTGCTGTATCTATCGGTCGCCGTTTGATGGACCCGCTGGCGGAGTTGGTAAAGATCGATCCGAAATCTATCGGTGTGGGCCAATACCAGCACGATGTGGATCAGACTAAATTGCAGGCTTCGTTGGATGATACCGTAATCAGCGCCGTGAATGCCGTGGGGGTTGAATTAAATACCGCATCAAAGGAAATTCTGGCTTATGTATCCGGTCTTGGTCCGCAGTTGGCGCAAAACATTGTGAATTACCGTAACGAGAACGGCGCATTTAAACATCGCGATCAGCTAAAAAAAGTAGCTCGTCTGGGCGACAAGGCTTTTGAACAAGCCGCAGGTTTCCTGCGTATCCGCGGGGCCGAAAATCCGCTGGATGCCAGCGCCGTGCACCCCGAGCGTTATAAACTGGTAGAGCAAATAGCTAAAGACAGCCAGAGCACCGTTGCCAAGCTGATGACTGACGACAAGCTCCGCAAAAGCATCCCGCTGCAAAAATATGTAACCGATAGCGTGGGCCTGCCTACACTTAACGATATCATGGCCGAGCTGGCCAAGCCCGGTCGTGACCCACGCGAACAGTTCGAGGCTTTCAGCTTTACCGAAGGCGTGAACGCCATTAATGATTTGAAAGTGGGTATGAAACTGCCGGGCATCGTTACCAACATTACCAATTTCGGCGCGTTTGTGGATATCGGCGTTCACCAGGACGGCCTGGTACACCTGAGCCAGATCACTAACCGCTTTATTAAAGACCCGAACGAGGTACTGAAAGTGCACCAGAAAGTAGAGGTAACCGTAACCGAGGTGGATGTGAACCGCAAACGCATCTCACTCTCTATGAAAGAGAACGAGCCCAAACCGGCGGCCCGTAAGCCAGAGCAACGCGATCAGCGTCAGCAGCAGGGCGGCGGTAATCGTTATAACAATAATAACAACCGCAACGACAGGCGCCAGCAGGAACCAGAAACCGATATGGCGCTGAAGCTGGCAGCGTTGAAGAATAAGTTTAAGTAGGTAGCACGGTGCTCCGTTCACCACCATTCAGCAAAGCGCATAGGTATCCCTTGACATGCTTTGATGTCGAAAAAAATAGTAAATGGAAAAAACTAAGGAATACGGGATGCTTTGCACAGTTGATTAGGCAATGCATGTCATCCCGTTAAATAGGGCTAATCTTTTAGTTTTCCGTTCGAGTCAGGGGGCAGCTGACAGCGTTCGATTTTAGTCGAGGCTGATCTGTCTTCTAATGCTTTCTTCAAGCGAGATAAAGGTTTCGGTACGCTGAATGCCTTTTACGCTTTGGATGCTTTCATTTAAAACTTCGCGCAGATGCGAAGTGTCATGACAAACAATTTTGGCAAAAATGCTATAGCTACCGGTTGTATAATGCAGTTCTACAATCTCTTTTACGGTTTGTAGCTGCTTAACAGCCTCGTTATATTGCGAACCTTTCTCCAGAAAAATGCCCAGAAACGCAGTAATATCGTAACCCAGCTTCTGCGGATTTACTTCAAGACTGGCTCCTTTAATCACACCCATCTCTTCCAGTTTCTTCATACGCACATGGATGGTACCGCCCGAAACTATCAGTTCTTTAGCGATTTCCGTGTACGGCGTCGTCGCATTTTTCATCAGGATTGATAAAATCTGTATATCAAGATTATCAATTTCTAAATTTTGAGGTTTTCTGTGCGCCATAAATTTTGATATCGTTAGTTAAAGACAAGTTTAATTAAAATTTGAATAAAAATAAAATTATTTTGTTGAAATATTTGCAAGAAATATGAAAGCGATTTAACTTTGTATCAAGCAAACGTTAAAACAACGTCTCGTTCTTAAAAGAAATAACAATGTTGGGTGGTGAAATTTTTGGCAGACACACCTCCTTGTCCCGGTGGCGGAGATCATGGGAAACCCTTCGGGGCTAACCACTCTGTGAAGGTTCGAACCCTTCCCCAACAGCTCTTCTCATAATTTAGGTTTATAATTGGTTAGTAAAGGCCCCTGCCCATCAGGGGCTTTGCTGTTTTTATACATTTCGTAAAAACCATTCAGCTTATAAAAGAAATCCGCTGGCATAATCCGATTCTGTTGTTAATTAATGTTAAACCTGCAACGGTTATTCGGCTGTGTTAATAAATTAGTCAAAATCTCTTGCCTGTGTCTATTTGTTTCACTGGGGATTGGGTGCCGGTGACGCTGCCTCATACTAAGCTGGAGTTTGGTATTTCTGATTCCCGGTATGTTTTACCTTGCGCAAAATGCGATGGGCACGGCGTGTTGCCAGATATTACAATTGCTCCTTCTGCTATAGTGGATGCGGAAATGGACTACGTAAAACAGTTAATTACAAAACAGATCAGTCCTGGTCAATAAGCACAAGAAAGGCCGCTCATTGAGCAGCCTTTCTATATTTCAAAAAAGATCATTATTACGAAGCTTTTGTCAGCACATTCTTAATGGCACCTTCCAGATCGTCCAGATCAAAAGGTTTGGCCAGGTAGCTTTCTGCGCCGGCATGATCTGCCAAAAGCTGGATGTCGCTGTTGGCCGAGAAATAAATCACCGGGATATCCTTCAACTTATCCGTGTTTTTGAGTGTCTGGGTGGCAATAATACCGCCGGCGTCGGGTATCCAATTGTCCATCAGTATAACTGATGGCTGTATAGACGAAACCCGTTCTGTAATAGCATTGCAGTCTGTATAGGTATAAACCTCCCATCCCCGTTCTGCAAGAATGTACGTACAAATAGACAATATGTCTTCATCATCATCAAAAATGATGATCTTTTTAGATTCCTCGGCGCCCATTATAGTAGGTAGTGTTGTTCAAATTTATGTATTATAACACAAATTTGATGCACAAAAGTTGGGCCGTTTTAGCTTTTTCTGAAATTTTTTAAACGGTTGGGGTCATAATGCAATCCTGGCGTTAACCAGTAAAGCAAAATTACCCTTGAATAACGAAAATTTAAGGGTGATAAAATTACTGCAGTGCTCAGTATTACAGTAATATATACCCAAGGGTTCCAGGTGCCGGTTAGTACATAAGTGGCTATTGCTAAGGTCACCATCTGTGCTACATTGAAGGCATAGCTTACAAACATGGCCACGTAAAAATAACCTGGCTCAATTTCAAAAGTGTAATCACAGGCCGGACAGGTTTTGTTCATTTTTTGTCCGCTCAGGCTGTACATTTTGTTGGCAAACATATTGCCCTCGCGGCATTTCGGGCAACGGGCGTGCAGTGCCGCATTGAATACATTGGGTGTATGTGTATGCATGGTATCTAATGTGATGGTATCTTTCATAACGTATGCTGGCTTAAAATTTTGTTTCTGAATTCTTCGGGAGTTATTCCTTCGTATTTTTTAAAGAATTTGCTGAAGTAGGAGTTGTCGGTAAAATTGAGCTGATAAGCAATGGCGGATATACTCAGATTCAGGTTTACCAGTAAGCGCTTAGCCTCCAGCAGTACCCTGCCTCTAATCACTTCTCCCGCCGATTGCCCCAATACATCCTTACAAAGCGCATTTAAATGATTTGGGGTGATGTATAGCATGGCCGCGTAATCTTTTGGCAACCGCAGTTTAATGTAGTGCTGCTCCACCAGCTTTTGAAAACTACCCAGCAATGTTTGGTTGTAACTGCCGGCAACAACCGACTGATCGCCTTGTTGTAACCGGCCAATGCTGATGAATAACTGTAGCAACAGCGCGCGCACCATATCACCCCCCATTGGGCGATGGTTTTGTCCTTCAAAAAGTATTTGCTCAATGATGCTGATGATTACCGCTTGTTCATCGGCAGGTATATCTACCACACCATTGAGCGCATTACCGTCAAAAAAGCGAAACTGATCCAGGTAATCCGGTTTGAGTAGAAGGGTATTTAAAAACTCGGGCGAGAAGTTGATAACGTAACCATCTACATGTCCTTCAAAAGCCCAGCTGTGTACCTGGCCGGGAATCATAAAGTAGATTTGGCCGGGGTGCACTGGAAAGCGTTCAAAATCAATGGTGTGATGGCCACCACCTTCGGTAAATAATACCAGGTGATAAAAATTGTGCTTATGCGCCAGATGCAGGTTTTGATGCACTTTCAAATAAGGCGCAAAACGACTGATCTGGATATCATCCTTCTGGAAGCCCGAGAGCGTGTAAATATCATATACCGGGAAGCCGCTTTTCATACCTCAAAGGTATAGAAAAGCCACATCAGGCAATGGTGCTGGATGTGGCTTTTATGGTATTATTTACCGATTTATGTAAATTGTTCTATTGAGGCAAGTTCAGATCAATGTAGTTTGTAGGGTTTTTCAACGGTTACAACTGGCCTTGCTTTTGGCTCCGGCATGGTAGCGGCGTCTTGTAAGCCCATGCCTTGAACGTTATAAACGCTCATCAGCGGGCCTTCAAAACCGGTTACCTTGATCCTGTCAATTTTAGCATCGCGGGCGTTAGCCAGGGTAATTCCCTTTTTACAGGTACCAGTAATATTGCTGATTACCAATCCCTCCAGCGGTTTATCCGGATGAACGCCTACGCCATCAATCAACACAGGCGCGTCTTTTACCCTGATGTTAGTAAAGCTGAAGTTTTTTACCGTTGGGATGCCCTCTTTGCCCGGTACCGGATCCTGATCCTGCAGGCCGCTGCCCATCAGGTTGAAGCGTAAAAAGCCGCCTTCCATGCCTTCGGCATCTACGTTATCTACCGAAATGTTCTCTATAAACGCGCCTCGACCCACCTGGCTCTTCATGTATACGGCAAATGTTTTGGCGCCTTTAAAATGGCATTTTTCAATACGCACGTTGCGGATACCGCCAGATGTTTCGCTGCCAATGCCAATGCAGGCAAAAATAGAATCGGCAAACGTACAGTTGCTGATGTGCACGTCCTCGGTAGTGCGCAACAGGGTGTAGCCTTCCATGCCCCGGCCAGATTTAAGCGATATACAATCATCGCCTGTGGCAATATCACAACCCTCAATACGTACCTGCTTGCATGAGTCCACGTCAATGCCATCGCCATTACCACCTACGCTGCGGATGGTGAGGTTTTTGATGTTGATGTTATCGCAAAACGTAGGGTGCACAGACCACATGTTTTTGTAATCGGTGCTAAAATCTTCCAGTAAAATGCCACTGCAGCCAATCAACTCAATTAATGCCGGGTGACGCAAAGGTTTCTCTGCCGATGGTCTGCCGCCCAATGCATAGTTTCCGGCAATTTTACCCGGACCGCTGATGCCGATATTTTTGGCATCAACCGCATAAATTAATCCTGCATGGCCGGGTATCCACTTGCCCTCCCAGCGTACTTGCATGGTAGGATAATCATCAAAGTCTGCCGAGCCGCTGATAGTGGCGCCCATCTCCAGCTTTATTGTCGTGTTACTGCGGATTTGTATCGCGCCGGTTAAATAATTCCCGGCAGGGAAAGTAACATTTCCGCCGCCTAATACGTAACAACGATCAAGAGCCTGTTGTAACGCAGTGGTATCCTTAGTGTTACCATCGCCTTTGGCGCCATAATCGCGCACATTGAGATCTGCTTTGCCTGTTGCAGGAGGCGCTTGATGAGCTGTTTCAATCTGTGCTGGTGCAGCCAGTGCAGAGCCAGTTAATGAAGCAGCAACGGGTGCCAGTAATAGCCCGCGGCCAATGGTTTGCGCAAATTTGCGGCGAGAGTATGGTGATGATGCCATTTTATTGGGTTAGAATTGGTTTTATAAAGGATCGCTTAAAAATAATTAACTTTTATATTGGGTGGGTTCTTTTTGTATATTACATCAAAAATTTTATAAATCTTATTCTCTAAATGTTTCTTTCCAAAGGTTCGGCTAAAAGCAAATTAAAAATTTGTTTATCGCTTTGTGCGGTTTTAATGGCCGGTAAAGTACAGGCCGAAGGAAGTAAAGAAATCAGCTCCAACGGGGGTAGTCGTGCATTTCTGGTGTCAGCTACAACGGTAACCGCCTCCTTCTTATTTCCTACGCTGGGTACCATGAAGGTTTATGCCAAAGCTGGCGAAACCATTAACGTAGGGTCAAGCGTACAGGGTAATGGTCAGGGTACCATAAACATGCGTGCGCCCAACGGTAACACTTACACCAGCGGCAGTTCAGCAAACATTGGGTTAATTGCCAATAGGGCGCAGGAGCTGGCAGGCCCGTTGCCCAATGTCGGTGGCTACACTCCTTACACCCGTACCGTGCAGGCCGGTGAAGAAGGTGTTTGGGAGGTTGACTTTGTAGCTCAAAACGGTGGCCTGCCCAGCGAAAACCCCGTACCTATTGCAGCTAATGCCAGTTGGACACAATACTCCGGTCAGCATATATCAGCATTTGATATTACCGTGCGCTCGGCTGCCAATGCTACCATAAACGGTCGGGTTTATACCAATATTTTCTCGGGTATACTAGGTAGTTTTGATACCGGTTTCAACGGCATTTTTAAAATACTGACCAAAGACGGCTATACTTATACGCTTGATAATAATGGACAGGCCGGTAATGGATTTTCATTCTTTGTAAACAACAAAGGTTTTAGAAATGGCAGCGGCGATGCATCCTACAGAAGTGTAAATAACCTGGATAAGCCCAATATTCAGGACCCGCGAGCGGCTGATACGCAGTCTGACGTTACCTATAAGATATTTTTTAATGACCCGGCTGCAGATTTACCGGCGACAGCTCCGGTGCCGGGCGGTGGTACAACCTGGTTACGTAATGCCATTGCGCAGCCTGCTATTACACAGCCGGGGTTTCAAGGTATTGAAGGGACCATAAACCGGGCCGGTACCTCGCCTTTGCAAAGTGTATTCTCTTTCACCGTAAATAAAAACGGGGGCTATACCATACTGATCGATGTAGACCAAAACGGAAATTTTAGCGACCCCAAAGACCGCAAATTAACTGGTACTGTCAGCGAGGGTACAAATCAGGTTACCTGGGATGGATTGGATGGGCAGGGCGCTAAGGTACCCATGGGCAACTACAACGCAACCATCAACGTAGTATTATTTGGCGGCGAAGTGCATTTTCCCTTTTTTGATGTAGAGCGCAATGTAAACGGGATTAAACTTACCCGTACCAACGGTAACCTATCGCCAGACTTTACAGTTTATTGGGATGACAGCGATATTTCTTCCGTGGGCACACCTTCTAGTCCTATTAAAAATATTACGGGTTTAAACAGTCAGATCAACGGTCACAAATGGGGCTCGCCCGGCGCTTTGCCATCAGACTTTGGTGATGAAAAAGGGTTGGATACATGGGCCTATATTGCATCAACTAATTTATCGGTGGCGTTGCCTTTGCAATTGCAGGAGGCCGATCTGCAGCTGAGCGATATCAACGCTAATGCCGGTGGCGGCTGTATAGGCCAGGCGGTTAACTATGTGTTTACTGCCCGCAATAATGGCCCCAATGCGGTTACCGGCAGTAAACTCAGTTTTGCTTTTCCTGCTGATCTGGCCAATGTGCAGGTAACCCATACCCCAACCGCAGGTACAATAGCTTTCTCTTCAGAGGCCACTAATAATGGCGTATACACGGTATCAATGGATCTTACATCTGGGGCTTCAGCACAGTTTGTGGTAACGGGTAAGGTGCCAAAAATGCCGGCATCCGGTAGCATTACGGTAACAGCCGGTATTATGCGCCCGGCTGATGTAACTGACCCGGATGCTACCAACCCCGATGCCGCTGCACCGAATGATGCGCAGGTAGAGTGCGACTCTGCCCCATCGGGTACAGGTTGTAATAATGTTAAAACTAATGTATTGGCCTTTATAATGCCGCCAGATGCCGGTAACGATCAAACTGTTTTTATAAATGAAACAGCTACGCTGGCTGCTGTTGGGGCGGGCACCTGGTCGCAATTAGGTAATGCGCCCGCTGTTGCTGCCATAGCCACCCCGGCAGGTCTTAAAACCGATGTGACGGGCTTGAGCGTGGTTGGTAAGTATGCTTTTTTGCGTACCAACACCGCCGGTTGTACAGATACGGCTTTTGTAACTGTGCTGCCTAAAAAAATAGATATCCCTACGGTAATTACACCTAACGGCGATGGTAAGAATGATACTTTTACTATTCCTAACATTGAATTGTTCCCCGGCAGTCAACTTATCATTGTAAACCGCTGGGGTAACGAGGTGTACCGGTCAGACAGTTATCAAAATACCTGGACCGGCGAGGGCCTGAGCGAAGGGACTTATTACTATGTACTGAACCGCAAGGAACCAAACGGCGGACATACCACATTTAAAGGCTGGCTATTTTTAAAACGATAAAGGGCATGAGGAGAACGCTACGCAACATTATTTCGGGATTATTGCCTTTATTATTGGCCGGTGCGGCGCAAGCGCAGCAGGGTATACAGTTTACACAATACGCTTTTAGCGGTCTATCGGTAAATCCGGCTTATGCGGGTTACAAAGAAAACTGGACCATGAACCTCATTAGCCGCATCCAGTGGACGGGGATTGACGGTGCGCCAAGAACAGGAGCAGTTTCGGTAGATGGTGTAACCGATGCCGATTATAAAAATACTGGCCTGGGCTTTGTGGTAACCGGTGATATGCTGGGGCCGCAAACCACATCAAGCGCCTATGTAAATTATGCTTATCGCCTGCGATTAAATGATGATGATACCAAACGGATCTGCTTTGGATTGGGTGCTGGTGCAAATGCTTATGTAGTTGATTACGGGAAGCTGAGCAGTACAGACCCAGGCGATCCTGGACTGGCCGCCGGCAGTGTCAGTAAATTTACGCCAGATTTTAGACTGGGTATTTATTACTATTCGCCGTCGTTTTACCTCGGGCTTTCGGCTTTAAACTTATTGGCCGATGCCGGTTTTTCTGATAACGCAGCCGTGGTTCGCGAGGCGCGCTGTTACTATCTTACGGTGGGTTATATGACGCCCATTAGCGATGCGATAGACTGGAAACCATCACTTCTGATAAAAGAAGATATGCGTGGCCCTACCAATATAGATTTGAGTACCAACTTTTTGATCAATAAGATGTTCTGGATAGGCGGCACCTATCGTACAGGTGTACCTGAGTGGAGTAAATCTGCCCTGCAAAATAACCTGAATCATATTGATGCCGGGGCAGCTATTGTGGAGTATTATGTAAGCCCCAACCTGCGCCTGGGTTATTCTTTTGATTTTAACATCAATAAACTGGCGGGCTATTCAAATGGTACACATGAGTTTTCGTTGGGGATGTCATTCGGGCGCAGAAAAGAACGTGTAATTAACCCCCGTTATTTTTAAAGAGGGATATGAAGAAATATATACTTGCGGCATCTTTACTTTTGGGCATAACGGGCGGCGTTTGCGCCCAGGAGCAATTTGCCGGCAAGGGACAGGCTGACAAGCTTTTTGAGCGCTATCAGTATTACGAGAGCCTCCAGATTTACCTGGACGTTTACAATAAGCGCCCCAATGATATGCGGTTGGCCGAGCGCATTGCCGATTGTTACCGTTTGACCAACAAATATGACGAGGCTGAGCGCTGGTACGGTAAGGTAGCGGGCAAGCCCGGAACCCGCCCGGCAGATAATTACTACTACGCCGAAGCCTTACTGCGCAACCAGAAATTTGCCGAGGCTAAAGCCGCCTACGGTAAATACTACACCAGCACCCAGAAAGAACAGCTTGATTTTAAACTTGCCGTTTGCGATTCTGCCGCTGCCTGGATGAAGCGCCCGTCAAAATACAAATTGCAGCCCGAGGATAAAATCAACACTACTTACTCTGACTGGGGCATAACCTATGCCGGCAAGACCGATCTGCTTTTTGCCTCAAATAGAATTACCGGTAGCCAGGAGGATGACATTGATAAACGTACCGGCAACGGCTGGCTTAAACTGTTTGATTATAACAAAGAAAAGAAACAGATCAGCGAGCTGATTTTTGAAAAGACTGGCAAGATAGATCTGAATAAAGACTATCATACTGGTCCCATTGCCTTTACTCCCGGCGGAGATACTGCTTATGTTACCGTAACCACCCGCGTAGCCGGCGCCCGTATAAAAACCGAAAAAAGCGAAACAGGAGGGCGTGTATATACCCGCCGGTTGCAATTGATGATTGCCACCAAGGTAAACGGCCATTGGGGTAATCTGAAACAGTTTCAGTATGATAATGTGAATATGTTTTCAGACGGTTATGCCACGCTTTCTAAGGACGGCAAAACGCTGTACTTCGTGTCAGACCGGCCGGGCGGCATGGGTAAAACCGATATCTGGTACTGCAATAAATCAGGCAGCGATTGGGGAATTCCATACAACTGCGGCAGCACGGTGAATACGGCTCAGGAAGAAAGCTTCCCGTTCATTGGGCCGGATAGCAAGTTATACTACTCGTCAAAAGGCTTGCCGGGTATGGGTGGTTATGATATTTTTTCTACCGGTGGCGAAAAGGCTCAATGGGCCAAACCAGTTAACCTGAAATACCCAATCAACTCAACCAGCGATGATTTTTCTTACACCACGGCCGATGGGCTGACGGGTTATATTTCTTCAAACCGTCAGGGTGGCCAAGGGGATGATGATGTTTACGCTTTCACGCTTAACATCCCAACAGATAGTTCGGGCCCGATGCTAGCCACTTTTAAAAATCCGGGGAGCATGCGTCCTAATGTTGCACCTGTTGAGAAACCTGAGCCAATTAAAAACACCCTGGTACCGGACGCGGTACCTGTGGCTGTCAATACCCCGGCCATCGGCCTGCTGAAATTGACCGGTACAGTAGTAGACGATCATACCAATGAATTGCTGGGCTCAGTGAATGTCAGTTTCAAACAAAAAGCAGGTAACGGCACCCAGAACAGATTTTCTTTAGATGGCAGCTTTGCTTTTGATGCCAGCCGGGCACAGAGCTATGTGCTGGAAGTAAAAAAGAAAGGTTATTACCCGATAACGCTGGATATTCCGGCATCGTCTGTAATAACGATGGTTCAGAACCCTGTACGCTTGAGGATGCGTGCGCTGGAGGTTGGCGCCACTTTCATCATCCGCAATATTTATTATGATCTGAACCTGGCCCGCATCCGTCGAGATGCCATGGTAGAGTTGGATAAACTGGTTGACCTGATGCGCGAAAACCCGACGCTGAAGATAGAACTGTCATCACACACCGACTCGCGCGGATCTGACTATTATAACATGCTGCTCTCGCAGGCACGTGCCGTTTCGGCTACCAATTATATTACCCGCAGGGGCATCGCTGCCGGTCGCATTGTGGCCAAAGGCTACGGCGAAACCCGCCTGCTTAACAAATGTGGTAACGGCGTGCCGTGTAGTGAGGAAGAGCATCAGTTAAACCGCAGAACAGAGATCAAGGTGCTGGGTGTGGTGAATGCGAAGGTTAAGAATTGAGGGGTACATTAGTCCAACTCCATAACGTCATTGCTGTAAGGGTCAAGTAATAAACCTTTACAATTGCGAGGAACTAAGCAATCTGTACAGGACAATCGGAAATGCATATCTGCTCAGCATTTGCAGAGATTGCTTCGTTCCTCGCAATGACGGCGCAGAATATAAATTTACCAACTACCACCATATGAACACATCACCCATCAAAATAATAGTAACCGGCGCCACTGGCATGGTAGGCGAGGGTGTATTAATGGAATGCCTGAATGACAGCCGTGTAGCCGGAGTGCTGATTGTGAACAGACGGCCATCGGGCTTTAATCATCCCAAACTCAAAGAGGTCGTTCATACTGATTTTTTTGATCTCTCGTCCATCGAGGCGCAATTGAGTGGATATGATGCCTGCTATTTTTGCCTCGGCGTATCGTCTGTTGGTATGGATGCTGATACCTATTATAAGCTTACTTATACGCTGACACTTAACTTTGCACAGACGGTAAGCCGGTTAAATCCCCATATGATATTCACCTATGTATCCGGTAGTGGCACTGATCGTACCGAACAGGGCAAGCTGCGCTGGGCAAGGGTGAAAGGAAAGACGGAAAATGACTTAGCCAAATTGCCTTTCAAAGTGGAGTATAACTTCCGCCCCGGCGGATTGATAGCTGCAAAGGGTGCTAAAAATATCCCCGGTTGGTACAACTGGCTGGCCTGGTTGGTTAAGCTGGTAGGAGTGTTTGCTCCAAACGGCGTTTCTACCTTGAAACAATTGGGACAAGCCATGCTGCAGGTAACTTTTGCAGGGTTTGATAAACAAGATATAGAGGTGAAGGATATTAAAGTGCTTTCGGCACAATATCAGTCGGTGTAAGTACAAATAGTTGATTTTAAAAGCATGCCAGGAATTTAACAAATAACTATTACAAAAAACGCCCTTCAACATTGCGTTGAAGAGCGTTTAACTATAACTGATATTAGTGGAGGCTTAGCTGTTGTACCTTGCTTTAAGCAGGTTCATCATATAAACATTGTTGGCCCATTGGTCTGAGATGGGTTTTTGCGAGTATGGCAGGTGTACCATATACGGGTACGGGCCAAATTCTGGCGTAATGGTAGCCAACGCATCGCCGGCTGCGCGTTTGCGGGCAATTATCTTGTCCCACCAGGCCATGTGGTATTGCAGGGCCTCATCCCACTCAGGTGCGGCCGGATCGGGCACCTGTGGACCTTCCTGGTAACCTACGCGGGCATGAATGTGCTCGGCACGTTCAATAGCTATGGCCATGGCCTCCTGCTGATCTTGCAGGAAGGATTCGGCCACGTTTACCCAGTGTGAGGCATCAAGCGTGATGCGCAGTTCTGGAATGCGCATCAGGTAATCGGCGGTGATATGCGCAGCGAAGGTGAATTTATTGCGATGCGTTTCATGATATACCTCAACGCCGGTGGCGCGGGTGTGCTCGGCAGCACGCTCTACCAGCTTTTTGTTTTGCTCAAAGCTGAAATAGTCTTTGCCGGTTTGCGCATCTATCTTGAGTGCTTTGTACGGCGCAATCAGATCCAGCCAGGCACCATAGTTTTTTAAATGCAAATTGAAATCGGCATCATAGGTACTATAATGTTGCGGGATGGCCAGCAGACCATATTTTTCAAAATTGCTCCAAGCCCCGTCTAACTCTTGTTTAGTAGATTCGGCGGGGATGCCATATTCAACACCGTCATAACCGGCTTCTTTTACCCTGCGGCAAAATTCATCCCAGCTTACGTTTTCGCAGCCCCAGCGCGGACAAAAGAATTTTATTTCCATGTATTGGTTATAATAAACTACTGCGTCATTGCGAGGAACGAAGCAATTTCTGTGTTTGCAAAGCTGATTTGCATGTCCGCCTGTCCCTTACAGAGATTACTTCGTGCCTCGCAATGACGTAGTTTAATGATTGTTTCAGGTTCCCTTATTTTACATTTAAAGTAATCTCATTTTCCTTCTGCAGGAAATCGCGCTCAGCAGATAAACCATGTGCCTGGGTGAACGATACCTCATTATTAGGTACAACCTGCACTGGTGTAATGCAAGAGGTATTCTTTTCTCGGAACGGTACATTATAGCTCAGATTATAAGCCGAGATCATAGACCAGCGTGGTTTGTCAGAAGTGTTGGCTTCAGACATATGCAGTGTGTTAGGGTGGAAGAATAGCAGATCGCCGGGCTCCAGTTCGCAATGTATGCGCTCAAAACGCTCCAGGGCCACGTTTACAAAATCCATATCGGCCCCTTGTTGCTCGCCGGCAAAGTTATGTTCCAGTCGGCCGATCTTGTGCGATCCTTTCAGCACCTGTAAACAACCGTTTTGCGGGGTGGCTTCTGTTAATGCCAACATTACGCTGATCAGCGCATCAGGGAACAGGAAACCGTTTTTGTACCAATAACCATAATCCTGGTGCCACTCCCAGGCACCACCAACCTTTGGTTCTTTTTGCATCAGTTTAGAGTGAAAGTGACAAACT
>Ga0153918_1000142_pt1 | contig 54882 bp, 72 predicted proteins | sample TSFL002MetaG_FD_104687 | JGI IMG/M metagenome (GOLD analysis project Ga0153918, IMG submission 104687) | Attine ant fungus gardens microbial communities from Florida, USA - TSFL002 MetaG | ecosystem: Host-associated > Fungi > Mycelium > Unclassified | place: USA: Florida, Paynes Creek Historic... | reverse complement strand
TCGGCTTATTCCTTCCGGCTTATCGGGGACGGGCGGAGGTAACATCCCTGTAAAGCCCGCCCTCTCGGCGCATCCCTGCGCCTCGCCCCGGCCTACAGGAAACGCCTCAGCGATTTACAGCCGGACCGAGGCATCGCTGAAAGCCTTCAGTTATTCTGAAGGCAACGTTATCGCTTTTGCTTTCAAATTACTGGGGATCCCTCAGCCCGTCAGGGAGTGGGTACCAACTCCCTGCTTTTGCTGACATTTAACAAATCAGATCTTGCTCCCAATGAATAACCATACATCGTGTAATGATTTGTTTAATTACATTCATTAACGAGGGAGCATCATGATCACCATTGAGTTTATTGTCATTATTCTCTGCCTGCTGATAGGCACCCGCTTCGGCGGGATGGGCCTGGGGCTGATAAGCGGCATCGGCCTGTTTGTTTTGAGTTTTGTCTTTGGTCTGCAACCCGGTAAACCGCCGGTTGACGTGATGCTCACGATCCTCGCCGTCATCGGCTGTGCGGCCACGCTACAGACCGCCGGTGGCCTGAATGTAATGATGCAGTTTGCAGAGCGCCTGCTGCGTAAACATCCCCAGCACATCACCCTTCTCGCACCGTTTACCACCTGGATGTTGACCTTCCTGTGCGGGACCGGGCACGTCGTCTACACCATGTTTCCCATTATCGCGGATATCGCCCTGAAAAAAGGCATACGCCCGGAACGGCCGATGGCGGTGGCCTCGGTGGCATCTCAGATGGCGATCACCGCCTCCCCCGTTTCCGTGGCCGTCGTTTCGCTGGTCTCGATTCTTGGTGCGCAGCACGGTATCGGCCACGCGTGGGGGATCCTTGAAATTCTTGCGGTCTCCGTACCGGCCTCACTGTCTGGCGTCGCCATTGCGGCACTGTGGAGCTTGCGTCGCGGGAAAAACCTCGCAGACGATCCTGAATTTCAGGAAAAGCTGAAAGATCCGAAACAGCGGGAGTTTATCTATGGAGGAACGGAGACGTTGATGGATCAACGTTTCCCGAAACAGGCCTACTGGTCCACGTGGATCTTCTTCGCCGGGATTGCCGTAGTGGTCCTGCTGGGTGCGCTGCCCGAGCTGCGTCCGGCGTTTGAGATCAAAGGGAAAATGACAGCCCTGTCGATGAACCTTGTCATTCAAATGATGATGCTGATCGCCGGGGCCATCATGCTGATGACCTGCAAGGTGAATGCGTCGGCCATTTCAAACGGGGCGGTATTTAAGGCGGGGATGGTCGCGATTTTCTCGGTGTTTGGCGTGGCGTGGATGAGCGATACCTTTTTTCAGGCGCATCTCGACGAGCTGAAAATGGCGCTGGAGGGGGTGGTGAAAAGTCATCCCTGGACGTATGCCATCGTGCTGTTCCTGGTATCAAAATTGGTCAACAGCCAGGCTGCGGCCTTGACCGCGGTCGCCCCGATGGGGTTGATGCTGGGCATCGATCCGAAAATGCTGGTGGCCTTCTTCCCGGCATCCTACGGCTACTTTGTGCTGCCCACCTATCCGAGCGATCTGGCCTGTATCGGGTTCGATCGCTCCGGCACCACCCGCATCGGTAAATTCATCATCAACCACAGCTTTATTCTGCCGGGGCTGATTGGCGTCAGCTGTGCCTGCGTGGTGAGCTATCTGCTGGTGCAGACGTTCTTCTGATCCTTCTGCGGGCGACAGGCTCTGTCGCCCTTCGACGTAAAAGCAGAAAAGAGTTTCTAATTTTAAAACATCGGTTTATTTTAGTGTGACTCACCCTGCGGTGTGAAGCGGAGTTCAATCAGCGCAATCGCTTTCTGGATCGCGCGGAGCGTAACCGGGTCCGCCGCAGCAGGATGGTTGGTGAAATCGATGTTTTTCAGCTGGGTCGACATCTTTTCGCGTACCTCAACCGGCGCGATAACGTCAATCACATCAAGGATTTGTTTGATAACCAGCTGGCAGGCGACGACGTCAGATACCAGTTCCTGATCGGCGCTCAGGTTTTGTGACATGGGGTTCTCCTTATTCAAAGGGCGCCATAGTAGCAAAACAGACGCCCTTCCATCTCCCTCTCGTCGTCCGCAGACATAAAAAAACCTGCCGAAGCAGGTTTTTTTATCAGAACATCGCACCCGGTGGGACGTCTTTAAACGTTGTGCAGTAGTTTGCCCACATGCTTTTCAGGATTTTGCGCAGTTTCATTATGTTGCTCCAGTAACGTGTTATGCAGGTGTTATTGTCAATACGCTTATAATATGACCACCATCACAAAAATCAACCATTTTGTGATCTGCATCACGGTTATTAAACCCTCAGTGCTGCTGGTTTGTTAAAAAAAGCCATGATAAATCCGCACGTTACAGGCTTATAAATTCCAGTAAATGTTTATAAAATTTTTTGAGCGGGCAGGAAGAGAATGAGTGAAAACGTATCCGGCAAAGAGAGCCGTGGATTATCGCCTGCGGCGCTGCTGGTGGCCGGTGCTTTCTTTATGGAGTTTCTGGACGGGACGGTGATCGCCACCGCGTTGCCGGATATGGCAAAAAGCTTCGGCGACCAGGCGGTGGATCTGAATATCGGCATCAGCGCCTATCTGATCACCCTGGCCGTGCTGATCCCCGCCAGCGGCTGGATCGCCGACCGCTTCGGCGCGCGAAAAGTGTTTGCCCTCGCGCTGGCGATCTTCACGCTGGCCTCGGTATTTTGCGGCCTGTCCACCACGCTCGATCAGTTCGTTGCGATGCGCGTCCTCCAGGGCATGGGTGGCGCGCTGATGGTGCCCGTGGGTCGCCTGGCCGTGCTACGCACCACGCCAAAACATCAGCTCATCACGGCAATCGCCACCCTGACGTGGCCTGCGCTGGTCGCGCCGATCATCGGCCCGCCGCTGGGTGGGTTCATTACCAGCTATGCCGACTGGCGCTGGATCTTCTTTATTAACGTGCCGCTGGGGATAATCGCCATTTTGCTGGCACTGCGCATCATTCCAGACCTGCATGAAGATACGCGCCGACCGTTTGATTTACCGGGTTTTGTTGTCACCACCCTTGCCATGGTGAGCCTGGTTTATGCGATGGAGTTGATGGGCGCAGAGCCTCTGCGAACAGGATTAACCGCCACGCTGTTTATCGTCGGTGTCGTCGCCTTAAGCCTGGCGCTGCGTCACTTTAAGCGGGCAACCTGGCCGATGATCAGGCTCGATGCGATGCAGGTGCCGACGTTTCGCGTCACCCTGTACGGCGGATCGCTGTTTCGCGCCTCCATCAGCGCGGTTCCGTTCCTGTTACCGCTGATGTTCCAGGTCGGCTTTGGCATGGACGCGTTCCATTCTGGCCTGCTGGTGCTGGCGGTTTTCGTTGGCAATCTCACCATTAAACCGGCGACGACGCCGCTTATCCGCAGCCTGGGGTTTAAGCGGCTGTTGCTGATTAACGGTGCGTTGAATGTCCTGGCGTTGCTGGCCTGCGCGTTTCTTACGCCGCAGACGCCCGCGTGGCTCATCATGCTGATCCTTTATCTGGGCGGCGTTTTCCGTTCGATTCAGTTTACAGCCATCAGTACGCTGGCTTTTGCGGATGTGCCATCGGCGCAGATGAGCTATGCCAATACCCTGTTTTCAACCGCAACGCAGCTTGCCGTGGGGCTTGGGATCACGCTCGGGGCGATTGGTATTCGTATCGGGGAAAAAGTCAGTGAAGCGATAGGGGTTGCCGGTATGCCGGGAATGAGCTTCCGGCTGGCATTTGTGGCAATCGCGCTGATCTGCCTGGTGGGAATGGTTGACACGCTGCGTCTGACCAAAGATGCGGGCAGCGCGGTCTCATCGAAAAAGTAACGCTATCTGCCGGGCAGGCAACGCACCGCCCGGCAAAGTAAATCAGCCAACAATACCGCGCACGAAGGCTTCAATCTCTTTGTCCTGGCAGTTCTCGAAGAAGCACTGCTGGAAGCGCTGGCCTGATACGGCGGTTTTAACCAGCTCAGGATCGATTGCTCGCAGGGTATCCAGATAGTTTTCTTTCACCACCGCCGCTTTCACCTGGTTCAGGATCCCGGCGTTACGCACCTGCGGCTCTTTACGCTCTGGTGGATAGCCTTCGCCATTGCGTCCGGTAAACGCTTTCTCAAAGATAAAGCGTACGTTCAGTTCTGCCCCCCAGCCGAAGCCCTTCGCAAACGGCAGAGAAAGCGCGTTACCGTTGTTGATTTGCGCAAACAGGAAAGCATCCGCAGGATCGATGCAGTAACCGCAAATCACACCCGGATGGATGTTCAGGGACATCAGCGCGCCCTGCCCGGTACCGCAGCCGGTAACAACAAAATCAACGGCTTTAGCGTTAAGCAGAATGCTCGCCATGATGCCCAGGTGAATATAGGTGAGATGATGATCGTTCTCATCACTCATACCGACGTTATAGACCGGAAAACCTTTCTCATCAGCAACGGCTTTCAGCTCATTAAGGATGATGGGATTCTTAGCGGCCTGGCTGTTTTCCATCATCAGTGCAATTTTCATCTTGTCTCTCCTGAATGCATGGCGGGCGATCCCGCTGTGGATACCTTTTCAACTTAACCTTACTATCAAACAAACGCACTTTCAAATTAAGTGAAAACTTGTTTTAAAAAACAAAGATGCGCTCACAATTTCGCGCGGTGGCCCGGCTCGTTGCACAGTGAGAGGGCAGATCCTCCGGCTATTCCAGCCATTGCGTACCATCGCGTTGGTTACAATGGCGTATTTCCCGTCACGCAGAGTGAACCATGAAACGTGTAATCATAGCCGGAACGATCCTGTTGCTCGCCGGGTGCAGTATCAACCGTCAGGCAGAAGTCAGCAGTACGGATGCCCCAAACGGAATTGTGCGCCTCGACTATGGCCAGGCCATGCTGCAAAACGCCTGGTCTGATGAGTATGTTAATAACGGTACGGCAACCAAAGCCTGTCAACATATGGGCTACGCCACTGCGTCAGCCTACGGGCAGCCAATTAAAACCTGCACCCTGATCAGCGGTTCACTCTGTCTGAACGAAAGTGTGACCATTCAGTATAAATGTCAGGGATATGCTGTTACCTCTTCCAGCCAGAATCCGTGGTATTAACCGCTACTGCCAGTCACGCTGGCAGTTTATTTAATAAGAACTAAAACAATTCTCATTAATAAATATAAAGGGCGGCAATGCGTTTTATTCCCATTCGTATTTTTAATAAAGAAATATTTATTTTACTTTTTGCAAATAATTAAATAACAAATTATAGTGTCGCTCATCGTGAACCAGAATTAATAAACCGGAGCTGCACCATGTTAAAAACTGAAATGATCGACAAGCTCAATGCGCAAATGAATCTTGAGCTTTTTTCTTCCCTGCTTTATCAGCAGATGAGCGCCTGGTGCAGCTATCACAGCTTTGAAGGGGCGGCCGCCTTCCTGCGTCGTCATGCCCAGGAAGAGATGACGCACATGCAGCGTCTGTTTGATTACCTGACGGACACCGGCAGCCTGCCGCGCATTGATAACGTGGCATCGCCTTTTGCCGAATACGGCTCTCTTGATGAACTGTTCCGCGCCACCTATGAGCATGAACAGCTGATCACCCAGAAAATTAATGAACTGGCTCATGCCGCCATGACCAGCCAGGATTATCCAACCTTTAATTTCCTTCAGTGGTATGTGGCTGAACAGCACGAAGAAGAGAAGCTGTTTAAATCCGTGCTGGATAAATTATCTCTGGCAGGTAAATCCGGGGAAGGTCTGTACTTCATTGATAAAGAGCTGTCGACGCTCGATACCCAGAATTAACAGAAAAGCGGTGCTGAGTTTTCAGCACCGCATTATTTAATGGCGGCAGATTTTACTTTCGTGAGTGGAAAATCCGTCTGCTGCCGGAATGAATTTTCCGCGCGCCGCCAGAAACGCCACCAGCTCCGCGGCCGTCATCTCCGAAGCTGAACAGGTATGGAAACGCGCCGCTTCGCCAAAGCGGGCATGTATCGCCTCAACCAGACTCTCCTCCGTATAGCGCTCACCTGACTCAATCATCATATTCAGCACGTCGTGTCCGTGAATTGACATGGTTACCTCTCGCAAATAAAAAGCAGACTAAACGTTCCCTCTACGGCACGCTTTGCGCTGGCGCAGGTTACCCTTTTCTTTTTGTAAATTAATTATTACACCCTATGTAACGGTGATTTGACGAGATGGTGCTTTTCCCTTACTCTGCGCCGCAGAATGAGTCGCGGTATGGAAGCGTTGTAGAGGAAAGCGTGAAGAACAGAACTCTGGGAAGTATTTTTATCGTCGCCGGAACGACAATTGGCGCAGGAATGTTGGCCATGCCGTTGGCTGCCGCCGGCGTCGGGTTTGGGGTTACCGTAGTGCTGCTGGGCGGTCTGTGGGCCCTGATGTGTTACACCGCGCTATTATTGCTGGAGGTTTATCAGCATGTCCCTGCCGATACTGGCTTAGGCTCCCTGGCTGCACGCTATCTTGGACGCTACGGGCAGTGGATCACCGGTTTCAGCATGATGTTCCTGATGTACGCCCTGACTGCCGCTTACATCAGCGGCGCCGGGGAGTTGATTGCGTCAAGTATCAATGACGGCTTCGGTGCGTCGCTTTCACCGGAAACAGGCGCCATTGTCTTTACGCTGATCGGTGGCGGCGTAGTTTGCGCGGGCACATCGCTGGTCGATCTGTTTAACCGTTTTTTGTTCAGCGCCAAAATTCTCTTCCTGATTGTGATGCTGGTGCTGCTGGCACCGCATGTGCACAAGGTTAACCTGCTCTCCCTCCCGCTGGAGAAAGGTCTGGCGCTTTCGGCCATCCCGGTTATTTTCACCTCCTTCGGTTTTCACGGCAGCGTGCCGAGCATCGTGAGCTATATGAACGGTGATATTCGCAAGTTGCGCCGCGTCTTTGTTATCGGCAGCGCCATTCCGTTGATTGCTTACCTGTTCTGGCAGCTGGTGACGCTGGGCAGTATTGATTCCAATACCTTTATCGGCCTGATGGCAGAGCATTCTGGTCTGAATGGATTCCTGGTTGCCCTGCGTAACGTGGTGGCCTCTTCACACGTGGAGCTGGCGGTACATCTGTTTGCAGACCTGGCGCTGGCAACCTCCTTCCTCGGCGTGGCGCTTGGCCTGTTTGACTATATGGCGGATCTGTTCCAGCGTCGCAATACCGTTGCCGGACGCTTACAGACGGGGGCGATGACCTTCCTGCCGCCGCTGGCCTTCGCGCTCTTTTACCCGCGCGGGTTTGTGATGGCGCTGGGGTATGCTGGCGTGGCGTTATCGGTACTGGCCCTGCTGCTGCCTTCCCTGCTGGCGTGGAAGAGCCGCCAGCAACATCCGCAGCAGGGGTATCGCGTAGCGGGCGGTACGCCAATGCTGTGCGTGGTGTTTGGTTGTGGGGTGGTGATTATTCTGGTGCAGGTGCTGATTGCAGCGGGAATGCTGCCGGAAGTGGGATAACTTATTTATACAGGTCCTGAGGTACTGTTCCGTTCACCTTAAGATCAACAGAATATAATTTTTTCACAGCATGTGAACGGGATAAGGGGACCGCCGCGGCCCCCTTATCAATCCCCGCGGCCCCGCGGAAAATCGGTGCTTCGCACTGCGCTCACCTCCCGACCATCTGCCTGCGGTCGGCTCAACTCGACATCCTGTCTCGATTCGCCTCTGGCCGCCATCCATGGCGTCCAGCCCTTGTCATCTGGTCTCCGGTTCGCCGATTTTAGCGGGGACTCAACACCCGTGCCCCATTCAGGCCACAGTAATTAATGATTTAATGCAGGCAGCAGCTTTTAAACTTCTTCCCACTCCCGCACGGGCACGGATCGTTACGCCCCACCTTCGACCCGTTCACGATCGGCTTTTTCGCTTCCGGCTGCTGCGGGTTAGCCACCCAGTAGTTATACAAACGCAGCGCCGCAGGCTGAATGCTTTCGATGCTGGCCATGTACTCCTCTTCGGTCAGCGCATCCAGCTTCTCGCTGTTCCCTTCCGTCCCGTGCAGGGCAATCACCGCCAGGTCCGCTTCCAGCGCTTCCGGCAGGGATGACCAGTCCGTCAGCGCCACGCCGCGCATGTAGCCATAGCACCACTCTTCCACCACGGTATAGCTCTGACCGTCAACGTCGTTATAGCCAAACAGCGGTTCAAACTGATCCGGGTATTCGCTCAAACGCTCGGCAATATCGTTCATGTGCTTAAAGCAGAGATCGATAAAACGGTTCATCTCACGATCGTTTTTCCAGCGCGGAATATATTTCTCACCACCCCAGACCGCCACCAGCCAGGTGTCGGGCTCCACCACAACGGGACCGGAAAGTACTGCGGTAAGCATGCCGTCCAGTTCGGACACGTCAATCACGGATGCATCGTCGTGACCGTAAGAGATTAATGTCTCTTCCAGCCACGCCATCTCGCTTTCATTTAATGGGCCTTCAGCCATTGCTGATACTCCTGATAAAAAAAACGATCCTGACATATATCGCCGCGCGTGCCTATCTGAAGTTTAGGTCTTTATTGCTGCAAAAACGTGCAAATCGTGACCGTTGCACAACTTATGGGCTTTGTTGTTAAGGAGATGTGATCTCCGCTGTAAATTCATCTCATCCCGCAAAGGCGCATAAAACGGCGCTCTATACTCAACGTGTTGTGACCCGGTCAAGGGATTAACCATTCTGGCAACCTTTTTGCTTAATGTTCTGCGCGCTTCGCGGTGCGTGGGATCCTCGCCGTATTAAGCATGAGATTGCTTCTAAAGTGCATTTTGTTCTCGCTCTTGTTTTTGGATTTACGATGCCATCAGGCGTTCGGGTTTATACCTGGTGCAAAAACCTCTTTGCTAAGGAACATAATAATGTCGCTGAAATTTACCAAAACTCCCCTCTCCCTGGTGCTGGCCGGTTGTCTGGTGACGGCCTTTTCCGCGCAGGCTGATATCGTCATCGGCGTGGCCGGGCCGTTCACAGGCCCGAACGCAACCTACGGCGATCAATACTGGCATGGCGCTACGCAGGCGGCAGAAGACATTAACGCCGCCGGCGGGATCAACGGTGAGAAAATCAAACTGGTTCAGGGCGACGACGCCTGCGAGCCCAAACAGGCCGTCGCCGTTGCCAACCGCTTAGTCGATCAGGATAAGGTGAAAGCGGTCGTCGGCCACTTCTGCTCCTCGTCGACCATGCCCGCCTCCGAGGTCTACAGCGATGCCGGGATCCTCTCCATCACCCCCGGCTCAACGAACCCGCTTATTACCGAACGTGGCATGAGCGATATATTTCGCATGTGCGGACGTGACGACCAGCAGGGCCAGGTCGCCAGCGATTTCATTCTTGATAAGCTGAAAGCCAAACGGGTGGTCATCATCCACGATAAAGACACCTACGGCCAGGGGCTGGCGGACGCCACTAAGGCGGCGCTGGCGAAACGCGGCGTGAAGGAGGTGATGTACGAAGGGTTATCCCGCGGGGAGAAAGACTTTAACGCGCTGGTGACCAAAATCGGCGCACAAAAACCGGACGTGGTGTTCTTCGGGGGCTGTCACCCGGAAGCGGGCCCGCTGGTTCGCCAGATGCGTGAACAGGGCGTGCAGGCGAAGTTCTTCTCGGGAGACTGTATCGTCAATGAAGAGATGGTCACCGCCGCCGGTGGGGCGCAATACACCAACGGTATTTACATGACCTTCGGTAAAGATCCGCGCCTGATCCCGGACGGAAAAGCCGTCATCGAGAAATTCCGCACCGGTAAATTTGAACCTGAAGGATACACCCTCTACGCCTACGCGTCTGTGCAGGCTATCGCGGCGGCATTCAAGGCCACGAAAGGGACGGATTCCGCAAAAGCCAGCGTGTGGCTGAAGGCCAACCCTGTCGACACGGTGATGGGTAAAAAAGCCTGGGACAGCAAAGGTGACCTCAAAGTCTCTGACTACGTGGTCTATCAGTGGGATGACAAAGGCAAATATAAAGAAGTGCCATAACGGGACGGAATCTGCTCAGCGCCGGCAGGTCTGACTGTCGGCGTAACCCTTTATTCAGGTGCGCGACCATGAGTACATTCTTCCTGCAACAATTAATTAATGGCTTAACGCTGGGTTCGGTCTACGGTCTTATCGCCATCGGCTACACCATGGTGTACGGCATCATCGGTATGATCAATTTCGCCCACGGCGAAGTGTATATGATCTCCGCCTATCTCTCGGCCATTGGCCTGGCCCTGCTGGCGTTTTTTGGACTCCACTCCTTTCCGCTGCTGATCCTGGGGACGCTGGTTTTTACCATCGTGGTCACCGGCGTTTATGGCTGGACGATTGAGCGCATCGCCTATAAGCCGCTACGCAACTCGACGCGTCTGGCACCGCTGATTTCGGCCATCGGGATGTCGTTGATACTTCAAAACTACGTCCAGCTCAGCCAGGGCCCGCGCCAGCAGGGCGTGCCTACCATGCTGGATGGCGTGCTGCGTTTTCACCTTGGCGAAGGGTTTGTCCAGATAACCTATACCAAAGTCTTTATTCTCATCGCCTCGTTCGCGGGCATGCTGGTGCTGACCTGGATTATCAACCGTACCCGCTTAGGACGCATGTGCCGTGCGGTACAGCAGGATCGTAAGATGGCCTCCATCCTGGGTATCAACACCGACAGAATTATTTCGCTGGTGTTTGTTATCGGCGCAGCCATGGCCGGGCTGGCGGGCGTGCTAATCACCATGAATTACGGCACCTTTGATTTTTACGTCGGGTTTGTTATCGGCATCAAGGCCTTTACGGCGGCGGTGCTGGGCGGCATCGGCTCTCTGCCCGGTGCGATGCTTGGCGGGCTGATTCTGGGCGTCGCAGAAGCGCAATTCTCCGGGATGGTGAACTCGGATTATAAAGACGTGTTCTCGTTTGGATTGCTGGTCTTAATTCTGATCTTTCGTCCTCAGGGGCTGCTGGGCCGCCCCGTCGTGGCTAAAGTGTAAGGAACAACGCGATGACCTCTGACGGTTTTTCCCTGAAGCGCTGCATTCTGGACTCGATTTTTTCCGGAATGATCGCCCTGATTATTTTCGGCCCGATTGCGGGCGTGATACTGGATGGTTACAGCTTTACCTTTGACGGCCAGCGGCTGGCGTGGATTGTAGGCACGGTGATGGTGGGACGCTTTTTACTGAGCGCCTTTTCAGCTACGGCGGCCGGAAGACGTTTACAGGCACGGTTTGAATCCGACAATGCGGGGGTGTATGTCCGGCCGCCGGCGTATAAAAGCCGCATGCGCTGGATCATTCCGCTGATTGTCACGCTGGCGATCTGCTTCCCGTTTGTGGCCACTAAATACGTTCTGACGGTTGCCATTCTCGGACTGATCTACGTCCTGCTCGGTCTTGGGCTGAACATTGTTGTTGGCCTGGCAGGGCTGCTGGATCTGGGTTATGTCGCCTTCTATGCCATCGGCGCTTACGGGCTGGCGCTCGGGTATCAGTATCTGGGGCTTGGGTTCTGGAGCATGCTGCCGCTGGCGGCGCTAATGGCCGCGGGCGCGGGCGCCCTGCTCGGCTTTCCGGTGCTGCGCATGCACGGGGATTATCTCGCCATCGTCACGCTCGGGTTTGGCGAGATCATCCGCCTGGTGCTGAACAACTGGCTCACCTTCACCGGCGGGCCTAACGGCGTTTCAGCCCCTGCCCCGACCTTTTTTGGCCTGGAGTTTGGCCGACGCGCCAAAGAAGGCGGCGTCCCCTTCCACGAGTTCTTCGGCCTGACCTATAACCCCAACTTGAAGTTTATCTTCATCTATGCGGTGCTGTTCCTGGTAGTCATGCTGGTGCTGTACATTAAACACCGGCTGACCCGAATGCCCATTGGACGGGCGTGGGAAGCGCTCCGTGAGGATGAGATTGCCTGCCGTTCCATGGGGCTGAATCACGTTCTGGTCAAACTCTCGGCCTTTACCCTGGGCGCATCGACGGCAGGTATCGCCGGGGTGTTTTTTGCCACCTACCAGGGGTTTGTTAACCCGACCTCTTTCACCTTTTTTGAATCGGCCCTGATCCTCGCCATTGTGGTCCTGGGCGGGATGGGCTCCACCGTCGGCGTCGTACTGGCCGCCTTTGTGCTGACCGTCACGCCGGAACTGCTGCGCAGCTTTGCGGAATATCGCGTGCTGCTGTTTGGCATGCTGATGGTGGTGATGATGATCTGGCGTCCTCGCGGTCTGATCCGCATCAACCGCAGCGGATTTGCCGTGCGTAAAGGAGTGGCGCCATGAACGCAACGATTTTACGTGTAGAACATCTGATGATGCACTTCGGCGGGATCAAGGCCTTAAACGACGTCAATCTTGAGGTGCAGCGCGGCTCCATTACCGCACTCATTGGGCCTAACGGCGCGGGAAAAACGACCGTCTTTAACTGCCTGACCGGTTTCTACCGGGCCTCCGGCGGCAACATTCTGTTCAATGCACGAAATAAAACCACCAATGTCATTCAGGTGCTCGGCCAGAAATTCCAGCCGGGCGACTGGCTCAACCCGGCGCAGCTTGGTCAACGCCTGTTCTATAAGATGTTTGGCGGCACGCATCTGGTGAACCGCGCGGGTCTTGCGCGCACGTTTCAGAACATCCGCCTGTTCCGCGAGATGTCCGTTGTGGAAAACCTGCTGGTGGCACAGCACATGCGCGTCAACCGCAATCTGCTGGCGGGGGTGCTGAACACCCCTGCGTATCGTCGGGCAGAAAACGATGCGCTGGACCGGGCGTTTTACTGGCTGGAGGTGGTGGATCTGGTGGATTGCGCGAACCGTCTGGCCGGGGAAATGTCCTATGGCCAGCAACGACGCCTCGAAATCGCCCGCGCCATGTGTACCAGCCCGGAGATGATTTGTCTCGATGAACCTGCTGCCGGCCTGAACCCGGTGGAAACGCACAAGCTGAGTGAGATCATCCGGTTCCTGCGCGACCACCATGACATCACGGTTCTGCTGATCGAGCATGATATGGGGATGGTGATGGGCATTTCAGATGACATCATTGTGCTCGATCATGGCGATGTGATTGCCAGAGGTAAACCGGCTGAGATCCAGCACAATGAAAAAGTGATTGCCGCGTATCTGGGCACCGACGAAAGCGAGGTAAATCTGTGAGCGAACCGATGCTTCAGTTTCAGGATGTGGATGTTTTCTACGGGGTGATCCAGGCGTTGAAGCAGGTTTCGCTTGAGGTTAACAAAGGGGAAACCGTGGCCCTGATTGGCGCTAACGGCGCGGGGAAGTCAACATTACTGATGTCTGTCTTTGGTCAGCCCCGGATCCGCAACGGGCAGATCCTCTTCTGCGGCGAGGATATAAGCCACAAATCCACCCACTATGTTGCCACCGGTGGCATCGCGCAGGCACCTGAGGGACGACGCATTTTCCCGGATATGTCTGTAGAAGAGAACCTGCTGATGGGGACAATCCCCGTCGGCAATCAGCATGCAGCGGAAGATATGCAAAGCATGTTCGACCTCTTCCCCCGCCTCAAGGAGCGACGTAACCAGCGGGCGATGACGCTCTCCGGCGGTGAACAGCAGATGCTGGCTATCGCCCGCGCGCTGATGAGCCGTCCTAAACTTCTGCTGCTGGATGAACCCAGCCTCGGCCTCGCGCCAATCGTGGTTAAACAGATTTTCCAGACGCTGCGCGAACTGGCCCGTAACGGAATGACGATTTTTCTGGTCGAGCAGAATGCGCACCACGCGCTGAAGTTGTCCGACCGCGGCTATGTGATGGTTAACGGGCAGATTCGGTTAAGCGGCAGCGGCGAGGCGTTGCTGAAGGATCCGGAGGTGAGGAAGGCGTATCTGGGTGGCGTGTGAAATGAAAAGGCTATAGTGAGAAAAACTCACAGTGATTGCCATTATTAATCGTTTTTCAAAAACGCACGCCTTCCAATATTATCCTCTCGACCTACCCTGACGGTGGGCCAATTAAAACATTCAGGCGCAAACTGAATAGTCATAATGAGAGGAACCGGGGCAAACATGACACTTGATGCTTTATTTCAATTAATAAAAATTATATCGCCATCTGAAACTCCATCAGATGGCGATTTAGCGAATTTTATGACCATGCTTATCTCCACCAAAAATCATTCTGACGCCCTGTTACCGTTTTCGCAGCGCGCGTATATGCTTTCAGTTGCCTATCGCGATCCCCAAAAAGCAGCTGCGTTGCTTTCATCCTGTCAGCCCGAAGCAGGCAACCCTCTCCCGCTGCTCAACTTCTCTGGCTGGCCGGACGTGCGTTACGCCACTTCTGGTGAATTACAGACGCCCGAGTCTAAGGACTATTTTCACAAGATTTCGTCTGCCGCCACGCTATTACGTGCGGCAATTATTGACGCTGAGCAACAGAAAAACACGCCAGCATTTTATATTCTGGATAAGGTGCTCAACCTGAACAGCGCTTTGCCAGAACGTTATAAAAAGATGGCAAATATATCTTATTCATAACGGTATTAATAAATCCGACTGTCATCGTATGCCAGATAATCGATATCCAGCGCCGGAACGACCGGGGTATGGTTTTGCAGCCTGGCCAGAAGATGCTGAATGCTCTCTCTTTTGAGTGAATTTTTTGGCCAGACGAGGTAGTAGCCATCCCCCGTCGCGATAGCTTCCCTGAAAGGCAGGCCCAGCAGGCCACTTTTCAGGGCATCAAGCGTGAGATGCAGGTCGGCGATAGCGATGCCGTGCCCGTTCATCGCGGCAATACTTCCCTGTTCAAGGGTATCGAACACCATACCGCTGCTCATATCGAGCCCCGGGAACAATCCTGTTCTTCGCAGCCAGCGCCGCCAGTCACGTCTGTCCGGTGAAGGATGGATCAGATCGCATTGCGGAAGCCGCTGCCGGGCCGGTTCGATAAGTGATGGAGTACAAACCGGGATAAGCCATTCATGAAATAGCAGTTGGCTTTCCGTTGTGTCACCAAAACGCCCATTGCCGAGAAGAATGGCGCAATCGTAGGGCTCAAGATTGAAATCAACGGTGTCAATGTCCATCCAGACGCTGGCAATCTCAACCTGTGGTTTTGCATGGTTGTTGCGAAAAGATCGCAGCACGTCGAGAAGCCATCTCATGGTCAGGGTACTGGGTGCTTTAAGCCGCAGCAGGTGGTTTTCACTACGAAATACCCGGCAGGCCCATTCAATGCTCGTGAAGCTTTCGTTCAGCTGCCCGGCAAGCACTCGCCCGGCTTCAGTGACCTCCACCCGAGGACCTTGCCTTTTGAAAAGCTCGCAGTCGAACCACAGTTCAAGGGTACGAACATGTCTGCTGACCGCGCCCGGCGTAATATTGAGCGTTTCAGCGGCTTTACTGAAGGAGTTCAACCGCGCAGCAACTTCAAACGCACGCAGTGCATACAATGGCGGTAAAGACATAGCGTCCCTTAAATGAAAATTTCATTATGCTAAAACTTGTTCCGGGGCAACGCCAGTAAGTAAATTATGGAGAAAAACAATGATCCCCAATATACCGAGTCATATCGATAGGGGTCAAAATCGATATGCAAAAAACTGCTGACAAACTCGTAGCCATTAGCAAAGATGTTTATCTGAACGGCTGCAACAGCGATTACAAACACCATATATGCGATAAATAGCGGGTATTTATGCAGCCTGTTAACTTTTAGTTTCCCAAGATAAAGCAAGAGAAAAATTGCAATAGATACAATGAAATAGACCACAGCAGGCCAAACAGGTGGATGAAGCGAAAATTCTAACTCTTGAGACATAATCAATTCTCTTTTGCTATCTGGTACATTTGCCAACCCGTAATGCTCCCACTGGTCAAATCCAGCGCCATTGCGGTTTTAGACGCTTCTTGCCAACCATGGTTCATATCCTGTACGTTCGAGAGCTTGTCACCGGAGAACAATGTTTTGATCATTTGTTGATACCCTTGCCCAGCCCATTTGCAAGCTCTTCCACTTTTTCTAAGGAAAATCCAAATGAAGTTATCTGCGAAACTGCCGCAGGGCAATCGATGAAACGGAGATATAAGAATTTACGCGATAAGGAAACGCCCTCAACGCATAATGATCGAAAAATTATGGTTGTGCATGGGTCAGGCAGGAAAAATAAGATTTGTTGTCAGGAAGGGGGAATGGCAGGCACAAAAAAACCACCTTTCGGTGGTTTCACGACACTGCTTATTGCTTTGATTATTCTGCTTTTTCCCATGGTAGCCGGAGTGGGACTTGAACCCACACAGCGCGAACGCCGAGGGATTTTAAATCGTGCGCTTTCTTAAGTAATATCATTGAGATAGCGCACTTTTTCGTAACATTAGCAGTTAGCACCATCTTTATCATTCAGTTACTTACAGTACATGAGTAGCCAATATTACGTACCCATTGACCATATCTCAGATCCCATTTACTGTGTATGCATCCAGCATAAAAGGATTGTTTTATGGCAACCGCAAAAGAGTCGAATGCAGGAGCAATGCCTGAGTTAACTGATTTTGCTATCAGTTACTGCGCGCTCACTGAACATGTTCTGTTACACGCCAAATTTACAGACACTATGGCTTCTGTTCCATCATGGCCGTCGGTGCAATTCCCTGATCAAACGATCTGCTTATCCCGTAGGCAAGCTGAAAATCTGCTGCGTGAACTAAAGAAAGCCGTCGATTACATAGATGCTGGCATTGAGCATCCTTCCATTAAATTCATCGACTAAAAGGTGTGTGATGTTCGTTGAACTGGTTTATGACAAGCGTAATGTTGAGGGGCTCGAAGGGGCCAGAGAGATCATACTGGCCGAGCTGACGAAGCGGGTGCACCAGATTTTCCCTGATGCCGAAGTGAAGGTGAAGCCGATGCAGGCAAACGCCTTAAATAGCGATGCCAGCAAAAGCGATCGGGAAAAACTGAACCGCATGCTGGAAGAAATGTTTGATGAATCTGACATGTGGTTAACCTCAGAATCACCTACAGTTCGCCAGGTTGGTATTTGAGTTTTACTCAGGTAGTATTCCCGGCGATTGCTCGGGCATGAACACTGAGCAACCACTCGCCGCCCGTTCTTGCATACGACAGGCGGCGGTTTATTTTACGAAGCAGGCTCCTGTAAGGCCGCTTCACTCGATTCTTTCTGACGCTTATTCCAGATGCTATCCTCTGGCATGTCGAGGCGTACGTCGATCCAGCTGTTGGTCGGCACGTCCATCGGTTGCCCTTTTGTTTTGACGATCTCCCCTTCATCGCTCAGCATGTATTTTCGCTTAAACAGGCGGATAGTCAGTCCGCCGCTTTCAGTTTGCTCTGCTTCAACAATTCCCAGTTCTCCCATGCCGCCAGGATCCATTGGCGGCAGTAACTGCCATCCCTCAGACGCAAGGCCTGCCGAACCGGTGAGCACGTAGACCCCTACATCGAGGCGGGAAAGGGTTATTCCCTCCGCCTCGGCGTTCGCCGTACCACATCCACACCATGTGAACCCAGCTTCATCAATATCGGTTCGCTGGTTCTCCTCCTGAGATTTTACGATTCTGGCGATCGGAGATGCAGCCTTGAGCGTTCCGTCGCTGGCTTTCGTGGTATTTGAAGTACCGTAAATTGTATTAGTCTGAAAGAGCTGATTCGCCATGTCGCTCTGAGTGGTAGTGACTGTAGACAGAGTTCCATTCCGATAATTAATACATAACAAAGCATATGTATCACGAGTCTTGATAAAAACTGCGGGAGAATAAGAAGGGATTACATAAAGGGGCGTATCAGTTCTTGCAAAAGAACTCCCTCTGGCGGTGAGAGTCTGGAACGTTGCCAGGAGAGAGGTATCACTGACAGTGAGAGTATCACCACCTAATCCAAACGCCCCTACCTGCATGACGTTTCCGGTCGCCGTTCCTACTTCCTTTGTCGCACTACTTCCCAAACCGAGGTTTGTGCGAGCGTCAGCGGCATTCGTTGCCCCGGTCCCGCCGTCCGAAACTCCAACCGCCCCATTGCTCCCTTTCTGGACCAGTTTACCGATCGCCGGAATAGTTACACGAGCGCCGTTGATGGTCACGGTGATGCTCTGGTTTGCTGAGGTGGTGGCGAACGTCTCCCAGGCACCGATATTTTCGTCATACTCGTTGATGAGCTGAGACATGCTCTGCGCCAGGCCATCGACCGAGAGACTATCAGTAACAAGAATGCCGTACTTCTGGCCGCTCAACGCCGGAGACGCGGCAGGCGTAACCGTCAGTGACGTCGCACTGTTGATGGCGGTGATCTGAAACATCTGTACCGGGTTAGAAAGAACAAACAACGTCTGGCCAACCCGAATCTGGCTGGCTGGCGCCGTCCAGTTCGTGCCGGTGCCGGTGGCTGTATTTCCATTAATGGCGATGGTGCCAGTGTTATAAAGCATATTTTCTCCAGGCAATAAAAAACCCCGCCGGAGCGGGGTTTGTTTTGAGACAGAATGAGTTATTGGCAGGTGGTGCTGGTGAATGTGTTGGCGCTCACCCAGGTCCAGTTAAAGGGATAACCGGCGCGGTACTGTGTCTGATTGTTTTGTTTACGGACTCCGTAGATCTGGACGCTGCTTTCCTGTCCGCCGACCAGGGCTGTTCCGGTGCATACGGGTTGCTGCTTCTCAATAACGCCAGCGCAACCGGAGAGCAATACCGCTACCGCCAGGCAAAGAATCATATTTTTCATAGTGGTTATATCCCAGGGCATTCATGAAGCTACACAATAACAATATGAATCAATGGGATATAATTGATTTGGTAGATCAATTATTCAAAATTGATCGTTGAAAACGATCAATCATAGTTGGCGCAGTTAATGGCCATGATGACGTTTCTCATGTTTGAGTACGCGACGTTTTGCAAACTCCCGGTGGGGGTTGTCTGAGGTCTGGCAAATATCCGCGTATTGCTCCCCTCAAGCTTCGCCATGCTCTTGTATATTGCCGAGTAAGGCTGCGGCTGACCTCCTGCTGATACAACCCCGGTAATCAGGCCGAGCATGACGGGCATGCAGGCCCACTTCCCCGCCAAGGTTGTGTTGATGTTGTAGCCTGAGCTTGCATCCACTCCGGCAGTGCCTATGGTAACGACATCGCCGAGCGTGCGCGTCTCGTGGGTCAAAATCAGGGTCCCCGATGCATCCCACACGGCCATCCCGTAATCTGGCTTTGTCTGGGGGAAAATAGAGAAAAAATAAACGTACGCTGTGCCGGTTGCATTAGGTCTGAGAAAATCAATCGTGATGGTGTTTCCGCTTACCGTCTGAGTGATTTCCACCTCAACCGTGCAATGAACGAAGGCCACAACGGGCTGACCTGAGGGAAAGGTGTGCGTCACCTTGGTATTAAAACCCGATGTTCCCTGCAGTGCCGCTGTCTTTCGCGCCTGTAATGCAATTGGCGAGCTGTTAGCGGTAACCCACACCTCACCGCTCGTCGTCGTCAGTAAACCTCCGTACTGCGCCATTTATGCCCTCTCGATCTGGAAAATGAGAAAAGCTGCAACAGCGGGTTCAGTCCCTGCTGAGTAGTCGGTATCCCCCACAGAGGAAACCGTTGCAGTACCGCCGGAGATGGTTATCTTCCTTCTTCCAGTTCCCCACTTATCATCGTTCATGGCCTGAAAGTAGGTCAGTTTGCAACCCGGTGGCAGGGCAACGGAATAAGAGCCTGTTTTCTGGTTAACGGCCAGTTGCAGATAGCCGCAAACGCTGACTGGCTTAATTCCATAGTTGTTAACCTTGCCTGATGCATCCCATGTTTGAACACCGTATTCCGCCATCGTATCTCCTGAAAAAATAGAGGCCCCACAAGAGGCCTCCCGTTACCAGGTACCAGTGATTCTCCCGATCTGCACCCTCAACACATTGTTGGCATCCTTGACACTGATCGTCTGATTAGTCTGCTTCATGGCCCCCTCACCAGCTGTCGAACCGTAGTTCTCAAACGTACCTCCCTTATCCAGCCTCCATCCGACTGAGCCAGCGACATAGTTATTGGACTGGATGTAGTTGCCGATCTTGTTGTTGTTGATGGTGCCATCACCTATCAGCGCTTCTCTGATGAACACCTGCCCGTTCTGGATAACGAACGGAAGGGTCACCGTGGCTCCGGCCTGGTGCGTTACGGCGAAGCGGTCAGCCAGGAAGATGACCTGTGACTGCATGCCGGACGGCGTGTTCTCGACACCGATCCCCATCCCTGCGGCGTAATACTGACCATTGCTGGATAACCCGACCTTGATGCTGTACATCGCCTTCAGGTCCCCGTTAACGTTCGCTATGGCCTGAGCGTTGGTTGTGATGGCTGATGTGTGTCCGTTGACGGTCGCCGTGATACCGTTTATCTGCGTGGCCGTGGCCTGCTGGTAATCGGAGAACGTCTGGTTCAGGCTGTTGATGGATGCCTTGTTGCCGTTCACGTCAGTCTGCAAACTCAGCAGCGAACGCGCCGTTGCCTCCTTCTCGTTGACGAACGCCTCATCAATGCGGTCCAGCTGCGCGCTGTTACCGGCGACGGATGCAGACAGCGTTTTGCGCGCGGCCACCTGAGCCAGATTGCCCTGAATAATCGCGATGGCGGAGTTCTTCACCCCCCCCGCCATGCCGTCCACAGACACGCTGATGTTATCGATGCGCTGGCCCAGTGCGGTATCGGCCGTCGCCACTGTCTGCTCAAGCTCGCTCAGAGAAGAAGACACATCTCCGACCGTGCTCGACAGGTTTGTAACGCTGGTCTGAACCTTCCCGATATCCTGGGCGTTTTTGGCGATTTCCTGCGCCTGTTGCGCCAGTTCGTCGTTGGCCTGTTTGATGTCGTCAGCCATGCCAGCAATTTTTTCATTGCTGTCTACCGCGTTCTCGATCAGGTCTTTGAACGTATCGGAGCCTTTCATGTCCTCCAGGATTGCATCTGTGATATCGGATACATCGATGCTGGCCTGCCCGCGCACAAAGTCTGTATACCCTGACTCGTTTCCGCTGCGGTCCACCAGCTGCGCGCGGTACCAGAAAATTTGCCCTGCCTTAAGGCCCATCTGCTGATACTTGCGCTGCGGATAGGGTACGTCTGCCAGCAGCATCGCATCGTCTTCCGTCCCGGTCAGGCTGTACTGAATTTCCGTCTTCAGCGTGTCGTCGGTGTTCGCCGGGAATCCCCAGCTCAGCTCGATACCGAAAACCACATTATCAGAAGCGATGAAGCCGACCGGTTTCGGCGGATTGCCCACTTTCCCCGTCAGCGTTTTCTCTTCTGAATAGCCCCATCCGGACGAGATTTCTGCGGCATTGATGGCGCGTACACGTACCAGGTAGCGCCCAGCATATATCCCCGGCACGTCGAATGACGTGGTGGAGCTGCGCGGCACGTTAACCCAGTTCCCGTCGTTGCGGCGCCATTGCGCTTCATAGGCGATAGCGTTCTGCGCCTGGTCCCAGCTCACGCGCATGGTTTCGACGCTGATATTCTGCTGCACCACCGAAAACGAACTGATTACTATGTTTTCTGGCGGTGACTGATTTCCCGGTGGGATCACGCTCACCGGACGCTGGTCAATGATGGCTCCGGTATCGATTCGGGCATATTTATCCGGATCGTGCCATGCACCGGTAATGGTGAAACTGCCATCATCGTTATCGGAAACGCTGACAACTCGATACTGCTGCGCGTAAAGCTCGTCAGATTCAACCACCCAGACAGCTTCGGCCTGCGGCGTCTCACTGTATGCCGTGGTGACTGTGACTGATTCACCGTTAACGGCCTGAATGGTCCTGCTCTGTGACGCTCCGGAGGGAAGGTTGAGGATAAGGCGATCACCTGCTGCTGCATCAGCCACACGGTCAAGTTTGATAACGCGACCATTAACGGCGCTAATGCGGCCGCCCATAACCTTTCCGGAAAGCAGCTCGTCTGCCACGGCGATGATGTAGCCTGGCTGCGGAATGTTACCGTCCAGCCCGACATCAAACGAAACAACGCGATCCTTGTTGTTGGTAAGAATACCCCAGCGTCCCTTTCGGTTCGCTTCTGACTGTCTGGTGCAGCCGATGGCTGTCATTTCCAGCTGATTGAAGCCGTACCGCGCCACCAGCGCCTGCTCGAATACGGGTTCCATCGCGTCAGCGTAGGCGTTATCCGGATCAGACCAGGATACCAGCGCTGTGGTGTAGCGCGTTTTCGTGGTGCTGCTTGAATAACGGGGTTTGCCGACAATATTTGCGAGCGTGTAGCTGTAATCCACATCCCGGGGCATATCGGCCAGAGCAACGATTTGATCGCCACCCCAGTACGTCATGCCACGGAAAATAGCAGCAAAATCACGCAGGACTGTGTAAGCGTCGTTCCGGTCCTGGACGTACACGTTACAGGTATAACGTGGTTCGGTACCGTTGCCCCCCTTGCCGTCTGGTACCATCTGATCGCAATACTGGGCAACCTGATACAGCGTCCATTTATCGATATTCGCAGCAGTCAAACGGTGACCGAGGCCGAACCGGTCAGAAACAACGAGATCGTAAAAAATCCACGCCGGATTATCCGTCCATGCCCACTTAAACGCACCGGTCCATGTCCCGCTGTACGTTCTTGTTTCGGGGTCGTAGGTAACTGGAACGCGGATAACGCGGCCGCGCGGTTCGCATGAAATTTGAGGAATAGAGCCGTTGAACTGGCTTGAGTCAAATTCGATGTAGAGCAGCGCGGTGTTCGGGTAGCGCAGTTTGGCGTCAATCACCTCGGTGAAGCTCTGCAGCGTCATCGTGTCGCCGATCTTCGCGCTGTTGGCGTCAGAAGTAATCTTACGCAGGCGTATTGTCCAGGTGCTGCCAGCCTGCGGTAAATCAATACGGTGGCTGCGCTCATAACCAGACGTCGTTTTGCCGGTCACGCTGGTATTGAGTACCGTCTGCCATGTGCCGCCGTCCGTCTGCAGGTCAATCGCATAATTGACCGAGTAACCCACCAGATCGCCGTCGTCCTCCTGTTTGAAAAGCGAGGGCCATTTCAGACGTAGGCGAACTGCTGAAAGCTGCGTATTGGTAAAGGTGCGCGTCCATGCTGTAGCGCTTGATACCTCAGTTCCTACGCTGATTTCGTTTTCGGTACCGGGAATACCCTGAATATATTTTTGCGCCTGCGTTCCCGCGCGAAACTCCCACGTTACGCCGCTGAAGTTTTGGGAGCCGTCAGCATTCTCCAGGGCCGTTCCGTCCAGGTAGATATCTTTGCCGGTTAGCTGACCTGCAAACTCCCCTTCGCCAAGCGCAACGAGGATTTTTGCCTTCGCTACAGATTGCAGATCATCAGGCTGTTCGGTAGGGGTTCGTGAACTGGAGCTGCCGCCCTTGCGGCCCTTTAACACTTTATCTGTAGCCATATTGCGCCCATAAAAAAAGCCACCCGAAGGTGGCCAGAAAAAAGGTTAGTTATCTACTGCTGATCTTCGACATAAATTCCGGCAGAAATAATCGCTCCGCCTATCCGCCGGCGGCCATATAGGAGCGGTACTGGATAGCCTTGCGCCGCGGTGTTTGTTACACCACCGAATGCGTAGGATGCGCGGTTATCTGCGCTTTGTTTGCTTGCCAGACCTGCAGGTTGAGGAGATAGCATTTGGACAACACCTCCCAGCATCATGGCTGCACCGAATTTCGCAGCCCCGTACCCCACCGCTGATAGAGTACCGCCTGAGAAATAGCCAATGGCTACCCCAACAACGACGAGCACGGCGCCAAGAATTGTCTGTAATACCCCGGCTTTTTTACTTCCGATTACCACCGGGACAATTCGAATAACTTCACCGGTTACCGGAAAACCAAAATCATCCTTTCCGATATTTTTTTTATCTTTAAAAACGGCGTAAGTCAGGCCCCTTGCTTTGCTGGTGATCAGGAATTTCTCCAGCCCGTTTATAGTTTTTGTAAGAGAGTTGATCGCCTCAGCGGTTGTGCGTATTAATCGATGGTGAACCTTTCCGTAGGTTTTACCCAAAACACCGCCAAGCTCAATTCGGGTCATGACCTCTGACATTTTCTTTCTCCATAAAAAAAGCCACCCGAAGGTGGCTTAGCTTATTTTTAACTTTTAAAGGCATGATCTGGCAGCCGTAGCCCAGTGATCGTTCCATCCTTTTGCGACGGCGTAAACTTTAACATCGCTTCCGCCTGCTTCTGATTTATCGATATTCACCACTGAAAGGGCGCCGAAAATATCGTCTGATGCTGTTATTTTGTAACCTGACTCAGTTGGTATGCTGGAGCTTGAAGATCGAAGCTCCACCCATTTAGGGGCCAGGCATCTGTTAACCTGATCTGCACTCTTTGAAGTGTGCTCAGAAAGAATAGGCTTTTGGGATTCGAGGGAGTTTACAGAGCAGCCAGCCAAACCAATAACTAGCACCAAGAATAGCTTTTTCATTTTCATGCTCCTTTGAAATTTCGTAAAGGTTAGCATAGAGATCTGTGACGTAGAATCTTCATCGTCCTTTCCTGCCAGTAGCCACCATACGGCACGCGCTGGCTCAGATGTCCGTACAGGTGGTGCAGCAGCATATTTCCCTCCAGCAGAATTCCCGCGTGATTCCACTTATCGGCCTGGACCTGCATGATCACCATATCGCCAGGTTTCGGTGGCCCGTCGAATTCACGGAATCCGCACTCATACCAGCAATCCTGATAGAAGTTGTCCGGATAGTCGTTTTCCCACCAGGGATAATCCACCCGGTAATCGTGGAGCTCGATACCATGCGTTTGCCGGAAATAGCTCATTACCAGCCCCCAGCAGTCGAAGTGTCCAAGCACAAACGGACGCTCCAGCAGCGGCAGTTCTCCGCGCGGCTGGATGGTGCGTAAATCCCCCTCCGGCCAGCTCACAATATGCCATGGTAAAAGCGTTGCGTCGCATTGCGCTTTATCCAGTTCGCTCGGTTGCGTTGTGGCGTCAGGGTGACTGTGAACGATGGCGATCACCGTTCCCCAGTCCTCAGCAACTGCGTAGTCTTCGGGGCAAAGGACAAAATTGTCCTCCGGCGCCGCGGCAAGATTCCGGCACGGGAAATAACGTTCAACGCGGCTTTTCTGCGCCACCACGCCGCAACACTCATGAGGATATTCAGCTGCAGCATGCGCCATAATCGCATCGATGGTTTTCTGACGCATATCAACTCCTGATCAAAGACGTGCCCGGGAAGCCACCAAACGAGAGTTCGTTATTTTCGCCGAATCGGAGTTTGCAGGCCGTCAGCGTGCCGTTGCATTCATCCAGCGACGGATCGCTTACCGGGTTGTTGTTTTTGTCGAAATAGCGGGTGCCGGCATAGTCGCAGCCGTCGCCGGTACGATATTTATTCCGGATGCACCAGGTACACAGGGAATGAAGCTGTCGCGTCGGGATCATTTGCCCCTGCAGATCCATCGGGCTGGACAGAACAAATTCAACGGTTTCACCGGCAAGCTCGCCCGTTTTCCCGTCGATATACCAGACCTGCAGCTTTTCCTGAGTCGGGTCTGCTGTGGGGTTGCCGTCTGCGAAATTTCTGGCATCGAGATATTTCTCTTTTGTGTCGTGAATAGTGACTTTCGCCTGCAGCAGATCGTCATACGCAAGACACAGGGCTGAAATGGAGCTTTCGATGTTCGCAACCGTCAGGGATGGCGTTGCATTGCTCCCACTGGTTGATTTCTCGAGACCTTCCAGTTGATATGGCCAGGCGGCATATTCATTTCCCTGCCACCAGATTGGTTTCGCCGGAAGCCTGGACTCATCCCCACCAGCGGCGATGATTTCCGATTCTGTGTGGGGAATGCTGTAATTGTGAAAGCGGAGAACGTCCGTTAGCCCAAAGGAAGAACCGTCCACCTCAATCAGACGAACATCGTTTCCGGATTCCAGCTTCTGATAATCTGCGTTTAAGCTCATGGTTTAAATGCCTGGATGAATGTTGCTTCAAGGTTGAATTTCCCCGCGCCAAGCCCGGTGGGTTTATACGTTTCGCAACGATACAAACCCAAAGGTTCGAGTGGTGGCTTCCATTGAAAGGCTTTCGTTCCTTCATGCCTGTCGAGAAAAGATTTAATGGCAGAAATGTAGGTTTCGTTGCCAGTAAAATTGAGCGTCCATTGCTGGGTTCTGGTGTTCAATCCATCTCCTGAAACCTGCTCATATCCATCGCCAAACTGGGCTTTTCTGACGCGGAAACTTGTATCAGCCTCCGCGTTAATCCGTGGGCACCAGGTGAAAGTTTCAATGGCCATAATTATCGGGTTCCTTTCATTGCGTTCCAGATGTCGCCGCCGGGACGAATGTCACGCATCACATTCTGCTTATAACGTCGATCAACAAATTCCCCGACCTCGGCACCAAATTGCTCAAGGCCTGGTGAGGCCTGAGTTTGAGTGTTTCCGTTGCCATCGATGGTGATATAAACCTGTGGCGCCGAAGATACAGGCTGACCGCCGCCACCTCCGACCGCACGAACGCCGAGAGAACCATCCGGCGCGCGGGTAAGCGGCATGATCGCCTCCGGCCCAGCCTCACCCATGATTCCGGCCCCGCCTTTTGCGAAAGCGAACATGGTGGGGTTTCTGACGATCCCATTACTGAAAGCGCTCAGAGAGGGGGAGTCATAAACGCCGCCTTTGGCGTTAAACTGGAAGTTCGATCCGTAACTGGAAACCGCCGTACCGGTGCTGGCTGATGCTCCCGCCCCGCCCCCGAAGAAGCTGCCTACACTGCCGATGAGAGAGCCAAAGATGCCAGAACCGGAAGAGGCCCCACCCATCGCGCTAACCACCGCCATCTGCAGAGCCACTTTTTCGATAATCTGCAGGACAGAAATACCCCACGATTTCCAGCTAACCTTATTGCCTTCGAGCATTGAGGTGACATTACCAAAAGCGCTGTCGAGTGTGGTTTTCACCCCATCAGAAACCGTGCCGGATACGTTACTGATTTCATCAAACCAGTTTGCATAGCCGCGTGATACTCCGGACATCCAATCCGCTTCAGCTGCTGCAATAGCCTTGTATTTCTTATCCAGAGCATCGAGGGCTGCGGCGCGCTGCGCGATGGCCTCGGTACCGCCGTCCGTTTTAGCAAAAACACGGTCGATCTGTTGCGTCTCGTCGAACCGGCTGCGCTGGCGATCGCTCATGCCTGCGGTTTCGGTTGTCAGCGTCGCCTCATCCCTGAACTTTCTGGCCGCTTCAGTTAAATCCTTCAGGGCATCAGCCTGTTCGCGCTGCTTGCGCACGTTCTCGTCGGCTTTTTGCGTCCATTTTGCCAGCTCTGCTGATGATGCCTGGATCGCCCTGCGCTGCTCGTCGGTCCATTTAGTGCCTGCCTGGTGCGATGCAGCGTAAAGCTCGGATGCTTTTTCGCCTTCCGTCGCCCTGACGCGTTGCACATCGATAGCCACACTCAGATCGGCCATTTTCCTGGAATACTGTTCGGCGGTGCTGGCCGCTTCACGCTCGGCTTTACTCTGTGCTTTCGAGGCGGCGATAGAGGTTTTTTTTGCCTCCGCAGCCGCTGCATCTTTTTTGGCTGCCTGATCCTTGTTGTAGATGTACTGGGTGTAAAGTGCTCCCGTCAGCTTCAGGTCTTCTGCTTCATACACGTGCTGCTGATGGAGTTTCTCTAAACCGCTTAGGCTGGCCAGCTCGTTATCTCGGCGTGAGCGCTCCAGTGCGGTTTGCTGTTGAGGCGTTGCGTTCGCCAGTGAAACGACGGGCCCGGCATATTGCGGCGGCTTGGCGCCAGCGGTCGCTGACATTGAGCGGTTAAGCAGGTCATACGCACCTTTCAGGATAGAGACGGCGCCAGCCTGTTCGATAGCCTTTTGCGTGGCCAGATCGCTGGCCTGGTTTACCAGCTTCTGCGTTTGCTCGACTTTAGAGGCTGCCTGTTCGCGCTGGTACTCCAGCTGGTTCAGCTTATCGGTCAGCTCGATATTTTTGGCCGTGATGTCGGCCTGGTCCATGAAAGTGTTAATCAGGGTCAGCGTCGGATGGCGGTTATAGTCCTGCTGGATTTGGTCAACTGCCTTAAGGCTGTCTTTCACCTTCGCGATCTGAGAGTCGAGGTCGGCCAGGTCCTGTTTTTGCGCCTGTAAAGATGTACGGGCATCAGCCGCGGTCGAACGCAGGCCAAGCACCGACATCTGCTGGAGCTTGGTGTTGATCTCGTCGAGGTTGTTGGCAAAACCTACCGCCTCACGGTGCACCTGCTGGGTATGCTGATACAGGCCATACATCGCAGCGCCGGCACCGATAATCACTCCAGGCCAGCCACCGAGAATACCAAGAACGCCACTACCAAGGCGGGACATCACCGAGGCTGTATTGGTGAGGTTATTAACGGCCGAAGTCCTGCCAGCAAGCGCCGTATTCAGTGATGCCTGAGCAGCAGCAAGATTACGCTCAGCCACAATCTGAGCCTCAATACTCGTCGCCGCTGCACGCGCCTGTTGAGCGCGGTAAACAGCCTGGCGACCAGCAGCAACGCTAACCTGAGCTCCTCGGACCTGAGCCTGCGCCAGCGCGACCTCGGCGGCCGTATTAGCGAGGACTGCCCGGGTTGACTGAGCAACGCTGCCGACCATGTTGCCAAAATAACGAGCGAGGCCAACACCAACCAGAAGACCGGCTGTATTTGCCACATCATCGATGTTATTCGCCAGACCATCCAGCACCCCAGAAAGCGTGGATGATGCGCCGACAGCATCATTCGCCCCGCCAACCCATGCGAGAAAGGCGTTTTGCACTTTCTGTGCAGATCCGCTGATGGATGCAGGAAGGGTGTCGAATTCTTTACGGAGGATCTCAACGTTGGTCAGCAGCGGGACGATCTTGTTGGTTGTCAGCTCGCCGTTGTTGGCCATATTTCGCAGGCCACCAACAGTGGTACCCAGCCCATCAGCCAGCAGTTTCGCCAGGCGGCCGCCGTTCTCCATGATGGAGTTAAATTCTTCGCCTCGCAAAACGCCTGAGCCAAGCGCCTGGCTAAGCTGGGTGATAACAGAACTCGCCTCTTCGGTACTGGCGCCAGACAGCTTCAGTGAGGTTGCTACGGTTTCCGTAACTTTTGCGACATCAGCAGAAGCGTAACCGGCATCACGCAGGGACTGTGCAATTCTGCTGTACAGGTTGCTGTTTGCCTCAAGGGATGTTCCGGTGCGCTGGCTAATCTCCATCAGCACGCGCTGGGATTGCACGTAATCCTCACTGGAAGAGGACGCAAGGCGAAGACGCCCATTCAACTGGTTCCACGTGTCGGCAAACTGAATCAGCTGATGCGTGGCAAATGCACCAGCCCACGCACCGGCAAGCCCGGCAGCAGAGGATCGCACGGTTGCAAGCTGAGAATTCAGGTCAGCCAAAGACCGCTGAGTTTCACGCGTGGCCGCTGCAGCTTTTTTCCCGCCCTGTTCCATAGTGCGGTAGTAATCGGTTCCCATGCGGGACGCTCTGGCGATCTCTGACTGGAAAGAAGAAGAGTTCGCCGAAATTTTGATGATTAGCTCGCGCAGCGTTGCCATATTTCACCCATAAAAAAGCCCGCAGCCGCGGGCATCAAAGACTGGACATCCATTCTTCAAGTTCAGAGACTTCAGCGCCTTCTTCCTGCTCACCCCATTTCAGCATCACGTCAGGAATGGTGAATTTCCCCCCCTGAGAGTTCAGCATTGCAACGGAGATCTGCGCCGCCTGAGCATCGGCGCGCCAGTCACCAATCGGACTAATGCGGTCGAACTCGATCCACATTTTGAGCTCGCTGGCGGTCATGGTCTGGCGCAGTTCGTGGAGAGTGCGCCCCAACCGGAGCGCCAGCGACATCAGGAAGAAGGTCAGCGGCTGCTTTACGGCTTTCCCGCTTCTTCCTGGCTCATGCCGAGGTTGAGGGCCTGAGCCAGCAGGCGGGAGTGCACAGGACCATAAATTTTAGATACCTGCTCCTGATCCTCATCGCTGAATACTCGCTCGCCGTTTTCATCCAGCAGAACGTCAATAAACAGAACCACATCAGCCTCTTTGTTACGCAGAAACTTTTCCGCCTCCGTCAGCGTCGGTGCCTCTTCGCCCTCGGCGAGCTGTGGATTAACGATCTCCCGGAATTTCACCCAGGCATCGCCAGAGGGTTCACGCAGCGTTACCTTTGCGCCATCCCATTCAGGGACCGTGATACCTTCTTTGGTGCGGTAGGCTTTCGATGCTGTAAGCGCCACGTTGCGTAATGAATTCTGTGATGTTTTTTGCGGCATTTCATTTTTCTCTTGTTACATGATCGGAGGGATAAAAAAAAGCGGCCGAAGCCGCTCAGGAACCAGACGCGTAGATGCGTTTAGGTTTGCCGCGTACACGCAGAGAATAGGTAGCGCCAACAACGGAAGAGGTTGCAGCAGACCATGAGCTCTGGCGTACCTCCACCAGCACGTAGAAACCGTTGCCAGACGGGAATACCACGCGCAGCGCGCGCAGTTCGTCATTTTCGTAAGCGGTCTGCAGTGCCTCCTGTGCTGCTTCATCGCCAACCCAGTTACGGGTAATGCTCATTTCAGCAGGCGCGGCGAGGCCGTTGGTTTGCTCCTGTTCAGTTGAGCACAGCGTGGTTACGTCGATATCCCCTTTCTGCCCGCCGGTGAAGGTGATCTCCTTTGTTGCACAGGCTGCTTCCAGCCAGGTAACACCAGCACCCGGGAAACCTGAGGCGTTAAAATCCTCGGCGGTTACGGGTGCGTCGGAGACGGCAAAGGTCATCCCCTTTGTGACTTCATACTTACTGGTCATGGTTTCTCCAGTTAAAAAAAAGACCGCCGGAGCGGTCTGTTATGGTGGGTAAAGTTAAACGGTTACCTGAAATTCGAGCGTTGCCCGGTGATAGCGCAGATCAGGCTCATAGCCCGGCGTTTTCACAATGCTTTCCGGCTTCAGCACCTGCACAGCATCAAGCGCCATATTCCTGATCGTGCGCGCTTCAGCGATGGTGCTGGAATAGACATCAACCTGCACAGAAACGGCAGATTCAGCCTGACCGCAAAGAACGTCTGCGGCCACGTCGGTAATAATCGAGAAAATTACCCATGGCGGTGAGACTGAAGGCTTCCCGTCACTGCCGAGCGGCGCAACGTAGGGATAAACCTGCCCTCCGGCCAGCGGCTCCAGCAGAGTATAGAGATCGTCTTCCGTCATTTGCTTAATGCCTCGTCAATGGCCTGGTTCATGCGCCTGATTGCGACCTCCGTCGCCTGCTCCTGGCGTACATCGAACGCGGGACGAATGAAAGGGTGCGGCGGCATGTTAACGGTACCCATTTCGACGAATCGCCAGTAAAAGGCATTTCTCGGGTTATTGGCCTTCATCGTGTTATCGCTGTTGCCGGTGCGCGGGTTAACGCCACGAATATGGACGCCGGAAGAAATTTCCCCGCGGCGGCGGCTTTTTTGGGTCACCACCACCACGTTTTTTTTCAGTTTCCCGGTATGCACCGGCGCACGGGCGATCACTTCTTCCTTAAGCACTTCGGCGCCAGCGCGCGTGGCATCACGCAGAACCTTGTTGTTTTCAGCGCGGCTAAGCGCCTCCAGATCCTTTGCGATGTCATTTAACCCGGAAAAATCGATGCTTGTCTCAATCATTTTTCAGCTCCCGTTTTGCAAAGAATTTCCAGGCGAGTGCCGGTCGCATTTGCTACAGGAGGACCGATGATATTTAGCACCTGACCTTTATACGGGCCGCTGAGCACTTCCAGACGAGAAGAGGCATTCAGCTCAGCCCTGAAGCGCATCCAGACGCGAATGGTTGCCTGCGCCGTTTCCGCGCCACCAGACATCTGCTCTCTGCCACTGATCCCCTTCACCTCAGCCGGGACCGGGTTGCCACCACTCCACGATTCAACCGGCTGACCAGATGGATCGCGCGAAGTCGTGAAGGTGAGAATTTTTACCCTGTGCCTGAATCGTCCAGGTTCCATCAGGAGCCCTCCTCAGGTTCAGATTTACCGCGCCAGTTGCGATGGATGAACATCATGCGTTCTGCTGCAGCGTTCTCATATAGCTGTACTTCGCTTTGCGCGGTGCGGTGTTCAAACATGTCAGCAAAGACAAGGAGAACGGCGCCCTTAACGGCTGCAGGAATATCAGCTGCAACTTTCCATGCTGGTTCATCGCACCAGCGTATGCAGTAGTCAAAAGCTGCCTGAGCGTACAGGGTAATCAGCTCGTCCCTGTCGTCTTCCTCAAATTCAATCTGCTGCTTAAACAGGCGGAGGCCAATTACATCCAGAACATCTATCGCCATACGTTAAAAGGGCGGGTCACCCCGCCCCCTCCATCATGAGCCAGAAGAGAAACTGCCCTTGATGATTGCCGTCGGGCGATAGTGCGCCAGCGCCAGGCGCTCTTCACAGAGGATGGTCAGCATGTTTTTCACGAAGTTATCGCGGTCTTCACGGCTGACTTCCACGGTAGCATCCATGCGATCCCACACCTGTGAGGCCATATCAAATCCGCCCACCGTAAAGGTGCCTGCGGCCTGCGCCTTAGTCGGAACCACTGGCAGGCCCCACATGATGTTGCTGGTAAACGCCTGAGGACCACCGAAGATATAGCGGCCTTCGTTGTCTTTCAGCAGCGCGATGTTGTGCCAGTCGCGCGGGTTCAGGACGATACCGGAAGCGCTAAACTCAGACTCTGTCACCTGGTAAATAGCGTGAGCGATAATGTCAGCGCGGGTGTCGCCAGTGGCATTCAGCGAGGTGTCGTAGGCGGTTGCCACTTTGTTCAGACCTTCCAGGTTATCCCCGGTACCGTCGCCGTTCAGCAGCTGGCCTTCTTCCTTCAGCGCCAGACCGTACATGAGGCGGTTGTTGACGTATGACTGCAGCATTGGCGCATCATCCATAACCTGACGTGACGCCTGCACCCAGTGGGCGATGGTCTTCACGTTCGCGGTCTGCTTGCTGAAGGTAATATCCGATTCAGGTTTCAGCGCCTTCTCGGCCACCACATCGGCGTTATTGGTAAACACCTCTTCACGGACATATTCCAGGGAGTTACTGGAAATGCGGCCCTGCGCCAGCAGATCACGAATGGTCAGACGGCGCAGGCCCGGCATGATGATGCCTGGAACCTGCATCGGCTGGATCAGGCTACCTGCAGAATCAGAATCACTGCCCAGCGACTTGTTAAAGGTTTTCGCGTCGAAGCTGCCTTTGCTGCCGTTCCAGGACTTCTGCAGTTCTTCCGCTGCGCGTTCGGAGAAGGATTTCTTCTCACCCGGATTTTCGGCACCGGAGGCCAGTTTCTGCTCAAGATCGAAGAGGCGAGTGCCGGATTTGGTCAGTTCTTCCTGTACTTTCGCAAGGTCCGACTGCAGCTGTTTGGATACCTTACCCGTGCTTTCGATTTCAGCTTTCTGTGCATCGAAAAGCTGGGACATTTTCTGCTGGGACTCTTCGATAGCTTTTTGAATGAGAGCGAGTTCAGACATAATTAATTACCTAAGTTAGAAGGGAAAGATTTGATGCTCTGAAGCAGAGCGTTTATTTGTGCTTCGTTTCCGTCGCCCTCGGACTCGCTCCGAATCGCTGACTTAAACCGGGCTATTAACCCAACTGCCTGTGATTTGGTGAGGCCGACTGAATCCCTCAGCCAGTTCTCCACATCACGGATCGTTTCAATGCCATCGACACTTTTCATGGCTGCGATGCCAGCCTGTTCGTTGGCGGGGAAAGTGCAGACGCTGATTTCGCGCAGAGCCTGGATATTCTTAAAAATTCGGCCTGTGGGAATGATGGTGTAATCGTCTTTCGCAACGGAAAAGCCAACCGACATACCCTCAACCGTACCGTGCTGCATTGCCGCTTTCAGGTCGGCGGCGCCGCTGTGCCCTGGCGTAAGTTGACCGCGCACATACAGGCCTTTTTCGTCTTCAGCCAGGCTGTCCCATTTGCCAACCGGCAGCTCCCACGTCTTGTGGTTGAAAAACATCGCCACTTTGCGGGTCTGGTTCGCCAGGGCGTTTTTAAACGCACCGGGCAGAATGATGTCGCCATCGGAATCGGTGTTATTAAAAACAGAGGCATAGCCTTCAAAAATTCCCTGTTTACCGTCACCGGTGAATTTGATTTCTGTCTCGTCGAAGGACAGCGTTTTTACGATCTCAGGCATTACGGCCCCCATAAAAATTAAGCCCCGTTATTACGGGGCTCTTTGTTGGTTCCTAAATCGGTGATCGGCACGTATTGCGACTGGCGCATTGCCACATCGCCACCCGGCAATGGCGGGAGGTTGTCCGTTCGTCGCATCTCGTTGATGGTGCGTAGCCCTGCCTCACCCATTGCCTTCATAAAGGCAGCGCGGGATGCCGAATCGCCCCTCAGCAGGCCGTCGAGGTTGTGCTCAGCATGAATGCGGCCAACATCCTTAGCAGGAATAAGCCACCGCTGAATGCTGTTTTCCCACCGGGAGATATAGGGCTGCAGGGTGTACTGCAGGAAGCCGAGATTCTGCTGCTCAATGCCCGAGCCCCAGCTCGTTGATTTCTCGACGTCGCCGACAAGGTGAGGCGGTACGCCAAAGAATCGCGCCAGTTCACTTACCTGAAATTTTCGGGACGCCATCATTTCGGCATCCTGTGGCGTTACGCCAATTGCCGAGGTGGAAAAGCCCGCTTCCAGAATCCAGAGACGTTTTTTAACCGGACCGCCAGCGATCTCTTTGAAGTTCTCTTCGACCTGCGAGCGCTGCTGTTCAGTCAGCACTTTTTCGCCGGTTGAGAGTATTTGCGGAGACTTGGCGCCGTTGGCAAAGAAATCTCGCTGCTGGTCCTCCATCGCAACTGCCACACCTGCCGATTTACAGGCAAAAGCAATGGGTGACAGGCCGACCAGCCCGGTGAATCCGAAGCCTTTAAGGTGAAAAATCTCTCTCTGCGAAAAGTCGGCGTATTCGCTGTCGCGTTGATAGCGATAAACCACTTTTTTTCCCACGAGTTTCACATCCATATTGGCAGACTGAAGCGGGAGAAGGCTTATCACGTCACCCGCGCTGTTGCGATCCACCAGTGCATACGCGTTACCGTAGAAACAGAGCTGCATCGTCATGGCCTCCCTGAATTCCTGGGCTGTCATGTACTGATTCGGTGAGTAGCGCAGCAGTCGCGCCAGCGGATTGCTCAAACCCACTTTTTTGCGGTTGTCATTCTGGTCGGTTTCAAAAACGTCAAGCGGGAGGCATGAGGTGAGCGTTGAAATCAGGCTCACGCAGCGCCACACCGTCGAAATTTGCAGTATCCGTTCATCGTTAATGGATGAATCGCCCAGGTGTCCGTGGGCCGAAACGGGCCCCGTTTGTGAGCCCTGATTTGGGGTGACTAAACGCCCGCCGACAAACCAGGACTGCAGCCTTGCCCACCAGCCGTTATTGGTTCGCAGGTCAATCGTGTATTTAGGTTCTTCCATCACATGCTCAGCGGTCGGAAAATGAAGTCGTCGAAGTCACCACCCTGCTCGGTAACTTCCCCATTAGCAGCACCAACGGACATTGTCATTGCGACCATGCCATCAATACGGCCCGTTGCTTTGGATTTATCCAGCTTACGGTTGCCAGCAGCATCTTTTACGATCACCGCGTTCCAGGCACACATGGTTAACACCGGGTGCATGCCATGCCTCACCCGCCCGTTAAGCATCAGTGACTCAAGGGTGTCTACAGCCGGGCCCATATCCTTAAAGCCCTGGCCGAACTCGACCAGCGGAAGGCTCAGGCCGATGTCGTCAGCCTCTTTCCTGAACTGGTCAATGCGCCATCGGTCGAAGGCCATCGAAGTGAGGTCAAAATCACCGATGATTTCGGCGATGTCGGCGACCACGAATGAATAATCGACGGACGCACCTGGCGTGGTACGCAAAAGCCCCTCCCTTGCCCATACGTCATAGGGCGCGCGGTCTGTTTTAGACCGTGCTTCCAATGTCTTTTGTGGGGTCCAGAAGAAGGGAAAGATATCCCAGACACCATCATCAGCCTCACCAGCGATAACCAGCGCCGTTAAGTCGTTCCTGGCCGACAGATCCAGCCCGGCATACCATTTCCTCGGTGTGTTAACCGGTACTCCACCGCACAGCTCCCACACGCTGCGGGAGATAAACGGCGATACGGTAGAAACGCGCTGATTAAGGTTGAGGTTGCGGAAAGTGTTCTCAAAGCTTGGCATTCGGCCTGCCATTTCAGCCTGGCGCGCCATGTCTTTTTCAGATCTGAACGTTCCCAGCGCCGGGTTCGCAGCAAGCCAGGATTCTCGCTTACTGATATCAGCGTCTTTTGGCGCTTCGTAAACGTGGCAGACAATGTGTGGGTCTTTCGATTTGACCGCATCATCAATCCAGATGCTCAACAGGTCGGCATCGTTCGCCGCCTGGGTGCTGATAACGATAAGAAGCGGATTCTCATGCGCGCCCTGGGCTGTAGTAATCGCGTCGATAAAATCATCCTGCGGCCCCCTTACCTGTCCGGTTTCGTCCAGAATCGCCAGAATCGGGGAAAGGCCGTGTGTGGTTTTACCCTCAGCAGATAGCGCCTTGTATTCGACATTACACGGCAACCCTATTAGCTTTTTGCCACTGGGAATTATATGCACTAACACCTGCAGGTCCGGGTTCAGGTTCACCATCTTCACCGCGAGGTTGAAAACGATGGATGCCTGCTCGCGGCTAAGCGCGCCGCTGACGATCTGTGTGTTCTGTACCGCTTCAGGCCCCACCAGATGCGCCAGCAGGATACCTGCTATCAGCCCTGTCTTTCCGTTTTTGCGCGCGATGCTCAGTATCGCTTTATCGGTTCCGACTGGATTGTCGTAAACCGCTAAAATGAATTCTTTCTGGAAGGGGTCAAGCCTCATGGGCTTACCCAGAAGCTTGCCTTCCGGCACGATGCAATAGCGCTCGATGAACGCTATTACACGCTCACCTCGCGTCATAGTCTTTTATCCGTGTTTGGGAAAGGCGATCAGGTTGTCGTCCTGGCTCTGATGCTCGTTTTTGGTATTTCGAGCATCACGATCGTTCTGATTGCGTTTCTTCTGGTCGCGGCTTTCGCCGTTGGTTGCGTGGGAATGGATCTGCAGGTCACGTCGCTGTGCCAGGATGGTTCGCTGCAATTCTGGAATTTGCTTCCGCAGGTCTTTAATCAGCGCCTCATTTCTCGCTTCACCGCGTGCACGTTCTTCTTTACGCAAATCTCTGCGTAAAACGGTGATATAGAGCTGATTATTTGCCAGTTCTACGGCGGCCAGAAGGTCGGCTGGCGTCCAGCTGTCCAGAGCTTTCGATCTGATATTGTCATGCCAGAATGGTTCGGCTTTTTTCTCCAAACCTGCATGGGACGGAGGATCGATGGTGTCCACTGCTGCATTTTTCATGGCCTGAACCGCTGCCGCCGAACTGTCGGAACGGGTTCGTTTATCTGCCATATGTCAACACCTTAAAACTAAAAAAATCGGGTTAGCGTTAAAATCAAACTTTGGCGGCGGTCATTTGGGGCAAAGGTTTTGAAGATTTGATCCCCCCCCCCTGCCCTGATGCGATTCGTTCTCATTTGATTTCATTGCATTTGAAATGATTTCACTCATTCATTATCCGCTTCACTTCATCATTCCAGGACGTCTGTTTATCAACCTGTTCGAGTTTCTGATCGCCTTTACCGCGCCCGGAGACAACATGCCCTGAAATGGTCACCGTCGGCACCTCCTGCCCTACAGCGTGCGAGAACTGAATGGATGTCACGTCCTTCATCTCCACGCCATCAATCACGAGGCGAACGAATTTTCCATCGCGGTATTCAATGCTGAGGTCTTTCATTACGTGCTCCAGTGAGACGCAGGATCGAGCGGGTAGCCGTTGGCATCACAGCCTATTACCGCGCCGCTCTTCTCCATTCTCTGTTTCGTTGAGTCGTGATGCGCTTTGCACAGTGGCTGCCAGTTCTCTTTACTCCAGAACAGGAGCTGTGCTTTCGATATGGCCAGCGGGTTACCTGACTTAAGCGCATCTTTGAGTTTGTGGGGCTCGATATGGTCAACCACCGTTGCCGGGGTAATGCGCCCCTGCTGCTCGCACATCACACATAGTGGGTGCTGCTGCAGGAAACGCAGACGGGCCTTATCCCATCGGCTGCCATATACGCGGGGCTCTTTGTTCATGCCAGTCTCCATGCGCGGCGGCGTTCCGTCCTCGGCTCGTTGTCAGGGTGACGCTCAACCGTCGGGAGGTCAGCGTGATCCACCAGCGAGTAACACGGATAAATCACCCGGCCACCGAATGCCTCACCGACGGCGTAATCAGCTGCCAGCGTTTTATTCCATGCGTTAAGCATGCGCGGCAGCCTGCCCTGAGGAGGGCTGTAACATACGCCGTGAATCAGTTTGCTAAGAACAAGGTAATCAGCGTTTACTCTGTCTGCTTCCACCAGCATTCCAGCAATCTCTTTCTGATACTGCGGCGGTCGGCCGGTACCGAGATAGAAGCTCAGCATGTCGTCAGGAAAACGGGTCAGCCAGTCGACCACCAGCTCGGCAAACCAAGGAACGGGCATCGCGTCGTCTTCCAGCACCACTACCCGGCAAGGTTGCTCAGCAGCCCATTCGATAGCGCGACGATGATTCCAGTTCGCGCCGCGGTTACCGTCATCAATAAGCAGATGAGCATCCAGCAGCGCGGCAAGTCGTTGCGCATGACCTATGCGAGAGTGATGGCCAACCACAACAAACTTCACTTGTGTTTCCACCATGCGGCCTCCTTACCGATACCATCAGTTTTGAAAACGGTATGTACCAGAGGGCCGGTGACCAGCCTGTCAGCGAATGACTGCGCGACAATACCGAACGCCAGCATGTCACCCACCGCGGCGCCAACCTGTTCTTTCTTCCAGAAACGATAACTCTCGATCCGGTAGTAAAGACGGATGATGCCGTGAGCGAACGCCATTACATCAGCGCGGGTGCCACCCAGCAGACCAGCGTTAAGCATCACATCGCCGCGGTGCGCTTCAATGAATTCCTGATAGATACGCTCAGGATGATTCTGTTTCGCCCAGGAGTCGGCGTAGGTCTTCGGTTCAGAACCGACATACACCTTCCCGGGTTCCATTTCTTCCCACGGCGCGCGAAGCATTTCGACATCGGTACCATCAGTACACCAGACGAACCGGTATTCAGGGTGATCTCGCAGGTGCTGCCAGATCTGCAGCCAGCGACGAAAGTAGACATTCATCTTCACGTCAGGTACGAGATACAGCTCAACATCTGCCGGGGCCGTCAGTAATTCATCCACCAGCGCAATACGGCCACAATTCCGAAGCGATGCCGACCACCTGGTCAGCATGTCAGGCGAGGCCGTCATTTTCGTACCGCGCTGAGGGTCAGGCTGGCTGGTCAGTAACGTAGTGATAACCACGTCGCGCTGACGTCGATATTCAACGTAATCGGTAAAGCCGGTGTCACGCCGTTCGTTGTGGATTTTAACGTTACGTTCCACCAGCGCCTGTCGGTCTGGTTTCGGCACTGACCGCTCCACAGCCTCATGCTCATCGAGGGAATGAATCAGCTTTTCTGAACCGACGACATCAGCGTAAGCCCACGTAGTCAGTCCTGCGTTATGGATGCGCAGGGCAAGGTCGCTATGTTCGTACATGCCGCGACCATAAACGGGATCGAATCCGCCCACCTTCTCGATGGCGCTACGGTGGTAGTACAGCATCACGCCGCGCTGCCCGGTATACGCCACATGCTGATCGTCACGGTAAAGCACCGAAAGGTCATTGAGCTTATTCTGGCCAGCAAGATCGAGGAACTGGTAAGCCAGGTGCGGCTCGGGTGATTCGATGTAAGGGAGGTGCCAGTTATCAGCGATAGGCCAGGCGTCATCATCCCATAAAAACAGATGCTCGCACCCGGCATCCATCAGGGCTAACAGGCTGGCGTTCTTCGAGGCAACAATGCCGAGTGATGTTTCATGGCGAAGCAGTTGCACGCCGTCGGGTGCTATCGCTGCAGGTTTTGAACCATCATCGACAACCACCACCAGCGCACCGGCTGGCAGATGCTTCTGGTGCTGCTCAATAGCACGCTTTAAAACGTCCGCCCGGTTGTGGGTGGTAATCGCAATGCCGATCCGTGATGAAGCGACGCTGGCGGGAGCGTATGGGACACCATCAATAGTGACCTGCATATGTCCTCCGGCCTTTTAACGCTTAGTGGCGGCGTGAATGATTCCACCAGGACGTGTGGCTTCGCGTAAAGCTTCGCTCACTCTCTCCGAAATGAAACGACTTAAGCAGCTTTCTTCGTTATTAACAGGCTGGATGACTGATTGTTTGATATGTACAACACCGCCCACTACATAGAATGGCGATGATTCAGCCAGAGGCACTAAAGTTCTGCCGATGTAACCACCAGCAGGCACACCAAAGCGCGTGTTTACAAGGTGCTTAATGGCAAACTCCTGCCCTTCAGCGGTCAGGAAGGTGAAATAGTTTTCCTTTTGATACTCGGTAGCGGTATGGCGTGTTTCAGCGAATCCCAGCTCTCGAAGCTCAGATGCACCAGATTTAGCTGGCAGGTCACCAGACTGAAGCGCGCCACGGAAAAACAGCGCATACAGAACATCAGTCGCCGCACCGGACAACGTAATAATTTTCTGACCCATGATTTATTTCCTTTTAGGCGTGAGCCTGTCGCACGGCAAAGCCGCCGAAAGTTAACGGTTTGCCCAGGCTCACAGCTGAAAGACTTTCTTAGATGTGCGCGTGCGATGCGCATAAAAAAGCCACCGGCGAATACCAGTGGCTACTTAATTTTTAAACGGATTACTTAGCGAGAATTACATAATCAGAAATTAACTCTGCTTTTTGCGAATACTCTTTTGCCAAGCGCTCAAGCTCACTCGCTTCGATTTTCCCGGACTGTGAGCTTTTGATGTAAGCGGCAATCTCGGATTCGTGCAGTAGGACATTTGGGTTTTGGGAAATAATTTCTTTTACAGCACTATAAAATATTCCCATATCGATAGGATGCCCTGTATGCCATGTGGAGCGAGCAAGCCATTTATCTAAAGCACTAATACCTTTCAACATAAAACCTCCTGTTTGTGTGGAATGCTATCCTCCCACCAAATGGGTTATGTCAAAAATGTTTTTTGCATTATCGCAGGCACTCGGGGAATGCCTGCTGTAATGCCTTAAGGGTCAGCGTCACTTCGGCCAACTGATAAAAAACATAAAGCCGATGAATGCGAATAGCAGCCCAGCAGCTCCCGCAATAACGATTAAAGTCCAAACAAGAATAGTCCCGATGGTTGCAATCATTTTAGAACCTCAATCGAGATAGAAATCGTCATTCAGACGACGACGGTTCGCACTGCTGGCGTTATGCGGGCAGGCGGAAGAATTATGACCAGTTGCGCCGCAGTAACTACAGCGCAGATTTACCCGGCGAGCGTTGCCGCTCCATGTATGCGGGCAGTTCTCGCGGGTGTGTAAGCCAGAGCCGCAAAAGGTGCATCGCGTGTAACTCATGGGCTCACCTTCTGGCAGTTCGCCTGCCACGCTTTGTTATGCGCCAGGATGTCTTTCTTCGTCTGGCGGTCCATAACGTCGATGTCGTGATCGGTCAGGTAGATTGGCTTTACCCAGTCACAGGCAGTATCAACCACCACCGGGACGCTTCCACGTGTCACGCAGCTCGCGATCAACATCGTCATCAGGCATGTAGTTAACAGTCTGTTGTACATTGCTGGCCTCTTTCGTTGCTTCTACCCGGCGTTCGGCTGCTGTGACCGTTGCCGCTGCGTTATCTTCGGTGCGCTGCTGGTCGGCTTTCGCTTCCGCTTTGCTGGTGCCGCGTGAATGACCTAGGCCAAATGCGGCGGCAATAGCAGCAAACACCGCGACAACGAGTCCGGTAATCATCTCAAGCGTCATATAACCACCCGCTCCTTTACCCAGCCATAAACAAACGTTTCGTTCGCGCTGCGCTGTTCTGCAAGCTCAAGATAACGCTGACCCTGGCTACAATTCAGGGCCCGAAGCATAACCAGCTCACCCTCATTTCCGCGCCGGGAAAGATAGCTTTTTAACGCGCTGATGGTTCGCGGACCAATAAAACCATCTGCAATCAGATCGGGATAGAGCGTGCCCTGAATGTTGAACACGTTCAGCCAACGCTGAAACCATTTGGTCTGCACCGATGGGCCCATGTTTACGCCTGTGTCGCAGAGTTCGGCAGCGATGGCTGGTGATACCTCAGAAACAAGGTCGAAGCGTGGCCCTGTCCAGTAGTCAGCAGTCAGGATATCCAGCGCCTGCTGGCGGGTAAAGTTGCGCATATCACCGTTATAACCGTGTGCGCGAGCCACCGCTTGCGTGACCCCCCAGTTTGTTGGGCCGCCTTTGTCTTCGGGGTGATTAACGTACCCGCCCTCTTTGCCGAGGATGGCATTAAATATTTCGTCTTTGGTCACGTTGTGCTTTCCCCTGCGATTCTTGCGATGTTGCCCCTTGCTCGCCATACGGCAATGCAGACAACGAGATTGACAACCAGCTCTCCGTAGTCGACCTGCACGTAATCACCGTGCCAGATTCGGAAAGCGGTAAACGCTGGAGCGAGGATCAGCCCATACGCCAGAAACTCCATCAGACGGCGGCGCCGTAAGCTCCGCTTCCTGAAGAACATCAGGCGTATGCTGATGAGGATGCATGCAACAGCGTTAATGTTCAGGATCAGTGTTTGCCACGTCATTCTTCCCCCTTCAATCCGGGTAAGTCTCCTGTCTTCGAGCGCTTGAGAACGCGAAGCAGGACGGTGACAGAAACCGTTGAGGCCGCCAGCGCGCCAATGGCTGGAGAAACTTTCACGGCAACTGGCGGAGAGAGATGACTTAATGCCGCATTGATAAGTGCTGCGATGATTTCAGATGCTGTACCAGCGCAGTAAACCCCACCAATGAACGAGATGAGCGCAAACAGTATCTGCTTCCAGAGCTTGTGGTCCTCGCTGCTCAGTACGTAAAGAGCCGCCCCAGCGAGAGAGCAAAGCATTACAGCAGGAGTGGCTTCTGGAAACATCGTCGCGAAAGTTATTCCGGTAGTGCCGGCGGCCACGCCTGCCGTTACCGTTGCAGATATCGGTTCTGCGGACATTTTGCCCCCTCATATTGCTGTTGATCCTCTCAGAAAGGTTGAGGGGAAACAAAAAAGGCCACCCGATGGCAGCCTTAGAAAAGCAAAAACCCCGCCGAGGCAGGGTTTCAATGTTTGATTTCGTTTGGACGGTATCTTCCACGATTAGAAGCATACAGGACAGTTTTATGCAAAGTCAACACTAACGTGCAAAAAAGTGTCGCTATTTGCTCCGATCATATTAATAAGTTGTTGCCTTCTCAAATTCTACCGCCGCGTGACGCTCCCCCTGGCGCAGAGTGTCCACCAGCATTTCAAAAAAGGGTTTCCAGTTGCGTGACCATGAGGATTGATGGAGGTCCGGTAGGCGCTTCAGAATGGCACGGTGTACCGTCGCCGAGGAGATAGCAGAGAAGCCATTACCAGAGCAACGTTCACACGTTTTGAAAACCGGTGCGCCACGGTCTTTAGTCGCTTTGCGGTCCAACACTTCGCCTTTACCGCCGCAACGACAACGGGCGCTGATCGTTCCCTTGCCTTCGCAAGCATCACATACCGCCGGTACAACCTCTGTTACCTCCGTCCACTGCTCCCAGTCAGACGGTCGAACAGCACGAGAGCGGCAGGCCCAGTATGGAGCTTTACCCCATGGGTACGAAACCTTGCGGGTAATCTGCTCGCGGGTTGTTCGCCCGGTACCACTGCAGCTGTGACATGTCACGCTGGTAGCTGCCGAACGGGAGTAATCAGCAAAGGCAAATTGCGCCAGCATCTGCATACACCATCCGAACTGCCCACCAGCTGCTTTACGAACATTCTTCGGTGCGACATCCATCGCATATCGCGCCAGCGCCTGAACTGCGAGCTGTTCATCCGTTTTGCTAATTCCCGCTTTACCGAAGAACGCCGCCAGGCCGAAGCGCGCACGGCTGCTGGTGGTGCCAATCGCTGCCATTACATCTGTTCCTGTAAGGCGGTCAGGAGAGGTTCCTTTCACGTCGTCGCTGATGTGCATTCCCTGAGGACTAAAATGTTTGAGTGATGCTTCCAGTTTCATGCGGCCACCTGCTGTTTTTTATAGAAAACCAGCTCACGAACCTGATCGCCGTTCATGAGCATATTGTTGAAATCATCGTGATCCGGCCAGTACACGCTAACGCGCTGCAGGTCATTTTTAGCCACCAGATTTGCGTGAGCGCATTCGCAAGCAGCAGCTAAACCCGTAGCGCTTGTCTCGTCACGGTCTGCAAAAATAATCAGATGCTTAACGCCTGCCGGGACCCGGAATTTCTTCATAAAATTGGCGGTCATGGTCGCCCAGGTATTCACTTTGTAAATTTGGTGAGCAGACAGCGCAGTTTCGATACCTTCAGCGATGCCAAGTGTGCTGGCGACCGGGAACATACGGATAGCGACAGAACGAGCGTGATCAAGATAGTTATCTTCCTGCAGCGATTTCTGGCGCTTGGCGCTGGCCCCGATGTCAGCCTTCTTTGCACCATCCAATAAAGTCTGATGGAGGTAACACAGTTCCCCTTTATCGTCTGTTGCCAGTGAATAAATAGACTGGTACACCCGTCCGTTATGCCGTTGTTTGGGGTTGAGTCGCACAGCCTCAGCTGGAAGCTGATAAATACCGCGTGAGTTCAGATATTCAGCGCCGGATGTACCACGCAGAGGAGACATTTTTGCAAAGTTGTTAAGTACCTTTTTCCGCAGCTTAGACGCGTCACTAGTCTCGGGAACTTTGTCACGTCGGAACGTATTGCCGATCAATGCATCGATTTCCCGGCAAACCTCGTTGAATGGTTTGCCCTGGGTTTCGGTAACCAGCTTAAGCCCGTCACCGCTGCCGCAGGTGCAGATCCATGTTCCCGCGCCGTCGCGGTCATCGATGCGGAACTTTCCAATCGAATCACACAGCGGGCACTTCCCCTTAAAGTGATTTTTACCGGTGATCGGCGGCAGTCCGTAATGCTCAAAAATCATGGCCCACTGGCCTTTTGCTGCTTCTACCGTTTTCATGCTCGTTTTCCTAACTGCTGTCTGATATCACTGACGCGATTAAGCGCCTGCTGAATTCTTTCCTGGGTAGGCTGCTCTTCTGCCTGTGCCTGCTGGCGCTGCTGAGCTTCGATTCGTTTAGCGAAGCTGATCCGCTTGTGCTTAATGAAGTTTGAGACTGTCGGAGTGATGTCCATCGGGTAATCGCTCAGGCCGTTCGGCCATACGCCAAAACGTTCGCGGAAGGTGTGAGAACACCAGGCATCGCTGACAGGCTTTTTCCCCAGCGATACGCGCTGGCGTTGATAGAATTTGATCTGACTCCACCAGGCTTGTTTCTCTTCCTTCGTCGGCTGGCGCTGCTCGCCCCCAAGTTTTTTGAGTTTTCGCCCGGTGTCAGTATCAATATCCTCACCGGCCAGCGGCTTGTGGCCACATTTAGGGCAGACATAGACCCCAGCAGGCTTCATGAAGTGGCATTGTGAGCATTCGTGAGGCAGCTTTTCTGCTCGTTCCTCAGCGGCGCGGCGCGCGCCCTCCTCCATCCCGTCTGACTTACCCGGAAGATCGTCATATTCGATAGAGTCCGGATAACCCAGGCGGTGCACGGTGCCGCTGTGATCGAAGATGAGGCAGGACTCTTTACCCGGTGCGGTGCGCAAGCCACGCCCGATCGCCTGCAGCCAGCGAATTTCGCTCTTTGTTGGCCTGGCGTAGATGATGCAGCGAACATCGCTGTCGAACCCGGCAACCAACACGCCCACACTGACGATGATTTTTGTGGCGCCAGTTTCGAAGCGGTGAATGATGGTTTGGCGTTCTTCCGCAGGCGTATCTGCAGTCATAACCTCTGCATTTACGCCAGCCTGGTTAAACTGAATAGTCAGAAAATTAGCGTGGTCTACGTTGACGCAGAACGCGATTGTCGGCAGGTCCCGGCCGTTCTCCAGCCAGTTTTGGACGATATCGCCCACCAGCGTTGAACCGCACATGATTTCCGCCAGCTGCGCCTCGTTGTAGTCGGTACCGTACTGCATGGACGGAGAGGTTTTAACCCCTTTCAGATCCGGCTTTGTGGGGGCGTAAAATTCGTATTTGCTCAGGTCGCCGCGCTGGATCAGCTCGCCGATGGTGGTTGGCTTAATCAGTCGGTCATAGTATTTGCCCAGGAACGGGGAAAACGGTGTCCCCGACAGCCCGATCACTTTCACGCCTTTTTCGCGCAGGCGTTCGATATCATGCAGGATGCGTTTTTTTCGCAGGTGAGCTTCGTCGATAATCAGCAGATCGATATTGTCAGGGAAAACGCGACGAATAAGCGTATCGGCGCTGGCGATTTGTATTTTGAGGGTAGGATCGTAGTTTGGGTGATCCGCCCAGACATAGCCGATTTCATCACCCGGCAACCCATACTCCACAAAACGCTTTGCAGTTTGGGTTATGAGGATCTGGTAAGGCGCGCAAAACATTACCCGCATGCCGCGATTAACGAACCCGGCAACGATGAAGGCGGCCAGTCCCGTTTTACCGCTGCCCGTCGGCGAGTACACCATGAAGGTTTCTGTATCCTTCCAGTTACGGCGCAGCTGGTTAAGTGCTCGTTCCTGTGCAAAATTCGGTGTGATCGTCAGCTCCATTGTGCGGACCCCGCGGTGATGAGATAATAATTCTGTGATGTGGTTTTCATGGATTCCCCCTCACATGGCTGGTGGCCTCCCCAAAGGCTGCCAGCCTCCCTTCTGATTCAGCTCCCCTGAAAAATCACTCTTCCAGAAAGAGCCCTTTTTGTTTCTCAGCGCCTGAGCGCCTTGTACTACCTTGCTGATACAGGCGTTTTTTTTAATTGCGCCCTTAAGACAGTGATCTACTTAACCAATGGATCTCTCCTGTTGGAAAAGACCCTATTCCTGCCCCTACACCCAATCCCCCCTTACCCCCCTTTCCCTCTTCCCCATAAAAACGTACTACTTACCTAGTACATACGGGAAATTGAGTTAGTGGGTTGCCAACCTGAACAGGCACCTTTAAGCCTGCTTTTGTCCGGGTACCTTTAAACCCGCAACAATCAGGAACGCGTTGGCGTTCCGGCCAGGGGAGGTTCGGCGGTATACCCCTGTAAAGCCCTGCCGTGATTTCTCACAAACAGGCGAAGCCGCATATTTGCTTCATGTCTTGCCCGGTTCTCCTTGCGGAAAGAAACGGGCTCGGCTTCAAACGATTCCTGATACACAGCTGCATAACGCTGAATTGCTTTTTGGCGTGCTGCTGGCGCCAGGCTCAGTAACTGCTGCTTGATCCATTCGGCATCCGCTTGGCAAAATGCGGACGGCAAAATGCTGTGTAAATCAGGCTCTGGTTTCATTGCTTCGCCGCTTAGATGGGAACGCTTTATTTTCAAAAGCCGAAACATTCCCCTCCTCTGAAATCACAACAAAGATCTCCCTACCGGCTCTTAAAGCTTTGCTTATGGCAATCTGCGTTACTCCTAGTGCTTCGCCAGCTCTTACCTGGCCGTGCTCTTTCACGTATTCCCCAAGAGTTATCTGGTTCATAATTCATCACCCGTTAAATACTACCAAAAGTACTAAAATTGATAGTACTATAGGTATGAGACATTTTCAAACTAAAGGTATTAAAATTACACCATGACAACTCAAAGACGCCTGACGACAGAACAGCTAAGAGATGCGGAACGCCTCAAGGCTTTGTATGAGTCGAAGAAGAAAGAATTGAGCATTACCCAGCAGCACATAGCTGAAGAAATGGGCATCACTCAAAGTGCTGTAGGGCATTATTTAAATGGAAGAAATGCCCTCAATGTGAGTTCTGCCATGATGTTTGCAAAAATACTTAATGTGCAGATCGGGGATTTCAGCCCCTCCCTGGCAAAAGAAGTTGGATTGATGCACTCCTATGCTGAGAATGTGAACTTCATAGGCGGCAACGAAAATAACACCTCTTACCCTGTCATAAGTTGGGTCAGCGCAGGATGCTGGACAGAAGCGCTAGAGCCTTATGCTATGAAGGATATAGACGAATGGATAAGTTCTGATGCGCACATCGAAGGAACGGGTTTCTGGCTAAGAGTAAGGGGTGATTCCATGACATCGCCTGTAGGGATCAGCATCCCTGAGGGGATGGCAATACTGGTGGACACTGGCAAATCTCCCATCAATGGGAGCCTTGTTGTTGCAAAGTTAGAAGATACAAACGAAGCAACGTTCAAAAAGTACATTGAGGATGGAGGGCAAAAGTTCCTGAAGCCGCTTAATCCAATGTACCCCCTCACACCTATCAATGGTAACTGCAAGATAATTGGAGTTGTTGTTGAGGCCAAATATCGCTTCATGTAATCAATAATACCGGGGATAACCCGGTTTTTTTCAAACTAAATCACCTTAAAATTCAATAACTAGTACTACTTGTTATGAATAGCACAATCAATTAGTATTGCAAATACTAGTACTTGGAGTACTATTAACTTATCGGCAAACAACGGAGCCAATAAGATGAATATAACCTCCCAACCAAACTCAGCAAGCCAGGAATTTGATATCCACGCCAAGCTCAAAGCATCCAATTCTCACTGGTCTTATTGTTATGCGGTGCAGCCTTGCGAGAAAGGATTTAATTACCAATTTAATACAACATTTGTTGGAGAGATGGAGTTCGCCGTTTACGAACGCATCGATAATTATTTTGTATTAGTTGATTTCTTCAAGTCATATGATGAGGCATGTGATGATGCTAAAAAAATCATTGATGACCATCCTGACATTAAGAAAATGTTCTCTGCTATTTAACTAACTAATTAAGTCAATTATTAATAATTAACACCTTTTTGGGTGGGGAAAAACTCACCCTGAGGAAATGAAAATGCAAAACGCTATCGCGATTAATCAGCCAATAAAAACTCCTCAAATGCTGTTCGGTTCAGACAATATTAACGACTTTGGTAACCGCGTTCAGAGCTGCCGGATGGAAGGTGATTCAATGCAACCGACCATCGAACCATGTGAGGTTGTGGCGTTCGTTGATTGCGGTGGCCGTGCGCTCACTCCTGGCATTTATGTTTATACGATGGATGTTTTCAGTCGCCCATGTCTGTTCATTAAGAGAATAGAGCCATTAGTTTGTGGTTCGTTGAAAATTATTTCTGACAACCATCATTACGAAACATTCACCCTCAACACAGATGAACTGAAAGATATCAAAATTCACGGTCGGGTAGTCGCTTCTTTGGCAGTGAGGCGCTTCGTATGACTTTCATCATTGATAAATCGGCATATAGAACAGCATGCCTTTATGCGGCCAGCGGTTACGAGGTAATCGCTCGTCTTTATCTTAAAAAAGCATATGGTCGTTAATTATGGGCGTTTTAAAAAGACAGGATATTCAGGAAGTGAATATCAAAGCGGAGAAGTTGTCAGGCTTGTCGCAAACATTATTTGAATATCACGACAAGTTAGACAGATTTCAACTCAAAACAATATGCGCTCTGGTTTATGACCTCGCCGCAGAGATTCATGGATGGACCGAAAAAGAAGAGGAAATAGTTATGAGTTTGGAGGAGGAACAGCGCAATGGATAAATTAATCGAGACATATCGCCGCCGAATTTTAAAAGCTGCGTTATTACGCCACCAGCGTAAAACAGGCAGTAACTGCCTTGTTATAAAGCTCAATAAAGGCGGCATTAACACAGTCGAGTTAACAGAGATTTTACTTGATGGATTATTACGAAAATTCGAAAGGCTCGCGATCAGTGAGTACGGGAATGTCGAAGGCGTAAAAGCTATCAAGGGAATTTACAGCAGCGCTGTTGATGTTAATGGCAGCGGTGAATTCCTCACAGATAGCGGAAAGGAATTAATCGACGAGCTCATTTCTGAGCTGGTTGAGTTCGTCAAAAAACAAAAAGTGGAGGCCCGGATCTGATGGCGCTGACAGCGATACGAATTCCTGAGTGGGTACACCTGCAGGCGGTCCATGTACTCCGCCAGTTCAGGGCCAGGCGGATTCATCCCTGCCGTATGCACGGCTCCGGAAACCTGAGCCTGAGGGTTAATCGCCGCTGGCGGCTGCTGTCCCGAGACGGCGGCCAGAACTGGGAAGTAATGAGCCATGAACGATACAGCAAAGTTAAGGACCGGAAATGAACGATAAACGCACCGTAAGCATGATTGACCAGGCATTACAGAAACACGATACGCCAGTTGGCCCGCTGTTCGTGGCAGTACGCCACGGGCGCATTAAAAAATGCTTCACCCGAGACACAGCGATCCGGTATCTGGCGTTCTTCATGACTTCAGAATCATTTGAACGCTCCGGATTCGAGCAGCGTCACCCGGATGTGCAGGCAGTCCATCCTCTTAAGCCAGAACTTAACTGTTGGCAGCGGGGCGGCGTAACCCATGAGTATTTCATGGCCCACCAGCGTTGTATTCGCCGTCTGCGCCGAATCCTGGAACGTAAACGCGAAGCACAAAAGTGGCTGTCGAAGTGGGACTCCATGCACGACCGCTACGTGAAAGAGCAGTCAGAGCTGCAGGCCAGCAAACCAGATGGGGTGCGCTGATGGCAAAGAAACGCAACAGCAAAACTCGCCAGGGGTTATGTGGGCTGACGCTGGCACAAGGGCACCGGCTGACACGGGAGCCAGTTCGCGAAAATGCGCAATGTGAGCAGTTTGTATCGCAGTTCAGTACCGGGGACGTAAACGTACTGATGCCACTGAATCGAAGTATGCGCCGTTACGCAAAACACATCGGGATCGAATTGAAAGAGGGGAAAAAACATGGCTAAAAAAACTGAATTAGTACCAGTAGCGGCTCGCGACTTGCAGATCATCGAGTATCGCGGTCAACGAGTTGTGACCACTGAGCAGTTGGCTGCTGGTTATGGCACGGACGTGAACAATATCACGGTCAACTATCACCGCAACCAAGACCGCTTCGCTGAGGGCAAACATTACTTTGACGTCCAGGGAGAAGAGCTTCGCGAAATGAAGAACTGGGTATCTTTAAGTAATGCAGTTGGTAAGCGAGCCCGCAGCCTGCGTCTTTGGACTGAGCGTGGCGCGGCCAACCACGCGAAGATGCTGGAAACCGATCAGGCGTGGGGATATCACGAAGACCTGGTGGAATTTTACTTTACTCAGCGTGATGCCATCGCGGCACCGTCAACACAGGTGGCTCTCAGCCGTAAACAGCTGGCGATGATGGTTATCGAGGCCGAAGAACGAGCCGAAGCCGCTGCGCTGGAAAATAAAACACTCAGCGTGACGGTTGAGAATCTGGAGAAGCACTTTACCAAAGGAATGACTCTGCCGGCGTTCGGCAAAGCGCTCAACGGTGTTAATACCAGCAAAATTACCTGGTGGGCATATCAGCGCGGTTGGATTTACAACGAACAACCAGATCCAGAGAAAGAGCCGCGTTGGCGAGTTAAATCTTATGCACGTGACAAATACCTTACTGAGCAGGACATACAGATTAAGGACGTTGGCAAAGAGCCATTCACCAAAAAGAAAATCGTTCTGCTGCAGAAAGGCACCCATCGCATTTATCAGCTCTACCTCAAAGGTGAGTTGCCGATGAAAACCACCTGGAACGGCGAGTTCAGCCACGACAAAGCGATTTATACGCCGGAGGAAAAATAATGCTCATTCATACCGATATTCTCCGCGCTGCCCTTTGCTGCGTGGCTGATGAAAGTGAAGCACGTAAATACCTGCGTGGGGTGAATATAACCCCTACTCACATTCAGGCATGCAGTGGGATTGCAATGGTTTCGATGGAACATGGTGACAACACTGAAATTGAAGGTGTTTTTCTCTTCGATGGCGAGATTCCTGATAACGCGGATGGAACTTACATCAACCTGTTTGATGATGGCTGGATGGCGATCCACATTGATGAATTCGAGCATCCTGTTGGATCAACGAATTTAACAAAAATTGAGTGCCGTTATCCTGATTTCAGCAAGCTGTTACCTCCAGGGCCTGAGTCATTTAATGAGTTACCTATGTTCTCTTCGTCACTTCTTGAGCTTCCGTTTCGTATGTTCGGGAAGTCCGTGGTGAAGTTTAAGCCGTTCGGTAAAACCGCACCATGTCAGATCCTGCTCGACCCGGTGGTAAATGAATTCTTTGGCAATCCATTTATGGTGATGATGCCATTACGCGAAGATGCCTTTGAGCAAGTTGCAGAGGTGCTGAATGAAGAAAATCTGTGATCTGGTGCTAATTACCTTCGTTTTCTTCAGTGTTGCTGGCATGGGGGTTACAGCAGGTTTCTTCTGCTTTATCACCGTATGCAAACTTCTTTGGAGGATTGTTGGATGAAAGCTGAATCCATTGATGTTAACCAACTGGTCACAATAAACAATCACCTGCAGGCGCTGGTCACGGCTGAAGATGTCATTGCCAGTATTAGTTCTCAGCTTGAAAACGTGATCGACAACGAATACGGCTGGCGGCACAGGGCAAATGTAGCTCTGGTTAAGTGGAAGAACACACGGAAACGCATTACTGCCCGCCTGGCCGTACTGCGTCAACTGGAGCGAGAGAAAAATATTGAGCGTCAAAAATCGCGGGATGAATTACTCATCAGAGCTCTGAGAAATGAGGTGTCAGCTGAAGTTTTTCGCCGCTGCTGTGAGTCTGTGGAAAGGGAAATGGAGGTGTGTTGTGACTGAATCGAATCTGTTCGAGCTGGTTCAATTGATTAAATCCGCTGCCGGTGATCCATCGGCAATGACAGATGCTATCTGGGAGGCTGGTTATCGCCAGCCTGAACGGACTGCCGAAGAAGCCGCACAGATAACTATCGACACGTTCTTCTACTGCAACTCCTACGATATGCCCACGGAATTCTGGCCGCGCAATTATGACAGCGTTCTCCAGAATGAACTGATGAAAGCAGTTATCGGTGAGGATGGTGAGCTTGACGGCGCTGATGCGGCAACCATCGCTAAAAACGTAATCAGCGCGGGATTCCGCAAGGAGGCGGCCAATGGGTGAAATGGTTGACATAAACGACGAACTGGTTCGCTCAGTCGTCACCGTTGACGATGGCCGGGACTATACCGCCCAGCTGGTATGGAGGATGGGTAACCGCAGAGATATGCGTAATGGCGTTTCAGTACCGATCCCTCCAGCGCCAAAGGTTTCAGCAGTGCGAGTTGAAGCGAAGAGAAAGCCCCGGAAACGGGGTTATCGGGTAGTTCAGAAAGCGATTGGTTCAGTGTGAGGTGGAAGTATGAACAACGAAACAGACATTATCTCTGACGCCGATATTGAAAAGTTGACCGGTTATAAAATTCCTTCAAAGCAATGCGAAAGCTTGCGTGATGCCGGGATATTTTTTATAACCAGGCGCGATGGACGCCCTCGCACAACGTGGGCTCATTTCAACAATCCGCTTTCTCACCGACAGAAAGCTATTGATGCTAACGGTCCTCAGCCTAACTTTGGAGCTCTTGACTAATGCCACGCGCACGTAAAAACAAAGACGATGCCTGGATGCCCCCGAGGGTTTACCTCGGACGTTCAGCCTATGAGTACCACCCAAAAGGAGGCGGAAACATACGCCTTTGTGATAAGACCTGTACACAGGCGCAGGTCTGGACAGCATGGGAAGCACTGATTAATGACAGGCCGGATGAATCAACACTTTCTGGATTGGTTGATAAATTTTTCCAGTCGGGAGATTTTTTCGAACTGGCCGCTGAAACACAGAAGGATTACCGCAAATATTCCAAAAAGATAATCGATGTTTTCGGCCAGATGCCACCAGACAGCATTAAGCCTGAACACGTGCGTAAATATCTCGATAAGCGTGGCGTAAAGAGTCGCACCCAGGCCAACCGGGAAAAGGCTTTTATGTCACGCGTGTATCGCTGGGCTTATGAACGCGGGTATGCCAAGGGCAACCCCACAAAAGGCGTAAAGCAATTTAAAGAGACTGGTCGGGATCGCTACATCACGCACGAAGAGTACAACGCCTTATATAGCGTTTCGCCTGATGTCGTACGTGTCGCTATGGAGCTAGCTTATCTATGCTGCGCACGTCAAAACGATGTACTTGAGATGAAGAAAAGCCAGCTGATGACTGAAGGAATACTGATTAAGCAGAGCAAAACAGCAGTCGCGCAGATAAAAGCATGGTCAGATCGGTTGAAGGCAGCTATTGAACTTGCTAAAGCCCTCCCCCTCAACGCAGGAATGAGTAGCCTGTTTGTTCTTCATCAACCATCCGGCCACAAATACACCAGGGATGGCTTCAACAGCCGATGGAGAAAAGCCAAAGAAGAAGCGCGGGTCAAATACCCGCATTTGAGTTTTGACTTCACATTTCATGACCTGAAAGCGAAAGGTATCTCAGACCTGCAAGGGAACATTTACGAGAAACAGGCTATTTCAGGACACAAAAACGTGGAGCAAACTGCACGCTATGATCGAAAAATTGCTGTAGTTCCGGTCGTCGGCGGTCAATAAAATATTATGAAGTGATATTATGAAACAGCAGGTTTTTGGCATAAAAAAACCACCCGTAGGTGGTTTATACGACACTGCTTATCATTGATTTTATTCTAGTTTCCCCATGGTAGCCGGAGTGGGACTTGAACCCACACAGCGCGAACGCCGAGGGATTTTAAATCCCTTGTGTCTACCGATTCCACCATCCGGCCAGGGAAGAAAGTGGAGGCGCGTTCCGGAGTCG
>Ga0153918_1000139_pt1 | contig 55391 bp, 60 predicted proteins | sample TSFL002MetaG_FD_104687 | JGI IMG/M metagenome (GOLD analysis project Ga0153918, IMG submission 104687) | Attine ant fungus gardens microbial communities from Florida, USA - TSFL002 MetaG | ecosystem: Host-associated > Fungi > Mycelium > Unclassified | place: USA: Florida, Paynes Creek Historic... | reverse complement strand
CAGCGTTCGTCCTGAGCCAGGATCAAACTCTCCGATAAAGTAGTTTGACTGACTACGCACATCGCTGTGCGATTTATAAAAATGAATTAACAGGTACGTTTTGTCTTGTTTAGTTTTCAAAGATCATTTTGTTCACTTCGTTCAAGCGACTTTATTATTATAACTCGTTGACTCAGTGAAGTCAATAACTTTTTTTGAAGTTCTTTTTTTCGTTATCGCCTTGTTTAGCGGCAACGAATAATAATATACCACCTAGTAAATAATAGTGCAATAGTTTTTTTGAAGAAATACTAAGGAATTTAAAAAGAGCGGCATCCTTTCCCTATGGAGGATACCGCTCTTCTTTATTAGCGTTGTCTCATTTGCGGGAATAACAGCACATCGCGAATAGAAGGAGCATTCGTCAGCAGCATAACCAGACGGTCGATACCGATGCCTAAACCTCCTGTTGGCGGCATACCGTATTCCAGAGCTTCAACAAAGTCTTCATCCATTAGATGAGCTTCATCATTACCGGCTTCACGCTCTTTTAATTGCGCTTCAAAGCGTTCTCTTTGATCAATAGGATCATTCAGCTCTGTAAACGCGTTGGCATGTTCACGGCCAACGATAAACAGCTCAAAACGGTCTGTAAAACGCGGGTCCTCAGGGTTTTTCTTAGCAAGAGGAGAAATTTCTACAGGATGCCCGTAAATAAACGTTGGCTGAATAAGCGTTTCTTCAATTTTTTGTTCGAAGAATTCGTTGATGATATGGCCTACTGTCATAGAGTCTTTAATTTCTACTCCATGTTCTTTTGCATATTCACGCGCCTGTTCAACAGTAACCTCTTCCCAGAAATCAACGCCGGTCGCTTCTTTGACTGCGTCAACCATATGGATTCTTTTCCACTCCGGTTTAAGGTCGATTTGCTCTTCCCCGTATTGAATCGTAGTTGTGCCAAGCACTTCTTGGGCGATATGAGCGACAAGGTTTTCAGTTAAGCTCATGATATCTTTATAGTCCGCATATGCTTCATATAACTCAATCATTGTAAATTCAGGGTTATGGCGTGTAGAGACACCTTCGTTACGGAAAACACGGCCGATTTCATATACTTTTTCTAAACCGCCGACAATTAGACGTTTTAGGTGCAGTTCGATAGCAATACGCATATAGAGTGGAATGTCTAACGCGTTGTGGTGAGTGATAAACGGACGTGCAGAAGCTCCCCCAGGAATGCTGTGCATTGTAGGTGTTTCTACTTCTAAGTATCCATGATCATCAAGGTATCTTCTCATAGCTTGAATGATCTTGCTTCGTGTAATAAACGTATGTTTGCTGTCTGGGTTTACGATAAGATCCAGGTAGCGCTGACGGTAGCGCTGCTCAACGTCTTTTAAACCATGGTATTTGTCAGGAAGCGGACGAAGCGCTTTTGTCAGCAATTCAAAGGAAGTTGCTTTAACAGACAATTCGCCTACATTTGTTTTGAAGACTTTTCCGGTTACGCCGATAAGATCACCGAGGTCAGAAGACTTGAAGATTTCATATTGGTCGTCACCGACACTGTCTTTTCTTACGTAGATTTGGATTTGGCCTTCTAAATCCTGAAGATGGGCAAAGCCGGCTTTTCCTTTGCCGCGTTTTGTCATCATGCGGCCTGCGATTGTAACTTCAATCGCTTTTTCTTCTAACTCTTCTTTGGTTAGATCTTGATATGCCGAAATAACTTCTTGAGACTGATGAGTTCTTTCAAAACGTGCGCCGAATGGATCGATGCCGTTATCTCTCAGCTGATTCATTTTATCGCGTCTGACTTGCAGCTGATCATTCAATTCTTCATGGTTATGCTCTTCTTGACTCATTGTTATCACTCCATTACAGATATTGTTTCATGAAAAAAGCAGAAAAACTGCCAGCGTAAAACTAGCAGTGAGCAGCAAATAGAGGTGAGTATTATCCTACTTTTGCATTTTGAAGCTCTTTTGCCTCAACTTCAACCGTAAATGCATCTAAAAGCTGTACAAACTCTTCTCTCGTCTCGCAATGATTGATTTCATTACGAACGTTCGCATTGCCTTTCACGCCTTTCAGATACCATGCAGCGTGCTTTCTCATTTCTCTTACCGCTACGTTTTCACCTTTTAAGTCAATCAGGCGGTCAAGATGCAGTTTGCATACGGCCATTTTTTCGCGTACTTGCGGCTCTTCTTTTAATTCACCTGTTTCAAGATACTGAACCGTACGGTAAATCATCCACGGGTTGCCCAATGCAGCGCGTCCGATCATGACCCCGTCTACTCCTGTCTCATCGAGCATACGCTTAGCATCCTGCGGTGTCTTAACATCGCCGTTTCCGATAACCGGAATCGATACTGATTGTTTTACTTCTTTGATGATATCCCAGTTTGCCGTTCCTTCGTACATCTGCACTCTCGTACGGCCGTGAAGCGCAACTGCTTTACCGCCCGCACGTTCTACAGCCTGTGCATTTTTCACTGCGAAAATGTGGTCTTCATCCCAGCCCATTCTCATTTTCACTGTAACTGGCTTATTAACAGCATCCACTACTGCAGAAACCATTTCGTAAATCTTATCAGGGTCGAGAAGCCATTTGGCTCCCGCATCGCATTTTGTAATCTTCGGCACGGGACATCCCATGTTAATATCAATGATATCAGCAGTTGTGTTTTGGTCTACAAACTTCGCCGCTTCCACAAGGGTTTCCTTTTTTCCTCCGAAAATTTGAAGGCTTAGTGGTTTCTCACGTTCATCGATATAAAGCATACCCATTGTTCTTGCATTGTTGTAAAGGATCGCTTTGTCACTGACCATTTCAGCGCATACCAATCCGGCTCCGAATTCCTTTACAGTCAATCTGAACGCAGAGTTGCAGACACCAGCCATAGGTGCGAGCACAACCCGGTTTTTCAATTGAATATCTCCGATTTTGAACAATTTTTCTCCTCCTTTCATTTGTTCTATTTTTCTGGCGGCGCCAATTCGTCCGCACTTATATTTAAAACATCTGCTGCATCTTGAATGATGGCAGCTGACGGCAATCGGTTTCCGCGTTCAATTTCGCCGAGAATAGAAACTGATATACCTAATGCTTTTGCAAATCCTTCTTGAGTATAACCTTTCAGCTTTCTGAATGCACGAATTCGTCTACCCCAGATTTCTGCTTCCATACTCTTACACCTTCTTGGTCTGTTTCGGCGCTTGTATCCTCTTTTTCAACCTGCTGGCAAATTTCCGCAAGCGGCGCAAGGACAAACAAACGCTCATACATTCTCGGATGCGGAACAATTAGTTGCTCTGTTTCAATATTTTCACGATTAAATAACAAAATGTCAAGGTCTGCCGTCCGCGGCCCCCATCTTACTTCCCTTGTTCTGCCTAATTCATTTTCTATCTGCTGCGTCAGTTCAAGGAGTTCAAAAGGGTTCAGTGATGTCTTGATTTCAACAGCCATATTCAAAAATTGAGCTTGATCTTCGTATCCGACCGGGTCAGTTTCATAAATAGACGACACTTTAGTGACTGTCACCGCAGCATGCTGATGCAGTAAAGCCACTGCTTGCCTTAAATACGTTTCTCTATCTCCAATATTAGATCCAAGTGCAATATAAGCTATGTTGTTCATGACTTTTTTCTCGTGATTTCAATTGCTACTGATTTATAGTGTCCGGGAATTGGCGGGTCTGGCTTAATCACTTTCACCGTACATTGCTGAACCGGCTGAAATTTTTCGAGAACAGTGTCAGCAATACGTTCTGCCAGCGTTTCCACCAATTTTACAGGCTCCCCTTCCACGATATCTTTACATACGTGATAGAGTTCAGCATAGTTGATCGTTTGCTCAAGGTCGTCTGTTTGTCCGGCTTTGCTTAAATCCAGCTCAGCAGTTAAATCGACTTTAAACCGCTGGCCAAGTTTGTTTTCTTCTTTGAACACACCGTGATATCCGTAAAACTCCATACCTTCTACATAAACTTTATCCATGGTGCTCCCCTCCCTTATTCAGCATCGCGTCCATCATTTTCGCCATTCTGGCAATTTGCTTTACATCATGGACCCTGACAATGTCACAGCCTTTTTGAATGCCGAGACACACAGTCGCGCCTGTGCCCTCAGCCCGCTCCTCAGGCGGAAGATCCAGAACACGTCCGATGAATCTTTTTCGGGAGGTTGCCAGAAGAACCGGATACCCCAGTCCGCTCAAAATCTCTAGTTTGTTCATCACTGCCAAGTTATCGTGATAGGTTTTCGCGAAACCGATACCGGGATCAAGAATAATGTTCTTCTCGTCTACTCCGGCCTCAACAGCAATTTTTACACTCTCCATTAAGTCCGACAGCATATCCGGCAATAAGTCATTGTAGTTTCTTTCAGGGCGGTTATGCATGAGAACAATTGGAACATTATGTTCAGCTGCAACGGAAGCCATCTTCGGATCATGTTTGGCACCCCAAATATCATTGATAATGGATGCGCCGGCTTTCACTGCTTCATCTGCGACAGAAGCCTTGTACGTATCTACAGAAATAGGAACACCAAGCTCTTTCGTAATCCGCTCAATCACCGGAATGACTCTGGACATCTCCTCATCCTCAGATACGCACTCAGCGCCAGGCCTTGTCGATTCCCCTCCGATATCAATGATATGGGCACCATCATTGATCATCTCTTCCGCGTGCAGCAGCGCCTTGTCCAAGCTGTCATATTTTCCGCCGTCCGAGAAAGAGTCAGGCGTTACGTTTAAAATTCCCATCACCAGCGTCTTCTCTTTATATGATAAAGCGCTGGGCTTAGTGTGGATTACTTGTGTTTGATCTATTGTGTGCTGCGCCATGCTCTTCCTCCCTTTTCATGAATCATGTTCTTTATTTCTTTTTTGTATAACAATTGAAGAGCGGAGGTTGCTTCTCCGCTTTGGCTTCCATAGTTTACTTCTTCTATTTTAGTAAACGGGATGATTTCAAGAACCGAGTTCGTCATCCACGCTTCGTCAGCTGTCAAGAGAGCTTCTAGCTCATATCGGCCCGTTTTGAGCTCCAGGCCGATATCCTTTGCATTTTCTATGATAAAACGTCTCGTGACGCCGTCCAGAATACCAGTATCAAGCGATGGCGTATAGATACAACGACCTTTTCTCCAAAAGACATTAGATATGATACCCTCTGCAACAGCTCCATCCTCCGTTAAGAAAATTCCCTCGACACGCGGATCATTTCCAATTTCCCGTTTCGCATACATATTATTTAGATAATGATGAGATTTTAACCGGAACGATCCCTCAGGAGTGTTTCTCCGTATCGATAAAACCTTCCCATCTTTTTGCAAAGGAAGGCTTTCTGGTTTCAGCTGATTCACAAAGCATAAAACGGTCGGCTTATCGTACGTCTGGGCGACAAAGCCTTTATCGCTGATCCCCGCTGATATGTTCAGTCTGACGCGGGCATTGCCATCCTTGATGTCATTTAGCTTAAGCAGCTTGTCCAGCATCTCAAGGATCTCATGCTTTGAAACAGTATATTCGATTTGCAGATCCTTAAGCGCGCGTTCAAGCCTTTCTATATGCCAATCAAGCAAAAACGGGCAGCCTTCGTAGAGCCTGAAGGTTTCGAAAACACCGATCCCATATAAAAACCCATGGTCAAAAGGAGAAAGAACTGCATCTTTCTCCTCCATATACCGGCCGTTCACATATATCATCACGCAATAACTTCCTTGCGATATGTTTCAATAAAATTTCTGAGCATTTCTTTCCCAAAGGAGGTCATAATAGACTCTGGGTGAAATTGCACGCCCTCTATCGGGAGGTCATTGTGGCGAATAGCCATGATTTCTCCTTCTTTCGTTTGTGCTGTTACTGTAAAACAGCTTGGCAGCGTCTCAGGTTTTACGATCAGCGAGTGGTATCGCGTCGCAACAAGGGGGTTTTTCAACCCTTCAAAAATGGTCTTGCCGTCATGCTCGATATCCGAGGTTTTCCCGTGCATAAGCCGTTCTGCCCTAACAACGTCACCACCGAACACTTGTGCGATGGACTGGTGTCCGAGACATACACCGAAAATAGGAATTTTCCCTGCGAAATGTTTAATCGCTTCGAGGCTGATTCCGGCCTCATCAGGGCTGCACGGTCCGGGAGATATCATCAGAAAGTCCGGAGACAGTTCTTCAATTTCTTCGATTGTGATGCTGTCATTGCGTTTCACAACCAGCTCTTCCCCAAGCTCGCCCAAATACTGTACCAAGTTGTACGTGAATGAATCGTAGTTATCAATCATTAAAATCATTTCTCCGCTCACCTCATCTAATTTTTGTCTCTTCTTTGCTCAGCTCTAATGCTCTTTGCATCGCAAAAGCTTTTTTGAATGATTCCTTGTATTCGTGCTTCGGAACAGAATCAATCACAACTCCTGCGCCGGACTGCATAAATGCCTGCCCTCCGGTTGCATAAATGGTTCGAATGACGATATTAAACTGCAGATCGTGATTATATCCAAACCATCCTATAGATCCAGTATAAAGCCCTCGGCGTGTCGGCTCAAGTTCTTCTATAATTTCCATCGTTCTTACTTTCGGTGCACCAGTAATGGTTCCTCCGGGGAATACAGCATGAATAATATCTACAGCATCATACCCATCCTGCAGTTCACCTTGGACATTAGACACAATGTGCATCACATGCGAGTATTTTTCAATTGCCATGAATTCATTTACGCGCACAGACCCGTAACGTGATACTCTTCCCAGATCATTTCGCTCAAGATCAACCAGCATGACATGTTCCGCGCGTTCTTTTTCATTGTGTATCAATTCGTTTGCAAGCGCCTCGTCTTCTTCATTTGTTTTCCCTCTGGAACGGGTGCCCGCAATCGGTCTTGTCTCTAATAGCTTGCCCTTTTTGCTGACAAGCAGTTCAGGCGATCCGCAAATGATTTGGAAATCAGGTGTTTCTAAATACGCCATATAAGGAGAAGGATTTACTTCTCTCAAGGTTTTGTAAATTTGATATGGGTGGGCAGACAGTGACTGTGACTGCCTTATTGATAGATTGACTTGAAACACATCTCCGCTGGCAATGTATTGTTTGATTTTCTCTACAGCTTGTGAAAATCCATCCTCGGTAAATGGCGCCGCGAAGGAACCATCTGTTTCAGGCTTCATCTCTCGCGAAGAGACAGCGGGAAGCTCAGTCAGCCACATCTGCTCTAACTCAGATAGCTTCACATCCGCTATTTCCTGATCAGAACCATTAACATGAGTAATCAGCCATAGAGACTCTTCTTGATGGTCATAAACTGCTATATCATCAAAAACAAGAAAATAAATATCTGGTGTTTCTAGATCATCTAACGAGAGCATTTTAAAATTTTCAATGTACCGTGCGTAATCATAGCTGAGAAACCCGATTGCCCCGCCTTGAAAGTCAGGGAACTCATGATTCGTTTCTGTTTCCAGCGTTTTAAACCAGCTGTGGAAGGCCCGTAATGGATCACCTTCTTTAAACAGCATCTCATCACCATGCTTAATTGTAGTTATTCCGTCTTTTCCTTTCACAGTCGCAATTGGATCAAGACCGGCTATACTGTATCTGCCGCCTCTTGCACTTTCGAGAAGTACATGATGTTTCCGGGATTGCGCAAGTTTCTCAAATTGTTGTAAGAATGAGTCTTTTTGAAAAGGTACTTTTTTGCCTGCCGGTCTGCGTTGTGCCATTTGTATCATTCCTCTATTTTCTTTTTTACTTGTTTTTAATTGTAAAGCAATGTTGTTAGTGAAAAAAGTGAATTTCTCTTCCAAGAATAACATTCGTCGCAGACATGGCATATTTGATGCACGAAATATAAAAAAACTCCCGGCGGACCGGGAGTTTTGGCTTTTTTTAATCGAATTGATACAGCGGCGTGCTTAAATAACGTTCGCCGTTACTTGGAATGATGGCCAATACTTTTTTGCCTTTTCCGAGTTTTTTTGCTACTTGAAGAGCAGCATAAATTGCCGCACCTGATGAGATGCCTCCGAGAATTCCTTCTTCACGTGCAGCTCTGCGGGCATATTCGAATGCTTCTTCATTCTTCACAGGGAAGATTTCATCATATACTTCAGTGTTTAAGATGTCAGGCACGAATCCAGCTCCGATTCCCTGAATTTTGTGGGGGCCTGGTTTTCCTCCTGAAAGCACTGGGGAATCTGACGGTTCAACAGCGTAAATCTTGATGGAAGGATATGCTTCCTTCAGCACTTCACCCGCTCCCGTAATCGTTCCGCCCGTTCCGATTCCGGCTACAAATGCGTCAAGCTGGTCATCACCGAATTGCTCAACGATTTCTTTACCCGTTGTTTGGCGGTGAATTTCGGGGTTAGAAGGGTTGTTAAACTGCTGCGGCACAAAGTATCCGTGCTTTTCAGCAAGCTCTTCAGCTTTCTTAATAGCACCTTTCATGCCTTCCGCACCAGGAGTCAGCACAAGCTCAGCACCGTATGCACGAAGAAGGTTGCGGCGCTCCATGCTCATTGTATCAGGCATAACCAAAATGGCTTTTAATCCTTTAGCAGCAGCAACCATTGCAAGCCCGATTCCAGTATTTCCGCTTGTCGGTTCAATGATTGTATCACCGGCTTTTAATTTTCCTTCTTTTTCAGCCGCTTCAATCATAGCTAAACCGATACGGTCTTTTACACTGCTTCCAGGGTTCATGTATTCAAGTTTTAGATATACATCCGCACTGTTTTCATCTGCAAGGCGATTTAATTTAACGATTGGCGTATTCCCAATTAATTCAGTAATGGAGTTTGCTACACGTACCATTCTCGACACCTCAATTTCCGACTATTTGTATTGGTATTATGTATATAATCTATCAATTTCAAAATTTTTTGTCAATCACTTAGTACTTTTTTCCCCATAAAACCAAGATACATCGGCTTCTTTCCAAAGTGTCTTAACTGTCGCTTTATCGCCTAGCTGATCCATTGCGATTTGCCGTCTGATCTGGTCCTTTACTTCATCAAATGAGAACGTTCTTGCCTTTAGTTTTTCTTTCAGCTGGATAATGGCATATCCGTTGCTGACCTTTATTGGTTCCTGAGACCATTCATCCTCTTTGAGTGTTTTCGCCTCTTCAATGTATGCTGATGGAATGTTGTCTGATGCCTCTGTGACAAAACCTAAATCTCCGCCGTATGGTGATGTATATCTGTCAGTGGATCTTTCGGCAGCGACAGCTTCAAAGCTTGATCCGCCTTTCAGTTCTTTCAGGACTTCTCTCGCTTCTTCTTCATCTTTTACAACAATGTGCCGAATTCGATACGAATCATCAAACTGATATAGTTCCTTATTTTTATTATAGAATGATTCCAATTCTTTGTTTGAGATATCGATATCCCTTGTTAACAATTCCTCAAGGAGGATATTATAACGAATTTGGTCTTTCCACTCTTTCTCCGTCGTATGTTCATCTTCGTAAAAGGAATTATTGACCGCTTTAATCAGCAAAAACTCACGATCAACTTCGCTTTTTGATATTTTAAGGTTGTTCTTTTTAGCCAGCTGCTCAACAACTCGGACATTGATCATATCTTCAAGCGTTGACTTACCATACTGATCTTCCATTTCTTTCAGCCATTCTTCTCTTGTCACACTCTTGCCCCCGATAGTCGCAATAGACTCACCGGATGACGATGCGCCGGCTTGGGATTTCGTCAGCGTATATGCAACAGCAATACAGCAAACCAACAGCGCCCCTAAAATAATGGTCCAGATTGTTCTTGATTTCAAACCTGCTTTCAGCCCCTTTTCTCAAATTAAAAACCCGCTAAAGAGCTTAGCGGGTAGTTTGGTCACGAAGCCCTTCCAGCTCTTCTTTTGTAAATAAGTACTTTTCATTACAAAAATGGCATACTGCTTCGGCTTGTCCATCTTCTTCTATCATATCTTGAATTTCTTTTTTGCCTAGTCCTAAAATGGCTGTTTCGAACCGTTCTTTTGAACAAGGGCAATGGAATCTGACAGGCATCGTTTCCAAAATCTCAGGTTTCTCGCCTAGGACTTCTTCTAAAATTTCTTCTGGTGTCAGCCCTTTTTGGATGAGCTTAGAAATCGGCTCTACTTGAGATAGACGCTGTTCAATTTTTGTGATTGTTTCATCATCTGTTCCCGGCATCAGCTGAATAATAAAGCCCCCTGCCGCAAGAATGGTATTGTCAGGATTCACGAGCACACCTACGCCCACTGATGAAGGAACCTGCTCAGATGATACAAGATAGTAAGTGAAATCATCTCCTAATTCTCCTGAAACGATTTCTACTTGTCCTGTGAAGAACTCGCGCAAACCTAAATCTTTTACGACACTTAACGTTCCGTTTGTTCCAACCGCACGTCTGACATCAAGCTTTCCTTGTTCATTTAAATCAAAATGAACTTGCGGGTTAGAGACATAGGCTCTGACTTCTCCTTTGGCATTGGCATCAGCTACAATAGCTCCGATCGGACCTCCGCCCTCGATTTTCACGGTCAGCTTATCATCGCCCTTCAGCATAGCGCCGAGCATAAGTGAAGCTGTCATTGTACGGCCCAGTGCAGCGGATGCTGTAGGCCACGTACCATGGCGTCTCTGCCCCTCATTTACCATATCAGTCGTTCTCGCTGCATAAGCCCGAACTTTTCCGTCATACGCAAGTGCTTTTACTAAATAATCCATTACTAAACCTCCTATACACTTCCTACGCGGTTTCTTTCATAAATCAATTCCAGCCCTTTAAGGGTTAAGAATGGATCAACGATGTCTATACAATCTGATTCGTTCGCAATGAGCGGCGCCAGGCCTCCTGTCGCAATGACCTTTGGTTCCTGTTTTGCCTGCCATTTCATTCGCTTAACGATTCCTTCCACTTGGCCGACATAGCCAAATAAAATTCCAGATTGCATCGCGCTAACAGTGTTTTTTCCGATAATATTGTCGGGCCGGGTGATTTCGATACGCGGAAGCTTTGCTGCACGCGAGTAAAGCGCCTCTGTCGAAATTGTAATCCCAGGGGCAATCGCCCCGCCCATGTATTGTTTGTTTTCATCAATATAGCAGTACGTTGTGGCGGTTCCGAAATCGACAACAATTAATGGATTGCCGTATAAGTGTATCGCAGCGACAGCATTTACGATTCTGTCTGCCCCCACTTCTTTCGGATTGTCATATTTTATATTTAAACCGGTTTTCATACCTGGACCAACAATTTGAGGCTCGATATGAAAGTATTTTGTGCACATTCTTTCTAACGCAAACATGATTGGCGGCACTACTGACGAAATAATAATGCCATCTATCTGTTCAAACATAAGCCCGGAGTGATCAAATAAGGAGCGCAAAATCATCCCAAACTCATCTTCTGTTTTATGCCTGCTTGTTTCTATACGCCAGTGATATTCTAATTTTCCATCATGATATACACCAAGTACAGTATTGGTGTTCCCCACATCGATAACCAGTAACAACCTCTATCACCACTTTTGAATAGTTTCTCTACTTTACTTTTTACAAACATTCTACAATACCATACACGATCAGCGGCTCATTTGTAAACAAATCGATACCAGAATTGGATGATTGCAAAAGCCGCACCTGAGCCCATAATTTACATAAAAAAACTGCCAGCGTCAGCCGGCAGTTTTTTTAGAAAGAAAGCGAATTACTCTTTCGTATCGTCTTTCTTTTCTTCTGTTTTTGTCAGAATGTTTACTTTCACATCATCGTTCTTTTCATCATCTGAGAAATTACGCTCAGGTAATGTTCCATGATCGATAAGGTGTTTGATTTGTTCAGCGTCAAGCGTTTCAACTTTCAGAAGCGTTTGGGCAATCAATTCAAGCTTGTCACGATTTTCAGTCAGGATTTGTTTCGCACGCTCATAACATTCTTTGATGATGCGCTGAATTTCCTGATCAATTTCGTAAGCGATTTGATCACTGTAGTTCTGTTCGTTGTTGAAATCACGGCCTAAGAATACCTGACCGCCCTGAGACTGTCCAAATTGCAACGGTCCCAGTTTTTCTGACATACCGAATTCTGTAACCATTCGTCTTGCAATATTCGTCGCACGCTGGAAGTCATTGTGCGCCCCTGTGCTGACTTCACCGAAGATAATCTCTTCAGCAACACGTCCGCCCAAGAGGCCGACAATTTTATCAAGCAGCTCCGGCTTTGTTTGGAAATAACGGTCTTCTCTTGGCAGCATAACAGCATAACCGCCAGCCTGGCCCCGAGGAACAATCGTTACTTTATGAACCATATCTGCCTCATCTAAAACGAGACCGATAACGGTGTGTCCGCCTTCATGATAAGCCACGATATTGCGTTCTTTCTTGGAGATAACGCGGCTCTTCTTAGCGGGTCCGGCAATTACACGGTCCGTCGCTTCGTCAATATCACGCGCATCGATTTTTTTCTTGTTTTGACGAGCCGCTACAAGCGCAGCTTCATTCAAGAGGTTTTCTAAGTCAGCGCCTGAGAAGCCTGGTGTTCTCATGGCAATTGATTTTAGGTTAACCGTTTCATCCAGCGGTTTGTTTCTCGCATGGACTTTCAATACAGCTTCACGGCCAATGACATCTGGGCGGTCCACTGTGATTTGACGGTCAAAACGTCCCGGACGAAGTAAGGCTGGGTCCAAGATGTCCGCACGGTTCGTCGCAGCAATGATGATAATTCCTTCATTAGCGCTGAATCCGTCCATTTCAACAAGCAATTGGTTTAGCGTCTGTTCACGTTCATCGTGTCCACCGCCGAGACCAGCGCCACGCTGGCGTCCGACTGCGTCAATTTCATCAATGAAGATCAAACAAGGCGCATTCTTTTTCGCATTTTCAAACAAGTCACGCACACGGGAAGCACCGACCCCTACAAACATTTCAACGAAATCAGATCCGCTGATGCTGAAGAAAGGTACGCCGGCTTCTCCTGCACAAGCCTTGGCAAGCAATGTTTTACCGGTACCCGGAGGTCCGACTAAAAGCACGCCTTTCGGTATTCTGGCGCCGAGCTCGGCAAACTTGCGGGGATCTTTCAGAAACTCAACAACTTCAACAAGTTCTTGCTTTTCTTCGTCAGCCCCTGCAACGTCTTTAAATTTGACGCGTTTCTTTTCCTCTGTATACAGCTTCGCTTTACTCTTGCCAAAGTTCATGACACGGCTGCCGCCGCCTTGAGCCTGATTGAGCAGGAAGAAAAACAGAATAAAGATAATGACAAATGGGATGATGGTCGTCAGGAACGTCACCCATCCGCTTGTTTCTTGCGCGGGCTCAACCTTTACGTCTGTCTTTTTCAAAGCGTTAAATATCTGGTCTGCTCCCTTTCCTTCAGGAACATGAGTCAAAAAGTATTGATCTTTGTCGTAGTTTTTCAGCTGCCCTTTTACCTCATAAACACCTCTGACAGGCTGAACCGATACGCTATCAACTTTCCCGTCATCCAGGTTTTTGATGAACGTACTGTACGACATATTTTCTGTTTTCGGATTTGAGGTCTGGAAGTAGCTCACAACCCCGATTACTACTAATAAAATAAGTAAATAAAAAATGGTATTACGGAAGACCCGATTCATTCCTTACCTCCTCCCACAGTAAGCACAACTATGTTCAATAGTACCATAGAAAATCATTCCAATACAAACAATAACCATCTCGGAAGCAGGCTGCCGATCAGCTTTCATAAACTGCCGGTTTTAACACTCCGATATAAGGCAGATTGCGATAGCGCTCAGCATAATCAAGTCCGTAACCCACTACAAACGCGTCAGGAACTTCAAAACCGACAAAGTCTGCTTTGATGTCCGCTTTTCTTCCGCTCGGTTTATCCAAAAGGGTAACAATCTTAATTGATTTTGCTTTACGGTATCGGAAGAGCTCTACGAGATAACTTAAGGTTAACCCACTGTCGATGATATCTTCAATAATTAAGATGTCCCGGCCCTCTACAGATGTATCCAAATCTTTAATGATTTTTACTTCTCCAGAAGAAACCGTAGAATTTCCGTAGCTTGATACATCCATGAAATCCATTTCCAAATATGTATCAATATGCTTGATAAGATCCGCCATAAAAGGAAGTGCTCCTTTTAACACACCGATTGCCAACGGAAATGTATCTTGATACTCGCTCGTTAATTCTGCACCTAACTCTTTTACTTTCTTTTGTATCTCTTCCTCTGAGATCAGTACTTTCTCGATATCATGTTTCATCATGATTTTGCTTGCCCCCTACACTTTTCATGCTGTCTATATTGTAATACAATGCGGTCGCTGTTTGGAATCACAAGATCTTCAAAAATTGATTTTTTCAAGCCAGGTATCCAGATAATTTCACCGCTTGCGTCCGTCACAATCGGCCAGTTGTCTCTTTCTTGGAGAGGCAATTTCTTATCAATAAATATATCCTTTACCTTTTTTGAGCCGTTCATCCCTTTTAGTTTGATCCGGTCTCCAGCTTTTCTCGTCCGGATTGTTAAGGGAAATCGCACCTTTTTTTCACTTGTGATAAAAACAGCATTCCCATGTTCTTCAGGCGAGTCCGCATAATGCCTTGCCTCTATCAGATATCCATTAGGGAGCACTGCCGTTTCATCAGCAGCTCCGCTAATTTGGTATTCAAAGGGAACATTTTTGCACTGCCATTGTTCAAATGTAAACAAACATGTCTGATATGATTTGACCACCTTCAGTCCTTTCGGAAAGTCCAGTACTCCTGAAGGACTGCCATTTTCCGCCCAATCGAGAAACTGCTGAATGTGATGGGCTGAAAAGGATGATGGAACGTTTTCATAAAGATAGTTTAATATTAGTTGAACTCCTCTTCTTTGTAAAGGCATCGGGAGGGCAAGCAATTGAGAGGAATTGATTTCAACTGATGTATTAGACTGGCTTGTGATTACTTTATTCATTTCATCTTTCGTTAATGACTGTAAGAATTGCTCATCTTCCGTCAGTGCTTCACTCACTTTCTGAAATCTTTTATGCACATCCGGAGATTCCTGCTTCAAAAACGGGAGCACTGTTTTTCTGAATCTGTTTCTTGTGTAGTCATCTTTGGCGTTGCTTTCATCCGTCCGGTAGCTCAAGCCGTTTTCACGGCAATAGTGAAGGATCTCTTCCTTTGTAATGGTTAAGAACGGCCTGATGATCCGCCCCGTCCCAAAACGTCTAACCGGCTGCATTCCCGCAAGTCCCGTTCCAAGCGTACCCTTAGCCAGTTTCATAAGCATTGTTTCAACCTGGTCATCACCATGATGCGCAAGAGCCAGATAGTCCGCTTGGTGCTTCGACATGATTTCCTCAAAAAACTGGTAGCGGCAATCGCGTGCTGCAGCCTGCTTATTGAGTCCTTTTTCCTGTGCATATGCGGTTACATTGATTTGAGCCGTTTCGCACACGAGCTGTTCAGCTTTACAATAAGCTTGGACAAAACGCATGTCCTCCTCGGATTCCGCACCTCTGAACCGATGGTCAACGTGAGCTGCAATAACATTCGCTGAACGGCCGCATAACGTATGCAACGCGTGAAGAAGAGCCATTGAGTCCGGACCGCCGGAAACGCCTACAATGATTGTCGCCCCTTTTAACGTAAGATTGTGTTTGTTTAAAAAATCTTTGACACTTTTCACAATGTCCTCCTCACAATGAGCAGGTATTTTAAAGATATTCATATCCTAACACTTTCAACCCCACCAAGCAAAGAAGAAGCATAGGCTCTGCAGTTTGCACCATTCAGATTAAGAAAAAGATAATATAGGCGAAATAAAGCGCTAAAACACTGATCACGATCAGCGTTGTTTCAAATAACCCCCCCGACTTAGCCGGTTTCTGTTTTGGGGTATATCGCGTCTTCGTTATTTTTCCTTGGCGCGGTTTTTGCTGTCTTTGTCGTGTGGCAGGCTGCGGTGATGCTTTTATAGGCTGTTTTCTTTGTGCTGCTTTTTGCCCCGCGTCTAGCATATCCTTTTTCATTTCATCTGCGGATTGATAATCTCCGTTCAAGGCTGAAAAAAGCACTTTTTTATACTTTTGAAGCAGCGGGTTTCCTTCGATGAGAGACCTAAGCTGTTCTTTGGGCTGGCTCGTTTTCTTAAATTCTTTTTTATGCACACTGTTGATCATAATCATGGCAACTGCGAACAGATCATAGGATGGCTCTGCCTTCCTTGTTCCATACCCCCAATAGCCTCTGTCATAAAACTCCGTATACTCTTTTATCGCCCGGCCTTCCTTTGTCGTGCCGCCCACATCAATGCAGCGGATCCTTGCGGGCGGACCAGTTACGATCAGATTATCAGGTTTAAGATCGCCGAATATCCATCCTTGCTGGTGAAGCACCGATAAGCTGGATAACAGCTGAATCATTAATACAGGTATCCACTCTGCTCCTTTATCACTGACATACTTCAAAAGCAGCGGCCCTTTTATGTATTCCATTGCATAAAATGAAACTTTCGTATTGGTACCGGGAATATAAGCATCATCCGTATCAAAAAAAGAAGGCCCCATCGTAACGGACTGGGCCTTTGAGAAAGATTTCAAGACATTCACTTCAGAAGTAATAGACAGGCTGTCATCACTCACCTTTAAGGCAACATGTCCATCTGATGCTTCTGCCAAATACACAATTCCATTAGCCCCTTTACCAAGCTGTTTACGCAATGTATAAGTGTTTCCATTCCACTTGCCTTTGATTGTCGTACCCGGCTTGAGGCTACATGCCAAACTCGTCAAAGCGTCGTTCATCATCTGCCAGCATGCCCCTTCTTGAGCGTATTTTTTCAAACTGCAGTGTCGCTTCACGAATCGCCGGACCTGTCGGCGTGATGCCGCCTGTCGAAAGCTTTGCAAAGAGTGTGGAAAGAGATTGCAGCTTCGGTGTCCAGTTCAGCACAAGCTCGACCTCTTGTTTTTTCCCGGGAAATATACACATCGCAAATTCGTTATTCCCGATTCGGGAATTGAGGCTTACAGACAAATCAATCAGCGCCTCTTTTACTGTTGGAAGCTTTGGCGCCATACTTGCACTTGTATCAACAAGAACCAAAACCTGAAGATGCACCGTTTCTCCAAGCTCGTCTACCACTTCCATGACTTCGCCGCGTTTTTCCGGGGAAAGCTCTTCCATTTCCACATTCTTTCCGAGAATCTGTTTCAGTTCTTGATTGACTACACCTTGTAAGGTTTGCGTCATCGCTTTTTTTGTTACCATTTGAACAGTTTGTGAAAGCTGAGATGCATAAACGACTTGATGCACGCCTCCTCCGGCAAGTGCAATCCCTTCGACTTCCTTCATTGCCTCAGGGTCAATTTGATTTTCTTCCATTATACCAATGACATTTACCGTAATCCCCTGCTCTTTAGCAAAAGCAGCCATTGCAAGCGGGTCTTCCCCATGGTTTGAGCAGCCATCCGTTATCAGCAAAATTTGATTTAAATGTCCGTTGTTCACATTCATTCCTCCTGGAGAATACGAGGATTCTCAGATTCATATATTCCCATCTTCGCCAGAAGAAATTTGATTTATACGGAAGCGTTATGAAATTTCTTGTTTGTTTTGAAAGATTGCCGGAACAGGAATGGATGCCCACTTCGGTGTATTGTGATCAATCCGGACAACAACAACAGTCATATCGTCCTCAATTTGGCCGGATCTTGTGCGGATGACTTCTTCCATAAGCAAATCGGCAATCTCCTGCGGGTCATTTGTTTTCAACCCTTTCATTTTACGTTTCATCCATAAGTCGTGATTTTCCACATGCTTAGGCCCCTCAAAAATGCCATCACTCATCATAATTAAGAGGTCACCCGCTTTCAGCTGTTCACTCACAACCTCCACATCGAATTCATTAATAATACCGATTGGCAGATTGCTCGCTTGAACTTTCATGACCTGGTCACCCCGTTTGATAAAGCTAGGCGTCGATCCAACCTTCAAAAATTTACAGCTGGCATCTTGAAGATCGATAATAGACAGGTCAAGCGTGGAATATATTTCGTCAGTTGTCCTTAGAGACAGTATGCTGTTGATCGTTTTAATTGCTATTTTTTCATCAATTCCCGATTCAAGGATTTTTTCAAGAAGCTTGATCGTTTCATTGCTTTCAAAGTGCGCTCTTGCGCCATTGCCCATTCCGTCACTGATTGCTGCAGCATATTTTCTGGCTCCAAGCTCCATCATGCTGTAGCTGTCGCCGGAGACAAGGCCGCCGCCCTTCGCAGCGTGAGCAGCTCCCGTGGACACCCTGTATGATTTTGTTGATCCAAAGGCGACATGGCTGTATCCATTCGGATGCGGAGAGTGCTGTTCGGCTTTCACAAGAATTTGTTCTTCCAGAATGTCAGACAGCATAGGGGCAATGATTTTTTCACTTTCTCCATGTCCGCTGAACGGAATGGTCATTTCAATATCGATATTTCCTTGTTCAAGACTATAGATCTCGACATGCTGAATCTCAATTCCGAAATGTTGAAGCGCCTCTATGATTTGCTCTTCCTGCAGAAAGTGCTGTTCTCGCTCTCTTTTTATTTCCCGAGAAAAGTCGGCCATGACTTCAGAAACGCCTAAAAGCTGTTCAGCAACAAGGCGCCTGCTGTCTTGGACTTTTTTCTTGAGTGTCAAATGGGCATGATGATGTGCGAGCTCATCCTCAATCAGCTCTTCAACCTGCTTGGATTTAGAACAATACTGTTGAAACTCTTTTTTCAGCCTTCGGTTTGATGCATATTCTTTTTCCTCTGTTTCAAGCATAACTTGTTTCATTAAATCATATGTTTTATCAAAGTTCTGTACCCAGCACCTGTTTTTCTTGTAGCACGTCTGACAGGAATGCTCCGTGATTTTGCTTAAGAACAGATCAACTTCGCTGTCATCTGTCTGTTCGTCTGACGCTTGGTAAAAGGTTGCAAAGCTTTCAGACAGCGCGTGAAATACATTGGAGAACTGGTCTACCTTCTGAGCAGTGACATCACGGATTTTTCTAGCGTATTGCTGTTGCTCTTGAAGATGCTCGACAGTTCCCGGAATATATCTCGCCACTTTCCTTGTAATAGATTGAGGTGTGAGCAAAAACAGGCCGACTGCGATTAATGACTCATAGAGCGTTGTCATCAGACCGGCAGAGCCTTCACCATATAAAGATATAAGAAGTGAACCAACGATAAGACCGATTGCTGCACCCGCTTTTTTTCCTTCCTTCAGCAAACCGCCCAATAAACCGGAAAAAGCAAGCAGACTCATTTGATATAGGTTCCCGATATTCGCCAAGCCAAGAATCAGGCCGGTCACAACACCAACCGTACAGCCGATGCTTGCTCCGCCAATAAAGGAAAAACTCAATACAACATAACGAGCCAATATATGTTCTGCCTGCATCCCTTGGTAGGACAAGCCGGCCAGCCCCGTTAAAACAGAGGCAATAAGAATCATAAAGCATATGATTTCCTCTATTTTTAATGATTGTTTCACTTTTTTCACAGTAAAAATCGGAAGGCTCTGAAGGAAAATCAGTGTTAAGATAAACGATAGTCCAGCCTCAACGATAGCCATTACATAATCATAGGTTGTAAATACACCATTTTGGGCATAAACAAACCCGGCTCTTGCTGCAGCCATGGAGAAGAACACGACAATCGGGAGTGCTTTTACACGATCGTCGGTAATGAAGGCAGCCACTTTAGAAAATACGAAGAATGCCAGCAATGCAGCCAGTATGAGCAATGAGTGCTTTGGAGATATGGTCAGCGCACCTGCAAGCACAGCCAAAACCGCATAAAACGCTTTGTCTCTTCTGATGAGAAGCATCGCTCCAAAGAAAGGAAGTGCGAAAGGAAGCACCTCGGATAATATGAAAGCCCGTCCAAGCAAAAATCCGATGACAACATAAATGAATCCTTTATAGAAAAACAGTGAATGCAAATGATGAGTCACCAGCTTCGTGCCCCTGTTAAAAAACGATTGGAGTTTTTCCAAAGCTTGTCCCGCCATTGGCCCGTTCACTCTTCTTTCTGCTTTTTCCATTCCTCTCATCTCCCACCTGTTATATTCGTTGCCTGTCATTATAGCGAAAGCACAGATAGGATTTTGTCAAAAGAAGGTAACAATACCAGAGAAGTCTTCGACGGTTTCTGCCTTGATATTCGTTTATGAAAAGAATTTCCGGAATGTTGTCTAAAAATGAAAAAAATCGGCTTCTGCAAGAGAAACCGATTTTTTAGGATGACCCGTACGGGATTCGAACCCGTGTTACCGCCGTGAAAGGGCGGTGTCTTAACCGCTTGACCAACGGGCCAAACAAATATGGTAGCGGCGGAGGGGATCGAACCCCCGACCTCACGGGTATGAACCGTACGCTCTAGCCAGCTGAGCTACACCGCCATATTGTTTTGTGCTTCTAAGCACAAGTTATATAATACAAAGGTTTGTCTCTTTCGTCAACAGAAACTTTAATGTTGTAATTTTCTGACTTTTAAAGGGGTGAGGATAATAAAAAAGCATCCGTCGGGATGAACGGATGCTTCATTTATTTTATAGAAAGCAGCAAGTTATCCTCTTCTTGCTCCGCGCCCTCCACGTTTTGATTCCGTATTGCGTTTTAAAGATGACAAGCGATCTTCGCTGTCTTTTAAAAACTTATTCATTTTCTGTTCAAAAGATTCTTTCGGACGGAAATCATTTCTAGGTCTGGCTTGCGGACGGTCTTTAGCTTTTTTAATAGATAAACCAATTTTCCCGTCTTTTTCAACGTTGATGACTTTCACTTCAACTTGGTCGCCGACTTTTAAGTGGTCGTTAATGTCTTTGACATAATTATCAGCTACCTCACTAATGTGAACGAGACCGGTTGAGCCTCCAGGCAATTCAACAAATGCTCCAAAATTTGTAATACCTGTAATTTTCCCTTGCAACTTGCTGCCAACTTCAATCGACATAAAAAAAGTGCTCCTCCTTAGGCTTATAAAAAGATCGTTTGCTTAATTATACCTAAATAAAAATTTAAGTGTCAACAAGGCTACTTGCTCTTCTTCTCCACATTGAAGATAATTTCTCCGTCTCCAGACATGAATAAGTCCCTTCTGGCAAGCTCTGTGACGTAATCCTCATCCTTCAATTTGGATATTTCTTCTTTTAAATCCGTTTGTTTTGTCTTTAAACTTTTCAGTTCTTTTTCAAGCTGTTCTTTCTTTTCTTCTTTTGCACTAAGGGAAGATGTTTGGGACCATACAGAGCTTGCCAGCACAATTGCCGTCAGGAATACTAGGGCGCCGAATACAGTTAACCGTCTGTACAGCCCTTTGCGTCTTCGTTTCTTCAGCTGATTTTGCCGTTCTACTTGTTCTTTATAGTCGTTTTGTATTTCAGTTATCGTTCGTTCCCTGGAAAAATTCAAACCAGACGGTCCTCCTTTCATTTCTTCAAAAACCGTGTAATGGTCGTTCTTATGGTTATCAATAGTTTCTTCTTCTTTTTGAGAAATCCTGCACCTTTTTCAAAATAACGTCTAAAAGTTAGACGCATTTTTACAGGAAGAAGTTTCAAACATTGTTTCGCGATAAAACGGATCGGAAAACACAGAACCATGACTATTTTATATAGACACAGCAGGAGAAAACCTATCAGGCTGTATGTTTTCTTGAATAAAAATGCCGCCAGCCAGATGATCGCTCCGCATGTCCACACAATAGGACGAAATAACACGTGCTGAATGAGTTTTTTGAAGAATTGATAAACAGAAACAACAAGGTAAATGACGAATTTCAGTATTTTTATATAGATTCGTTTGCAAAGGCTCTGATACGTCGCAACGCCCAGCAGAACCGCTAAAAAGATGTAAATCCTGAATTCTCCCTCATTTACATGAAGCAAGACATAAAAGAAAAGCAGCCCTTGCACAATCCAGAAAAGAATATCATGAATAAATAATAGCCATCTGGCTGTTTTGGCACGAATGACAAAGAGCCGGTATGTATCAAGCGAAGCACCAAGCCAGAGACCCATACCGGACATCGCCAGCATTGTATAGAATTGTGTCGTCAGCGTCATTTAAACAACTTGCTAAAAAACCCTTTAGCTTTATCCCCTTGTTGTTCGTCTAAGTACACTAAATCAAATACCCTGCCTTTAATCGAAACAATCCCTTTTTCCACATCAAGATTTTTCATCTGCAGGTTTTGGCCTCTGACGGAGAGCATTCCCATCACCGTTTCCAGCAGGAATTCTTCGTTATCAAAACTCTCCACATGCTTAACCCCAGAAATATCTAAATGCTTCCGGCCTTTCATTGTCACATCATGCTGTTCCGGAACAGACGAAGAACCTTTTTGATCATAATATGAATTCATCTATTCAGCCCCCATATCCTCGATACTTTTAGCATTATTACTGCATTGTATGAGGTGGGGGATTTTTTTAGAACAAGCCTATTCGCCGAGTTTTTCTTCTTTTAGAATCGTGTACATGTTTGCAGCTTCTTCTTTTTTCGTCGTGTCTTTCAATTCATTAACTTGAACCGTTACAAGCTTTTGGCCGAAGCGGACCGTTAGTTCATCTCCCGGTTTTACGTCAGAGCTTGCTTTAGCTTGGTTTCCGTTAATAGAGATCCGCCCTTGGTCAGCTACTTCCTTCGCTAGTGTACGCCGTTTGATCAGCCGTGATACTTTCAAAAATTTATCTAATCTCATATCTATGATCTCCTCTCAGTTTCTTTTGCTTCATTCCACAGTTTGTCCATGTCCTCAAGGGACATATCAGCCAACTCGACTCCCTCTTCCTTCGCTGTTTCCTCAATGTACGAGAACCGTCTCCGGAATTTGTCATTAGTCATGGTCAGCGCTTCCTCTGGCTCTATTTTGTAGAAGCGGGCTACATTCACCAGCGCGAACAAAATGTCGCCAAACTCAGCTTTAAGATTGTGTTCGTGAGGAGCTTCAGAAACCTCAGAAGAAAATTCCTTCATTTCCTCACTTACCTTTTCCCAAATATCGCTGACGTCTTCCCAGTCAAAACCGACCTTCGCTGCTTTTTTCTGCAAATTAGCTGCTTTCGAAAGAGCTGGAAGGGTTTTCGGTACGCTGTCTAGTAATGATGATTCAGATGTATTTTTTTCGGCCTTTTTTATATCTTCCCAATTGGCTAAAACATCGTTTTCATCCTGAACCTTAACATCTTTAAACACATGGGGATGTCTTCTGACCATTTTTTCACTGATTCCTTTTATGACATCATCAATTGTGAAATAACCTTCATCTTCACCAATTTGCGCGTGAAGCAAGACCTGAAGCAAAACGTCGCCAAGCTCTTCGATCATATGGTCTGTGTCTTCTTCGTCAATAGCTTCGAGAAGCTCATAACATTCTTCAATCATGTACTGCTTTAATGACTGATGCGTCTGCTTTTTATCCCACGGACATCCATTAGGTCCGCGAAGCTCTCTGATGATGCTTCGGAACGTGGAGAATTCGTGATAAAGCAGCTTCTCTTCTTTAATCGGCGGAATATACACACTTGTTAAGTTGTTCAAGGCGACATTGCGGTCCAGCTCAAATAATGGCACTGTCCTGATCTCCTCGCCACGGCTGCCTGCTGCAGTCACAATGACGACCTCATAATCATCAGGCAGCTTCTCCATCAATGTCAGCTTGACTTCAGAAGCCGTCATTTGGTCGTAAACCTGACATATGATCAGATGATGTCTGAGCTCAAGCTCATCCGCGGACAATGTGCCGGCATCCACAAATTGAAAACCTTCAATCGGGTCAATTTGCAAGGCATTGAATGTGGCATCAAGGAAACTTTGTCCCCCCGCGACTTTCACTTGAACGTTTTCCTTTTCCTGCCGCTCCGTCAGCAGCTGAACTGTTTTTTCTGCGACAAACGGATGTCCCGGCACAGCATAAACCACGTCCTCACGCCGCGCCGCTTCAAAGAGGGTATCCGCAATTTCTTCATATACCGCCTCGAACTGATCATGTTTCTCATATATATCATCAAAGAAACGGATGTTCTTCGTTTCTTTTTCAAGCTCCTCAATTAAAGGATGATCCTTGGTTCTGACATACAGCGTATCTGCCTTCGTCAGCAGCTTGTGTATACCAATTGTCAATTGGTCCATGTCTCCGGCACCAAGTCCGACGACTGTAATTTTACCCGCCATTTTGTTCTCTCCTTCTCATGAATTTGCTTAACTTGCTGCCGAATGGCACACTGTTCAGCTCTTCATCTGTAAATATTCCCAATCTCATCATACAATAAATAAACACCGCGCCACCAATGGCAACAGCAGAAAGACTCTCAATCACAGCAACTCCTCTTCCTGTTGCAGGAAACAAGAAAGTCCATAGACGCGTATACGCAAGCAAGACAGCTGACATCAAAAGAGCAGATCCAATAATCGGAATCAAAACGCCTCTAAGCTTATCAAGCCATTCCTTTTGCCGAAGCTGATACAAGTTAAGGCCGGCGACAGCCGCAAAGGAAGCCGCTGTCGCAAGCGATGCGCCTTCAATCCCATAGCGCGGAACCAAAAGTGTATTTAACACCCATTTCACCGCAACACCCGCGCCCACCGCTATCGCAGGAAAAACTGTGTACCCCGCTCCCTGTAAGACTGCCGCTGCCGTTACCGCCATAGATGCAAACAAAATGGAACAGCTAAATACTTGTAACGCACCTGTCCCTTCTCCATTTTGAAACAGCATGATATTTACCGGCTTTAGAATGCAAATCAACCCAGCCGATGCGCCTGTACCGAGCACAAGGCATAGTTTCAAAGATGACGTGATTTTTTCTTTCATGATCTTCAGCTCTTTGTTTTTTACAGCCATAGAAATATACGGAACGAGTGACGTCGCAATGCTTACGGCAAAAACGGAGCCGAGCTGCAGCAACGGTTGTCCCCGATCATAGATCCCCTTCAGGCGTTTTGCTTCTTCGCTTGCCTCACCACCTGAAAGCAATGCATATAAATTCAAAGCATCAACAAGCTGGATAAACAAAAGCAGCAAACTGCTTACACAAATTGTAACCGAATATAAAAGCAGTTTTTTCGTCAATTCTTTTGTTGTGATGACATTTTCGTTTTGCCTATCCGTTTGGTTGTCTCTTTTCGTTTTGAACCAAAAAAACCCCAGTATTATCAATGCAACCAAACTTCCGGCAAGAGAGCCTGAAGCGGCTGCCGCTCCCGCAGTATAAAGCGAGGCTCCCTTTTTCACGAGCCAAAATGATAAACCCAAGAGCACCGCAACACGCAGAAACTGCTCTGTCATCTGTGATAAGGCTGAAGGGAGCATTTCGTGCCGCCCCTGAAAACCGCCTCTAAGCAATGCGACAAATGGGAACAGCAGAAACGCGTACGCGGCCACTTGAATTAACACGGCTAGATGCGAATCTCCCATAAAGAGTGCAATAGGAACAGCACCCAGATATAAACAAAGAAATAATAAAATACCGATTAAAGACAAAAATAACGCTGATATTTTTAATATGGTGTGATGATTTTTTTCACTATAATCATTCATCAGCTTTGAAATAATGACTGGAAATCCTGATGTGGACAGCATGACCGCAATACCAAGAAAGGGGTATACCTGCTGATATATATAAAATCCAACATCGCCGACAATGTTTTGAAACGGGACTCTGTAAACAGCGCTTAAAATTTTTGTGATGACGCCTGCCAGAATTAAAACAAAAGCCCCCTGCCAAATCCAATGCCGTTTAACGCCTATTGAATCGTCCATCCAAAAGCTCCTTCCCAACGTCAGGGGCAATACTGTTCACGTATTACCGCGGCACAAATAAAAACGAGGTTATTATACCACATCCCAACCCTTGGATTCCTTTTTCGGCACGCATGAAAAAGAACAGCGTCCCAAGGAGAGCTGTTCTTTACATACCTATTTTCGAAGAAAGGAATAAGACCTACTGTTCCATTTGACGAGCCAAAAATCCAGCTGCTGTTTCAACGGCTTTATGCTCTACTTCGCCCATTGTCTGATCTTTTGAAAAGATCACCACAGCACCTATCGGATCACCGTTCGCCACAATTGGGCCGACAGTATAAGAATTCATGTCCTCATCAATTCCATTCACAAGCTGTACTGATTTCGCATCACTCTCAAGCACGGAGCTGCGCTGATCCATTGTTCTTTCCAGCATTTCGCTGATTGACTTGTTTAAGTAATCTTTTTTGGAGCTGCCGGACACGGCAATATATACATCACGATCACAAATCAGCACTGAATGGCCGAGGCTGTCGTAAAGCGCGTCTGCATACTCCTTTGCAAAGTCTCCAAGCTCACTGATCGGAGAGTACTTTTTCAAAATCACTTCTCCGTCACGATCTACAAAAATCTCAAGCGGATCGCCTTCCCTGATTCTCAGAGTTCTTCGAATTTCTTTAGGAATCACGACCCGACCTAAGTCATCAATACGACGTACGATACCGGTTGCTTTCATCTCTGGTGCCTCTCTTTCATTTGATGGTATATACATGTGGGAAAGACCTAAAGCAGTTACTTTATGTACCTTCCGCCTCGCTTGAAATTAGTATCCGTCACATCAAATGTAATATACACCAGAGAGTAACAAAATTTACGTTGATGAAATGGTTTGCTTTTTCACATCTTTTAAGCCCTTCAGCATGCCCAGCACGGTGTCGAGCCATTCATCAGCACTACGGCCTTTCGTCTGTATGGAGATTTTGAGTTTTTTCCCTTCCATTCCCAGTCCGATTTGTCTGCCATATTGATTGCCAAGCTCAAACAGCTTCTGCCCGTCAATTTCAGCACTTGCTTCTTCAGAAATCGTCAATCTGACAGCATCTTTATCCTGCTTAATCAGCTCGACACGTTCCTGTCTCGCATAGACTTTCATTTCTGCAACAGTAAACAAGTATTCGACTTCTTTTGGATAGTTTCCAAAGCGGTCGATCATTTCATCTTGAAGCTCATTCATCTCTTCGATTGTCGCCACAGACCTGAAGCGTTTATACATATCAATTTTCTGTTTGCCGTCTTGAATATAAGTTTCCGGAATATACGCATCAAGCTCGACATCAATTTCTGTTTCAAACTGCTCTGTCTTCGCTGTGTCTCCTTTACGCTCCTCAATGGCCTCCTTCAGCATTTGTGAATAGAGGTCAAATCCGACCGAATCGATGAAGCCATGCTGCTGGGCACCAAGAAGATTCCCAGCTCCGCGAATCGTTAAGTCACGCATTGCGATTTTAAAACCGGAACCTAGCTCTGTGAATTCTTTAATAGCCTGCAGCCTTTTTTCAGCCACTTCTGTCAGCACTTTATCCCGGCGATACGTGAAGTACGCATACGCCACACGGTTAGAACGGCCGACACGCCCCCGCAGCTGGTAAAGCTGAGAAAGTCCCATCTTGTCGGCGTCAAATACGATCAGCGTATTGACGTTCGGGATGTCCACGCCAGTTTCGATAATGGTTGTGCTGACGAGAACGTCTGATTCTCCTTCAAGGAAACTTAGCATAACGGTTTCTAATTCATTTTCTGTCATTTTCCCATGCGCATATGCTACCTTCGCGTCAGGGACTAGCATTGAAATTTCATCCGCTTTCCGCTCAATGTCCTCTACCCGGTTGTACAAGAAATAGACCTGGCCTCCGCGTGCAAGCTCACGTTCAATCGCCTCTCTGACAAGAGCGCCGTTATATTCCACAACATACGTCTGTACGGGGAAGCGATTTTCCGGCGGAGTCTCGATGACTGAAAGGTCCCTTACGCCAAGCATAGACATATGCAGCGTACGCGGAATCGGTGTTGCTGTTAACGTTAATACATCAACATTGGCTTTTATTTGCTTGATCTTTTCTTTATGGGTTACACCGAAACGCTGCTCTTCATCAATGATGAGGAGCCCTAAGTCTTTATACACGACATCCTTTGATAGCAGCCGATGCGTCCCGATGACGATATCAACCGTTCCGTTTTTCAGCCCTTTGATTGTTTCGTTTGCTTCTTTTCGCGTTCTGAACCTACTGAGAAGGCCGATATTAATCGGATAGTCCTGGAAGCGCTCTTTTATGGTTTCATAGTGCTGCTGTGCCAAAATTGTTGTCGGAACGAGCAGAGCTACCTGCTTTCCGTCACCGATCGCCTTAAACGCGGCACGTATGGCAACCTCTGTTTTACCGTAGCCCACATCTCCGCACAGCAAGCGGTCCATCGGACGTTCTCTTTCCATGTCTTTTTTGATTTCGTGAATCGAACGGAGCTGATCCTCAGTCTCTTGATAAGGGAAAGCCGATTCGAATTCACGCTGCATCTCATGGTCAGGAGAAAACGCATAGCCCTTGCTCGCTTCTCTTTCGGCATACAGCTTAATTAAGTCATCAGCAATATCCTGAACGGATGTCTCTACTTTTTTCTTGACCCGCTTCCATTCACTTCCGCCTAATTTATACAGCTTTGGCTCTTTTCCTTCGGAGCCGACATATTTTTGGACCTGATCAATTTGTTCTACAGGGACGTAAAGCTTGTCACTGCCCTGATAATGTATATTTAAATAGTCTTTATGAATGCCGTTGATTTCAAGAGTCTCAATCCCCAGGTATTTTCCGATCCCGTGATTAATATGAACGACATAATCTCCAATTTGAAGCTCAGAATAGCTTTTGATGCGCTCTGCATTGGTAAGCTTCTGTTTTCGCGGCTTCTTCTTTACACGGTTTTTGAACAGTTCTTCTTCCGTGATAACGGCAAGCTTCATTAACGGCAGCTCAAATCCCGATTGGAGCTCGCCTTCCATGATATAGACCTGTCCCTGAACAAGCGCTTTTTTGCTGTCTGTCATGGCGGCCTCGATATCATAATCAGCCAAAACAGATGACAATTTCTGCGTACGTTCCTTGTTTGCTCCTAAGAACACAACAGTGAAATTTGATTTTTTAAAACGCTCCATTTCGCCCGCAAGCACGTTCATTTGGCCATGGAAACTCTGCATTTGCCGGCCTGACACATTGACGATATTTTGCGGGCTCGTATGGTGTACATGCCGCAAAAATAAAGAGTAGTACAGCAGAGTCCGTTTTTGCTCAGCCACTATTTTTTGGAAGCTGAATGACAAACGAATGTCATGCAAAATCTTCCCTTCCTCAAGAAGATTTGTTATAAACTCCGCTTCTTCTTTTTGAAGCTGTTCTTCCATCTCATGAATCCGACTGACTTCATCCAAAATCAGAAGTGTATTATCAGGTGTATAATCTAGTAAACTAGCAGGCTTTTCATAGAAATATGAGAGATACTTCACGAGCTCCTGATCTGTCTGGCCTTCAGACAAGCGTTCTTTATCGTGAGAAATATTCGCATGAAGTATTTCTTTTTGTTTGTCAGCCTTTAATTTTTTCAAGCTCGCGGCAAGACCACTATCGATTTTCTCCATCGCCCGCGCTTTTTCTTCCGGTCTGATAATTAATTCCTTCGCGGGACCGATATTGATCGAGGTAAGGGTCTCAATTGACCGCTGATCATCTGAATTAAAGCTGCGGATTGAATCCACCTCGGTGTCAAAAAGTTCAATTCTCACCGGATTCTCTGAAGTCAGCGGATAAATGTCAATGATTCCCCCGCGAATACTGAATTCCCCGGGCGCAGAAACCATATCAGACCGCTCATACCCTACCTCTACCAGCCGTGAGGCAAGCTGGTCAGGTTCAATATCATGGCCTACTTGAATGAGCATCTGGCTGCTTTTCCACACCTCAACAGGCGGCAGCATTCTTCTGATTGCAGCTACCGGAGCAACGACAATTGGCGCTTCTCCATTCGTTAGTCTATTAATGACATCTAATCGCTGCGCCCGCAATTCAGGGCTTGCAACTGCGATTTCTGATGAAATGAGTTCATTGACGGGGTACAAAAGGACAGACCGATCCTCTAGTAGTGAAGTCAGATCATCTGTTACTTTCTGGGCTTGATATAAGTTATGGGTGATGAGAAAGATAGGCTTATTCGTTTCATTAGCCAGAGCAGAAGTAAAAACAGAACGCGCGGAACCCGACAGACCCGCGAGCAGCTGTTCCTTCAGGCCCTCGTGTAAACCGTTGATGATGGATTTAAAGTCATCGCTTTCTTTTATAAAGGTTTGAATGTTGTCCATATGGCCCCTCCTCTCTGTTTCCTGCGAGAACAGAAAAACGCTTTGGTCTAGTGTCTACACCAAAGCTTTTTATTGAATAAATGTGTGATATTCGTGGTAATGCGGATTTCGGTCAAGCGCCTCTTGGCAGTCTTCACATATCGTCAAAACATGGACATCTCCATTTTCTTTATAAGAAATCATATCGTTTCTTTCCTCATTTGTTAAGTGCTGAAATCCAAGTGAGTCTGTCGATACCATTGAAGATTCGAGACTACCTACTTTCACTCCGCAATGACGACAATAATAATGCAAAGCCATACAAGGGACCTCCTGATGAAAAAGTCATTTTGGTGTAGTATGGACTTTGTTGTTACATTTTATACCTTTGCGTTAAATTCGTTCATGACTTCTAAAAACGGTTTACTCAAAGAAGCCTCACAAGCCTTCACAGATTTATCAACCGCTTCTTCGATCTCAGGTGCCTCCTCCTTGGTAAAGGAGCCTAACACATAATCAACGACCTTCATGCCGTTTACAGGCCGGCCGATTCCGATGCGGATACGGTCAAACTCGGATGTTCCAAGATGCTGGATCAGTGATTTGATGCCATTGTGCCCTCCGGCGCTTCCTTTCGTTCTTAAACGGATCTTGCCAGTAGGAAGGTCAAGGTCGTCGTAAATGACTGTCAAATCTTCGTTATCGACATCATAGTAGTCCATTAAAGGCCGCAAACATTCTCCTGATAAATTCATATATGTAAGCGGTTTAACAAGTAGAACCTTTTTGCCGGAAACAAATCCGGTTCCGTATAATCCGTTAAATTTATTTTGATTCAGCTCTATATTCCATTCCTTTGCAAGCTGATCTATCACCATAAATCCGACATTATGCCGTGTATTTTCATAGTTCTTCCCCGGGTTTCCGAGACCGGCAATCACAAGCATGGCGAATCCTCCCTTAGTCACATAACTCCCGTCTTCATAAACGGGCTATAATTCTTCTCATTCTAGCACAAAAGACGTAACCGCGGGAGGGTTACGCCTTAAGCTATTATTGTTCGTTTTCACCTTCTGGCTGAGCATCGGCAGATTCCTCTTCATCGACCTCAGCTGCTTCCTGCTGCTGCGGAGGAAGGATTGAAGCCACAACCTCATCTGATTCATGATTAAAGGAGTAGTCACCGCCAGCAGGCAAATCTGCAATCGTCAGTACTTCATTTACATCGAGGCTTGAAATATCAGCCTCAATCGTTTGCGGAATGGCTTTTGGCTTGGCCTTTACAGTAAGTGCATATAACGGCTGCTGCAGTACGCCTCCGTTTTTCACTCCAATGGCTTCTCCGGTCAGATGAATCGGAACTTCCACTTCAATGTCCTCACTCATATTAACTACTTGAAAATCAGCATGAGTGATTTCATTTTTCAGCGGGTCCGTCTGCAGGTCTGTTACCATGACTGAGTGTTTTTCTCCGCTGACCTCAAGCGTAATGACTGCATTTTTGCCTTCGTCCCTCAGCGTTTTGATGAGCTCCACACTGTCTAGTGACACAGGTTTGTTGCCCGTATCCTTCCCATATATGATACCTGGAACATGTCCTGAAGTACGGATATTCCGAAGAGACGAACGAGTAAAGTCCGTTCTTTCTTTTGCCGTTAAAGTTGCCATATTCAGCACCATCCTATTGTCGTTTTAGTTGTCCTATTACAAACAATACCCAAAACGATAAAGGTTTAAACCTTTCAAAATCGGTTTAGCTGAAAAGGTAGCTGACAGATTGCTGCTCATGAACGCGAATAATCGCTTCGGCCAGAAGCGGTCCGACTGAAAGCTGCTTAAAGCGTTCAATTTTCTTTTCTTCAGGAAGCTTGATGCTGTTTGTCACAACAAGCTCTTTAATTGTTGAATTATTAATCCGTTCTACCGCAGGGCCTGATAGTACAGGGTGTGTACAGCATGCATATACTTCTTTCGCTCCGTTTTCAACGAGCGCATTAGCAGCAAGTGTAATCGTACCTGCAGTATCAATAATGTCATCGATGAGGATAGCAGTCTTCCCTTCGATGTTACCTACAATATTCATGACTTCCGCCACGTTTGGACGCGGACGGCGTTTATCGATAATCGCAATTGGCGCTTTTAGTCGGTCAGCCAGTTTGCGGGCACGTGTCACACCGCCATGGTCTGGTGAAACAATGACGATATCTTCAAGATTTTTGCCTTCAAAATATTCTCCTAAAATCGGAACACCCATTAAGTGGTCAATCGGTATATCAAAGAATCCTTGAATTTGCGGCGCATGCAGGTCAAGTGCAATCACACGAGTCGCACCGGCTGTTTCAAGCAGGTTAGCGAAAAGTTTAGCTGTGATTGGCTCACGGGATCTTGCTTTTCTGTCTTGACGCGCATAACCGTAATAAGGAATAACAATGTTAATCGTTTTTGCAGAAGCGCGTTTTAACGCATCTACCATAATCAGCAGTTCCATAATATGCTCGTTAACGGGGTCACTTGTAGACTGGATGATGTAACAATCACATCCGCGAATACTTTCTTCGATATTAATTTGGACTTCCCCGTCACTAAATCTTGTGACAGAACATTTCCCTAATTGAACTCCAACTATATCTGCGATTTCTTTTGCAAGCTCTGGATTCGAATTCAAAGAAAAAATCTTTAAATTCTTATCTCCGTATTGATTAGACATGGATAAACCTCCGAATTTAGGATTATTTTTTATGAATATTTTTCACATAATCGTCTTTATTTACTTGTCTCGCTCTGGCAATAGCAAGTGCTTTTCCAGGTACATCTTCCGTAACAGTTGAACCTGCCGCCACATAAGCGCCTTCTCCGACTGTGACAGGGGCAACCAAGTTGGAATTGCAGCCGATAAACGCGCCATCTTCAATTTTTGTCAAATACTTATTCTTTCCATCATAATTGACAGTAATTGAACCGCAGCCCAGGTTTACATCAGTGCCTACCTCAGCATCGCCGACATAGCTTAGATGAGATGCCTTGCTTCGGTCTCCGAATTGAGTCTTTTTAATTTCTACAAAATTCCCGATCTTCACTTCATTCCCGATGACAGAATCAGGTCTGATGTGAGCAAAAGGTCCTATGTTTACATCATTCCCCACTTTACTGTGATTGACTACCGATTGTTTAATAACCGTACGGCTGCCAATGGCACTATTCATAATCTCCGTATGAGGGCCAATAATCGTATCTTCTCCGATTTGCACCTCACCTTTAATCACAGTTCCAGGGTAAATCACAGTATCGCTTCCGATAACAGCGTCAGGAGAAATATACGTATTCATCGGGTCAATCAACGTCACGCCATTTTGCATATGCCGTTTATTAATGCGCTCTTTCATAAATTGTTCTGCCTGAGAAAGAGCAACTCTATCATTAACTCCGAGCGTTTCTTGGAAATTACCAGTCTGGTAAGCGGCAACAGTTTCGCCTTCATTTTTAAGAATCTCTATGACATCCGGCAAATAATACTCGCCTTGTGCATTATCATTAGACACCTGATCAATAGCCCGAAATAGCGCTTCATTGTCAAAACAATACGTACCGGTGTTGATCTCAGTTACAAGACGTTCTTCTTCAGAGGCGTCCTTATGCTCAACGATTTTTTGAACCGCTCCGTTTTCGCTGCGAATAATGCGGCCGTATCCGGTTGGATCTTCTGCAACCGCAGTTAAAATCGTAGCTTTCGCTTCTCTTTGTGTATGTTCTTTCAGCATCTGTTCCATCGTCTCTGCTGTCAAAAGCGGCGTATCTCCGCAAATGACAATTGTGACGCCTTTTTCGTCAGCAAGAAATGGCTGTGCCTGTTTTACAGCATGAGCAGTGCCAAGCTGTTTTGCTTGAAGCGCGTACTCGCTTTTATCACCAAGCTGCTTTTTCACTTCTTCCGCACCATGTCCGACAATCGTGACAAGCTTCGATAAAGATAATTTTAAGGCTTCGTCCACGACGTGCTCTACCATAGGCTTACCGCAAACTGGATGAAGGACTTTATAAAGCTTCGATTTCATTCTCGTTCCTTGCCCAGCCGCTAAAACAACTGCAAACCGCTTATCCATTTATTGGCCTCCAATATCCCTTTTATCCATAGAAAAATATATCCTAAATATCTTCTGATTTCAAGGAGACTTCATGAAGTGCAAGAATTTTCTATTGAGTGCAACTAAGTTTGAAAAATCAGAATTAAAAAAGGACCGCTGGCAAAAGGCTTATGTCAGCCCTTTCAGCAGTCCTTGCTTTTTGGTTATTTTTTAAGAAGCTCCAGCTTCTTCGAATTCTAATGCTTCAGTGTCACCCAGACGATGATACTCATTTAACACGGCATCTTGAATCTTTCCTCGCGTGCTTGAATTAATAGGATGAGCAATATCGCGGAACTCTCCATCAGGGGTGCGTTTACTCGGCATCGCAACGAAAAGACCATTGTTTCCATCAATCACACGAATATCATGTACAACAAATTCGTGATCCAGCGTGATGGATGCAATCGCTCTCATGCGACCATCGGTATTCACGCGGCGTAATCTTACGTCAGTAACTTCCACAGTAGTTCACCACCTTTTCCCTATATAAAAGCATTAGTGTATCAATTCCACGATTTTTTCTGAAATCCTGCTCGTTTTTAAAATATTTTTTGAAAAAATAGGATATAGTTACACAATTAGGTCATAAAGCTTTCATTTCGGGCATAAGGTAAATAAAAAAGTGATCCCGGGCTCTCCCAGAATCACTTTTCTTATTATTTCACCAGTGCAATAACTTCGATCTCGACTAACGCATCCTTCGGGAGTCTCGCGACTTCAACACAAGATCTCGCCGGTTTGTGAGTGTCAAAATATTGTCCGTACACTTCGTTTACTTCCGCAAACTGTTCCATATCCGCGATAAATACAGTTGCTTTTACAACTGTTTCAAAAGAAGCACCCGCTTCTTCCAGAACCGCCTTTAAATTGCTGAATACTTGATGAGTCTGCTCCTTAATATCGCCGTTCACCATTTCGCCTGAAGGAGTCAAAGGGATTTGGCCTGAGCTGTAAAACATATTGTTGACGATAATCCCTTGTGAATAAGGCCCGATTGCCGCTGGGGCATGTTTTGTGTGGACTGCTTTTGTCATGATTCTGTCTCTCCATTCTTTAAAAGATTGTCTTTAAAAAAACGCAGAAAATTGCCATTCTGAATTTCAATGGACTTCTCTTTCATGTTGATGGTTGAAAGAGTAAGAAGTGACATATATTCGTCAACAAGACGTTCATCTACTCCTTCGGCTTCAACTAAGACGCCGATTCCTGCCACATTTGCGTTAAACTCATCCAACAGGTTAATCATACCATTAATTGTGCCGCCTGCTTTCATAAAGTCATCAATAATGAGTACGTTTGAACCCGTTTTCATGCTTCTTTTCGCAAGTGACATTGTTTGAATGCGGTTTGAGGAGCCTGAAACGTAATTAATGCTGACTGTGGAGCCCTCTGTTACCTTATTGTCTTTACGAACGATCACAACAGGCACATTCAAATAGCTTGCAGCTGCATACGCAAGAGGGATGCCTTTCGTGGCAACGGTCATGACAACATCAATTTCGCGCTCTGCAAACACGGAAGCAAACAGCTTCCCTACCTTGGAGAGTACAGATGGCTTTCCTAAGATATCCGTTAAATATACATAACCGCCCGGAAGGATACGCTCAGGATTTGCCAGCGACTGTCCAAGTGTCTGCACAAACTCTTCAGCTTCAGCCTGCTTCATTTTCGGAATATATTTAACGCCTCCGGCAGCTCCGGGAACAGTAAGCAAAGTACCAATCCCCTGCTGTTCAAAGGTTTGTTTAATAATTGTTAAATCTTCACTGATCGATGATTTTGCAGATTCATACCGCTCAGAGAAAAAGGTTAGCGGTATTAACTCGTGCGGATGGGTTAACAAATAATTTGTTAAGTCCACCAATCTGCCGCTGCGACGAAACTTCATGAACTTACCCCCAAAATCCGAATATTTTAAGATCAATATAACTTAATATACGGATTTAATCAAGAGCGTTCTGTTCGCCGATCATTCTCACCGCATAAACTTGATCGCAGAAGCCTCTTAACCCGTTATAAATTCTCTGCACCTTCGACTCATACTGAACCAGTCCAAACACTGTCGGGCCGCTCCCGCTCATTAACACGGCATCTGCACCAAAGCGTTTCATCTGGTTTTTGATCATTGCAACTTCAGGATGCATATCGAGCGTAACAGATTCAAGCACATTGCCTAAACGGCTGCACATCTTCTGAAAACTCTTCTCTTCTATCGCCTCGATCATGCCTTGTACATCGGGATGCTCTATACCATCCAGTTTCAGCGCTCTGTACACTTCAGCAGTTGAAACACCGATTGTCGGCTTCGCTAAAATGACCCAGCAGTGCGGAGGCGTGCTGATATGTTTAATTTTCTCGCCGCGCCCTGTTGCTAATGCAGTTCCGCCATAGACACAAAATGAAACGTCAGAGCCAATTTCCGCTCCAAGCTCAGCAAGCGTTTCCGCAGACAGATTTAAATTCCACAGTCTGTTCAGCCCTCTGAGCGTCGCCGCCGCATCACTGCTTCCGCCGGCAAGACCGGCAGCCACCGGAATTACCTTCGTAATCATGATGGAAACTCCCTTTTTCACGTTGTATCTGTCCTTGATCAGCTTGGCAGCCTGATAAGCTAAGTTTCTTTGGTCATCAGGCACAAATCGGTTGTGGGAGGAAACCCTCACTTCATCCTCTGCAAGCTCCGTCAATTCAATTCGATCAGCTAAATCAATTGTCGTCATGATCATTTCGACTTCATGATAGCCATCCGGGCGTTTTCGGGTGACGTCAAGTGACAGATTGATCTTAGCTGGCGCTTTTTCTAAAATACGCATAGCTTTCACCTACTTCTCCATCTAAACATAAGTATGAACATTGTATCACATTTGAAGTACAGGATGAACATATCCATATTCAGCCCATTATGTATTTATATCCAAAATAAAAAAACCAGGGAACAGCACGTCCCCCGGGTCACATCCTTATCGGTTATTCTGATTCTGAGCCATTTGCTGTTCGGCGATTTCTATAGCGCGCTTTACCATGTTACCGGCATCGCGAGCCCGAATTTCGCCCCAGCCGCCATTTTTTACTGTGTCATAAAAACCAAGGTCTTTAGCAAGCTCATATTTAAACTCATCTGACATAACTCCACGACGTCTGCCCAAACGAAACAACCCCTTTTTTAGAAGTGATAGCCATTCGTGCACGTCACGATAATATGTGACTGTTTTATCTTTTGTTAAATCAGATGGAACTTTCGTTAAAATTATTGGAAACCAAAAAAGGGCAAAACAAAAAGCAGTAAACAAAAGGTTCACTGCCCGTTAAAATGCCACTGAGCTTGCGGCGTCATCATTAAATGTCAGCTCAACAGTCTCAGTCAAAATATCAGCATAACTGTATGAAACTCTTTCAAACGAGTTCTCGTCTTGATCTAGTTGTATCACAAAAACAGAAGGGTACGTCTCAGCTAAAATGCCCGAACGCTCAATCGTTTTTCGGCGGCCACCGTTTGCTTTTAACGTCAGCCTTTTACCTAAATTCCCATCAAGCGATCTTTTAATATCGGACAACGTCTTCGCCATTGCATCCACCTCACTACATTTATTGTACAACACGAGCCCATTTTTGTCAAATAAAATTTAAATTATATCAACGTTAATAAGACGTTGTCAATAAAATTATTTTGACAAAATTCTATGATTCCTCAATTATGTTCCGCAAGTTTCGGTAAATTATGTATCATTATGTAAAATAAAAAACCCGCATAGCTCTCCTATGCAGGTTTTCAACTGTTAATTGGACTTATAAGGCATACCAATTCTCAGAACTCCTCTTGTTTCAATACCTCCAAGCCCTTTCTCTCTTGTCAGCGTATTACGGAGCACTTCCCATACATTAATCCGTTCCATAAACGGCGTAAAGCTGATCTTCGCGACGATATATACCGGATCAAGCGCATGAATATTGACTCTTGACGGTGAACTTGCAAAATTCGCACCCGCTCTGATGAGTGATTCAAAATGGGATTGGCAGGCCCCCGCAAAAATAACAAGCTGATCTAAGTGAGGGATCTTTTTTCGGGCTGTTTGAACAGTTTCAACAAAGTGCTTAGAATGTCTGTACGCATTCAAATCATCAATGCCGCCCTTTTGCTTCGAATACGCATCATGCCCTGTGATCACCAGGATATCAGGTCGATATTTGTCGAGCAATTCTTCAATAGAAGCAGACATTTTCTTTTCATGGCAATGGATGCCATAGACCGGCACTCCAATTTTTTTATAGACATTCAGGCATTTTTTCAGATATGCTTCGTCACCATCCAGATGAAGCACTTTGCCCGGCATATGGAAATAATGCTCCTGATGCTGATATTGGCTTGTCGCATAGTACTCCTGCTTTTCTCTGAGCAGCTTATAATCTTGGCGGAGCAATTCGAGCGACTCATTCATTCTGCTCTCATCTTTCTTTTTCCGCATCATCTGCTCATCCTTTTTCACTGCCACCAGATCAGAAAAATCCGAATCAGCAATCAGCCTGACTTCATCTCCATGCAAAATGGCAATTGAATTTCCTTTGCTTGTTTGCTCTATTCCTATAATTCGAAACAAAACATCCATCTGATAGGATTTTCTGGCTACCATATCCCCTATTTGAAATTGCACATTCCTCACTCCACACATAGACTAAGCCTCATCATGAAAGAAAGAGCCTTGAGAAAGCGCCTTTTTTCGCTGAGTCCAAGTTTTTTCTTATCATTGAATGAAAGGTCCTTCTCTAGCCTATGTAGCGGCAGTCCATGTGGTGCGCAAAACAAAAAGCCCTTTTAGAAAAGGGCTTTATACAATCCGTTAGACAGCGCTGCGAACTCCTCAATAGACAGGGATTCACCTCGGCGCTTACCGTCAATATTTGTTTCTTTGAGCACTTGCTCAATCGTTGATTTTTGTGCTTTTCCTTCAGGCAGATTGTTAACTAAGTTATTGAGCAGCGTTTTACGGCGCTGTGCAAAGCTTGCCTTGATGAGCTGAAAGAAAAAGGATTCGTTTTCCACGTCCACTGCCGGGCCGTCTCGGAGAACCAGACGGATGACTGCGGAATCGACATTGGGCTGAGGAACAAATACGGTTTTCGGAACGATCATCACCGTTTTGGCTTCTGTATAAAACTGCACCGCGATTGAAAGCGAGCCGTACTCCTTAGATGAAGGATCAGCCGCCATGCGCTCAGCCACTTCTTTTTGCAACATGACCACAATTCCTTTCAGCGGAAGATGTTCTTCAAGCAGTTTCATGATAATCGGTGTTGTTACGTAATAAGGAAGGTTGGCAACTACCATAATCTCATCACAATCTTGAAATTGTTCTTCAATGACCGATTTGACATCAGCCTTTAACACGTCCTGATGAATGACAGTGACATTGTCGTAAGGTGACAGTGTATCCTTCAGAATCGGCAATAATCGCTGGTCAATCTCAAATGCCACAACCTTTTTCGCCCGCTTGGCAAGCTGTTCGGTTAAAGCCCCGATTCCCGGGCCGATTTCAATGACACCTGTTTTCTCCGTCACTTCCGCGTGATCGACAATTCTGTTTAAAATGTTCGTATCAATTAAGAAATTCTGTCCTAAGCTCTTTTTAAAAGAAAAACCGTATTTCTTCAGTATCTCTTTCGTTCTAATCGGTGTCGCAATATCTTTATTCATTCTGTTCCTCCCGCATAACGGTATCGAGCGCACTCATAAAATCACTTTTTTTAATTTGAAACATTTGCAGCCGTTTTTGAAGCTGTTTACCATTTGTATAGCCGATTTTCAACAGATCACCCAGTCGTTCCCGGCGGCGTTTGGCCGCAGGTCCGCCTATTAGTCCGGCATGAATCAAATCCTCAGCTGAAATGTCACTCGGCTGCGCTTCCATCTCCTCATGCACATTTTCTAAACATGCCCTAATACTTTCAACCGATGCATGCTCCACACCAATTCCCCGCTTGTTTTTAGGTTTGGCAAGATGTTTTGGCAAAAATGCATGCTTACAGCCGGGTACAGCCTCTGAGATGGTTTTGCGAATCTTCTCTCCCGGAAAGTCCGGATCCGTTAAAATAATGACGCCTCTGGTCTTCTGGGCCAAACGGATTTGGTCAATCACATGATCATCGATGGCTGAGCCATTTGTTTCAATTGTGTCTGCATCAACAGCCAATTTGATGCGGGCCGTATCATCACGCCCCTCGACCACAATGATCTCTTTAATTTTCATTATTTCCTCCAAGACAAAATAAAAACTTTTGTATATTCATGAAACTTTTTCTTATGTCGAGCGTCTAATAAGCAGAAAATGCACTTTGTCTATTATAACGAAAAAAACAGAGGGCGCAAAACCCTCTGAATACATAAGTATATACTAATTTAAGATTTTAATTTTGACTGTTTTATTTCCCCATCGGTACGCCGATGATTTCTCTGGGAAAAAGACGTCTATCTTGTTCCCTTTAATCGCTGAACCGGTATCTGCAGCAATGGCATATCCATAGCCTTCCACGTTGACTTTGGAGCCTAGCGGAATGACATTTGGATCCACAGCGATGACTTTGGCATTCGGATTATTTTTTAAATTGACGCCTGTCGCTGTATGTCCTGAACAACCGCTGCAGCTTGCCGTATAAGCCGTAGATGATACAGTCATGACTTTGCCTGTTGATTCATTGCTGCGGGACACAACTGTTTTTGAATCACCTGAAGCACTGACCGTTTCAACTTTTGGACTGCTTTGCTTTGTGCCGACAGCAATCACTTTATCTTTGCTTTGTTCAGCTGTTTCTTCTTTTACAAGCTCTCTGGACACTTCTTTACCGTTTTCTTTAACGACTTCGAAATGTTTTTTTAGCTTGCCTTCTTTTCCTTTTTGGACGACCTTTTCTTTCCCTTTTTCAAGAGAAGCGTCTTCTTGCTTTTTCACATCGAACGCAATCTTCTCTTCAACTACATCGGTGACCTTTTCGATACGAGTAATTGTAATATCAGCCTTTCCTTTCGTCAGCTTTGCATCTAACGCAGGCTTGATTTTATCTTCGTCTTTTATGTTCATCTTTTGCTGTTTTAAAAAGTCAGCGACCGTAGTCGAAGTCGTCCAGATCTTCTTTTGTTTCCCTGCATCATTCACAGTAACCTGAAATGCGGGCTCTATGTTAATCTTCATGTCTTTCGAAATATCTGTATCTATTGCAGGATCAATTTGATCTTGTTCTTTCACATCAACATCTTGTTCGTCCAGTAATGCACCGACCGTTTTTGCTGTTGACCATAACGTCTTTTCTTCCCCGTTTATTGTAAGCTTCACAGGTTTTGCAGCCTCATACACAACGTCCATGTCTGCTGTTATCTTTGTCTGTTTAGCAGGTGTGATCTTGTCTTCGTCTCTTGTCTTTATATCAAGCGTCTCCAAAAGATCACCGACTGTATTTGCATGTGTGCGTATATGTTTCTTTTTGCCATTGATAGAAACTGAGACTGATTGTTTCGTCAGCTCATGAGCCGCGTACGCAGTCCCGCTTCCTGCCAAAAGCAAACAAGCAGCAACCAGAATGACTTTGCTTTTGCTAAGCTTTACGGAAAACAGCTTTTTCATTTTTTGTGTGATGAAAAACGCCTCCTTCTCCTCGGAGAGATTATATAGAGTATCTAAAAGGCTGTCAACCCTCCCTTCTCTTTCTCCCAAAAGCTCAGTATCCTCTTCATTATCCTGAAATACACTGAGAAACGGAAGAAAGACTTGTCGACAAACCTATCCTATGAGGAGAAGAAAGCATGTAGAACTTTTATAGAAAAACGCTGTAAGGGACAAGCTCTTACAAAACCCGCTAGCGTTTTTTGTCAGTTTATACGGAAAAGTCTTTTCGCATTTTCAGTCGTGATGGAAGCAATCTCTTCAAAGGTCATTTCTTTTAATTCGGCGATTTGTTCTGCCACATATTTCACATAGCTTGGCTCATTTCTTTTCCCGCGGAAAGGGTGCGGTGTGAGAAACGGGCAGTCCGTTTCAATCAGCAGCCGGTCATTGGGAATTTCCTTCACTACTTCCTTCGGTTTCTTCGCATTTTTAAATGTCACCGGTCCCCCAAATGATAAATAAAAATTCATTTTCATGCATTCTCTTGCCACTTCCGCACTTCCTGTAAAGCAGTGCATGATTCCGCCCACAGCTTCTGCGCCTTCCTCTTTCAAAATGGTCACGACATCCTCCGTTGCATCACGGTTATGAATGATAATAGGCAAATTGACCTCTTTCGCTAAGGCGATTTGTTTTCTAAACACCTCTTTTTGAATATCTTTAGGTGATTTATCCCAATGATAATCCAGTCCCATTTCCCCTATCGCTACCACTTTCTCATGAGCAGAAAGCTCTTTAATCCACGCTAAGTCTTCCTCTGTCATGTCAATAGCGTCAACAGGGTGCCAGCCAATGGCTGCATAAATAAAATCATATTCCTCAATCATTTCCATCGCACGGGTAATCGTCGGACGGTCAAAACCAACTACGACAATTCGTTCAACTTTTTCAGCTTTTGCCCGTTCAATAACCTCTTCAAGATCAGTATCATATTGTTCTGCATTTAAATGCGCGTGAGTGTCAAACAACATAAGTGAAAAACTCCTTTCTTGTCGAAACACAAAAGGTGTTCGACGAATTGTTACACGTGAAACACCTTTTGTTTATCATTATTTAATTCTTGTGCCTTTTGGTAACGACTGATCGATAGATACGACCTTTAAAACGCCGTCTGCTTCTCCTGCAAGGATCATACCTTGAGAAAGCTCTCCTCTGAGTTTAACCGGTTTTAGATTTGTTGCACAAACGAGTTTTTTTCCAACAAGCTCTTCAGGCGTATAATGCTTCGCAATGCCGGATACCACTTGGCGCTTTTCAAAACCAAGATCAAGCTGCAGCTTCAATAAACGGTCTGCTTTTTTCACTGGTTCTGCCTCAATGACCTCAGCTACGCGAAGCTCTACATCCATAAATTGATCAATCGTAATTTCAGGTAAACGATCGACCTCTTGCGGCTCTTCTTCTTTTGTTTCTTCTTTCGCTGGTGCCGAACCTTGCATTTTCTCTTTGATGTAAGCAATTTCTTCTTCTGCCTCTAAACGAGGGAACAATGGATCGCCTTTTTGTACTTTTGTATCTTTCAGCTGGCCGAAAGCTGTAATGCTGTCCCAAGCTTTTAAAGATTCATCAGTAATGCCCAGCTGCTCGAACATTTTTTCAGGTGTTTTTGTTAAGAATGGCTGAAGCAGTACCGCTGAAATACGCAATGATTCAGCGAGATGATACATAACTGATCGCAATTCTTCTTCTTTTGCCGGATCTTTCGCAAGCACCCATGGAGCTGTCTCGTCAATGTATTTGTTTGTGCGGCTGATGAGCTGCCATAAAGTCGAAAGTGCTACCGAGAACTCCATATTTTCCATTGCTTTCTCATAAGCTTTCACTGTTTCTTCAGCAACAGAAGTGAGCGTTTGGTCAAATTCCGTAACAGCACCTTTGTAAGAACCAATTTGTCCGTCAAAATACTTATTGATCATCGCAACAGTACGATTCAATAGATTTCCTAAATCATTCGCTAAATCATAGTTGATTCGCTCAACAAATCCTTCCGGCGTGAAAACACCGTCTGATCCGAACGGCACTTCGCGAAGCAAGTAATAGCGAAGTTCGTCTAAACCATAGCGTTCAATTAATGTAACCGGATCTACAACGTTTCCTTTTGATTTCGACATTTTTCCGTCTTTCATCAAAAGCCATCCATGCGCGAATACTTGCTTTGGCAGCGGAAGATCCAGCGCCATCAGCATAATTGGCCAGTAAATAGTATGGAATCGTACAATCTCCTTACCGACTAAATGAACATCGGCAGGCCAATATTTTTGATAAAGCTCATCATTTTCTGTATCATAACCGAGTGCCGTTAAATAGTTAAATAGTGCGTCAATCCAAACATATACAACATGCTTTGGATTTTCCGGCACCTTCACGCCCCAATCAAAAGTGGTACGTGATACTGCCAAATCCTCAAGTCCAGGTTTGATAAAGTTATTAATCATTTCGTTTTTGCGTGATTCTGGCTGAATGAATGTCGGGTTTTCTTCATAGTATTTCAGAAGTCGATCCGCGTATTTCCCCATGCGGAAGAAATAAGATTCCTCTTTGATCAATTCAACTGGGTGACCGCTGTCAGGGCTTTTTCCGCCGATGACCTCTCCCTTTTCATTCCGCTCAATATCAACGAGCTGAGTTTCCGTGTAGAACGTTTCATCAGGGATGCTGTACCAGCCTTCATACTCATCAAGATAGATGTCCCCGTTATCAAGAAGCTTTTGAAACACTTTTTCAATGACAACTTTATGCCGTTTTTCTGTCGTGCGGATAAAGTCGTCGTTTGAGATTTCAAGCTGCTTCCACAGTTTTTGAATATCTGCCGCTGCACGATCCACATACTCCTGAGGTGTAATGTTTTCCTGTTCAGCTTTTTGCTGGATCTTTTGTCCATGCTCGTCCGTTCCCGTTAAATAGCGAACATCGAACCCTTTTAATCTTTTGTAACGTGCCATTGCATCTCCCGCGACTGTCGTATATGCATGGCCGATATGTAATTTTCCGCTCGGATAATAAATCGGTGTTGTAATGTAAAATGTATTGTTTTCTTGCGGCATCTTGAAACCTCCTAATCAGAATGTCAAAAAGCTCCCGCCCAAAGGACGAGAGCGGCGATAAGTGCAAATCATATATGAATATTATTTATATTTATCCTTTATCTATGATACCATCTTAGCCTTTAAGATCAAGAATATATACATACGCCCTGAAAAAGAATAATTAAAATTAAAAATCTTTAATGAAAATAAAAAAAGTCTGTTCGTGTCGAATTTTGTCGTATATAATCAAATGAAATAAAAAACTTTGGTTCGAAAGTCTTGATTTAAAAGGATTTTTAGTAGGATAATAGCTTTATTAAATATTTATAAAATGCTGTTATTTCGGTAGTTTCTAAGACATTACTGACTATAAGAACTAATTCTTACAATCAATAGTAAACAAAATGATTGACGATTATTGGAAACCTTGTTATGCTATGAAGGTAAGGATTTTGTCGAATAATGACGAAGAAAAATATAATTTAAACAAATAAGTATCTCTTGGGAGGAGAATGTTTATGAAATCTACTGGTATTGTACGTAAAGTTGATGAATTAGGACGTGTAGTTATTCCTATCGAACTGCGTCGTACTCTTGGAATCGCAGAAAAAGATGCTCTTGAAATCTATGTTGATGATGAAAAAATCATCCTTAAAAAATATAAACCAAACATGACTTGCCAAGTAACTGGTGAAGTTTCTGATGATAACCTTAAACTTGCAGGCGGTAAATTGGTTCTTAGTAAAGAAGGCGCTGAGCAAATCATCAGCGAAATCCAAAACCAGCTTCAAAACCTTAAATAATCATTTCTTGTACAAAAAACGTTCTTGTTATGACACAAGAACGTTTTTTTATTGCTTAATATGGTAAGCATCGTACACTTCACGCTTTGGTACATTGCGATCGACTGCTGCTTTTTTAATGGCTTCTTTAGACGTAGCGCCTTTCGAGATGTAATGCTCGACATGTTCTTTCGCAGTGAGGGTTTCCCACCATTGTTCTTCCTCATCTACCTCTTCATTATTACTTCCTTCTACGACAAGACAAAACTCGCCGCGTATCTGATCCTCGTTTGCCCATCCAATGACCTCAGATATGGTTCCTCGGATAAACTCTTCATATTTCTTAGTGAGTTCACGCGTTACAGCGATTTCCCGATCTCCTAATATCTCTGCCATCACTGACAAGGTTTCCTTCAATCTGTGGGGCGCTTCATAAAAAATGATCGTTTCCCGCCGTTTTTTAAGGGCTTCAAGCTCCTTCTTCTTTTCTTTTTTCTGTCTGTTGAGAAAACCGTAAAAGAAAAAAGGCTGCGGTACAATACCTGAAGCAATAAGAGCTGTTAATGCAGCATTTGCTCCCGGCAACGGAACAACATAACCCCCTATATCCGTAAAATCCTTTACAATTTCCGCTCCTGGATCAGAAATCGTCGGCAGACCGGCATCACTGACAAGAGCAATGTTTTTTCCCGATTTCAGCCATTCAATAATTTTGTGCCCACTGCTTTCTTTATTGTGTTCGTGATAGCTGACGAGCGGTGTTTCAATTTCATATACATGACAAAGCTTTTTCGTTTGCCTCGTATCTTCCGCAGCAATCGCATCCACTGATTTCAGCGTGTCGATCGCCCGGAATGTCATATCCTCTAGATTTCCGATTGGGGTTGGGACCAAGTAAAGAATCCCCATGTCCGACTTTCCATTAAAGCTCATTTGGCGCCTTAACATATACAGCCTCCTTGCTGTTTCGCTTTTCTTCTATATAAAGCTCTTTTTTCTTCCGAGTTAGTTTTTTGAAATAATATTCCGCCTGCATAGCTTCCCGCTTTGTTGAAAAGCTCTCGGCAAAAATTAATTCAACCGGACGTCTTACTTTTGTGTACTTTGCGCCCTTTCCATCATTGTGTGTTTTCACTCGTTTATGAAGATCGTTGGTATACCCGGCATACCAGCTATTGTCCTTACATTTCACGACGTAGAAGAAATGGTTATTTGTCTCCATATAAAATGGTCCTGATTTCTTTTGTATATTCATTTTGATCATCATAAACGAATAAAGGAGGAAGAATTTTTAAATCCGGGCGCCCGCCTTTGATACCTTCAACCAAAATGGTATTGGCTTCTTTCCCTTGCTTCGGATAGACAAATTGTACACGTTTCGGCTCGATTTGATAAGCCTTCATCAGTTCAAAAATCTCCAGAAGCCTTCCCGGCCGGTGAACAAGAGCTGCTTTTCCCCCTTGCTTGAGCAGCTTGCTGCTGACTGAAATGACATCCTCCAATGTGCAGTGGATTTCATGTCTTGCGATTCGGAGATGCTCGTTCATGTTTTGTTCAGTTTGTTTCGGCGTTTTAAAATACGGCGGATTGCAGGTGACAACATCATATCGATTATGTCCAAGTTTCTCCGGCATGTTTTTCAGGTCATCATGTATGATCTGGATCTGATCGTCCAGCTTATTATACTCCACGCTGCGAACAGCCATATCATGCAGCCTTTCTTGTATTTCGACTCCCAGAATGTCTGCTTTTGATCTTGTACTGAGCAACAGCGGCACAATACCATTGCCGGTGCATAAATCAACGATTTTCCCTTTTTGAATCGGAACGTATGCAAATTTGGACAGAAGCACAGCGTCCAACGAAAAAGCAAACACTGTTGGGCTTTGTATGATTTTCATGTCCTCTGCCAGCAAATAATCTAATCTTTCATCATCATGTAATGAAACCATCTTCTTATCCTTTCAGTACCTTTGAAAAAGGCTCCCGTCTTATGCGGAAGCCTTTTCCCTATTTTTTATTTAAGAATGACAGACAGAAAAGACAATCCTCTTTTCGAACACTTCCATAGTGGACATTGCAGATATGAAATCCTTCTTGATACAGACGTGCCAGATTATCATATCCTTCCCCTATATCAGTTTGCTCTGTCTTCTGTGTTTTTGATTCTTTTTTATCAGCTTTGAACTTTTCAATCTGTTGCGTCGTATCGTCCAGCCGTTTGCGCAAATGCTTGTTTTCAAGCTGTAAATGATGATTTTCCTCAATCATCTCACCGATATGCTGCTTCAAATCCCCCAGCTGCCGGTACAGTGAGCCAATTTGTTCTTCTAAGTTAATGACTGTATCAAATAACTCTTTTTTATCCAAGGTTCCACACCTCGTTAATCTGTGGTTTGTGCGGATACGACGCCCTCTTCCAAGAGCTCTTCCCAAGTATATTCTATCACTTTTTCACGGTTTATCAGTTCCACCTGAAGCACCCGTTCCAGAATATTTAGTCCGACGACCTTCGCGGGACCGTTTGCTGTCGTAATCATTTCTCCTATATCCGGAAGCTGTTCTTTTGCCGTCTCATACTCATCGTTCTCATATTTTAGACAGCACATCAATCGTCCGCAAAGACCCGAAATCTTCGTAGGATTTAAAGACAAGTTCTGATCCTTGGCCATTTTAATGGAAACGGGTTCAAAATCTCCAAGGAACGTTGAACAGCAAAGCATTCTTCCGCAAGGACCGATTCCTCCGAGCATTTTTGCCTCATCCCTTACTCCGATTTGGCGCAGCTCAATTCTTGTCTTAAAGATAGAAGCCAAATCCTTTACAAGCTCTCTAAAGTCGACTCGGCCGTCAGCAGTGAAGTAAAAAATGACTTTATTGCGATCAAACGTGAATTCAACATCGACCAGCTTCATATCCAAGCCATGCTCAATCACTTTCTTTTGGCAGATATCAAATGCTGATAGTGCTTCCTGTTTATTTTCTTCTACAATGAGAAGATCGCGCTCGTCTGCCACACGTATCACTTTTCGAAGGGGAAGCACCACATCATGCTCATCCACCTGTTTATTTGCAATTACGACCTGGCCGTACTCAACGCCTCTGACAGTTTCTACAATTACGCAGCTGTCATGTTCTATATGAAATCCATTCGGATCAAAATAATATATTTTACCCGCTTTCTTAAAGCGGACACCAATTACATTGTACAAGCTTATCCCTCCTGCAACATTAACACCAAGTGCTCCATTAATCCTTGTACATTCACATTGGAATGAAGCCGTTTCTTTGCTTCTAAAACAGCAAGTATCTGATTCGTAACGCTTTGTTGTGTTGATTGTAGCGCATGCTGTTTTATTGATTGGAATAAGTCTTGATAAATCAATTTATCTTCATTTCCTATTTGGATGGACAACACATCACGATATATCAATAAGAGCATATCAAGACCCATTTCTTGATGGGTTTTTTCTTTGAAAAAGGGCATCCATTGATCTTGAATAAAGAAAAAAGCATGTCCTTTCCGCTGGTGTAGGACTTCATACAATTTTATCACTTTCGCTCTAGACTCTGCAAACTCATCATTTCGACTTAATTCGACTGCTTCTGCTACATTATTGGTCATGTTGGCCAGAAGCCTTGCCATATGAGGCGAGACGTCCTGTTCGATCAGTCTGTCTTCAATTGCTTTCGGCTGCAAAGGCTGAAAAGGAAGGGTTTGGCATCTTGAAATGATGGTATCCAATAACCTTTGGGGCTGCTCAGTGATGAGGACGGCCATTGTGTCTTTGTTCGGTTCTTCTAAAAATTTCAGCAGGCTGTTCGCCGCATTTGCTGTCATTTGATCTGCGTGCGAAATAATATACAGCTTTTTATGCGATTCAAGTCCTGTCTTAGAAAACTCTTCTTGGAGTGCTTGAATTTGCGCCTTTTTGATTGATAAGCCATCAGGCTGAACAAGATGGAGATCAGGATGGTTCCCTGACTCTATCCGTTTACAGTTTCGGCAGCTCTCGCAAGGCTCCGCGCCATCCTCCAGACAAAAGAAGCTTTTTGCAAGAAGCAGCGCGGCATCAAGCTTGCCTGTTCCTTTTTTCCCCTCAAACAAATAAGCGTGTGATAGTCTGTCCTTCTCAATACTATTATATAAAAGCTTCATCACTCTGGGCTGAAGCTCGTTCATTTCCTTCCAGGATATTGCCATTGTATCACTCTCTATGTGTAAAGGTTAATTAATAAACCTTTTATTTCGCCAATACGCTCCAGCAAATCAATTGCCGGTTTTTCCTGATCCATCATCTCTTCCGTAAGCTGTATCAATTTGTCATCTATTTCTTTCACAAGTCCCAGCGTTCTGCTGTTCCCGTAAAGGTCAAAGCTTTTCGATGTTTCATGTGAAAGGCCGCTGTCCACAGCTTCTTTGACAAAACGTTTCACAAGTCCTTTAAATCTCGCTAAGTCTTTAAAATTCCGAGATTTCGTTAGCCTTTTTCCGAATGCTTCTATATCAGATAACAGCCTGGTAAGCTGATCAAGCTTCATTTTACTGCTTTGGTTTTCCATTGATGTTTTAAACGATGCCGTGATCTCAGATGTTTTCACAGAGGGAATCTGCTTATTATCTATAAATGTACGTATATCTTTATTAATTTTCACAGTTTCAGATCCTTAAAATTGATGAAATTCATCGACTGGAAGGACAAATACTGTCGCTCCGCCAACTTCAACTTCGACTGGATAAGGGACATAGGAATCAGCATTTCCACCCATTGGAGATACAGGGGCAATCATCTGATCACGTTTCTGCCCGTTTTCTTTAATGAGACTCAACGCTTTATTGACGCGTATATCCTCGACACCGATCATAAACGTTGTATTGCCTGATTTAAGAAATCCTCCTGTCGTCGCAAGCTTTGTGACTCTGAAGTTGTGATCCGTTAAGGTTTTCAAAAGTCTGTTGCTGTCCTGATCTTGTACAACTGCCACTATCAATTTCATCTGTGAAGGCCTCCTTTAGATTGGAAACAACGTGATCTCGTTTACATTATTATATCAACTATTGGGAAACAGGTCACAATTGAATTTTTTTCAACGCTTCATCGATCACCTTTAGAACATCCTGAACGACGAGGTCTTTGGATTGCCCGGCATCAACTGAATGAAATCTTTCCGGAAATCGCTTCATCAGCTCTTGATAACCTTCTTGTACTTTTGTATGAAAGTCCAGTTTTTCTAAATCGAGCCTGTTTTTCTCCCGTGAGCCGTTTGCGTAAATACGCTTCAGTCCTTCTTCCGGATCAATTGAAAAATAAACCGTTACATGGGGCATCATATCTCCAATGGCAAATTCATTAATCGACAGAACCTCATCAATTCCAAGTCCTCTTGCATATCCTTGATACGCAAGAGAACTGTCTATAAATCTGTCGCAAAGAACGATAAACCCCTGTTCTAAAGCAGGTTTTACTTTCTCAACTAAATGCTGGCGCCTTGCAGCCGCATATAAGAGAGCTTCTGTTTTTGGGTCCATTAATGTGTTGTTCTCATTCAGAATAACCTCTCGAATTTGTTCTGCAATATCTATTCCGCCTGGCTCTCGAGTTGCCATAACCTGAAGGCCTTCTGCTGTCAGTATGTTTTTGATCTCCTGCAGAACAGTCGTTTTTCCTGCACCTTCAGGACCTTCGAATGTAATAAATAAACCGCTCATGATTTCTCCTCTTCTATATAAACAAGTAGTTGTTTCTCTTTGATTTTCATATTCCCTTGAACATGCGTTTTCATGCTGATCAAGCGGCTGAGCTTTTGCACACTTTCTTTTGTTATTCTTTCTCCCGCCATAATCATCGGGATACCCGGAGGATAAGGGATGATATCTTCTGCATTCAGCCGGCCAGCTGCTTCCTCAAAGCTCACATATTCTTTCTTAAACGAATGTAAGACCTTTTTTGGATAAGGCAAGACAGTAACAGGCTGCACACCCCATTCTGCAGAAACAAACGTCTGATCCGGAGGCGTTTTCTCAATCTCTTCATCGATGCTTCTAATGGTTTCAGCGTTTATGCTCCGTTTTCCTCCCAATGGGAGAACGAGCAGAACTTGATTTTCATCAGCAAGCTCAGTGAATATGTTGGCACGCTCTAAAATGCTTTGCAGCGTATAGCCAGAATGCCCGCGTTTTGAACGAATTGTGAGCTTCAGCGGGTCCGTGATGATCAGTGGATTAGCAGGGTTAACAGCTTCAGCATTTGCAAGTGAATCAAACGTTTGTTTAAGTGTTTGTATCCGCTGCAGAATGTCAGAAAGCTTTTGTTCTTCTATAATATGCTGTACATAAGCGCGGGCAATATCTAACGAAGCCATAATCGGATAAGACGGGCTGCTGCTTTGTAATCGGTTTAAATACTCTGCCACCCGATCCCTGTTAATCCTGCAGCTGCTGTTGAGATGCAAATAAGAACCCATCGTCATGGCAGGCAACGTTTTGTGGGCCGACTGAACAACAATATCTGCCCCCATTTTTAAAGCTGAGACCGGAAAAGGCTCACCTAAAATAAAATGTGCGCCATGAGCTTCATCGACCAAAACAGGAATTCCGTAATGATGGGCTTCAGTAATGATCTCAGTCAAATCAGCACTATGTCCGTAATATGTCGGATTGGTCAGTACCAAGCCTTTCGCATCTGGATATGCTGCCAGGGCCTCTTTAATTGTTCCAAGCGGAACATGCGTAGGCACATGCATCGCTGAATCAACGTCAGGTGCAATATAAACCGGCTCAGCACCGGCCAAATCAACAGCATGAAATACAGATTTATGACAGTTTCTTTGAACCAGAATTGTATCACCAGGTTCACAAACAGATAAAATCATCGCTAAGTTTCCGACAGTCGTACCATTTACCAGAAAAAAACTTTCCGCCGATCCATATAATTGACTGGCAAGCTCCTGAGCTTCCTTAATCACCCCAGAAGGATGATGGAGATCATCCAGTCCTGCCAGTTCAGTTACATCAATGGTGAGAAGCGGATCGAATATTGACTTAGCGTCATCAAAAAAGACATCTCCATTGTGATGTCCCGGAACATGAAATGAATGAGAATTTCTTCTCGCATGTTGAATTAATGCTTTATATAAAGGTGTGTTCATGAAAACAATCCTTTGAATGTGTCTTCTTACACCTTATTATATCGTGCCTCTGAGAGAACTTAAAGCCAGACTTACTGGTAACTATCTTTCCTTTATTGTAAGCAGCTTTTGCTTCAGGTCGCCTTCCATCATCATAAGCTCTTCTTCTGCCTGACGGCGTTTGATTCGTCCTTCTTCTTGTATAGTCAGTGTTTCTTCAAGCGTGCTTATTAAACTTTCCTGCACCTTCTTCAAGGTATCTATATCAACAAGGCCTCTTTCATTTGCCCGTGCAGTTTCAATTGTATTGGTTTTTAAAAGCTCCGCATTTTTCAGCAAAAGCTCATTGGTTGTATCAGATACTTTCTGTTGTGCATCCACTGCATTGCGCTGCCTTAAAAGCGTCAGTGCAATGGCAACTTGATTTTTCCATAACGGAATCGCTGTCACAATGGATGACTGAATCTTTTCAGCTAACGCTTGGTTTGTATTTTGAATCAGCCTGATTTGCGGTGCACTTTGGATTGTAATTTGCCTGCTCAGCAGCAAATCATGCACCCTTTTATCTAACCGGTCAGCAAATTGAATTAAATCATTCACCTCTTGAACGGCCATTTGGTTATGATCACTCGATTCAGCCTGTTGCTTCAGTTCAGGAATCGTTTTTGTTTTTAATTCCTCCAGCTTCAGTTCTCCTGCAGCAATATAAACATTCAGCGCGGCAAAATATTCTTTATTTTTTTCATATAACTGCTCTAACAGCTTGTTGTCACTGATTAAAGCATTTTTAGAGTGCTCCAGCTTCAAGCTGATTTTGTCTATCTGCACACTGGTCTTTTGGTATTTAGACAGCACCTCTTGAAGAGAACTTGATACTCTTCCAAACATGCGTGCCAAAAAACCCTTTTTCTTAGATTGGAGATCATCAGGATTTACTTGCTCCAGCTTTTTCATCAGCTCTCCAAGTATTTCGCCAATCTCCCCGACATCCTTCTTTTGAACATGATTAATCATATCATGAGAAAAGTTCAGCAGTTTAGATTGAGCTTGTGAACCGTATAAGACAATGCTTTGCATATTTTTATGATCAATCTGTCCAGCAAGCTGAATTGCTTTTTCCTTGTTTTCCTCAGGAAGAACATCAACAAGCCGTACTTGCTCTTTCTCTGCTTTTACAGCCTCCGAACCTGGTATCTCTATGTTACCACCAAAAGGATCTGCCAATAATTCATCTATATGAAGGTCGCTTTGGTCTCGGTTCATCGCTCTTACCCTCTTCCCTTATTTCTTTAATGAATGTTTTGCTGCGTCTAATTCAAACTGCAACTCGTCAATTTCATCACCCATTGCTTGAGTTAAATCTTCCTCTAAACGCTTGGTCAATTCAGTAAGAGTGATGCGTGTCTCACTTAACGACATCGACAGTTCTTTGCTTTTTTTTGGGTGAGATGATAGAAAAGCATACTTCTCTGTCAATTCAACAACCGAATCGAGAGTTTGATAAAAAAATCGTTCTGCCTGATAAAACCGCTTTGGCTCTTTTTTGGTGAGGAGATAAATCCTTCTCACAATCCTTAGCATTTCTGCATTTTGCTTAAACATTTGAATGCTTTTAGCCTGAAACAAGGCTTTCCTAAGACGGATCATTTTCTGCCTTGCTTCCTCTAAGTTTTTCTTAATGTAAGCATACTCTCTTCCTGTCAATTCATGCTTTTTAAGAAATAACCGTCTTGCATTCCAGATGCCAGCTATATATACGGCTGCTCCAGAAGCAAGCCCATAAACAATAGATAAAAAAAGCGACTGGTTTAAACCGAAAAAGCTCAATATTCCAATGAAAACAAAAGTCGCACTGCTAGTTAAACTCCACATCAAAAAGTGAAAAAATCTCTGCATGAGATAATCGACTCCTGTGTCTATACTCAGTTTTAATATTATTATCTATTACGTTCAATCCTTAAACAAGTTTCATCAAACAAGTTTCATCTTCTTTTTATTATTAAGAGTACAAAAAAAGACCTTTTCAGGTCTATGAATATAATGGCGGTGTATGAATGCTCTTTAGTTTTTTTACGTAAAACGCATAGTCAGGATCAGAAGTTGATGTAGAAATTACTTTTCTCTCACAATCTAAGCATATGAATTTCGTATAAAGATGAATGCCTCTATTCTTCTCTTGATCACAAATCACACACGTATGATTAAGTTTAACTGTTTCGTCCATCTTCTCCACCTCCGTACAGTTAGCCTCCCCTTAAAACGGATATTGTATACACTATTTAGACCTTTTTGAAACTTTAAATCAGTATATGGGCTATATAAGCCCTCGGTGTTTGTATTTGTTTGATTTTCTCGATCTTGAGTAAACAAAAAACCCAGCTCAATGAGCTGGGTTTAAGCTTGCTTGGCGGCGTCCTACTCTCACAGGGGGAACCCCCCGACTACCATCGGCGCTGAAGAGCTTAACTTCCGTGTTCGGTATGGGAACGGGTGTGACCTCTTCGCTATCGCCACCAAACAAATTGAGAGTGTTCTCTCAAAACTAGATAACAGGTGT
>Ga0153918_1000138_pt1 | contig 55509 bp, 63 predicted proteins | sample TSFL002MetaG_FD_104687 | JGI IMG/M metagenome (GOLD analysis project Ga0153918, IMG submission 104687) | Attine ant fungus gardens microbial communities from Florida, USA - TSFL002 MetaG | ecosystem: Host-associated > Fungi > Mycelium > Unclassified | place: USA: Florida, Paynes Creek Historic... | reverse complement strand
GTCATTTGAAAAAAAGGTTCGGCTGTTTACAAAAAGTGAGCAGGATGAACAAAAGCTCGTGTACGGAATCGTGTATGAGCCTGATGTTCCTGATGCCCACGGCGATTTTATGACCGCCGAGGAAATTGAAAAAGCGGCGCACGGTTTTCTCGCGGAGGCACGGGAGATTGATATCAATCACAGCTTTGAGGGCGGAACCGGCGTCGTGGTCGAGTCCTATGTGGCGCCCGATGATTTTATGATCGGGTCAAAGCGGATTACAAAGGGCTCATGGGTGCTCGTGACAAGAGCGTCTGACGAGGTGTGGGAACAGATCAAGGCTGGAATCATCACCGGCTACAGCATGGCGGGCACTGCAGATGTGTATGAAGAAGAACCGGTCGAAAAAGCAGGGTTCTTTAGTGTATTCAAGCAAATGCTTGCTGACAAAACAGGGAAGGAGACTGAAGAAATGAGAAAAGAAGACATGAGAGAATCATTCGAGCATGCGCTTTACCCTCTGCTCAAACGGCTTGAGCGGATTGAAAAAAACACAGACACGGAGGAAAAGCCGGAGCAGACGGGTGATGACGAGCGTCTGAAAAAGCTCGTTGAAGATATGCTTGCTCCGCTGATCGAACGCATTGAGGCTTTGGAAAAAGCGCGAGGCGCGTCTAAGCAGACAGCGGACGATACGGGCGGCAATACAGAGCAAGTCAAAAAATCAATCTGGAGCGGACTGCTGTAAAACCAGTCAAGGAGGAGGAAATCAATTGAGAAATCAAGAGATCATTCGGAAAGCGGAAATGTCGCTTTCTGCTTTAAAAAGCGGCGGGCTTATGAACCCTGCGCAAGCATCGGCTTTTATCCGCATGGTGCAAAACACGCCGACCATTTTCAGTGAATCCCGCGTGATTCAAATGGAAAACGATTCGCAAAAATTTGAAAAAATCGGCTTCGGCCAGCGTATTCTGCGGGCTGCGCAAGAAGGAAAAGCACTGTCAAACGACGAGCTGACAGTTCCAACGACAAGCACTGTCCAGCTGAACACGAAGGAAGTCATTGCGGAAATTAACATTACGTATGACACACTTGAAAACAATATTGAAAAAGACGGCCTGCAGCAGACAATCATGCAAATTTTAGCAGAGCGCGCAGCAGTTGATATTGAAGAGCTGATCGTTAACGGTGATACAGCATCAGCTGATCCGTATCTGGCACAGCTGGACGGCATCCGCAAACAGGCAGTTTCCCATATCGTTGACATGAACGGTGAAGAACTGTCCAGAGCGACATTCAAGAAGGGCTTAAAGGCAGTTCCGCCAAAATATTTGCGCATCCCTCAGGAATTTAGATTCTATACGTCTCACGGCTTAGAAGTTGAATGGAAGGACCGCGTGGCAGACCGCCAGACAAACCTTGGGGACCAGGCTGTTCAGGGCGGCTTGTCAACAGCATTCGGCGTACCGGTCAAAGGAGTATCCAATATTCAGCCGTACACAGTCGGTGAGGGAGACGCGCAATATGACGCTTCGGATATCATTCTCACACATCCGAAAAATATCATTCTCGGCTTCTCCCGCAATATCCGAATTGAAGTCGACAAAGACATCCGCTCCCGTAAATTCATTATTGTCTTAACGGCCAAGCTGGACAGCAAGTTCGAGGAAGAGGATGCCTGCGCGAAATTAATTAACGTAAAAGAATAAAAGAAACGAGGTGGTCAGCTCATGCTCATTGAACCGACTGACGTAGCCTCCTATTCGGTTTATGATCGGGTGAAAAACAGGCCGGAAGAGCTGCTGGCGCAGGATATCATCGAGGCGGAAGCAGAAGCGGCTCTCATCACGGGCCACCGCTTTGAAGACAGCTTGTATGATCCGCTGCCCGGTAAGGTGAAGTTGGCTTTAGTAAAGCTTGCCCAGTATTTTGCGCTTGTCAACAGCGATGAATCTGCCTCATCAAGCTATCAGTCTGAGAAAATGGGGGATTATTCCTACACGGTTTCCGGAGAAGGCGGGATTCAGCGGCCTGAGGTGTATCATTTGCTCGAAGAGTTTATCAAGCCGAGCTACATCCCTGAATCCTCCAGACTGAAGGTGAGATCTTTATGAGCTACAGGCAGATGCTCATTCACCGCTGCGATATTTATCATGAAGCAGCCCAAGCGCCGTCTGCAGGCCGATTTGGGATTCCGGCAGACAGGCTGCAGCCGGTGATTTCATATCCGGAGACACCCGATGAACAAGATGTCCCTTGTTATTTTACCGAAAAAACGCAGCAGCTGATTCAGGAGGAGCCGGATCAAACTGTATATCATAGCTTTCTCGTCCATTTTCCGTTGTCAGCGGACATCCGCGTGAACGATAAAATCATTTGGGAGAATCATAAATATATATTAAAGCTGCCGAAAAGGATCAGGCATCATCATTGGGAGGTCGTCGCAGTCAGGGATGAAAGCCTATGAAAATAGCGGGATTGAAACAGCTGAACACGGCATTAAAAGAAGCGGCTTCAGGCGGTTTTTCCAGACAGGCGTCCCGGTGGCTTGAGGAGTGCGGGCAAGATTTTCTGAAGATCGTCCAATCTGAACTCATCAGCGCACAAACGATTGATACAGAAAAACTGCTCAGTTCCTTTGAGAAAGGCGCAGAGGACAATCTCTGGATTGTGCAAAGCGGCGGGCTTTCGCTTGAGGTGGGGACACAGCTTGATTACGCCTCATTTCTTAATGACGGCCATTGGACGTCAAAACAAGATGTGAGATGGGTGCCGGGGCGTTTTCAAGGCTCACGGTTTATTTATGATCCAGCGGCTTCAACGGGAATAGCGCTCAAGAGAAAATGGATACCGGGCACGGGTTACTGGGATCATGCACTGCTTTTATATGAACAGCTGTTTGAAAAATCGCTGGAAAGCAAACTGCGCCAGTGGCTGAAGAAGCTGTAAAGGAGGAGCAGGATGAACAGTGAAACAGGATCGATCATGGCGTTTTTGTACAGCCGGTGGTCTGTTCCCATTTATGAACGCGAGCTTCCTGATCACTTTCAGGTGCCGGCGTTATACGTCCCGCCACCATCTGTTTTCGAGGAAACAGATACGGTCTCCACATTTAAAAAAACCTACAGTCTCAATGTAAAACTGTTTCATCTGGACTCCGTTCAGGCGCTGGATGAAGCGGACAGGCTCGCGGATGCCATCAGAGAAGCGAGAAATATGATTCCGCTGCTGAGTGAATCCGGCGAGAAGACGGGGGATATGGTTCGCATCTCCCAAATCGAGACAAGGGTAGGAGACAGGGGCGAGGCGGCCATGGTGATCAGGTGGAGCAGCCGATATTATTATCACAAAATAGAACAGCCTGTCTTACAGGATATCGACATGAACAGCGGGGTGAAATAAACGGTGTCAAAGTACAAACAACAGAAGAAGGCTGTACATACAAAGAGCCGGGAAGCTCTATTTGATACAGCGGATTTGATTAAGCACGCGAAGGAACTGTTCGGCGTTAAGCCGGATATTCTTCAGGGGGCTTTATTTGGCGTGGATCAACCACGTATGACGAAATCAGAAGCCAACCAATTGATTCAAACATTTCTAACCAAGGAGGTCATGTCATCATGAATGGCGGAACATTTACAACAGGCAAAGAAAAAGAACGTGCAGGCATTTATTTTAACTTTAAAACGACGGCACAGGAGCGGGTATCACTCAGTGAACGGGGAACAGTCGCACTTCCGGTCGCATCAAGCTGGGGCGAAGCGAAAACGTTCGTCTCCATCTCCAGCGTTGAAGACCTAAACAAAAAAGTGGGCCTCAGCATTGATGACCCGTCTTTATTGCTGCTGCGTGAAGCGAAGAAAAATGCGAAAACGGTATTGATGTACCGTCTAACCGAAGGTGTCCGAGCGTCTGCTGATATTGCTGAAGGCGTCAAAGCAACTGCAGTATATGGCGGAACAAAAGGAAATGACATTATCATCCGCATCAATCAAAATGTGCTGGATGCTAATTCTTTCGATGTGACAACATATATGGACGAATCAGAGGTTGATAAACAGACTGTCAAAAAGGCTGAAGAATTAACAGCTAACGGCTATGTCACTTTTACCGGAACAGGCGATCTTTCTTCAACGATTCCTCTCACTGGATCAGAAGGAGACACTGCAGCTGAGACGCTGAATGCATCCGCGGGCATCCGTTTATCTGGCGGTACGGATAAAGCCCCTGTCAACTCTGACTATACAGATTTCTTAGCCGCGGCTGAAACGGAGAGCTTTGATGTGATTGCGCTGCCTGTTGCAGAAGGTGACCAGTTGAAAGCGACGTTTGCTGCTTTCATTAAACGCCTGCGCGACGGCCAAGGACAAAAAGTGCAAGGCGTCACAGCCAATTATGCCGGTGATTATGAAGGCATCATCAACGTAACTGAGGGTGTGCTGCTTGAAGATGGCACGGAAGTTACACCCGACAAAGCAACAGCTTGGGTAGCTGGAGCGAGTGCAGGAGCAACCTTTAACCAATCACTCACATTTGTAGAGTACGAAGGCGCCGTTGATGTGTTACACCGCCTTGACCACGATACGATTGTTGAACGTCTGGGTAAAGGTGAATTTTTATTCACATTCGACGCCCGTGATAAATCCGTCAGCGTAGAAAAGGACATTAACTCACTCGTGACGTTCACAGCTGAGAAAAACAAGAAATTTGCGAAGAACAAAATCGTTCGTGTCCTGGATGCTGTGAATAATGATTTAACACGCGAGCTGAAAGCCTTAATTAAATCAAGAAAAGGCAGCGGAAGCGATATCCCGGCATCTGAAGACGGACTGCAGTATGTAAAAACGATGATCACGCAATACATGACAACACTTCAGGATGCAGGCGGCATCACTGGCTTTGATTCCGATGAAGATATCACAATTTCAATGAATGAAGATCGTGACGGCTTCTTGATTGACCTGGCTGTACAGCCTGTCGACGCAGCAGAAAAATTCTACTTTAATGTGGAGGTAAACTAATATGGCATTAAAAGCACAAAACACAATTTCAGGAAAAGAAGGCCGTTTATTCCTCGATGGCGAGGAAATGGCGCACATCAAAACATTTGAAGCAAACGTTGAGAAAAACAAATCTGAAGTCAACATTATGGGCCGCCGCATGACAGGCCATAAAACAACAGGGGCAAATGGAACAGGGACCGCGACGTTCTACAAAGTCACATCAAAATTCGTGCTATTGATGATGGACTATGTCAAAAAAGGCAGCGACCCTTATTTCACGCTCCAAGCCGTGCTGGATGATCAATCCTCCGGCCGGGGCACAGAGCGAGTCACGCTGTACGACGTCAACTTTGACTCTGCCAAAATCGCAAGCCTTGATGTCGATTCAGAAGCGTTAGAGGAAGAAGTTCCATTTACATTCGAAGACTTCGACGTCCCTGAAAAGCTATCTGATACGTTTTAATCAAAGCTGAATCAGCCCATACGCAGACCTTTCTCAGAAAGGTCTGTTTTTAAAAGATGAAACCAAACAATAGACAAGGGAGTTTTTTACATGAGCGAGAAGAACGAGAACGTATATGATCTTTCCTTTTTTATGCCGGGAAAAACAATTGAAGCTGAGGAAATCAAAGTGCCGATCTCAAAGCGTTTTGTTGATAAAAAAGGGAACATCGTGCCATTTATTTTTAAAGCGATCACGACGGAGCGCATTGATGAATTGGAGAAAGAAACAACAACGTATAAAAATGTCAAAGGCAGAGGCCGTGTAAAAGATTTAGACAGCCAACGCTTTTATGCCCGAATCGCAGTCGAATCAACCGTTTATCCGGACTTCCGTTCAAAAGAGCTTCGAGAAGCTTACAAAACGGCTGACCCGGTAGAAGTTGCGAAACGCGTGCTCTCAGTTGGAGGCGAGTATGCGAACTGGTTAAACAAAGCGATTGAGATTAATGGATTTGAAGATGAATTAGAGGATCTGGAAGAAGAAGCAAAAAACTAATCAAGGATGGGCATAAAGAAGCCGTGTATCTCTACTATGCGATGCACGAGCTTCATTATTCTCCATCAGATTTATTAGAACTGTATGAAGCGCCTCGAAACTTCAAGGCGCTGTTGTATGGACTGATTGGATATAAGCTTGAATTAATGGAAAAAGAATCGAGGAAAGGAGGTACATAATATCGCTAAATTGACAGCTCGTTTTGACCTGGAAGATAAAGTTTCTAAAAAGTTAAAACGAATTCATAAAGGGTTTCAAATGGTCGAAAAAAAGGTGAAAACCATTAATCGACAAATCAAAATCAGTATTAAGGCAGAGGATCAAGCCTTTTACAGATTGAGAAAGATCAATGACTATATTGTTTTGAAATTCGCAAAATCACTTGAAGTTAAAGTGGTTCTTGATGATCAGGCTACTGCCGGACTTAATGTTATTGAGCATAAGCTGAAACGGCTCCCAATAGAAAGAAATATTACTGTAAGTCTAATTGAACATGTAACAGATGCTTATAAAAAAATAAGAAAAATGTTGAGCGGAAATCAGTTTTCAGTCGGTTTTTTCGTCAATGATCAAATCACCCCAGCTACAAAACGAATATTGGGATATTTGCAAAAGAACCTTAAAAATGGATATTCAGTTAAATTAAAAGTGATTGATGAAATAACAAAAACTGTTAATCGAATTACAGCCCTTTTAGGAGATTTTGAAAAAACATATACAGTTAAATTAAAAGTGATTGATGAAATAACAAAAACCGTTAATCGAATTACAGCACTTTTAAAAGATTTTGAAAAAACATATACAGTTAATATTATCGCTAAAGAAAAATTAGCTGCTGATAAGATCAACGAGAAGAAACCGGAAGAAAAAAAGAATTGGTTTATGCAAACATTAGAAGACTTCGGAACAGCTTTTAAAGATAAAGTGATAGAAACGATTCTTGACTCGTTATTTGAAAAAATTCCTGGATTGAAAAAAAATGATAATGAAGCAAATACTGCGCCTGGGAATACGCAGAGTAATGAGAAAGTTAATAAACGCAACACCGGGCAGAGATGCTGTTGCTGCTGCTGTGGGTGCAGAGGTAATAGCTCTGGAAGCAAAGTCAACAAAAGATATAAAAAAAGAAAAAGTCCGACAAGTGCAAGGACTTCAGGACGAACACTGAGAGTTCCAGGCGAGGTATTACGAAGACGTCAGAGCGGTACATCAGGAGAAAATGCCACAAGCGGAAGAAATTCTGGTTCTAAGTTCAGAAACTGGTTCGGAGGTATGAGGTCCGCTGCCACCGACTCATCAAAATGGGGGAAAGTTTTAACGCCTTTAAAAGGTTTGGGGAAATTTGCGAAAGGTATCCCTCTTTTGGGAACTGCATTAGCGGCAACCGACTTACTCGGGATGAACAAAGAAAATGCAGGTGAGAAAGTTGGTTCCTTTGCCGGGAATCTTGGCGGAGCTGCTGCAGGAGGAGCCGCGGGTGCAGCCATTGGTTCTGTCGTCCCCGTTGTTGGCACTGCTGTCGGCGGCGTTGTCGGTAGTATTGCAGGTGGCATCGGGGGTTCAGATTTAGGATCATCCATTGGCAAATGGTTTGATGATGGCGGCGCTTCTAAAGCATGGGATGGAATTCAGGACGGTGCAGGAAAAGCCGTTGATTGGATCGAGGATACTTGGTCTGATTTCTCAGATTGGTTTATGGATAATGTCTGGACCCCTGTTAGTGATTGGGCCGGCGATAAGATTGATAAGATCACTGACAAATTCGAGGATGCTAAGAAATGGCTGACTGATACCTGGAATGACGTATCATCCTGGTTTGTGGATAACGTGTGGACACCTATTTATAACACGGCAGTTCCGATTATAAATTTAATAGTAGGTGCCTTTCTATTTGCTTGGGATGGTATCCAAGCACTCTGGAAGATTGTCTCAACTTGGTTCATGGATAATGTCTGGAATCCATTAGTTGACGGTGTCACCGATGCTGCTGATTGGATTTGGACAAAAATAAATGATGCTTGGACTTGGATCTCAGATACATGGTCCACTGTCTCAACCTGGTTCATGGATAATGTCTGGAATCCAATTAGTAACGCAGTGGCAACTGTGGCTGGCTGGATCCAAGCACATATTGATTATGCACGAATCTGGATCCAATTAAAATGGCTTCAGGTGGCAACTTGGTTTTATGACAACGTTTGGAATCCGATCAGTACCGCAGTTAGTAACGTAGCAAATTGGATTTGGACGAAGATCAACGAAGCATGGACATTTATTTCGGATTTATGGTCTACAGTCTCCACTTGGTTTATGGAAAATGTGTGGACGCCGGTAAGTGATGCTGTCACTAATGCGGCAAACTGGATCTGGACAAAGCTTAACGAAGCATGGACGTGGATATCTGATAAATGGAGTGCAGTTTCGGCTTGGTTCAGTGAAAATGTTTGGAATCCAATTGTTTCAAAAGTGGAGGATGCCAAAAAATCCATTTCGGAAAAATTTGAATCGGCAAAAACCGCAGTGACAGACGCATGGAAAGACGTTGAAACTTGGTTCCGTGAAAATGTTGGTGATCCATTAGGTGATATTGCTGACGGAATTAAGAGGAAGTTTGAAAAGACCTTCTGGTGGGTCATTAAGCTAAAAGGACTAGCTGACGCTGGAGGGGAGATCATAGGCAATATCATAGGGAGAGGCGAGGAAGCTACGGGATTGACAACAAAGAAATCCGGTAAGTCTTCATCTGGTAAAAATACTAGCGGTGGTGGAGGAATTGCTGGTCTTGTTCAGTCGCAATCATCAGGGCCAACAAGTGTTTTTCCTAAACAAAAAAGCGTCCTTGAAAGGAAAGCGACGGGCGGCTATATTACGAAACCAACCATTTCATGGATTGGTGAAGCGGGCAAGGAGTTTGTGATCCCTGTTGATAACAACAAGGGTCGCGGTAAAATGCTTCTTTCTCAGGCCGCTTCTAAACTAGGGATGAGCGTTGTTGATGACATGGCTTCTGCTTCATCTGCAGGTGGAGAAGCTGCTGTTTCTCCATTAGCCGGCGGATCAACAGTTTCTGCTACAGTATCTCCTACCGTTGACACCTCGAGCCTTAATGAACAGGCTGCTTCTTTTGGTCAACAGTTCACGCAGGGCTTTGATCAAGGTATTGGGGATAATGTCGTTTCTATGGACGCTTGGAAACAGAAAAATGTTGGACAGCCTATGAAAAACTTGATCTCTTACTCTCCGAATTACGGAAAACAAGTGGTCAATGGTTATGCTAACGGCCAGAACAGTACGGCAACCGGAACAGATGGCTTCTTGCAGACGAAAGTCAAAACACCATTCCAGAACACTGTAAATAAATCCTCTTCATGGGGAACTGGTACGATCAAAGGGTTTGCTTCCGGTCAAAATAGTTCACAAACTGGCACTGATCAGTATGTAAATACTCATGTGAATAAGCCGTTTTTAAAGTCTAAAGAATCATCAAACGGTTGGGGAACCGGAATGATCGGGAATTTTGTTTCAGGCATGACTTCAAAAGCAAGTGAAGTTCATGAAGCTGCCAAGGAACTAGCAAAAAAAGTCGAGAAAGCTTTCCGGGAGGAGCTAGATATCCATTCACCTTCTCGTGTCATGATGAGCTTAGGGCGTTTTGCCTCCGTTGGTGTTGTAAAAGGTCTGGATTCTGTCGATGTGAAAAAATATGCTGAAAAGCAAGCTGGATCACTGGCAGCTGCTTATTCCGGAATGGGTGCAGTAGGTGGAAATGTGAAGCAGTGGCTTATGGCTGCAATGATGGCCACAAAAACACCATTAAGCTGGCTTCCGGGATTGATGACAATTGCAAAGTTTGAATCAGGAGGCAACCCTAACGCCATTAACCTGTGGGATAGTAACGCGAAGGCAGGCAATCCATCCCAAGGGCTCATGCAGACAGTACCAACCACTTTTAACGCACACAAAGCGCCAGGCATGGGTAACATTAGAAACCCGATTCATAACGCTGCTGCCGCAATCGGCTACATCAAAAGCAGATACGGCTCTATTGACAATGTACCTGGTATTAAAAGCATGAAGCATGGCGGACCTTATGTCGGTTACGCAAACGGCGGGCTGATTACAAAAGAACAAATTGCACGTGTCGGTGAAGGAAACAAGCGGGAATGGATCATCCCAGAGGAACGTGGCATCCGAGGCCGCTACCTCCTTCAGAGAGCTGCGCAAGCTCTGGGAATGGAAGTGACAGATCCGTCTCAATCCCAGCAGTCTGAGCTTTCTTCAGGACAAGTTTCAGCAGTTACATCCGGTACACGGCAAACGATACAAACAGCCGGAACGAAAGAAATAAAGATTGAGTTTAACGGAGACCAGCATTTCCATAATGGACAAGACGCCGAAAGCCTTGCAGCGAAAATCAAGCAGGCGCTTATAGATGAATTGCAAAAGGATATCAATATTGGAACGAAGGGAGTCGTTGCATTTGACTAAATCCGTATATGAATTTTGGATTTCACAAGGGAAGGACAAGTTGCGGCTCCCCGTTCTTCCCGACCAGCTGAATATTTCAAATACGATTCAGAATGAGACGGTTAAAGTAGCCAAGTTCGGTGACCTTACATTTATTGACGAACAAGGAGCGAAAGAAATTTCGTTCTCTTCGTTTTTTCCGAAGAAATACAGCCCAATAGCTGAATATCAAACCTTCCCGTCGCCGGAAAATGCGATAACAAAAATTGAAAAATGGATGAAGGCCAAAAAACCGGTTCAGTTTTTGATTACGGGAACTAAAGTGAATTTAACATGCAGTATTGAAGGTTTTTCCTATAGCGAAGGCCAGCAGGATATAGGTGATCGTTCCTTTGATATTCAATTAAAAGAATACAAAACCGCTTCCCCGCGGAAAATCAAGCAAAAGAAAAAAACAAAGGCAAAACGTCCGTCGAAGGCTGCGCCGAAGACGTACATAGTGAAAAAGGGAGACACGCTATGGGACATTGCAGGCAGATTTTACGGGAACAGCACTCAATGGCGCAAAATTTGGAACGCCAATAAAACAGCAATGATCAAACGAAGCAAACGGAACATCAGGCAGCCGGGCCACTGGATTTTTCCCGGCCAAAAATTAAAGATACCGCAATGAAACAGGTGATGTATGATGATAGAACTGTTCGTCATTAAAGACACAGAGTGGCTTGAGCTGGTTGCAGAAAGCGTATCGCTTGAAGGCCATCGTTATCAGGCGCCGCGCTCCATTGAAGCGACCATCGTCACCAAACAGGGCGACCAGACGTATTACAGTGTCTCAGAAGGAGATACGGTCTTGTTTAAATGGAAGGGAAAAGAGCTTTTTCGGGGCATTGTTTTTGCAAGAACCCCGGACGAGCATACGCTTGCCTTCAGCGCTTATGACATGCTTCAATACCTGGTCAAAAACCAGGATATGTACGTGTTTTCCAATCAGCGGGCCGACCAGATCATCAGAAGGATTGCTAGTGACTTCCAGATACCGACAACCTCGATCGCAAACACAGGCCATACGATCAAAAGTCTTGTCATTAAAAATGATACGACATTGTATGACATCATATTAAAAGCGCTGAAACAGACGAAAAGCCAGACAGGACGACATTACCAGCTGTATTCGGAAAAAGGAAAGCTCGGTCTGCGCGCTTGGCCAGATCCGTCAGAAGTATGGGTGCTTGAAACGGGCGTCAATATCACGGGCTACCAATACAGCACTTCTATAAACGATACTGCTACTCGGGTGGTGCTTCGCCGGCAGAAGGACAATAAGACATATAAAGCCTCTGCCAAGGACAGTTCAGGCTTAAATAAATACGGTGTGCTTCAATATACGGAAACGGTCACAGATGACATCAACCAGGCACAGCTTCAGCAGCGGGCAGATGTACGCCTTGCTGAAAAAAAGGGCGTGAAAAAAGAACTGAAAAATATTCAGGCAGTGGGCATTCCGGAAGTGCAGAGCGGCTTGCCCGTCTATATTTCGATTCCAGAGGCCGGCATCAAGAAAACCTATTGGGTAGATACGGACCGGCATGAATTTAAAGGAACGAAACATACGATGACGATCGATGTTGTCGAAAAGAATACGATGCCGGAAGGAGTATCCTGATGAGATTAAGTGAGGCTATAAAACATTTGGCAGTCGGCGCAATTGACGCTGAGTCTCCGGTAGAACTGCTCCCGGCTGAAGTCGTTTCGGTTTCTCCTGTGGAAATCAAATTAAAAGAAAACAGCAAACTGATCATACCGGAAGACGCCATCATTATCCCAAAACGAATGCAGTCCGGAGGAGACGATGCACTCGAACCGGGGGATCGCCTCATGACCGCGGCTCTGACTGGCGGGCAATCGTTTTTTATTTTAGATAAGGTATAGACAAACCGCTTCAGTACGAAGGGGTTTTTATTTAGCATGTAAAAGGAGTGGGCATCATGGCCCTGACACCAGAAGTGGAGTTTGAAGATATTGAAGATGTGAGTGAAATCATTGAAACCTCGCAAACGTACAAAATAGATTTTGAAAACGGAAGAATTACGAATGAGCTGATTACCGGGCTTGAAGCGATCAGGCAGTTCGTGTATATCGCCTTACAGACAGAACGCTATGCGTATTCCATATACAGCCATAATGTCGGAAACGAGCTTCAGGACGTGCTGACCGATCATGAGACAACTGATGCCTATAAAAAGATGGAGATCCCGAGGCTGATAGAAGAGGCGCTGGTTTATGATGACCGGATATCGGCTGTAACAGATTTTGAGATTGAAAAACAAGGCGACGCGTTTCATGTGTCCTTCGTGGTGGAGACGGATGAAGGAACGCTTGAGATTGAGGAGGTGATTGGCGAAGATGTTTGAAGATCAGACTTTTGAAGCGATTATGGAGCGTATGCTGAACAGCATTTCCGCAGATATTGACACAAGAGAAGGCAGCGTCATTTATAATGCGTTAGCCCCGGCGGCGGCCGAGCTTGCGAAGTCTTATATATGGCTGGATACTGTGCTTGAGCTAGTTTTTTCTGATACCGCACAAGGCGAATTTTTAGACAGGCGTGCAGCGGAAGCGGGAATTGAAAGAACTGCCGCGACAAAGGCTGTCAGAGCGGGAGAGTTTACATCTGGAGTTACTATTTCTGTCGGCTCCCGCTTTTACGTGGATAATCTTTATTTTCAATATACGGCAGACGGGACGCTCATCTGTGAAACACCTGGTGAAGCAGGAAACGCCAACCTGACCGGACGCAATTTACTGTCATTGGATACCATTCCCGGTTTAGAAACGGCCATTGTCAAAGAAATCCTGATTCCGGGGCGCGAAGAAGAGGGAGATGACAGCTTGCGAGAACGGTATTTTACAAGGGTTCGGCGTGAGGCCGTCAGTGCCAATAAAATGCATTATAAAGAGTGGGCTGAGGAAGTGGACGGTGTGGGAAAGGCAAAGATCTTCCCGCTTTGGAACGGTGAAGGCACGGTCAAAATTGTCGTCACCAATGCGAATCTTGAGCCCGCTTCTCCTATTTTAATTCAAAAAGTGAAAGATTATATCGACCCTGAACCAGGACAGGGAGAGGGACAGGCGCCAATCGGAGCCGTTGTCACAGTGGAGAGCGCGGTCTGGAAAGAAGTTGAGATTTCTGCCGAAGTGCTGCCTGAGATCAATCACTCAATTGATGAAGTGAAGTCAGAAATTGAGGAAGGCGTTTTAAATCTCTTTAAGAAAATGGCGTTTGAAGATAACGTCATCCGCCTTTCTCAAATTAACAATATCGTCTATAATTCACCATCAGTCAGTGACTACTCCAATATTCAAATCAACGGCACGTCTGAAAATCTGGTGCTGAGCGACGTGGAAATTCCTAAGCTTGGGCAGGTGAAGATCATTGAGCAAACAAGATGACATGCGAGCTTATCTGCCGCCGTTTCTCACCAGCCTTAAAGAAATGGCTGAGCTGCTGAAAGCGGAAGCGCCTGAGTTTGATAAACAAAATGACAGCATATTTGATCTGACGGATCAGTTATTCGTGCCGACGGCGACATGGGGGCTCAGCCGCTGGGAAAAGATTTTAAACGTACCGCGGGAATCAGGTGACACTGATGAGATCAGACGATTGAGGCTCATTTCCAAAATGTCGAACATCCCGCCAATCACATACAGGGCCATTGAGCAGGCGGTAAACCGTTTCTTGAAAAACCCGTCTGCACAGGTCCGCCTGATTCCCGGCGAATACCGATTTAACGTCGATATCAATGTTGATGACCTCCAGCACATGAATGAGCTGATCGAAGCGATAGAAAACATGAAGCCCGCTCATTTGGCGTATACGCTCAGAGGCGGATTGAACGAGACGCTGCAAATCAAAGACACAGTTATCCTGAATCATCGCAGATACCGAACAGCCAGTGAGCTCAAGGTCGGTTATTCTGTCACTCTTAACAATAATGAGGTGGTCTTAACTTGATTTCAACCATATACAGAGAACGCACAGCGGCTGATCTAAAAAGCAGAATCGATCACGTGCTGCTCAACGGCCAAAAAACAGAAATAGTAGATCTCACCATTGACGGTGCGACCGTCACCATTCTGACAAAACGTGAGGAAGACATCAAGCATATCGAAACGGTACAAATTTTTGACGAGCTGGGCAATGTGATCACAGAGAGAAAGACTGACCTGGACGTCAGCGAAAACAGAACACTTGATTTCAGATTTACTTTTGAGGTGGTGTAAACATGGCATACGAAGAAAAAACAGACTGGCTTCCGGACGACCCCATCAACGAAGATGACGTCAACCGCTGGGAAAAAGGAATAAAAGACGCCCACACAGACCTGGCTGCCCACAAAAACGACATGAACAACCCCCACAACACAACAAAGGCGCAAATCGGGCTGGGGAACGTAGATAATGTGCAGCAGGCGGCGAAGAAGGATTTTGACAAGCATGTGAATGATGGTACGATTCACATTACTGCTGCTGAAAGGTCAAAGTGGAACAACGCTCAGTTAAGTAAGATATCAGGTGATGATGGAAGGGTCTTTTACAAGAGTGTGACCGAAATTACTGATTATAATGATTTAACCGATACTGGTATGTACTTAATATACAATGACGGCTTGAACGGTCCGGGCCTAAATCAGTGTTTTCTCCTTGTGATGAGCTATAAAAACACACTTGTTCAAATAGCTTATGACGGAATTAAGGGAGAGCAGTCATTTTTTAGAATAAGAAAAAACGATTCTACAACATGGACAGCATGGATTGAATCAGAAACTACAGAGGGGTCTCAAAAGAAAATAGATGCACATGCTAATAAAACAGATATCCACGTAACAAAATCAGATAAAGACAAGTGGAACGACTCACAGCTCTTTAAAATAACTCAGGATAACGGTCTCGCAAAGTACTGTGAAGATGCAGATTTCAATACTGTCATCGAAACTGGATTCTATTACATGAGTGGTGCGACAACAACATTAAATGCTCCTGTTAATAACAATGGTTATTTAATGGTTTATAATTTCAGCACGTATGCATATCAAGAATACACGTCTTATAGCAGTAGTGACACAATATCAACTGGCCGAAGGAAATTCATGAGGAATAAAGTGGCTAACTCAGACGTTTGGACATCTTGGCGTGAGATCGAATCGGTTGAAGGCTCACAGATCAAAGTAGATGCACATGCCAATAAAACAGATATCCACGTAACAAAATCGGATAAAGACAAATGGAATAATGCACAACTATATAGATTAACAGATACTCAAGGTTGCCGAACTAAAATCCCAGATGGGACTGACTTGTTAACACTACCCTCTGGCTTTTACTATGCATTAGGGAACGTCATAACAAATAATCCTGTTTCAGGAGATGGATCATGGTATAACTATGATGTTATCGAAACAGAGGGAGGCGGACGAAAAACAATTTTGGCCTCTAGAAGTTATGACGGAACCTTTTGGACGGCAACGATCCATACAGACGGCGTGTTTAAAGGCTGGAATAAGATCGAGACTGAGGTAAGTGCTCAAACCAAAGCAGATAAAGCGCTAGCTGATGCTAAAAACTATGTTGACTCTAATTATACGAATAATAAATTAACAGTTCTTACAGGCTCTAATGCAATACAAGACGCAAGAACTGGGGGGAATGAATATCCTCCAGGGTTAACACTAATGGATATTGGTCAAGGAAATACTACAGGTTATCCACTTGGTTATGGAATTGTAAAAAATGAGAAATACAGTGATTTTAGATTTACTCAATATTTTTACGGTACAGGAAATGAATCAAATAGTTATATTGATAGTACTGGAACGTGGGTTCGTCACTGGTGGAGTGGTTCCGGCTGGACTGCGTGGCAAAAGATATCAGGGTTTGCTCACGCTAATATTGGGACTACTGGGCGTCAAGCTCTTATTAAAGGAGAAAATAACAAAATTAAATATAACCGTATTATAAAAGATAGCCATAAATTGTTTGATACAAAAAACAATAGGTTTGTAGCCAGTCATGCAGGAATGCATTTAGTCAGTGCTAGTTTATATATAGAAAATACTGAGCGATACTCCAATTTTGAATTATATGTTTATGTAAACGGCACAAAGTATAAATTAATGAATCAATTTAGAATGCCTACCCCTTCCAATAACAGTGATAATGAGTTTAATGCAACTGTTACTGGATCTGTTACAGTTCCGCTTGATGCAGGAGATTATGTTGAAATTTATGTTTATGTTGGTTATTCTGGAGATGTAACACGATATGTTACAGATTCGAATGGAGCTCTCAATTATTTTGATGTTCTGGAGCTTGGCGGAAGAAATTACCCGAGAGTTTAGGAGGTACCTTTATGATCTTATATGATGCCATTATGTACAAGTATCCAAACGCAGTATCGAGAAAGGATTTTGAATTGCGTAATGACGGGAACGGTTCATACATTGAGAAATGGAATCTCCGGGCGCCGTTGCCGACTCAGGCAGAACTCGAATCCTGGTGGGAGGAATCACAAAAAAACCCGCCGTACGAGCCGCCTGATCAGGTGGAGCTTCTCGCTCAAGAATTGTCACAAGAAAAGCTGGCACGCAAGCAGCTTGAAGAATTGAACAAAACATTAGGTAACGAGTTGTCAGATATAAAGCTATCATTACTTTCCTTGAAAGGAGATCTTGCCGAATGAATTATTGGGTGCTTGCCCTCTATTATGAGTGGGCGACAGCAGATATGGTAAAACAAGCATTAGCATATAAAGACTGTTCAATTGAGGATCTGGCAGAGGGTGTGAACAAAAAGCTGATCACAGCTGACCAGTATAAAGAAATTACCGGTAAAGCCATGTAGTAAGGCTTTTTTATTTTGCCTGTTTTTAGATCAAAGGAGGATGAAGATGGTGAAGTATCAATATGAATTTCCTCTCGATAGGACTGGAAAAGCCGGCGCTGTAAAGCCCTATCGAGGAGGAAAAAATGATTTTGTGACACCTGTTTCGAATTTGTCAGGCGTAGCGGAGATTTTAACAAATGCTGCTTTAAAGGCTACTGAGGCATACAGTCAGCTCGGACAGGACAGGCTTGGCGCAGTTCTGATTTCGAAAGTGAAGGGCTGGGCGTATGCAGATCGTGAAGGTACGCTCTTTATAGAAGAAAGTGACAATAACAATGTTTGGACAACGACAGCAGCAGTTAATGTCGCAGCAGGTGTCCTGACAGCGACGGACTGGGTATATCTTTCTAAACGCTATTACCGTTTCCGCTATGTGAACGGGAATCTTCAGCAATCTGAGTTTGTATTATACCAATCAGTCGGTGCGGGTGAGATGGATGTGCGTGTCAATGGAAAAACGCCTTTACAGATTGACTTTGCGGAGAATCAAACACACGATGGACGGCTGAAAGTCGAGGCTCGCAAAACATTTGACTTTGTCTTTCATGAAAATGCAGAGTCCGCCGGCGAGGGGGCAGCTTTACCTGTTGACGGTGCCGCGCATTTACTCGTTGAAATCTACGGCACAGCGGAAATGAGCGAAGTCAAATTTTGGGGCAAATCGGTGTCAGGGCAGAAACTGCCGATCAGAGGCGTGAAAACTGATGATGCCACCTCTGCTTTGAGTACATTAGGAAAAGCTGAGGCATGGGCCTTCGATATTAAAGGGTTTAAGGAGGTCATCATGGAGATCGTCAGTATCACCGGCGGTACTCTCTCGGTAAAAGGGACCGCTGTTTCATAACAGTTTTGGCTCTCGGAAGGGAGGTGATCTGCATGTGAAGGAGGAGTGAATAATGCAGCAAGAGGCAGATGTGAATGTGTTTCAGCAGGACTTAGCAGACATAAAAGGCGAGCACAAAGCACTTGAGCAGAGGGTTTCCGCATTAGAACGCGTGTCTGACCGTCAAGACCAGCAAATCATGACGCTGAACGAAAAATTAAACAAAATTGAAGAAAACACTACGTGGATTAAACGCACCATCACAGGTGCCATCATTACAGCAGTGTCTACAGGCATCATTGGCGGAGCCATCGCCATTATGTACAGCCTGCTGCAGCATTAAAGGGGGATTTTCATGAACACGTTTGACAAGGGCACGGTCATCAGGACGGTGCTTCTTTTAATTGCTTTAATCAACCAGACCATGCTGATGCTCGGCAAATCACCATTGGACATTCAGGAGGAGCAGGTCAATCAGCTCGCTGACGCTCTTTATTCAGCCGGTTCCATCGTATTTACAATTGGAACGACACTTATCGCTTGGTTTAAAAACAACTACGTAACAGAAAAAGGGAAAAAGCAGCGCGACGTGTTAAGGGACAATAATCTGACGAAATAAGGAGAGATGAAAATGGTTAACATTATCCAAGACTTTATTCCGGTTGGCGCAAATAACCGTCCAGGCTACGCAATGACGCCGCTTTACATTACGGTGCACAATACAGCGAATACCGCAGTAGGAGCGGATGCTGCAGCGCATGCCCGCTATTTGAAAAATCCTGATACGACGACAAGCTGGCATTTTACAGTTGATGATACAGAAATTTATCAGCATCTGCCTTTGAATGAAAACGGCTGGCATGCGGGAGACGGAAATGGCAGCGGCAACCGGGCTTCTATCGGAATTGAAATTTGCGAAAATGCCGATGGCGATTTTGAAAAAGCAACAGCAAATGCCCAGTGGCTCATCAAAACATTAATGGCTGAACATAATATCAGTCTCGCCAATGTCGTCCCTCATAAGTATTGGTCAGGGAAGGAATGTCCGCGAAAATTGTTAGATACGTGGGATTCGTTCAAAGCAGGAATTGGGGGAGGCGGCAGCCAAACTTACGTCGTGAAACAGGGCGACACACTTACATCCATAGCGAGGGCATTTGGTGTTACGGTTGCTCAGCTGCAAGAGTGGAACAATATCGAAGACCCGAATCTTATTCGCGTTGGTCAAGTATTAATTGTAAGTGCTCCATCGTCCACTGAAGAACCCGAGCTCTATCCGCTCCCTGATGGTATCATTCAATTGACAACACCTTATACCTCAGGAGAACACGTCTTTCAGGTGCAACGAGCACTTGCGGCTCTGTATTTTTACCCTGATAAAGGCGCTGTTAACAACGGAATTGACGGCGTTTACGGACCGAAAACAGCTGACGCAGTTGCCCGTTTTCAGTCTGTTAACGGTCTAACTGCTGACGGTATCTACGGGCCTGCGACGAAAGAGAAGATCGCAGCGCAATTAAGCTGATCAAAGACCATAAAAATCCCGGAGCTGCTCCGGGATTTATTTTTTCTTCTTCAACTTTTTAATAATTCCAGCACTGCGCTCCCTTACCCGAAGCGAGTACCCGGAAAGCCCAAACCTTCCGTAATCAACAAACTTCACACGCCTCACCAATTTTTTCACTGTATCACCTGACATTATCCTCTGTTTGTATTTATTATATGTAACCCTTTAAGAAAAGGAATAAGGACAAGAGCTGTTTTCCCTTGTCCTTTTAGTGTGATCATGCTTTTTTTCGTTTATACTCGTCAATCAGCCGTTCGTTTTCTTTGAAGATTCTTGCTGTATGCGGACTGACTTGATAGCTTGCGACACTGGTGGTTGAACGTTTTTTCAGGATTTTAAACGGCTTCGCCGCTCTGGGCTCGCATCTGTTTTGAAACGCACGTTCCATTATCCTTCACCTTCCTCCTCAATTGGCAGCACCAAATCATATATGCTCGTTAATGACGTAAATAGCAAATAATCAAATTCCGTGACAATGCTGTCAGACGTCAGCTTGATGACATAGTTCTGTGTCTCGATGGTAAAGGGGATGAGAACCACTTTTCCGTATTGGTCGTAATAAACATCCTTTCGATCGAGCCGGGTTTGTACATCTGCCGGATCATCCATATGCTCGGTTAACCGGTCTTTATCAGCCTGTGTCGAATAGTGGCAAAGAGAAGCCGTTAAGTTCATTTTATCAGCATAGGTTTTCAGCAGCTTATCAATACCTTCAGCATAAGCATCTATACTTCCATAATAAACATGGATCGGTTCGTTTTTCAATAGGTATTGGTATGTTTTCAGCCGATTGAGATACATGTGGAGCATTTCGTTGTTTTCTTCAAGAATTTCTCTTGTGTCTGTTTCAAGCTCGCTGCCGGCCAGTTTTTTGACATATGCACTTAAGAAGATAAAAGCATCAATCAAAGCAAAACTGACTGCGACAATGAGATACCGTTCCCAGTGGGTAAATAGGGAAGTGGGCTCATATGTCCAGTATACCATAGCGCCCAGAACAAACAGCAAATACCAAGTTTTCCGGATGGCGGACATTTTTTCTTTGACCTTCGCTTCGAAACGCCACGTGGCATACACGTATAACCCCAGTCCGGCCACGATGCACCAGACCATGATCTGAAAGAATAAAACCATATTCGAATCCCTCACATCTGAAATAGGTTCTGCTTATTGTATTCGAGAGATCCGGATGGTTTTCCTGTTCCATCAAAAAAACCGCTCCTTGGACAGAAGCGGTGTGACATTAAAATATCATATTTAAAATAAAGTAGGCGATGGCACCAAGTGTCGCTGAAATCGGAAGCGTGATGACCCATGTAATGAGCATTCGCTTGGCCGTACCCCAGTTTACGCCTTTTACGCGGTGGGACGCACCGACGCCAAGAATTGATGAAGAAATGACGTGGGTTGTACTGACCGGCAAATGAATAAACGTGGCGCCGAAAATAATGGCTGCTCCGGTTAAGTCAGCGGAAACACCGTTTACCGGGCGGATTTTCATGATCTTTCCGCCAACGGTTTTGATGATTTTCCAGCCGCCGATTGATGTTCCGAGACCCATGGCTGTCGCGCAGGCGAATTGCACCCAGGTAGGAATATCATTAGCAGAAGTATGTAAATTCGCTGTGATGAGAGCCATTGTGATAATTCCCATTGCTTTTTGCGCATCGTTTGTTCCGTGTGTATACGATTGCAGGGCAGCTGTTACAATCTGCACTCTGCGGAATTGCTTATTCGTTTTCGCCAAGTTGCTGTCTTTGAAAATCAGCTTAACGATGCTATAAAGAATAAAACCAAGGACAAAGGCAATAATTGGTGATAGGATCAGTGCTTCAATGATTTTAATGAAGCCCTTATAGTTTAACGCTGCAAATCCGGCTGCCGCAATGGCTGCACCGGCAATAGCGCCGATGATGGCATGGGATGAGCTGCTTGGGATGCCGTAGTACCATGTGATAAGGTTCCAGGCAATTGCAGCGAGTAGCGCAGCCAAAATGACAACAGAGCCATTTTCCAGCGTATAAGGATCTACGATGTCTTTCGTAATGGTTTTGGCAACACCTGTAAACGTCATTGCTCCGACAAAGTTCATCACAGCAGCCAATATAATGGCATGGCGTGGTTTTAACGCTTTTGTTGATACCGAAGTCGCAATTGCGTTTGCCGTATCATGAAACCCGTTGATGAAATCAAACGCCAGAGCACAAATGACTATTAGTATCGTTAATATTAATAGAATATCCATTTTTACCCCTCGTTACGCGTTTTTCATAATGATGGTTTCAAGATTATTGGCAACACTTTGACAAGAGTCGGCGATTTCTTCAAGCGTTTCGTAAATTTCACGATATTGAATGACTTTGATTGGGTCTGTTTCATTTCCGAAAAGATTCTTTAATGATTTTCTGTGCAAGTTGTCACAGCTGTGCTCATACTCTTTTATTTTGATTGCGTGAGGCTGAATATCCTTTAAGCGATTTTCTGCCAGCAGCTCGATCGTAATCAAAATCTCTTTCGCACATTCTCTGATGTATCCGCTGAATTTATCGATATGCTCGTCTGATGAAGTAATTGAGAAAATTTCCATCATGGCAGAGAAATGTTCGATTCCGTCAAGCACATCATCCAAGCTGTTTGTCAGCTGAAGGATATCTTCGCGCTCAATAGGAGTGATGAACGCTTTGTTAAGCTCTTTAATCATGACATGAACATGATTGTCACCTTTTGTTTCATATTCCTTTAACGTATCTGCAAATTCTTTAAGAGTCGTTTGGTTAGTGACCTTAAAATTCACAAAATATTCTGCAGTTTCGTCTATGTTCTTTGCAATTTCTGTTAAAAGGAGTGAGAACTTATCTTTTTTTCTTCTTATCATTAAAAACCCTCCATAGTTTGAATGAACAATGCACACATCAAATTATTATATAGCCTTTTGTCGAAAAAAAACAGGTAAAGTCGAAAAAAACGTATCTTGACTTTTTTGATAAATCGTGTCTCCTTATTTTGACCTACTTCGCTTTAAAAAAACGACCCAAGTTTGCAAAAACTTTCTGCTTAACGTAAAAAGTATATCAAAAGTTGTGTTTTTCCTGTCAACTTTTATCTTCTGTTTCACCAAAAAACGGTTCCCTAAACAAGGGAACCGTTTTATCAGCTTGCTTTTCGTTTTTTCATCCCGTAATAAACAGGCAGTCCGGCAAGGCCGATAAGGATGGATAATCCGCAGCTCATTGTATCTGTAATGAGTGTGCTGCCTAACACAAAGAAGGAGCCCGCGATTGCCAGAATTGGCATAAATGGATAAAGAGGAACACTGTAGGCGCGCTTTTCTCCCTTTGTTCGCTTGCGGAGAATAAACACTGCAAAAAAGGCCATCACATAAAAAATGTAGATCATGAAAATAGAGATTTCTGAGAGCTTATCAGGGTTGCTGATCAGCATCATAATCAAAGCCAAAGCAATTTGAAAAGAAATCGCAATCCATGGTGTGCGGAACGACGGGTGTACATGTGACAGTTTTTCAGCAAATGGAAGCTGTTTGCGTTCCGCCATTGCAAATGAAACACGCGGGAAAGAAAGCACCTTTCCATTTAAGCACCCAAAGATGCTGACGATAATCCCTACACTGATCAGCTTTCCGCCAATTGACCCGAACAGCATGGTTGCCGCGGTGCTTGTCGCATTTTCACCAAGCGTGACAATTTCGTTCGCTGACAGGATGTGAAGCAATGCAAAATTAATGAAAATATAGATCGCCGTTACAATTAATAATCCGCCCGTCATAGCGCGTGGCAGCAGCTTTTCGGGATTTTTCATTTCTCCGCCGAGAGCGGCAAGGAGAATCCATCCGTCATAAGCAAACAACGTAGCTAAAATAGCCGCCCCGAAGTTCATATCAGAAATGCTTTCATTTACTGCTGTGAAGATGTGCTGATCGCCTTTCCAAAGGCCAAAGATGATGATGCAGGCAATCGGAATCAGTTTTCCGATCGTTGTCAGCGTTTGGACAAAACCGCCGTATTTTGTACCGATAATATTAATGACGCATAAAAAGAGAACTGCTATAATTCCAATGACTTTTGATAGTCCAGATCCCCAGCCGAAAAGATTCGCCATTAAAGATCCAAAATATAAACCCAGCGCGCCAATAATCGCCGGGCCGTAAATGATAATCTGCACCCAGCCGCACAAAAATCCCCAAAACTCGCCGTACACTTCTTCAAGGTACGTATAAAGCCCGCCGGTTTTTGGAATCTGCGTTCCGATTTCCGCGATTGTCAAACCGCCCGCCAGTGTTAAAATACCGCCTAACAGCCAGGCGAAAAGCGCCATTTTTGAATCGCCTGAATAAGCAAGCACAGCGCCGGGCTTCATAAAAACACCAGAACCGATAATGGTTCCAATGACAAGAGTAAGGGCAAACAAGAGGCCTATCTCTTTTTTCAAACCGTTGTCTTCAGTATGCATGTCCTTAACCTCCTATGATGTTGAAGCTTCATGTTGAAGAATCTATTTTTTCATATTGTAAACCCTATTTTAGAAAAGTGAAATAAAATAAATTTTCTGATTTTCGAAATTTGCTTTGGGTACAGCAGATAAAACTGTGGAAACACCTGTTTTAACGATCTATAAACGAATAAAATTCATGATTTTTATTTACAAAGTTCGTGTTTTCTGTATTAGGATTTTAGCCGGTACAGAGGGGAGGTGAGAATTCAGAAAGTGAACGAACCTTCGGTGAAGCTGATATGTTGACTTTCTCATGCGAATAAAATACTTTGTTATTAGAACAATAAATATACAACTATGATATGATATCTTGAAATCGAGATAAAATAACCTGGAGGGACAGCATATGAAAGTTAACGGCATTCACCACGTATCGGCATTAACGGCCGACGCACAAAAAAACTTGGATTTCTATAAGAAAGTATTAGGATTAAAGCTCGTCAAAAAATCCGTCAATCAGGATGAACCGACCATGTACCATCTGTTCTACGGAGATGAAGTGGCAAACCCGGGAACTGAGCTGACGTTTTTCGAGATTCCCCGCATTGCACCGTTTCATGCAGGAACAAACAGTATTTCTTCTATTGGATTGCGCGTTCCAAGCACAGAAGCCCTGCATTACTGGAAAGAACGTTTTGAAGAGCAGCAAGTAACGCACAGCGGCATCTCCAAAAGAGCCGGACGTGACATATTGGCATTTCAAGATCATGAAGGGCAGCGACTTGTGCTGACTGCTGATGAGGAAGGAAAAGGATATGGCCTGCCTGTTGAGCAGAGCGGCATTCCGGAAGAATTTTCGTTTCGCGGGTTAGGGCCCGTTGAACTGACTGTGCCATATGCTGAACCAACTTTACACGTATTGACGAATATTCTTGGATTTACAGAAATCAGCCGTGAACCAGTCGAAGGGCAAGGAACCGCCGTTATTCTGGAATCAGGAGAAGGCGGTGCTGCAACGGAAATCCATTTAATAGAAAGAAACGATCTTCCGCGCGAGCGTCAAGGCAAAGGGAGTGTTCACCACGTCGCATTTCGGGTAAGAGATGAAGAAGAACTTGCCGGGTGGCACCGGATCATCAGCCGCGAAGGCTTTAGCAATTCCGGCATTGTGGAGCGCTACTATTTCAAGGCGCTGTATTTCAGAGAACCGAACGGCATTTTGTTCGAGTTATCAACGGACGGACCGGGCTTTATGGTAGATGAAAATCTTGATGAGCTTGGCCAAACGATCGCTCTTCCGCCATATCTTGAGCATCGAAGAGCTGAAATTGAAGCGAAATTGAAACCGATCCAATAAATTGTGATTCATTTGCCTTCCGGCGCGCCGGAGGGCTTTTTTATTTTGGGAAAACGCATCGCCGATTACGATTTGGAGAAAGGGCTTGAAACCAGCTGTATATAGGATGATTGGCATGAAATGGCCTCGGCAAAAATATTGTCTTTGTTTATTAATAGTTTATTCATATTTGCTTGTTACACTATTTCCAAGTTAGCCAAAAGGAGTGAAAAATAAGTGGAAAAGAAAAAACGCGAGCTGGATATTTTCCTCATCCTCATTTTGCTCGCATCTGCATTCTTAAATATCTATAACATCTGGAATGATGATACGGTGAATCCTTATTACACCGCTGCAGTCACAAGTATGATGCAAAGCTTTCATAATTTTTTCTATGCCTCATTCGACGCGGCGGGGTTTATAACGGTTGATAAACCGCCTATTACGTTCCAGATACAAACCATCAGCGCACTTATATTCGGTATGCACGGCTGGAGCGTCATCCTGCCTCAGGCACTTGCTGGTGTAGGTTCTGTCCTTTTAATGTATCTGTTAATAAAACCGACATTCGGTAAGACAGCAGCAAGAATTGCCTCTTTCATCATGGCATGTACACCGATTGCTGTAGCTGTAGCACGTACAAACAATGTTGATGCATTACTGGTATTTTTCTTATTGCTTGCTACATGGCTTCTCTTTAAAGCGATCAGAAAAGGAAAGCTGATCTGGCTGTTAGCAGCATTTTTCGTTGTTGGAGTAGGTTTCAATACAAAAATGCTGCAGGCTTACATGATTTTACCGGCTTTCTTATTGTTCTATCTGATTGCGGCAAACGCCACAATCAAGAAAAAAATCGTTTCATTGGTAAGTGCGTTAGCCGTATTAGTAGCTGTTTCGTTATCGTGGCCGCTCATTGTCGACAATATCCCTGCAAGCAAGCGGCCTTATATCGGAAGCAGCCAGACTAACTCTGTTTTGGAATTGGCTTTTGGCTATAACGGAATCCAGCGGCTGACAGGCCAAAATTCAGGCGGCGGCCAGGGTGCGCCAAACAAAGACGCTTCAAAAGAAATGTCTTCTTCTGATAACACTCAAGCACCGCCTAATCAGTCATCAAGCAACAGCTCATCAAGCGATGGTAAATCCTCAAATGGCAATATGGCGGCGCCTCCATCCAATGGCCAAATGCCAAGCGGAGGAGAAATGCCAAGCGGCGGTCAAGGAGGCCCTCCAAGCGGCGGAGATGGCGGCCAAGGCGGACCTGGCGGAGACGGAGGGAAAGGCGGTACAGGAACCGGTTCGAAAATGCAATCAGGTTCAGGGATGTTTGGAACGGGAACACCTGGTCCACTGCGGCTTTTCCAAACAGAGTTATCTGATCAAATCAGCTGGCTTCTGCCATTTGCGATATTTGGAATCGCAGGCTTACTGATCGCAGGCGCGAGAGAAAGAAGAAGATTATCTGTAGAGCAGAAGGAAACGGTGTTCTGGGTTGCGTGGCTTGTACCGATTGCCGGATTCTTCAGTGTCGCAGAATTTTTCCATCATTATTATCTCATCATGCTGGCACCGCCGATTGCGGCTCTTGTCGGTGCGGGGTGGGTTGCTCTTGTTCATCTGTACCGCAATCAGACAGGCTGGAAAGCATGGCTTTTGCCGGGAGCAATTATTGCGACAACTGGATTTGAATTGTTTATTCTCAGAAACTACAACGATCAAATCGGTGCAGGCTGGAGCATCGGTGTAGGTGTTATCGGCGTGTTGTCAGCGATTGCTTTGCTGCTGTTTAAACAGCGCCAAAAACCGTTCAGTTATTATGTTTCACTTGCAGCTCTCCTCGCATTGCTGGTAATGCCGATTTATTGGGCAAGTACGCCACTTCTGTACGGAGGCAACAGCTCACTGCCTGAAACAGGCCCTCAGCTCGCATCAATGGGCGGAAAAGGCATGGGAATGTCTGATGCGACTGTAAATGAAAAACTGATCAAATATCTAGAGGAGAACAACTCCGGAGCTGAATACCTATTTGCCACAACCGATTCGAACACAGCGGCACCATATATCATTAAAACGAAAAAAGCTGTCATCGCTATTGGCGGATACAGCGGTTCTGACCCGGCGATCACACTGACTCAATTCAAAAAACTTGTAAAAGAAGGAAAAGTGAAATACTTCTTGGCTTCTGGAATGGGAAGAGGCGGAAACAATGACATTGTTGAATGGGTTGAGAAAAATGGAAAAGAAGTAGCATCAGAAAAATGGCAATCAAGTTCTGATCAAAAAACAGAAAATACTGATTCGGCTGATACATCAAGCAGCAAGGCTTCAGGTGAAAACGGCAAAATGGGCGGACCTGGCGGAATGAATCAGTCAGCAACATTATACGAACTACATGCTGATGAATAGGAGGCAAAAACATGAGCAGACATATTCAATATTCAATTGTTGTACCTGTGTATAATGAAGAGCTTGTCATTCATGAAACCTATCAGCGCTTAAAAGAGGTCATGGATCAAACGAAGGAAAACTACGAGCTGCTTTTTGTCAACGATGGCAGCAAAGACCGCAGTATTGAGATTTTAAGAGAGCACAGCCTGATCGATCCGAGAGTGAAAATTATTGATTTTTCAAGGAATTTTGGACACCAGATCGCCATTACGGCGGGTATGGATTATGCACAGGGGAATGCAATCGTCGTCATTGACGCCGATTTGCAGGACCCTCCTGAACTGATTTTAGATATGATTGAAAAGTGGAAGGAAGGCTACGAGGTCGTGTACGCCGTGCGGACTAAACGAAAAGGGGAAACCTTTTTCAAAAAACAAACTGCGGCTATGTTTTACCGGCTTCTCAGCGGTATGACAGATATTGATATCCCGATTGATACGGGGGATTTTCGTCTCATGGACAGAAAAGTCTGTGATGAAATGAAAAGATTAAAAGAAAAAAATCCATTTGTCAGAGGGCTAGTCAGCTGGGTGGGTTTCAAACAGACAGCGGTCGAGTATGTACGTGATGAAAGGCTCGCCGGAGAAACAAAGTACCCGCTCAAGAAAATGCTGAAGCTGTCAATGGACGGCATCACGACATTTTCACATAAACCGTTGAAGCTGGCAAGCTATGCGGGGATTTTAATGTCAGGTGCTGGATTTCTGTATATGTTTATCGTGCTGTATCTGAAACTATTCACAGACAGCACGATTACCGGCTGGTCATCACTTATTGTGATCCAGCTCCTGTTCAGCGGCATTGTCCTTCTGATTTTGGGCGTGATCGGCGAATATATCGGCAGAATCTACGATGAAGCCAAAGACAGGCCGCTTTACATCGTCCAAAAATCGTATGGAATTGAAAATAAAAGGCTCTATAGAGACCAGCATATGTCATAACCTCAAACCCCCTGTCCGTAATGGACAGGGGGTTTTTATGCTCTGAGCCCGATCTAAAGCAAAAGATGCTGATAGATATATGGAAATTGGGTAAAGAAGAGATTGTGAGCTTGTACTGCGGTTCAGTCATGCCGAAATAAAAACAGCAAAACTTAAAGATTTCGTCATCGGCTTTGCTGCATGTCAGCTGTTATATTGGGGGGCTTTTAAGAAACGCATGATTAGAGCCGTACCAGTTATGTTTAATAGAATACTGGTACCCAATACAATTCCCCACGTCAACGTCGATTCAGAGAGAAGAAAGCTCAGCAAAAGAAAAGCCAATCCTGCGCAGATCATACCCAGTCCCACGGTTTTCATGTTCATGCCTCCTAGCAAACGATGTTTCTAACATCTGATGAGAATGATGTCAATCTGTATGATATACGGATATCTCGTCAGAAAGTTTCATAGAACAATTAGGTCTTTTATCTAATAAAAAGCCTCAGACCGCTTTTGCGGCCTGAGGCATTATGTCTTACGAAGTTTTCTCTTCTTTTTGATCAAGTTTAATTTTTTTCGTCATTTCTTTGCCGTTTCGGAGAATTTTCACTTCAACGGTATCACCGATCTTTGCGTCTTTATATAAGATATTGCGCAATTCACTGCCTGTATCAATTTCTTTACCTTTTAGGCCGATGATAATATCCTCCGCTTTTAATCCGGCCTTTTCAGCAGGAGAGCCTGAAGCGACCTCACGGATGTAAACACCTTTATTCAGCTGGCTGCCGAACAGGCCGAGTGTGCCTTCTTGGTAATTTTGCGGCACTTGTTCTAGATCAAGCATGCTGACACCGATATATGGACGTTCAATTTGGCCTTTAGACAGCAGTTCTTCAGCAATCGGTTTTACGTCATTGCTTGGAATGGCAAATCCGATACCCTCAACATCATCTTCACTGATTTTCATACTGTTAATGCCGACGATTTTGCCGTCTGTATTTAACAAAGGACCGCCGCTGTTACCTGGATTAATTGCTGCGTCTGTCTGAATGACGTTAATGCTCGTTTCGCCGGCTGATGTAGACATTGAAACCGTTCTGTCCACGCCGCTTACAATTCCTTGTGTTACTGTGCGGGACAGGTCTTTTCCAAGCGGATCCCCAATCGCAATAACGGTCTCGCCTGTTCTAAGATCAGATGAATCACCGAAGTTTGCCACTTTTGTGACGTGGTCATCACTGATTTGGAGGACGGCTAAATCAGTTAACGAGTCACTGCCTACCAGCTTTGCAGTAACCTCAGTGCCGTCATATAAAGATACCTTCAGTGATGATGCCCCTTCTACGACGTGGTTATTTGTAATGATATAAGCCTTGCCATTCTCTTTTTTGAAAATGACACCTGACCCTGAACCGCTTTCTGTATCTTCGCTGGAATCAGAAGAACTAGAGCCGAACAAAGAGCTGTTTGATTGTGCCTGAAGATTTGTAATACCGACAATCGCTGGTGAAAGGTCTTCTACCATATCTGAGATTTTAGAAGAGTCCTCGCTCTTGAATGCAGATGAGCTGCTTGAGCTTGATGAGCTTTTTTTAGATTCAGAGGAGGTGCTTGTTGCTGTAACAGATTGCGTTTGCTGCTGGCTGGATGATTGTTTTGCAGTGTCCTGAGAATCATGGTCACCAAGCGGTGTAAACGTGTAAATGCCAAGAGCAAGACTGCCGCCGATCACTCCGCCAAGCAACGGTCTGAACCATCCGAATCCTCGTTTTTTCTTCTCCTGATCATGAATGACATTGCGGGCCGAGTAGGAGGCGCTCTGATCGTTCTCTTTCGTTAAAAAGACCTCATTCTCATTACCTTTCGTTCTGTTTTCATCACGATAGTTATCCATCATGTTCACTCCGTTTCTCTATTTTCACATGTCTATTTATATTGATAGGTTTATGACTTGAGTTTATCATAAACAAAAACTGTGGGATAAAAATGAAAAGATTATGGGAAATTGTGAAAAAGTGCGGAAAACGGTACACTTCATATTGTATATGAAAGGACTGAGTCGATGGAACAGATTGGATTAATTGGATATGGCAGCATGGCGGATATGATCGCTAGACAGCTGTTGAAACATGAACAAATAAAAGAGAATGAGCTATTTATTGAGACGAGAACGAAGGGGGAGCGGCTGCGGGCACTCATGTCAGATTATCCAAACGTATCGGCTGATCCGTTGGAGAATTGGGCAAATACGTGCCAATTGATTTTGATATGCGTCCCGCCACTCCATGTCATCGAAACAATGCGCCGTCTGCACCCGTATGTGAACAGAAATACTCACATCGTATCCATAGCTGCCGGTGTGCCGCTGCGTCTTTTGGAGGCAGAAACAGAGGCGGGTATCTCACGTGTTATTCCTGCCATTACGTCCGAAGCAGAAGCTGGCATCTCACTTGTCGTTCACAGTGAAGCACTGGCTGCAGAGAAAAAAGAACGTCTGAATGAATTGTTATCGGTTTTCAGCCGTGTACGAGAAATCAAAGAATCGAATTTAGATGCGGCCAGCAATTTAACGAGCTCGGCACCGGGATTCATAGCCGCAATCTTTGAAGAACTGGCACTGTCTGCCGTCAGAAACAGCAGCCTGTCCAAAGAAGAAGCCTTTGATTTTCTGATTCATTCGCTATACGGAACTGGCAAGATGCTGATCGAAAAAAATATGTCTTTCGAGGAGACGCTGGAACGTGTCGCAACCAAAGGCGGAATAACGGGAGAGGGAGCTGAGGTGATACGCGCCTCTGTGCCAGACGTTTTTGATGAGGTGTTTGAAAGAACCCTGAAAAAATATGAACTGCTTACAGAACAGGTTGGTAAACAGACATGAATCCTTGAAAGAGGATTCTTTTTTTATTACTGAATGGTTGAGATTTTCCCCAGTTATATTGCATTTTCCCTCTTTTTTTAATATAATCTGTTAGAATATTCATAATTTAGTAAAAAAGGAGGAGCGTTATGAAATTGTACATGTCAGTAGATATGGAAGGTATTTCGGGTCTTCCGGACGATACCTTTGTGGATTCCGGCAAGCGGAATTATGAACGCGGACGTCTTATCATGACTGAAGAAGCAAACTACTGTATTGCTGAAGCGTTTAACAGCGGGTGTACCGAGGTGCTGGTCAATGACAGTCATTCGAAGATGAATAATCTGATGGTTGAAAAGCTTCACCCTGAAGCAGACTTGATTTCTGGTGACGTCAAACCATTTTCAATGGTGGAGGGACTGGATGATACGTTTACAGGCGCTTTGTTTCTCGGTTATCATGCGAGAGCCTCGACTCCCGGTGTCATGTCACACAGCATGATTTTCGGCGTCCGTCATTTTTACATAAACGATCGGCCTGTCGGTGAGCTTGGATTAAATGCATACGTTGCCGGTTATTATGATGTCCCGGTATTAATGGTAGCCGGGGATGACCGGGCGGCGAAGGAAGCGGAAGAGCTTATCCCGAACGTGACGACAGCCGCAGTCAAACAAACCATTTCAAGATCCGCAGTGAAGTGCTTGTCCCCTGCGAAAGCCGGACGGCTGTTGACAGAAAAAACTGCGTTTGCCCTGCAAAACAAGGACAAAGTCAAGCCGCTCACCCCGCCTGACAGGCCAGTTCTGAGCATTGAATTCGCCAATTATGGCCAAGCAGAATGGGCGAATCTGATGCCGGGAACGGAAATCAAGACGGGAACTACAACCGTTCAATTTCAGGCGAAGGACATGCTTGAAGCCTATCAGGCGATGCTTGTCATGACTGAGCTTGCGATGCGGACATCATTCTGCTAAAGGGGTGTTTTAGGCTTTGGCGCGATACATGATAAAGCGTTTTTGGGCAATGGCAGCTACGATTTTGGTGATTACCACCCTGACTTTTGTTCTCATGAAGGTCATTCCCGGATCTCCTTTTAACGAGGAGAGAGGCACAAATGAAGCCGTTCAAAAAAATCTCGAAGCCTACTATCACTTAGACGATCCTCTCATTTTCCAATACATTTTCTACTTAAAATCCATCATTACATTCGATTTCGGACCTTCAATTAAAAAACCGTCGGACAGCGTAAATGATATGCTGGACCGCGGATTTCCCGTTTCCTTTGAGCTTGGGATGACAGCGATTGTCATTGCTGTGATTTCTGGGCTGGTGCTGGGCGTAATCGCTGCACTCCGCCGCAATGGCTTTTTGGACTACGCCGCGATGAGTCTTGCAGTACTCGGCATCTCCATTCCGAATTTTATTCTGGCAACATTGCTCATTCAGCAATTTGCTGTCAATCTCAAACTATTTCCTGCTGCGACATGGACGAGCCCGATTCATATGGTGCTTCCGACCGCAGCGCTTGCTGTAGGGCCAATGGCGATCATTGCCAGGCTGACACGGTCGAGCATGGTCGAAGTTCTGACACAGGATTATATCCGCACAGCAAAAGCAAAAGGGCTTTCTCCGTTCAAAATTATCGTAAAACACGCACTCAGAAATGCACTCATGCCCGTCATTACCGTCCTGGGCACACTCGTCGCCAGCATCTTAACAGGAAGCTTTGTCATTGAAAAAATCTTTGCCATTCCGGGAATGGGAAAATATTTTGTTGAAAGCATTAATCAGCGGGACTATCCCGTGATTATGGGAACGACCGTTTTTTACAGCGTCATTCTGATTATCATGCTGTTTTTGGTCGATTTGGCCTACGGTCTCTTAGACCCGCGCATTAAACTGCATAAGAAAGGGTGAAGCGTGTGAATCTCCCTGTACAAACAGATGAACGCCAGCCAGAACAGCACAATCAGGTGCCTGATGAGTGGTTTGTCTCGAATCAGGAAAAAAATCGGGAAGCCGATTCGGTTAAGCGGCCGAGTTTGTCATACACGCAGGATGCCTGGAGGAGGCTGAAAAAAAATAAATTAGCGATGGCCGGACTCTTTATTCTTTTATTTCTTTTTGTCATGGCAGTTATCGGGCCCTTTTTATCGCCCCATAGTGTCGTACGCCAATCGCTGACAGAACAAAATCTTCCGCCCTCAGCCGATCATTGGTTCGGCACCGATGAACTCGGCCGGGATGTGTTTACCCGAACATGGTATGGCGCGAGAATCTCGTTGTTTGTCGGCGTGATGGCAGCACTGATTGATTTTTTGATCGGTGTCATTTACGGAGGCGTTGCCGGCTATAAAGGCGGCAGGATTGACAGCATTATGATGCGGATTATCGAAGTGCTGTACGGACTGCCGTACCTGCTTGTTGTCATTTTGCTGATGGTGCTCATGGGACCGGGACTGGGCACGATTATTGTGGCGCTGACTGTGACCGGGTGGGTCGGCATGGCGAGAATTGTAAGAGGCCAGGTGCTTCAGATTAAAAATTATGAATATGTACTCGCCTCGAAAACCTTTGGCGCGAAAACCTTTCGCATCATCCGGAAGAATTTGCTGCCGAATACTATGGGAGCGATCATCGTACAAATGACATTAACCGTACCTGCCGCCATATTCGCAGAATCATTTTTAAGCTTTCTCGGCCTCGGCATACAGGCTCCGTTTGCAAGTTGGGGCGTGATGGCGAATGACGGCCTGCCCACGATTTTATCTGGGCATTGGTGGCGCCTGTTTTTTCCGGCCTTTTTCATATCTCTGACGATGTACGCGTTTAATGTGCTGGGGGACGGATTGCAGGATGCGCTTGACCCTAAGCTGAGGAGGTAGCTGTATGGAAAAAGTTCTGTCAGTCCAAAATCTGCACGTGTCTTTTACGACTTACGGCGGGACGGTTCAGGCGGTCAGAGGGGTGAGCTTTGATTTGTATAAAGGAGAAACCTTTGCGATCGTCGGCGAATCCGGCTGCGGCAAAAGCGTTACCTCCCAAAGCATCATGGGCCTGCTTCCGCCTTATTCGGCGAAGGTGACAGACGGCAGCATTCTATTTAAAAACAAAGACCTTTGCCGTCTCTCTGACAAAGAAATGAGAGGTATAAGGGGAGCCGACATTTCTATGATTTTTCAAGACCCGATGACGGCGTTAAACCCTACGCTGACTGTCGGCGACCAGCTGGGGGAAGCGCTATTGCGCCACAAAAAAATGAGCAAAAAAGCGGCACGGAAAGAGGTGCTTTCCATGCTGTCATTGGTTGGTATTCCAGATCCCGAAGAGCGCCTAAAGCAATATCCCCACCAATTCAGCGGCGGCATGAGACAGCGGATTGTCATTGCGATGGCGCTGATTTGCGAGCCTGACATCTTAATTGCGGATGAACCGACCACCGCCCTGGATGTAACCATTCAGGCACAGATTTTAGAGCTGTTTAAAGAGATTCAGAGAAAAACGAATGTGTCTGTCATCCTGATTACACATGATTTAGGGGTCGTTGCCCAGGTAGCTGACAGAGTCGCAGTCATGTATGCCGGGAAAATGGCGGAAATCGGCACGAGAAAAGATATTTTTTATCAGCCGCAGCACCCTTATACAAAAGGACTGCTGGGTTCTGTCCCGCGGCTGGATTTAGATGGCGCTGAGCTGATCCCAATCGACGGAACGCCGCCGGATTTATTTTCGCCTCCGCCGGGCTGCCCGTTTGCCGCCCGCTGTCCGAACAGGATGGTTGTGTGTGACAGGGTGTACCCGGGCCAGACGATCAGATCTGACTCGCACACCGTCAACTGCTGGCTGCAGGATCAACGAGCAGAGCATGCAGTGCTGTCAGGAGATGCGAAGGATTGAACATGAAAAGGAGGAAGAGGATGAAACGAGTGAAAAAGCTATGGGGCATGGGTCTTGCATTAGGACTTTCGTTTGCGCTGATGGGGTGCACAGCAAATGAACAGGCCGGAAAAGAAGGCAGTCATGATAAGGCAAAAACCAGCGGAGAAAAGGTGCTGTATGTAAATAATGAAAATGAACCGACTTCATTCGATCCGCCGATCGGCTTTAATAATGTGTCATGGCAGCCGTTAAATAACATCATGGAGGGGCTGACGCGTCTTGGCAAAGATCATGAGCCTGAGCCGGCAATGGCGGAGAAATGGTCTGTTTCGAAAGATAATAAAACTTACACATTTACAATTCGGGAAAATGCGAAATGGACAAACGGAGATCCTGTAACAGCCGGAGACTTCGAATACGCGTGGAAGCGGATGCTTGATCCGAAAAAAGGCGCTTCATCGGCATTCCTAGGTTATTTTATTGAAGGCGGCGAAGCATATAACAGCGGGAAAGGGAAAAAAGACGATGTGAAGGTGACGGCAAAGGATGATCGAACCCTTGAAGTTACACTGGAAGCACCGCAAAAATATTTTCTGAGCGTTGTGTCCAATCCTGCGTATTTTCCGGTAAATGAAAAGGTCGATAAAGACAATCCAAAGTGGTTTGCTGAGGCGGATACATTTGTCGGAAACGGCCCATTTAAGCTGACGGAATGGAAGCATGATGACAGCATCACTATGGAGAAAAGCGACACGTATTGGGATAAAGATACCGTGAAGCTTGATAAGGTGAAATGGGCGATGGTCAGTGACAGAAATACAGATTATCAGATGTTTCAATCAGGGGAACTTGATACCGCTTATGTCCCTGCAGAGTTAAGCGACCAGCTGATGGATCAGGATAACGTCAATATTGTTGACCAGGCGGGTCTCTATTTCTATCGATTTAATGTCAACATGGAGCCGTTTCAAAATGAAAACATCAGAAAAGCCTTTGCGATGGCTGTGGATCAAGAGGAAATTGTAAAGTACGTCACGAAAAATAATGAAAAACCGGCGCGCGCCTTTGTATCGCCTGGATTTACGCAGCCTGACGGCAAAGATTTCCGTGAAGCAGGCGGAGACTTGATCAAGCCTAACGAAAGCAAAGCGAAGCAGCTGCTCGAAAAGGGCATGAAGGAAGAAAACTATAATAAGCTTCCTGCGATCACGCTTACTTACAGCACAAAGCCGGAGCATAAAAAGATTGCAGAAGCTATTCAGCAAAAATTGAAAAATAGCCTTGGAGTCGATGTGAAGCTGGCCAATATGGAATGGAACGTATTTTTAGAGGATCAAAAAGCGCTGAAATTCCAATTCTCTCAAAGCTCATTTTTACCTGATTACGCGGACCCTATCAGTTTTCTGGAAGCCTTTCAAACGGGAAATTCGATGAACCGCACAGGCTGGGCCAATAAAGAATACGATCAGCTGATCAAACAGGCGAAAAATGAAGCCGATGAAAAAAAACGGTTCTCTCTTATGCATCAAGCTGAAGAGCTGCTCATCAATGAAGCGCCGATCATTCCGGTTTATTTTTATAATCAGGTTCACTTGCAAAATGAACAAGTAAAAGGAATTGTCCGTCACCCTGTCGGCTATATCGATTTAAAATGGGCAGATAAAAACTGATGGCGGTGATTGAGGAAATACTGCTTCTTTATGCGAAGGAGCGGTATTTTTTCTCTTTCTTGCACGTATACGTAGGGTGCAGAGCAAATGAAAGGAGTGTTTTCGTTGAATTACAAGCCGAAAGCGCTGAAAAAGGGTGATACAGTCGGAGTGATCGCGCCCGCAAGTCCGCCGGATCCAAAAAAGCTTGACACCGCGCTTTTATTTTTAGAAGAGCTCGGTCTTCAGGTGAAGTTGGGCAAGGCGCTGAAAAACCAGCACGGCTATTTAGCGGGACAGGATGATGAGCGGCTGGCGGATCTCCATGAGATGTTCAGAGACGATGAGGTAAAAGCAGTGTTGTGCGCATGCGGGGGTTTTGGGACAGGACGTATCGCCGCGGGCATTGATTTCAGCTTGATCCGCAAACACCCTAAAATCTTTTGGGGATACAGCGATATTACGTTTTTACATACTGCCATTCATCAAAACACAGGTCTTGTCACTTTCCATGGCCCGATGCTCAGCACGGATATTGGCCTTGACGACGTTCACCCGCTGACAAAAGCGTCATATAAGCAGCTCTTCCAGGAGACGGAATTCACCTATACAGAAGAGCTTTCTCCGCTGACCGAGCTTGTTCCTGGAAAAGCGGAAGGCGAGCTTGTCGGGGGAAATCTGTCTTTGCTGACGTCTACACTGGGCACGCCATTTGAAATTGATACGAGAGGAAAGCTTCTGTTTATTGAAGATATTGACGAGGAGCCTTATCAAATCGACCGAATGCTGAATCAGTTGAAAATGGCGGGGAAGCTGACGGAGGCGGCGGGAATTCTAGTTTGTGATTTTCACAATTGTGTCCCGGTGAAGCGAGAGAAGTCTCTCTCGCTTGAGCAGGTGCTGGAAGACTATATTATATCTGCGGGCAGGCCCGCTCTGAGAGGATTTAAAATCGGCCACTGCTCGCCAAGTATTGCCGTTCCGATCGGTGCGAAAGCTGCTATGAATACAGCAGAAAAAACAGTCGTAATAGAGGCGGGCGTTTCAGAAGGGGCGCTGAAGACATGAAAATCATTCGAATCGAAACAAGCCGAATCGCTGTCCCGCTGACAAAGCCGTTTAAAACTGCGCTTCGCACTGTGTATACGGCTGAATCAGTCATAGTAAGGATTACTTATGACAGCGGTGCAGTCGGATGGGGAGAAGCACCCCCGACGTTAGTGATTACAGGAGACTGCATGGATAGCATTGAAAGTGCCATTCACAATGTTTTGAAACCGGCATTGCTTGGAAAAAGCCTGTCCGGCTGTGAGGCCATACTGCACGACATCCAGCATCTTCTTACAGGAAATATGAGCGCGAAGGCTGCTGTAGAAATGGCGCTATACGACGGCTGGGCGCAGATGTGCGGGCTGCCGCTTTATCAAATGCTTGGCGGATATCGAGATACGCTGGAAACAGATTATACCGTCAGTGTCAACTCACCTGAAGAGATGGCAGCTGATGCCGAGAATTATCTCAAACAAGGCTTTCAAACGCTGAAAATAAAGGTCGGAAAAGATGATATTGCAACAGATATCGCCCGTATCCAGGAAATCAGAAAACGTGTCGGATCAGCTGTGAAACTGCGTTTAGACGCTAATCAGGGATGGAGGCCGAAGGAAGCGGTAACTGCCATTCGGAAAATGGAGGATGCGGGCCTAGGCATTGAGCTTGTCGAGCAGCCTGTCCATAAAGATGATCTCGCTGGGCTTAAAAAGGTGACAGATGCAACAGATACGCCGATTATGGCTGATGAAAGTGTTTTTACACCGCGCCAGGCGTTCGAAGTTCTGCAAACCCGGAGCGCAGACTTGATCAATATTAAATTGATGAAAGCGGGCGGCATCAGCGGAGCAGAGAAAATTAATGCCATGGCGGAGGCCTGCGGGGTGGAGTGTATGGTCGGCAGCATGATCGAAACGAAGCTGGGCATTACGGCCGCGGCGCATTTTGCGGCAAGCAAGAGAAACATCACACGCTTTGATTTTGACGCGCCGCTGATGCTGAAAACAGATGTATTCAATGGCGGCATAACATATCGCGGCAGCACGATTTCGATGCCTGGCAAACCGGGCCTCGGAATCACCGGGGCTGCGCTTTTGAAAGGGGAAAAAAAGCAATGATGCACACTGTCATATCAGCAGTGGCCAACATCTGGACAGCGCCTGATTCACCGCGTCCGTCTGATCAATTCATGCTTCAACCGACTGTAATGATCAGAGACTGGCTGGAGCGCATGACGTATGATGAACGGCTTGGATTATGTACAGACAATGTAATCCAAACTCAGGTTCTCTTTGGCGAAAAGGTACTTGTGACAGCGGAACAGGAGGAATGGGTTTCTGTGATCGTGCCTAGCCAGCCATCCCGAAAGGATCCGCGCGGATACCCAGGCTGGATGAAAAAGAACCAGCTGGAAAAAACAAAGCCCATCCATACACAACACGATGTGATGATCAGCAAACCTGCTGCCTTTTTGTACAAAAGCAATGGAGAAAAGGAGATCGAATTGAGCTTTTTGACAGTTCTCCCCCTCATTACAGAAGAAAAAGGATATTTTAAGGTTTCGACCGTTTTGGGAGAAAGGTTTGTGAAGCAAAGTGATGCAGTGCCTGTCAGCCAACAGAAAGGGACTGCTGAAGACATCATTCAAACGGGTGCGTTTTTCCTTGGCCTTCCCTACCTGTGGGGAGGGATCAGCGGGTTTGGGTTTGATTGCTCCGGATTTATGTACAGTATATTTAAGGCAAATGGATATAGCATCCCCCGTGATGCGGGAGATCAGGCTAAGGCGGGGAAGGGTGTCCCGCTTGATGATATGAAAGCCGGTGACCTGCTGTTTTTTGCTTATGAGGAAGGAAAAGGAGCGATTCATCACGTCGGTCTGTATGTAGGCGGCGGGAAAATGCTTCATTCTCCAAAGACAGGAAAATCAATCGAAATCCTTACATTAAAAGACACAATCTATGAAAAAGAACTTTGTGCGGTGCGCCGCTGTTTTTCAGAATAAGGAGGGAGACAAATGACGCCACTGCCTTTGTTAGAGGTCAGCCAGCTAAAAATGCATTTTGACGTAGGGGAAAAGCGGACAGTCAAAGCCGTCGACGGGGTCACCTTTCAGATTCGTGAAGGAGAAACGTTCGGGCTAGTCGGGGAATCAGGGTGCGGGAAATCAACCTTGGGGAGAGTGCTGATGCGCCTTTATCAGCCGACAGAAGGAAGCGTGACATACCGCGGCACAAATCTTCATGCACTGAGTGAAAAAGAGCAGTTTGCCTTCAACCGCAAACTGCAGATGATTTTTCAGGACCCCTATGCTTCACTTAACCCGCGCATGACCGTTCGAGAAATTATTTTGGAGCCGATGGAGATTCACAATCTCTACAATACTCATAAAGCGCGGCTTCTCGTCGTGGACGAGCTGCTTGAGGCAGTTGGGCTTCATCCCGATTTTGGCAGCCGTTATCCGCATGAATTCAGCGGTGGGCAAAGGCAAAGAATCGGGATTGCGAGAGCACTGTCGCTGAATCCTGAATTTATCGTGGCGGACGAACCGATTTCTGCACTTGATGTCTCTGTTCAAGCGCAGGTGGTCAACCTGCTGAAGCGGCTTCAAAAAGAGAAAGGGCTTACGTTTTTATTCATTGCCCATGATCTTTCGATGGTGAAGCATATCAGTGACAGGATCGGTGTTATGTACTTAGGACACATGATGGAAATTACAGAGAGCGGCACCTTGTATCGTGAACCGCTTCATCCCTATACAAAGGCGCTTTTGTCCTCGATTCCGATTCCGGATCCCGAATTGGAGGACAAGCGTGAGCGTATTCTCTTGAAAGGGGAGCTGCCGAGCCCGGTCAATCCGCCGAGCGGCTGCGTGTTTCGTACCCGTTGTCCGGAGGCGATGCCTGAATGTGGAGAATCTCGTCCCCAGCTTCAAGAAATCGAACCCGGCCGTTTTGTCGCTTGCCATTTGTATCGAAATGCTGAAACGAAGGAAAAAGTGAGATAAATAAAAAGAGTGGCTCCTTTTTACTAGAGCCACTCCATTTGTTTTATACTTGATGTAAAAACTTTACACAAACCGGGTAAGGGACAGAAACCGTTGATGGGAGGAGTGTCAATCGGCCGGTTTCTTTGTCTCTTTCAAACAAGACAAGGTTGCCTGTTTCTTCATTTGAAGCAACGAGGAACCCTTCCGTTGGGTCAAATACAAAGTCACGAGGCCAGTTTCCTTCTGTCGACACTCTTTCTACGAAAGCCAGCTCTCCTGAATATTGATTCACTTCAAATACGGCGATACTGTCATGGCCGCGGTTTGCGACATAAACAAAACGTCCGTCCTGCGTGACATGTATTGCGCTTCCCTGGCTGTTATCTGTAAAATCATCAGGGATGGCAGAAACGACTTGGATTTCTCTAAATTCGCCGGCTGTCGGGTTGTATTCAAGCGCAATCACTTCATTGCTTAATTCTGTCATGACATAAGCGTATTTTTCTTTCGGATGAAAAGCGATATGGCGAGGTCCTGCACCGGGAGCGAAGGAATGGCTTCCGGATTCAGTCAACACACCGTCTTTAAGCTTATAGGTGTAGAGCTTATCTATACCTAAATCAACCGCTACCACATAATTGTGTTCAGGTGTGAACCCCGCGTAGTGTGTATGCGGTTTTTCTTGTCTTTCGTGCGGCCCTTTTCCTGTGTGAGCAGCCTCTGAAACAGGTGATTGCAAGCTGCCGTCTTCCTGAACCGGAAAAACGTGTACCTTCCCGCTGTGATAATTGGCAGTCAGTACGAATTGATTTTGATCATCAATGCTTACGTGGCATGGCGAAGGGCCATCAATTAACTGATGATTCAGAAATGTCAACTCGCCGCTGTTTTTATCGATTTGATAGGCAGCAACTCCGCCTTGGCCGTCTGCTTTTTCGATGGAATAAAGGATGGTGTTGTTTTTATTCGGCGCCACATATGTCGGGTTGCCCAGCTTAGCGGCCAGCTTTGGCTCGCTGAGTGCTTTTTTCTCAGTATCAAGCTCAAATGAATAAATTCCTTCGCTTCCGCCTTTTGTATACGTCCCGACATATCCTATGTATTTTGTCATGCGATTTCCCCCTTAAAAATGATGTCACCTCTATATTAACGTATCTTGATAAAATAAGCTGTTCAAAACATGAAAAAGGGGAAGATTCTTCATTCGCCTCGAATCAGCGGCATTGTGCAGCACCTGAAGGAGCCGCCTGATTTAATAATTTCTGACAGGTCAATTTCGATAATGTGATAGCCTCTTTTCGATAGCTGTTGATTGACATGGCGGTTGCCAGGGAGACTGATGATCGTTTTTTTTCCGATTGAAAGGACGTTGGTGCCAAGCGTAAATTGTTCGTCCTCGGGCACCTCAATAAGATCATAACGTTTTGCCAGCATATCGGCTGCATCTGGCTCAATGGCCTGTGGATAAATTAACGCTTCGCTTTCAGATATAATGTTAAATACGCAGTCCAAATGCAAAAATTTTTCATGAAGCTTCACTGGAACGATCGTATATTCAGGAAGTGCCTCTTCCAGCTGGCCGATAGCTGAAATGTCGGTGCGCTGGCTGATTCCGACATAGATAATGTCATCATCGATAATGACGTCTCCGCCTTCAATACTCGTATCAAGCATGCGGGTGTAAGAGATACCTTGGCTGTGAAAAAAATCTTTTATAACGGCTTCTTCTCCTTGGCGAATCGGTTCAGTCATGCTTGACAGAAAGGCTTTTTCTCCGATGACAAATCCTATGTCCCTAGTAAAAACCTGCTCTGGTAGTCCGTCGCGAACGGGCAAAAGGACGACCTCAACGTTGTGTGACCTAAGTGCCTCCACTAAGCGACTGTGCTGGTCGTTAGCGGTTTTTACATGAATATTGTCATCTTCAAAATGTTTTTGTGTTTCGTTTATAACATCTTTTATGGTCATGTGCTCAGGTTTGCATAAGATCACTTTCTGAAGTGTGCCGTATTCCGTTCGGCATACCGTTTTGTGCTGAGATTTCGGGATGGATACGTCCATTTGTTTTTCCTCCTAAAGTGTGAAGAATACATTTATTATTCCCTCATCATGAAAATCATTAAACCATTTTAAATTTTAGACAAATGGAAGAGAATATTGTTTAATAGGAGAATATAAGTGCATTTAGCTAAAAGATCAGACATCAAAGGGGAGAAAGGTATGGAAACACCGGAAACAAGATTTTGTAAAGAGTCAAAGGTTGTGAAAACCAGCAGGGTGTTCCCGCTTGACACGAACAACCATAATACGCTGTTTGGCGGAAAATTAATGAGCTACATCGATGACATTGCCTCTATTTCCGCGGCGCGCCATTGCAGACGTGAAACCGTAACGGCTTCAATGGATTCTGTAGATTTTTTAAAGCCGATCGGGCAAAAGGATTCTGTCTGCCTAGAGTCATATGTGACATGGGTCGGCACATCTTCTATGGAAGTATTTGTGAAAGTCATTAAGGAGCATTTGATGACTGGCGAACGGGAACTCGCTGCCACATCCTTTTTGACATTTGTCGCATTAGATTCAAATGGCAAGCCGGTGCCTGTACCGAGAGTTGTACCGGAAACAGAAGAAGAAATCATGCTTCATAATACAGCAGTACAGCGCGCTAATGAACGAAAGAACCGCAAGAAACACAGCCAGGCGCTTGCAAATGCGCTCGGAACTGATAAACCTTGGTGACGTTAAACCCAAAACATAAGTTGTTTTGGGTTTTTTTTGTACTTATCAATGGTGATTATTACAATGGTTAGTCCGTTTTTGCTAGGGGATTCTATAAAAAAGTAACAAATGTCATGTTAAATTGATAATTTTGTGACAACTTTATTAAAGATTCATTTTAGATATATCTTTTATTCCTAAGATCATGTATTTTAAAGATATATTCTAAATACATCTTTTCGAAAGGATTGTTTATACAATGTTAGATAACAAAACAATCGAAATTATTAAAAGCACTGTACCCGTATTGCAACAGCATGGAGAAACAATCACTGGCCGTTTTTACGATCGGATGTTTCAAGACCATCCAGAGCTTTTGAACATTTTTAATCAAACAAACCAAAAGAAAAAAACACAGCGAACTGCACTGGCAAATGCCGTTATTGCAGCTGCGGCAAACATTGACCAATTAGGAAACATCATTCCGGTTGTCAAACAAATCGGCCACAAGCACCGCAGTATCGGAATTAAGCCTGAGCACTACCCAATCGTCGGTAAATATTTGCTGATTGCGATTAAAGATGTATTGGGAGACGCTGCAACTCCTGACATTATGCAGGCATGGGAAAAAGCGTACGGAGTCATTGCTGACGCGTTCATCGGAATTGAAAAAGACATGTATGAACAGGCTGAAGAGCAAGCCGGCGGCTGGAAGGAGTATAAGCCATTCGTTATCGCAAAAAAAGAGCGGGAAAGCAAAGAAATTACATCCTTCTATTTGAAACCGGAAGACGGCAAGCCGTTACCTGAATTCCAAGCAGGGCAATATATCAGCATCAAAGTGCGGATTCCTGATTCTGAATATACGCATATCCGCCAGTACAGCCTGTCTGATATGCCGGGAAAAGACTATTATCGAATTTCAGTGAAGAAAGATGGTGTCGTGTCTTCCTACTTACACGATGGGCTGCAGGAGGGAGATTCAATAGAGATCAGCGCACCGGCAGGGGACTTTGTTTTAGATCATGCATCACAAAAAGATCTCGTTTTGATCAGTGCCGGAGTTGGCATTACACCAATGATCAGCATGCTGAAAACATCTGTTTCCAAACAGCCTGAACGACAAATTCTGTTCATTCATGCGGCGAAAAACAGTGAATATCATGCATTGCGCCATGAAGTAGAAGAAGCAGCAAAACATTCTGCTGTTAAAACAGCATTTGTGTATCGCGAGCCGACAGAGGAAGACCGTGCAGGTGATCTGCATTTTCATGAAGGACAGATTGATCAGCAATTCCTCAAAGAACTGATTGCCAACACAGATGCGGATTACTATATTTGCGGTTCACCGTCGTTTATTACGGCAATGCATAAGCTTGTATCAGAGCTCGGATCAGCGCCGGAGTCTATCCATTACGAGCTATTCGGCCCGCAATTAAGTTTGGCGCAGTCCGTTTGAACACATACATGAAACTCTTCTCCTTTCAGAGAAGAGTTTTTTATTGAGATATAAGAAGGCAGACAAGCGCCGGTTTCTACATCCGGACAATCACAGACCCGCCGCCATTTGTGCATACACGGTTTTGCTGTTCTTGCATTGTTCTCAGCAATTCATTGTTTACCTCAATCGCTCTAATTAGTTGCTCCATCCTTAGCTCCAAACCGGCCAGCCTGTCGATTGTTTGCTGCTGGTAGCTCTCGGGTTGGGGAGCCAAAGGCAGATCAAAGGGCCAAAGGGCATTCGACTTCTGATTTTTCATATTGCGTATTGCGCCTCCAATCGGTGTCACTTTCTATTGTGTTATGTTCAGTCGATATGCACGTTCGCCTAGACACTGATGCATAGAGGGCCTGCCACGGGGCACAATAGGCTCAATATGACCAGCGGATGGAGGTAAAGATCGGTGTTATGGATGATATGGGTATTTTTACTGAAGCCAGTTATCGTATTTTCGATTGCATATATTTTATTTCGACTTGCCGGTAAAAAAGCTGTGTCACAAATGAACAATTTTGATCTGCTTTTGACCTTCGCAATCGGAACCATTATCAGTGAGCCGATCCTTACATCCAAGCTGCCGATGTCAATTTATTATGCGGGTGCTTTTTTGGTGCTTTATCTTATCATGAGCAAGCTCTCTTTATCTAATAAATGGCGATGGCTCTTGGTCGTGAGCCCGACTGTCCTAATCCGAAACGGGGATATTGATGAACGCGGCCTTCGTAAAGAAAGGCTGACTGTTAATGAGCTGCTTGGAAAGCTGAGGGAAAAGGGCTATGCCGACCCGGCTGACATTGATCTTGCTATCATTGAAGAAACGGGAGAAGTAAGCGTCATCCCGAAAGAGGAAGCGAGAGCGGTGCAGGTGCGGGATTTGAATATGGAAGCTGAACGGAATTTTATCCCGATTCCGCTCATACTGGATGGCGAAATCCTTGATCATAATTTGAAATATCTCCAAAAAAACCGATCTTGGCTGTTTGAGAAGCTTGAGGAAAAAGGGTACAGCCCCAAACTGCTGTCTTCGATTACCCTTGGCACGATGAATGCACGCGGTGATATATCCCTTGATTTAAATACCGCTAATGAACCGCAGCATGATCCTTACTTATATAAACCGGGAAATAACAATTAAGATGGCTCTCTCTTGTAATGAGAGCTTTTTTCTTTTTTAAAGGGAATTTTTGTTTGGTGTCAAATGTACCTAGTTAGGAGGGGAACTGAACATGAAGGACTTATCCATAAGAAACGACATGGCGCCAACGGTCAGTTTGCTGTATTCCGCAGTGGAAGAAAACAGTCTCCGTCTGGCTTCCATCGTAAGCCATATGACACACAGTGAACTTTACTATAAGGGGCGCTGCCAAACAAAAAACAGCACGGCTCAGCTTTTGCACCATATCACAAATGTTGATATCAGATGGGTCTGGCGTATCAAGGAAAATCGGATACCGGACCATATTGAACAGGCATACGGCCCGATGACAGATGAAAGCGGACGGCTGCCTGAACCGGTGAATCAGCCAGACTTAGATGAACTCCTGAAAAGACATCAGCATGTAGTAGAGGAGTTGAAATCGGTATGCTTCACTTTAACTGAAAATGCTTTGAACCAGCCGCTTTCCTTCGAAGGTGACACCGCGACGATACGATGGGGAATTTGGCATATGGCAGATCATAACCGCTATCATCAGGCACATATTGAAGCTCTCAAAAAAGAATGGAAGCAGGATGTGGCGAAGTATGAATGCTAAAACGAAGCTTGTGACCGATCGAATTCGTTTGCGCTGTATGGAAGATCGGGATCAAGCCACTTTGTTTGGGCTGCTTTTTAATGATCCTGACGTCATGACATATTATTCCGGTTTAAAAGATAAGAGGCAAACCCGCGAGTGGGTCAATTGGAACCAACGAAATGAAAAAGGGTACGGCGTTAGTCTGTGGATCGCCGAAGATAAGCGGACAGGGGAGTTTTTGGGGCAATGCGGCATCGTTCCCCAGCAGATCGAAAATCAAACCGTAATGGAAATTGGATATATGTTTGCCCGCCGCCACTGGGGGAACGGCTATGCGCAAGAAGCGGCTCGGGCCTGTCTGGACTATGGCTTTAACGAGCGGCAGTTCGGCAAAATGACGGCTTTGATTGATCCGGGTAACAAAGCGTCCATACGGGTAGCGGAGAAAATCGGCATGCATTACAGCAAAACGATCAGAAAATGGAATAAACCGATCGCGGTATATGAAAGAAAATCTTACAATTGAAAGATAGAGCTCAGTTTAGTATCATGATATCATGTAAAGTTTTCTAGGGTTCCGCATGTCAATTGACATGGACTGGTCCGAGAGAAAACACATACGCGTAAATAGAAGCGCGTATGCACACGGAGGGAAAAAAGCCCGGGAGAGTCAATCTCATGTGAGACGACTGTCCGGGGTTTTTTTGTTTTCGGAGAATCTTAATAGATAGAAAGGAATGACTCAAAATGAAATGGGGATTGGTCGTGCTTGCCGCTGTTTTCGAGGTTGTTTGGGTGATAGGCTTAAAGCACGCTGACTCAGCCTTAACATGGAGCGGCACTGCCATCGGCATCATATTTAGCTTTTACCTTCTAATGAAGGCGACTCACAGTCTGCCTGTTGGTACCGTGTATGCCGTCTTTACCGGGCTCGGCACAGCGGGAACAGTACTTAGTGAAATCGTTCTTTTTCATGAACCGGTTGGATGGCCGAAGCTATTGTTAATTGGCGTGCTCTTAATCGGTGTAATCGGGTTGAAGCTTGTGACACAGGATGAGACAGAGGAAAAAGGAGGCGAGGCATAATGCTGCACTGGATCAGTTTATTGTGCGCGGGCTGTTTAGAAATGGCCGGCGTGGCCCTTATGAATCAATATGCGAAAGAAAAAAGCGTGAAATGGGTGCTGTTGATCATTGTTGGTTTTGCCGCTTCATTTTCCTTGCTGTCGTACGCAATGGAAACCATTCCGATGGGAACGGCTTACGCGGTCTGGACAGGAATTGGCACCGCCGGCGGGGCGCTTATCGGCATCCTCTTTTACAAGGAGCAGAAAGACGCCAAACGGATCTTCTTTATCGCGTTGATTTTATGCTCAGCAGTTGGTTTAAAAATTCTGTCATAAATTGATTTTTATCAAATCTTCAGTATAATGGATAAATAGTTTAGACTTACAAAGATAAGAGGGATTATTCATGAAATCATATATGACTCAGCGGTTGGACGAATACCGTGACGGAAATGAGGATAAAGGGCGGCTCTTGGTCAGCTGCCCCGATCAGCCGGGTATCGTCTCTGCAGTTTCCGCGTTTTTATTTGAACACGGTGCCAATATTATAGAATCAAATCAATATACGACAGACCCTGAAGGCGGCCGGTTCTTCCTGAGAATCGAATTCGACTGCGCGGGCATTCGTGAGAAAAAAGCATCTCTTCAGGCGGCGTTTGCCTCTGTTGCGGAAAAATTCGACATGACATGGAGCTTAACTTTGGCAAGCGAATTGAAGCGTGTCGCCATTTTTGTATCAAAGGAGCTCCACTGCCTGCATGAGCTGATTTGGGAATGGCAAACCGGCAACCTGATGGCGGAGATCGCTGTTGTCATCAGTAACCATGAGGAAGCGAGAGAGCTGGTTGAGCGCCTGAACATTCCATTCCACTATATGAAAGCGAACAAAGACATCAGAGCGGAAGTCGAAAAGAAGCAGCTTGAACTGCTGGAGCAGTACGATGTTGATGTCATCGTGCTCGCACGCTATATGCAGATTCTAACTCCTGATTTTGTTTCGGCTCATCCGAATCGCATCATCAATATCCACCATTCATTCCTGCCAGCTTTTATCGGTGCGAATCCGTACAAACGGGCCTACGAGCGCGGCGTGAAACTGATCGGTGCGACATCTCATTATGTGACAAACGATCTTGATGAAGGGCCGATCATTGAACAGGATATTGAGCGTGTGGACCACCGCGATAATGCGGAAGCGCTGAAAAACATCGGAAGAACAATTGAGCGCAGCGTGCTTGCCCGTGCTGTGAAATGGCATTTGGAAGACCGTGTCATCGTTCATGAAAATAAAACAATCGTCTTTAACTAGACTGCAAGAGGCCCGCGCAATGCGGGCTATTTTTGATGACAAAAAACCTTGACAAGTGTCTTTTTTCTTTGCATAATATAAAAAAATCATTGAGCGTTGAAGAGGATTAGTAAGCAGACCTTTCTGTGACAGAGAGCAAAATGAATCGCTGAAACATTTTGCCGCATGAAACCTGCCGAACCTGCCTTGGAGTCCTAGGGGGAAAACCTAGGCGCATAACCTGGCGTTACAGGAGAGCGGAGCGTGCACAAGCGCGTTCAATCAAGGTGGTACCACGGAAACCCATTTCGTCCTTATGAATCAGGATGAAATGGGTTTTTTTATTGTAGAAGAGCCGCGGAGGAGAATAAATGAAAAAACAAAGAATAGTAGTGAAAATAGGAAGCAGTTCGCTCACGAATAGCAAAGGAAGCATTGATGAGGCAAAAATCAGAGAGCATGTTCAGGCGATTTCCGTGTTAAAAAAAGCGGGGCATGAAATGATTCTGATTACCTCGGGTGCCGTAGCGGCGGGGTTTTCCAGCCTCGGTTATCCATCCCGTCCCGTTACCATCAAAGGAAAACAGGCGGCGGCCGCGGTCGGACAAACACTGTTAATGCAGCAATATATGAATCAATTTAAACAATACTCACTGACTCCGGGACAAATCCTTTTAACGAGAAATGATTTTTCGAAAAGAGAACGGTACCGAAACGCGTATGCTACGATAATGGAATTATTAGAGCGCGGCGTCATTCCGATTATCAACGAGAACGATTCTACGTCTGTTGAAGAATTGACATTCGGAGATAATGATATGCTTTCTGCGTTAGTCAGCGGATTGATTCACGCGGACCAGCTCATGATTCTCACCGACATTAACGGACTGTATGATGCCAATCCAAATGAAAATCCTGAGGCGAAACGATTTGATTATTTGCCGGAGATCACGCCTGAATTGCTTGGATATGCAGGTTCAGCTGGATCAAAGGTCGGCACCGGCGGAATGAAATCAAAGCTGTTAGCCGCACAAACCGCGCTGTCTCTGGGAGTGAAAGTATTCATTGGAACAGGCAGCGGAGAGCAAAAACTTGCGGACATTTTGGACGGCAGGGGAGACGGCACTTATATCGGAGACAAAGAACTATCTTCGGTTAACAACACAAGGCAGTGGATTCAGTTCCACTCGCCGATATCGGGAGAAATTATCATTGATGCGGGTGCCGAAGAGGCGATGATCCATAATGGAAGCAGCCTTTTGCCCGCTGGCGTTGTGGGTGTGAACGGAAGCTTTCCGAAAGGGGCGGTTGTGGAAGTCAGGGGACCGGGCGGCGTGATCGGCAAAGGCCAAACCCATTACTCCTCTGAGGAGATTATGGAGGCCAAGGGCAAACGCAGTGACGAACTTGATTTTGAGAAAACGTTTGAGGTTATTCATAGGAATGACTGGGTCAATGTAAAAGACTAGGAGGCGGAAAAATGAGTGAAGTTTCTGTAAAAGCGAAGCTGGCGAAAGAAGCAGCAGCCGAAATGATCATGAAAACAACAGCCGAGAAGGATGAGGCGCTCAGCCTCATTGCAAACGGACTCCGCAAAGAACTGGATTTTCTCTTGGCGGAGAATGCAAAAGACATTGTGAACGGAAAAGAGAATGGTTTAACACCGGACATCATTGACCGTCTCACATTGGATGAGAAACGTATACGCGATATCGCGGACGCGGTGGAGCTCTTAATCGACTTAGCGGACCCAATCGGCGACTCTCTTGAAACGATTGAAAAAGAAAACGGCCTGTTTATTGAAAAAATCCGTGTGCCGCTTGGTGTCGTAGGAATGATTTATGAGGCGAGGCCAAACGTCACAGTTGATGCGGCTACCCTTTGCCTGAAGACAGGGAACGCGGTTGTGCTGCGGGGAAGCTCCTCAGCCATCCACAGCAACAAAGCGCTCGTCAGTGTCATTCACAGAGCACTTGAGCAATCAGCGCTTCCGATTCACGCTGTGCAGCTGATTGAGGATACGAGCAGAGAGACAGCAAAAGAGCTCTTTACGTTAAATGATGGTTTAGACGTATTGATTCCGCGCGGAGGCAAGAAACTGATTGATCTCGTTGTGAGAGAATCAACAGTTCCTGTATTAGAAACGGGAGCAGGAAACTGCCACATATTCATTGACGAAACAGCCAAACCGCAAATGGCAGAAAAGGTTGTCGTAAATGCCAAAACGCAGCGCCCTTCCGTATGCAACGCGATTGAATCATTGCTGATTCACAAGGCTTGGGCAAGACAGCACGGGAAAGAATTGCTGGACCAGCTGGAAAACGCGGGAGTTGAAATTCGGGGTGATGAATTGGTGTGTGAACTTCATCCTTCAAGCAAACAAGCATCAAAAGAAGATTGGGAAACCGAATTTTTAGCGCCTGTCCTCAGTGTAAAGACGGTTGAAAACGTCCAAGAAGCTGTGAAGCATATCCAACAATACGGCACCAATCATTCTGAAGCGATTTTAACTGAAAATGACAAAAACGCGGCATATTTTCAAACGGCTGTCGATGCTGCCGCTGTCTATCATAACGCGTCAACCCGCTTTACCGACGGCTTTGAATTCGGCTACGGAGCCGAAATCGGCATCAGCACGCAAAAGCTTCATGCAAGAGGACCGATGGGGCTTCCTGCACTGACTTCTACAAAATACATCATTAAAGGAACTGGGCAAATCCGTGAATAGCGGGGCAATGTTCAATAAAAAAGCTTATCTCATTACGAGATAAGCTTTTTTATACGAGAAAAATTGACATTTCAAATTTAATTGTATACAATTAAATTGTATAAAACGTATTGGAGGAATGAAAAATGAGTCAGCCATTATTTACAGCAACTGTTTCAGCGGTAGGAGGAAGAGAAGGAAAGGTCATTTCATCAGACCGCGTTCTTGAGCTTGATGTCGCAATGCCGGGGACACCGAGAGCCAAGAAATTAGAAAAAGCGACAAATCCAGAGCAGCTGTTTGCAGCAGGTTATGCAGCTTGCTTTGACAGCGCTCTGCAGCTTGTTGCAAGAACAGAACGGGTAAAAGTAGAGACAGAGGTTACAGCGAATGTAAGTCTGTTAAAGGATGAAGCGGACCAAGGTTACAAGCTTGGTGTGACGCTGCAAGTAAAAGGAGAAGGAGTCAGTGCATTAGAATTGGAGGCGCTTGTGAAAAAAGCGCACGGCGTCTGCCCGTATTCAAAAGCAACCTCCGGAAATATTGATGTGACACTTGAAGTTGCTGAATAAATAAAAAGAGGATGCCTTGTACAAGGCATCCTCAATTTTTTTGATGAAGTGTTTCCAGTAATGTATATAGAGCGGACTTTAACTGTTTGAGATCCTCCCCAGACTGCTTTGAGAGCCCCAGAATTGTCCCTGGAATGTCAACCGCTTTTTCTTTTAATAACGCTCCGTCCTCTGTCAGGCTGATCAACACGGACCGCTCATCCTCTTCAGATCTTTTTCTCGTAATCAAACCCTGTTGTTCCATTCGTTTAAGCATCGGAGTGAGCGTTCCTGAATCTAAATACAGCTGTTCGCCCATTTTTTTGACAGTAAGCGTTTCATGTTCCCATAACAAAAGCAAAGCCAAATATTGAGGGTATGTTATATTCAGCTTATCAAGCAGCGGCTTGTATTGCTTTGTCATCTCCCGCGAACTCGCATATAGCAAAAAACAAAGCTGATTCTCCAATTTCATATGATCAAATTTATTTTCCATTTTGTTCACCAACTCTTTTTTGTCATTCGATTCTATTGTATCTGAAAAACCTCACTTTTCCTATTCTCGGCAAACATAGCATGTTTAAAAAGATCAGAAAGGGAAATATAACAACTAGATACAAATAAGGAGGTTGGGAAATATGGCACTATTTACAGCAAAAGTAACCGCGCGAGGCGGACGAGCAGGACATATTACATCAGATGACGGTGTTCTTGATTTTGATATTGTCATGCCAAATGCCAAAAAAGAAGGACAAACCGGCACAAATCCGGAACAGCTCTTTGCGGCAGGGTATGCTGCATGCTTCGGCGGCGCGCTCGAACACGTAGCCAAAGAGCAGAATATCGAAATTGATTCGGAGATTGAAGGGCAGGTCAGCCTCATGAAGGATGAGAGCGACGGCGGGTTTAAAATCGGTGTCACACTTGTTGTGAACACGAAAGATTTAGATCGGGAAAAGGCACAAGAGCTTGTCAACGCCGCTCATGAATTCTGTCCTTACTCAAAGGCAACCAGAGGAAATGTTGATGTAAAACTAGAATTAAAATAATGACCGGCATCCTGAGTGTTCTCAGGATGTTTTTTTGGTGTCGGAGCATGCGGGGCGGGCACAGATTTTTGATAAAACGTCAGAGAAGCGTTTGAAGCATGCCTTTAAACCAAAAGTTACAGATGAAGGGGGCGGCTGGCTTGGTGTCTGCCAAGCTGAATTCCGGCGCGCATGATTGCTGTTTTGTATTTGCACAGGGCATAGCGCTACTTGGAGAAATAACAAGGATCAGGCCGCACATGCCTGATCCTTTTAATATTCTTTCTTATTGGCGAAGTTCCGCCATGCTTGAAACGGGGATAAATGCTCTGTCAGAGTCACTTGATAAAAGGGAATTGTTCTTTCTTCAGCGGGTTTATCAATTTCTTCATAAATGAATGAATCATCAAACCCGGCTTCGGCAGCGTCTGTGTGCTCAGCTGCATAGAAAACGGCTTTAGGCCGGGCCCAGTAGATGGCGCCCAAGCACATTGGGCATGGTTCACAGCTCGTATACAAAATGCAGTCATCAAGCTGGTATGCTCCTAGCACCTTACAGGCTTTCCGAATAGCAGTGACTTCCGCGTGGGCAGTCGGATCATTGCTTGTTGTGACGTTGTTCTGTCCTTCTGCAATAATGGCTCCGTCTTTCACGATAACGGCTCCAAAAGGCCCGCCAACTCCTGCATTCACCCCATCACGAGCAAGATCGACAGCCCGCTTTAAGAACTTTTTATGATTCATCCCAAACCCTCCTGTCAGTTGAGTGTTATAAGTATAGCCGAAAAAGGGGCAAAGAACATTCTCAAAAAAGTGCAAAATAAACAAAGTATTTGGGGGATTTGCTAAGATAAGAGGAGAAAAGAGGAGGGGTAATGATGCTGCATTTATATATTGCCAGGCACGGACAGACCCAATGGAACGTGGAAAAACGGATGCAGGGCTGGCTGGATTCTGATTTAACAGAACTTGGACTGTATAACGCCCGCGCTCTTGGGGAGCGTCTGAAGGATATTGAATTGAATCAGGTATACATCAGCCCGAGCAAGCGGACAGAAGAGACAGCAAAAACCGTACTGGGATCGCGGAGGCTCCCGCTGGTTAAAGATCATATGTTCAGAGAAATGTCACTGGGCTCATGGGAAGGGAAAAAACAAGAAGATATTGAAAGGGACGAACCAGATCTTTTTCATGCTTATTTTCATTATCCCGAAGCTTATCGCCAGCAGGGATGTGAAACGTTTTTTGACTTTGAAAACCGGGTAAGGCTGGCTCTCCAAACTATTTTAGACAGCCATACTTCCGGTAGTGTTCTCTTGGTTACCCATTCTGTCTTTATATTAATGCTGTTAAATATCATAAAGGGAAGACGCGTTCATGACATATGGAATTCTGCTTACATACATGATACATCATTGAGCCTTGTGGAATTTGATGAAAATGGAACAGCCAAAATATTAATAGAAGGGGACGGGAAGCATCGGAAACCGATTTCCGCTTTCTAATAGAAAAAACCATCTGCCAAATGCAGATGGTTTTTTCAAATTATACT
>Ga0153918_1000137_pt1 | contig 55599 bp, 51 predicted proteins | sample TSFL002MetaG_FD_104687 | JGI IMG/M metagenome (GOLD analysis project Ga0153918, IMG submission 104687) | Attine ant fungus gardens microbial communities from Florida, USA - TSFL002 MetaG | ecosystem: Host-associated > Fungi > Mycelium > Unclassified | place: USA: Florida, Paynes Creek Historic... | reverse complement strand
GTGCGCAACCTGCTGAAAGAGCTGGGCTTCAACAACGTTGAAGAAGCAGAAGACGGCGTGGATGCGCTGAACAAACTGCAGGCGGGTAGCTTTGGGTTTGTGATTTCTGACTGGAACATGCCTAACATGGACGGTCTGGAACTGCTGAAAACCATTCGTGCGGATGCGGGCATGGCATCACTGCCGGTTCTGATGGTGACCGCAGAAGCCAAGAAAGAGAACATCATTGCAGCAGCACAGGCGGGCGCAAGCGGCTATGTGGTGAAGCCATTCACTGCTGCAACCCTGGAAGAGAAGCTCGGTAAGATCTTCGAGAAACTCGGCATGTGAGGTGATGGATATGTTGCAACCTGCTATGAAACCCGTTGAAGAACATTCACCGAGCGACATTATTGCCCGCATTGGTAGCCTGACGCGCATGTTGCGTGACAGCCTGCGCGAATTAGGGCTGGATCAGGCCATTGCTGAAGCGGCGGAAGCGATTCCGGATGCGCGCGATCGTCTGGACTATGTTGTGCAGATGACTGCTCAGGCGGCTGAACGTGCGCTGAACAGCGTTGAAGCGTCACAGCCGCATCAGGACGCAATGGAGAAGGGCGCGAAATCCCTGACCAAGCGCTGGGACGAGTGGTTCGAAAATCCAATCGAGCTGGCGGATGCCCGTGAGCTGGTGACCGATACCCGTCAGTTCCTGGGGGATGTGCCGGGTCACACCAGTTTCACCAACGCACAATTGCTGGACATCATGATGGCGCAGGATTTCCAGGACCTGACCGGTCAGGTTATCAAGCGCATGATGGATGTGATTCAGGAGATTGAGCGTCAGCTGCTGATGGTTCTGCTGGAAAACATCCCGGAACCGGCTGCGCGACCGAAACGCGAGAACGAAAGCCTACTCAATGGCCCACAGCTCGACGCGACCAAAGCGGGCGTTGTGGCAAGCCAGGATCAGGTGGACGATCTGCTGGACAGCCTTGGTTTCTGATAGTGCTGTACCCCTCAGGTTGTTTGTGCAACCTGAGGGGATGTGGCCTAACGTAAATCCATTTTTACCGTTACGTTACCCTCGAAGCTCCCGGATTCAGGTGTTGCACTGGTGGTACTGACCGGCGTGGCCTTAACGTGAATCACCCCTTTTCCTTCTTCATCTACTGTGACGGGAAATTCATAGCTGCCGTCCAGCGCAATATCCTGGCTCTGTTCATCAAACACCCTGACGCCAATATCATCCCTGCCGATCATTTTCGCGATAACGGGATTGCTGCTGTCCACGACCCCCTGATCGGCAAGCAGTGTGAGTTTAATCCTGTCATTCTTACCTACAGTGTTAGTGCCGCACTGGTACGAAATGTCGACATCTTTCAGCGTAAAGCCTTTGGGCTGTTGCCCCCTGGTGACAAACTGGCTGGAGACCAGGTCGCCAAAATCAACCTCAATGGTACTTCCCTCGTTTATCGTGCAGCTTAATGGGGCAGTAAGCGAACCGCTCAACCAGATATTTGATACCTGCTCTGCGCTGGTTGGGTCACAGCTGCCGGAGCCGTAGTAGAGACAGGCATAGTTTTGCACCACGATAGTGGGGGGAATGATGGCTTCTCCCAGAATGGTTTTTTTGACCAGAAAGCGCGCCACAATGACATTCCATCTGAACTGCCGTTTTACGGGGGGCGTGCTTTCAGGGCGGGTGCTTTCACTGCAAACGCTGGCGGTGCCCTCGGTTGTTTTTATCTTTTCGATCCATTTATCCATCGACGAGAGTGACGAAGGGTACTCGTTGATATCGAGCTTGGTTAAATTTTCACCATCAGGCGAGTTAATCGCATCGTTGTAGCCGGACACGTGAATATCCAGTGAGTCCGTAAGATAACCATAGCCGCTAGCTCCTGGGCTCAGAGGGCTGCCAGCAAGCGTCAGCTCCATGATCGCCGTACTTTCCTCCATATCTTTTGGGCAGCTACAGTTAGCCTCCATTTCGGCACCGCTGCCGACAAGGTGCTCGTTATAATTGATCGCATTACCCACAACGTTGTCCGTGGTGGAGAGCTCACGGTTATAAGAGACCTGATAATCCTGAGGGGCCGTGAAGCAATTATTTAATGCCGTGGCGGCTTGTCCTGTAACGGGGAAGGCGAAGGCGTACAGGACGACCTGAAGCAGCGTCAAAACAGATTTCTGGCGTTTATTGATCATGCGGTTGTTCCTGCTGACATGTTACGCGGGCCTGGCGGATCCCTGTGGGGTTGTTTGAATTTTGCAAATCGGTAAGCATGATAGATGCCGTGCAGCGTTGAGCGCTGGTGTCTCCCCAGACGATATCAAGCTCAGCATTTTTGCTTATCCCTGCCAGGTAGAGCGTGCCCGTATCGTCGACAATTCCGGTCATACCGGACGTTTTCTCCGTCGCTATCGCACCGAAGGGGACGTTTCTTCCATCCTGGCGGATAAGTGTGATAAGGGCGCGGTAACCAACATGGGCGTCAAAGCTCGCGGCCACGGCGGCATTGCGCGAAGGCACCACAGTGATGGAGGTATCGCTGGTATCGACATCTCGCGGCAGGCTGGTGGTATCGATGCGAATGCGGTTTTCCTGATAAGGCGTGAGTGAGGGGATCACGGCATTTCCCTGCCAGTCGGTTCGAACTCCCCGCTGATTCTTAAAGCGAACTCCCGCCGCCCCGGACGCACTGACGATGGCAAACTGATCGCCTAATGGCTGAGCAAGCGTGATTCCATTTGGATGGGCCACGATTGCGCCGCTGGCACCGTAACTGAGCTGTTGGCTGTTATCCGAGGAGTAGTAATACCCTGCACTGAGATTGGCATACTGCGAACGATAACTGCCGTAGAGGCTACTGCTATCCTCCGCGTCGTGGTTGGCATGGCTCTGTTGCAACGAATAGCTCAGCCGTTCATCATCGAGCAGGGTGCCGCTGATACCCAGGTTTTGTCGCGTGTAACCCTTTTTACTGTTGCTTAAAGAGTAACTGCTCCACGCTCGCGGCAGCCATTTGCTGAGCGGAACGCTGAAGCCAAAGGAGAACATGCGGTCGCTGCTATCGTCGCTGGCTTTACTGTAGGTATACGCCATGTGCAGACTGACCCCGTCCACGACGGTGTTTACGCCAGCGGAAAGATTGCGCTCTTTACGCGAGCTTCCCCAGTAATCCTGTTGGTAGCCATTCAGGTAAAAGCTGCTGCCAAACAGGCTCTGGCTGATACTGGCCTGGAGACGGCTGCGTTTGTTGTATTGATACAGCCAGTCGTTTTCATTATCCGCATACTTCTGATTGGCGTCAGCAAAACTGTAATAGCCTGCCGTGGAGTAGCGATAACTGCCGAGCGTGAAGTTGGTCTCTGTGGCATCGACTTTCCCCGTGTAGAGCAGGCGGTAAGATTGCCCGGTGCTTTCTTCGTCATTATCCAGCCGGGTTTTGGCCACCGTCACGTCCGCTGAAAGTGAACCCAGTGCGCCGAGCGCAATTCCTGCGCCACTGTTAACCGCCTGATAGTCCTCAGACGCGGTGACGCCGCCAAACAAGGTCATGATATTGTTCAGACCATAGATGGCACTGCCCTGCACAAATGTGGGTTCTTTTTGACCGCTACCACTGTCGGCCCGGTAGCGTGCGGCGGTCACTTCATACTTCAGATGGCCAGGGCGCTGCATTACGGCGATGCTGGAGTAGGGCTGGGTAAAGTGGTGCTCACTGCCGTCGGCCTCTTTCACCGTGACCTCAAGATCACCGCTGTTGGTCGTCGAGTAGAGGTCGTGTATCTCAAATGCCCCCGGCGCGACGCTCTGTTGGTAGATGAGATAGCCGTTCTGGCGAACGGACACCTCAGCACTGGAACTGGCTATTCCACGAATGACGGGGGCATAACCTCGCAGGCTATAGGGCAGCATCTCTTCGTCAGAGGCAATATTCACCCCGCTATACTGGAGGCTGTCGAAAACCTCACCCCGGGTACTGTTTTCACCGGCGGTAAATTGTGCTTTCAGGGCATCAATATCATGCTGAATATAGGTATTAATGGTGCTCCAGTGAGCGGCGTCCTGCGTTTTACTCCAGGTCGAGTAGTTACGTAGTCGCCAGCCACCAAGATTGGCACCGCTGCGCAGATTGAGGTACTGACTGGTGGTCGTGTTCTGCGCGTCGTCATTATGCCGGGTACCCGAAAAAGCATAATCCGAGAACATGACCGGCACACCGTCGTTCCACCTTGATGGATCAATATAATCCTCGGCATTGCTGACCAGGCCCGCCTGCGGAATGCTAAGGTTCAACGTCATTTTGCTGAAATCAAGCGCGGAGGAGGCGAAGGGAATAAAATCGCCAAGAGGTTTATCGAGCGGAGTCCGGGCACCATAGCTTGCAAGTTTCGGGTACATATCGACATTCACCCCCCACTGACGCAGCATATCCGGCGTGATCTCTGCGACCAGCTCGCCTGTTGGGCTATTCACATAATGTATGTCGGCATCGCGCATCCGCGTTTTATTGATGACGATATGGGATGAATAATGTCCAGGGGGCTGAGCGTTGGGTTTCGAAAACAGCGAAAGATCGATGTCCTGCTGCGCCAGCGTACTGCCTTCCAGAGAAGAGGGCGAAAAAAGGTATTCCCGTGCGAGAAGGGGCGTGGAGGCCATCAGTAAAACGCCGCTAAAACACTGTATCAGCGAGGCGAATGTGTTTTTCCGTTTGCCAGGTAACTGACATAGTCCATTCGTCATTTTGTTGATTTATCCCTGAATCATTGTGGATGTGTATTTTTCCGATGCATTTCCGTAATCAGTAATACAACGCCAGCTAATCTGACTGCCTGAAGCCTTCGCCGGAAGAGGTACCGCGATGCGAGAAAAAGGTGCAACCATATCGGCTTTCGGTAGCGGGGTATTTTCGAACTGTAGGCTGTCAAAAATGCTGTAAAATGCGCCATCGTTTATGACAATCACGTCACTTTTTTCCTGACGGAAATGCAGATTTTTACAGGTGTCACCGGGTGTTCCTTTAAGCCCTGAAGGGCGCCAGAACAACTTCAGGCGGGTCTTATAAATAAGACGCAGCATGTTTTTATCGCTGTCCTCTTTGGCGGTGGCAGGGATGGTGCGGATGTTCATATAAAACAACGACTCGCGGTCTTCTGGGAGCGAAGAACCATTCCAGGCGATACGAAGGCTTTGCTCTTTTTGTGCATCCAGGCGGAAAAGCGGAGGGGTGACAATAAAGGGGCCACGCGTTGTCTCGTCGCCGGTGTCCGTCCAGGACTGGATGAGCCAGGGAAGGGCGTTATCTTTATTGACGAGCGGAAGGGCTATCTCTTTTTTTTCGGCATTGTAAATAATACGTGTACGGCCAATCTGGACACCTGCTGCATGGCTCAACGTGGGCATTATTAGCGAGAGATAGATAAATGCTTGCGACAATTTACGCATGGTCAGCCTGCTGTTCGTGATTTTAAAATAAAATAGAATAATCCGGGTTTATCCGGACTATTCTATTTAGTCTTCTCAGGGGGTGCTTTTTAGTTAAAAATTGAATTGATGAATGTTTGATACACCCTGTTAACGGTAAAGAATATTGATTGTCATATCGGCATCGGCCGGGCCTGGCTCGACATTAGCCGCAAAGGATTTATAACGCGCATTGAAATCAGCATGAACCTGATCGCCTTTTATCGTAGGGAGCGTAATGCGCGCCTGATTTTCGCTACCATCGAAGGCAATATAGTTGAGATCATCATTCGTCGGGCTCACGGCAATACCAATGCCTGTCGCGGCAGTATCACCGTCTGTGGTGATTTTACTGACGTCCAGCAAGGTTGTTGAACCTGTGACGGCAGTGCTTCCGTTAAACGTTAGCTGTACTGCTGGCAGACCATCACTTTTGACCGGGCAGTCTGAGAGTGTGATACTAAAAGGGATCAATTCGCTTTCTGTACCCACCTCAGTAAATATTGAGTTTGGATACGTCCCCAGCGGTACAGTGCTGTCTGTGCCATTATCACCTTCAATCGTGCAACTTGGTTCGATAATTTGCCCGGTAAAGTGAATTGTCCCTGCATTCATTTCAGCAGCAATGGCGCTAACAGAAACGAAGCTAAGAATAAAACTGGCTACCATTGTTTTGGTAAGTTTCATCAATAGTGTCCTTTAATGAATAATACATCTACTCGTTGAATATTAGAAAGTTTGGTAATGGTGGCATTGATTCCACGGGGAGTATACACCCTTATTTAGCGCTGAAAAGATAGGCGAAATTGAAAAGGCATTGAAAAATAAATTATATCTTTGGTGAATTCTTTTGTTTTATTGATCGAAATGATCTTTGTATTTAATTATATAAAATTAGGGAATGTAATTCTGTCAAGTAACGGATATTTCTGCCTGCTGCGGAAACTGCCGTAAATTTCTTGTTTATGAGTTGTAGTAATGAGTTTTGAAACACGTAAGGTTTTAACAAACATTGTTAATGAATAATACATTTGGGCATTTTTCTGAAAAATCAAGTGATGTTGGAAAAGCCTTGCGGAAAGTAAATCAGGTAAAAACGGTGAGTTATAGAGCCTTTTCCAGCCATTGATTGCCCTGAGCTCTGGCATGATACCCGTGACTTAATGGGCTGCGAGCACGTACAGTGTCAGAAGAAAACGACGACAAAACGGAAGCCCCCACACCCCACCGACTTGAAAAAGCGCGTGAGGAAGGGCAGATTCCCCGCTCCAGAGAACTGACATCCCTGCTTATTTTGGTGGTGGGTGTTTGTATTATCTGGCTGGGAGGGGAGTCGCTCGCCCGAAGACTGGCTGGAATGCTCTCTACCGGATTACGTTTTGACCACAGTATGGTCAACGACCCGAACCTTATTCTCAGCCAAATCATTCTGCTCATCAAAGGTGCCATGATTGCCTTGCTGCCGCTGATAACCGGCGTGGTTCTGGTGGCTATCGTCTCGCCCGTTATGCTGGGCGGCCTGGTGTTCAGCGCTAAATCGCTGCAACCTAAATTTTCCAAGCTTAACCCGCTGCCGGGCATCGCCCGTCTGTTTTCTGCCCAGACCGGCGCAGAGCTGGTGAAAGCGATTCTGAAATCCACGCTGATGGGCAGCGCGGCGGGTTTTTATCTTTTGCACAACTGGCCGGAAATGATGCGCCTTATCAGCGAATCGCCGCTCACCGCCATGAGCAATGCCATGAACCTGGTTGGGCTTTGTGCGCTGCTGGTGGTGCTGAGCATTATCCCGATGGTGGGCTTCGACGTTATCTTCCAGTTGTACAGCCACTTCAAGAAACTGCGCATGTCACGTCAGGATATTCGTGATGAATACAAGCAGATGGAAGGTGACCCGCATGTGAAGGGGCGTATTCGCCAGATGCAGCGCGCTGCCGCCCGCCGTCGCATGATGGAAGACGTGCCAAAAGCCGATGTCATTGTCACCAACCCGACGCACTACTCGGTGGCGTTGCAGTACGACGAAAACAAAATGAGCGCGCCAAAAGTGGTGGCGAAAGGGGCCGGGCTGATTGCGCTGCGTATTCGTGAGATCGGTACTGAGAACCGCGTTCCCATTCTTGAAGCACCACCGCTGGCGCGTGCCTTATACCGCCATGCGGAAATCGGACAACAGATCCCAGGTCAACTTTACGCCGCAGTGGCGGAAGTGCTGGCCTGGGTATGGCAATTGAAACGCTGGCGTTTAGCAGGCGGTCAACGACCTGTGAAACCTGAAAACCTTCCAGTGCCAGAAGCGCTGGATTTTATGAACGAGAAGGACACTGATGGCTAATCTGGTGGCAATGTTGCGCCTGCCGAGCAACATGAAATCGACGCAATGGCAGATTCTGGCCGGGCCGATTCTCATCCTGCTGATTTTGTCGATGATGGTACTGCCGCTCCCGGCATTCATCCTCGATCTGCTTTTCACATTCAACATTGCACTGTCCATCATGGTGCTGCTGGTGGCGATGTTTACCCAGCGCACGCTGGAGTTCGCAGCGTTCCCGACCATTCTGCTGTTTACCACCTTGCTGCGTCTGGCGCTGAACGTGGCCTCCACGCGTATCATCCTGATGGAAGGCCACACCGGTGCCGCGGCGGCGGGTAAAGTGGTTGAAGCCTTCGGTCACTTCCTGGTAGGCGGTAACTTTGCTATCGGTATCGTGGTGTTCGTTATCCTCGTTATCATCAACTTTATGGTTATCACCAAAGGTGCAGGGCGTATCGCGGAAGTCGGCGCGCGCTTCGTGCTGGACGGGATGCCAGGTAAGCAGATGGCGATCGACGCCGACCTTAACGCGGGTCTTATCGCCGAAGATGAAGCCAAAAAGCGCCGTGCGGAAGTGACCCAGGAAGCTGACTTCTACGGTTCAATGGACGGTGCGAGTAAGTTTGTGCGCGGGGATGCCATCGCGGGCATCCTGATTATGGTGATCAACGTGGTGGGCGGCCTGCTGGTCGGTGTACTGCAACACGGTATGGACATGGGGCACGCGGCGGAAAGCTATACGCTGCTGACCATCGGTGACGGCCTGGTTGCACAGATCCCGGCGCTGGTTATCTCTACCGCTGCGGGTGTTATCGTTACCCGCGTCAGCACAGACCAGGACGTTGGCGAGCAGATGGTTGGCCAGCTGTTCAGCAACCCGCGTGTGATGCTGCTGGCTGCGGCGGTGCTGGGGCTGCTCGGTCTGGTTCCGGGGATGCCAAATCTGGTGTTCCTGCTGTTTACCGGCGCTCTGCTTGGCCTTGCCTGGTGGATGCGCGGGCGTGAAGCCAAACCCGCGGCCGAGCCTGCTCCTGTTAAAGTACAGGAGAATACACAGGCGGTCGAAGCCACCTGGAATGATGTCCAGCTGGAGGATTCACTGGGGATGGAAGTGGGCTATCGCCTGATCCCGATGGTGGATTTCCAGCAGGATGGCGAGCTGCTTGGGCGTATTCGCAGTATTCGTAAGAAATTCGCGCAGGAGATGGGCTTTTTGCCTCCGGTTGTCCATATCCGCGACAACATGGATTTACCGCCGGCGCGCTACCGCATTCTGATGAAGGGTGTGGAAATTGGCAGCGGTGATGCTTATCCGGGACGCTGGCTGGCTATCAACCCGGGCACGGCTGCCGGGACTCTGCCGGGCGAGCAAACCATCGATCCGGCCTTTGGTCTGGCCGCTATCTGGATCGAGAGCGCGCTGAAAGAGCAGGCGCAGATCCAGGGTTATACCGTGGTGGAAGCCAGTACCGTCGTGGCAACCCATCTTAACCATCTGATTGGCCAATTCTCGGCGGAACTGTTTGGCCGCCAGGAAGCGCAGCAGCTTCTGGACCGCGTTACGCAAGAGATGCCGAAGCTGACTGAAGATCTGGTACCGGGCGTAGTGACGTTAACCACGCTGCACAAAGTGCTGCAAAATCTGCTCGACGAGAAAGTGCCTATCCGCGATATGCGCACCATTCTGGAAACCCTGGCGGAACATGCGCCGCTGCAAAGCGATCCGCATGAGCTGACGGCGGTGGTTCGCGTGGCGCTGGGACGAGCTATTACCCAACAGTGGTTCCCGGGAACAGGCGAAGTACAGGTGATAGGCCTTGATACTCCGCTGGAGCGCTTGCTGCTTCAGGCCTTGCAGGGGGGCGGCGGTCTGGAACCGGGTCTGGCAGACCGGCTGCTGGCCCAAACTCAGGAAGCGCTGGCACGTCAGGAGATGCTGGGTGCGCCGCCGGTTCTGCTGGTGAACCATGCCCTGCGTCCGCTGTTGTCACGCTTCCTGCGTCGGAGCCTGACGCAGCTGGTGGTGCTGTCGAACATGGAACTGTCGGATAACCGCCATATCCGCATGACGGCAACCATTGGAGGTAAGTAATGCGTAAGTGGCTATGGATACTGTTCTTCCCGCTGGCGGCACAGGCCGCAGGCGAGGGGACATGGCAGGCCAGCAGTATGGGGATTACGCTCAATCATCGTGGTGAGGCGATGTCTTCACGCCCGTTGTCCCCCTCTGAACCTGCCTCTGGCCTGATGACGCTGGTGGCATGGAATTACAAGCTGATTGGCCCAACGCCCGCAGGGTTGCGCGTGCGCCTGTGTACGCAGACCCGCTGTGCCGAAATTGAAGGGGAAAATGGCACCACTCAGGCGTTTAACGGCGTGTCTGCCATCGAGCCGCTGCGCTTTATCTGGGAAGTTCCTGGTGGCGGACGTTTGATCCCGGCGCTGAAAGTTCAGAGCAACTCTGTCATCGTTAACTATCGCTAACCGCCTGCCTTTTAACCAGCCATCAGGCAATTCTGATGGCTGGCTCGCAAAATTGACCTTGCCTTTTGAAGCAATAGAAACGCTGTTTTATAAATCAGTGACACGCGTAATGACACTCTTTGCATTTTTGCCATCCGCCACTTTGTTATGGCAGAAACAGAAAGGTATCAATAAGTCGATAATTCTACTGTAGCCGTGTAAAAACTCCCGGACGAGGTTTGCTTACAGGGAGTCTCCCAAAACTGATTAGGGTTGACGGCAATGAAAACACGTAAAATTGGACTCGCAAATTATCTTGCTTATGGATCAGGCGATTTTCTCGGGGCGGGTACAACCGCCCTGACGGCCGCCTGGCTTTTATATTTTTATACGACCTTCTGTGGACTTACTCCGATTGAGGCAACCTTCATCTTTGCGGCTGCAAGGGTACTGGATGCTGTTGTTAGCCCGCTGATGGGCTTTCTGACCGATAACTTCGGTACGACCTGGCTCGGTAAGCGCTTTGGTCGTCGTAAGTTCTTTATCCTGCTGGGTATTCCTTGCGTGTTCAGCTACTCACTGATGTGGGTTGGGGACATGAGCTTCTGGTACTACCTGCTGACCTATCTGGTGTTTGATATCGTCTACACCATGATTCTGGTGCCATACGAAACGCTGGTACCGGAGATGACCGATGACTTCAAACAGAAAACCAAATTCTCCGGCGCACGTATTTCGATGGCGCAGATGTCGGCGATCCTTGCCTCATTCCTGCCGGGCATCTTGTTAACCCATTTCGGCAAAGACAACGCCGTTTCCTTTTTCTACGCAAGCCTGGTCTTCTCCGTGCTGTGCGCGATGATGCTGACCTTCGTCTGGTTCTTTACCTGGGAGCGCCCGCGTGAAGAGTGGACTGAAGCGGCGCTGCGCGCTGAAGAAGAGAAGAAAAAACTGACGCTGGGGCAGAGCCTGAACCGTCTGTTTGTTGAATTAAGCTCGACGTTGCGCATTAAAATTTTCCGTCAGCATCTTGGCATGTACCTCGGCGGTTATATTGCACAGGACGTCTTCAATGCCGTGTTCACCTACTACGTGGTATTCGTGCTGATGCAGGAAGCCTCTATGGCTTCTAATCTGCTGGGCACAATGGCTATCTTCCAGTTCCTTGCCGTTATCGCCATGATCCCACTGTGTATTCGCTTCGGGCCGGCACCGTCTTACCGTATGGTGGTCGTGCTATTTGGTCTGGCGTCTATCTCTTACGCCGTGCTCTATTACGCGGGTCTGAGCGATGTCTACGCCTTGCTGCTGCTGGTGTCTGCTGTTGCCGGTTTGGGTCGCGGTGGTATCAACTATGTCCCATGGAATACCTACACCTACATTGCGGATGTGGATGAAGTGATCACCGGTCAGCGCCGCGAAGGGATCTTTGCAGGCATCATGACCCTGACCCGTAAAGCCTCTCAGGCGGGGGCGGTGATGCTGGTGGGCATCGTGATGCAGATGTCCGGTTTTGTCAGCGGCCAGAAAGTTCAGCCTGCTGAAGTCAGCCATACCATTCTGATGATCCTGAGTGTGGGTACCATTCTGGTGCTGTTCTGCGGCTTCCTGGTCTCCCTGCGTTTCAAACTCAATTTGCAAACCCACAGCACGCTGCGCGAAGAAACGGCCAAAATGCGTGAGTCTGGCCATGCGGTGGCGGAAACCGCAACGCCGCAAGCCCGTGCCACCGTCGAGATGCTGGCCGGTATGCCATACGACTCTCTGTGGGGCAATAACAACATTGGTTATCTGAACCGCAATAAACCCGCTGCGCCTTCGCTGAAGGATCGTACGGTACTGAATTCGACATACAACAGAGGTTAAGATTATGAAAGTTTGGCCTGTCAAACAGAGTCCGTTACTGCGTCAGCCTGAGCGTTTTATCGCCAGAGATGAACTGAAATCACTGATTCAGAAAGTGACGCATAATCTGGTGAACATTCACGATAAAACGGGCGAATTTTTGCTGCGACTGGACGACGGGCGCGTGATCGACACCAAAGGCTGGGCGGGATGGGAGTGGACGCATGGCGTTGGTTTGTATGGTATCTGGCAGTACTACTGCCAGACCGGCGACGACGCGATGCGTGACATTATTGATAGCTGGTTTACCGACCGCTTCGCGGAAGGGGCGACCACCAAAAACGTCAATACCATGTCACCGTTTCTGACCCTGGCTTATCGCTACGAAGAGACGAAAAACCCGGCCTGGCTGCCGTGGCTGGAAAGCTGGGCGGAATGGGCGATGAACGAGATGCCGCGCACCGACCACGGCGGGATGCAACACATCACCCTGGCGGAAGAGAACCATCAGCAGATGTGGGATGACACGCTGATGATGACGGTGCTGCCGCTGGCAAAAATAGGCAAGCTGCTGAACAAACCTGAATACGTTGAAGAAGCGGTGTATCAGTTCCTGCTGCACGTGCAGAACCTGATGGACAGGGAAACCGGGCTGTGGTTCCACGGCTGGAATTACGAAGGAAACCATAACTTTGCCAACGCCCGTTGGGCACGCGGCAACAGCTGGCTCACCATCGTGATCCCGGATTTCCTCGAGCTGGTGGATCTGCCGGAAAACAACGCCGTGCGGCGCTACCTGGTCCAGGTGCTGAATGCGCAGATTGCGGCCCTGGCGAAGTGTCAGGATGACAGCGGCCTGTGGCATACGCTGCTTGACGATCCGAACTCGTATCTTGAAGCATCGGCTACGGCAGGCTTTGCCTACGGTATTCTGAAAGCGGTGCGTAAGCGCTATGTCGGGGCGGAGTATGCAGAAGTTGCCGATAAAGCGATTCGCGGTATTGTGAAAAATATTTCGCCGGAAGGGGAGTTACTGCAAACGTCATTCGGTACGGGGATGGGCAGCGACCTGGAGTTTTATCGTCAGATCCCGCTAACGTCGATGCCTTATGGTCAGGCGATGGCCATTTTGTGTCTGACGGAGTATTTGCGGAAATACTTCTGATCTTATGGAGATCCCCGGTGGCGCTGCGCTTACCGGGGCTACAAAACAACAAACCCGGCGCTTGCCGGGTTTCTTTTTTACATACGCTCTACGGTTTCGATACCCAGAGTATCCAGACCCAGTTTCAGGGTCTTCGCCGTCAACTGCGCCAGCTTGAGGCGGCTGTTGCGCACCGCTTCATTTTCTGCCGAAAGGATAGGGCAGTGTTCGTAGAAGCCAGAGAACAGACCCGCCAGGTCGTACAGATACGCACACATCACGTGCGGGGTGCCATCGCGAGCAACGACTGACAGCGTCTCTTCGAATTGCAGCAGGCGAGCGGCCAGCTGGGCTTCACGATCTTCGCTAATCTGAACCGCGGCATTGGCCAATACGCTTTCGTCGATATTCGCTTTACGGAACACAGACAACACGCGGGTATAAGCATACTGCATGTACGGCGCAGTGTTGCCTTCGAATGCCAGCATGTTATCCCAGTCGAACACGTAGTCGGTGGTACGGTTCTTGGACAGATCCGCGTATTTCACGGCACCAATACCGACCGCGTTAGCCAGTTTTTCCAGTTCATCGGCTGGCATATCCGGGTTCTTCTCTGCCACCAGACGACGGGCGCGTTCCAGCGCTTCATCCAGCAGGTCAGCCAGTTTTACCGTGCCGCCAGCGCGGGTTTTGAACGGCTTGCCGTCTTTACCGAGCATCATCCCGAACATGTGGTGTTCCAGCGGAACAGAATCAGGCACGTAGCCCGCTTTGCGCACAATCGTCCACGCCTGCATCAGGTGCTGGTGCTGACGGGAATCGATGTAGTACAGAACGCGATCGGCATGAAGGGTTTCGTAACGGTATTTCGCACAGGCAATATCGGTGGTGGTGTACAGATAGCCGCCATCCTTTTTCTGGATGATCACGCCCATCGGTTCTCCTTCCTTGTTTTTGTACTCATCAAGGAACACCACCGTTGCGCCTTCGCTCTCTACTGCCAGACCTTTAGCTTTAAGATCGGCCACAATGCCTGGCAGCATTGGGTTGTACAGGCTTTCACCCATCACATCATCACGGGTCAGGGTCACGTTCAGGCGGTTATAGGTTAACTGGTTCTGGGACATGGTGATGTCTACCAGTTTGCGCCACATCTCGAGGAAGTACGCGTCGCCGCCCTGTAATTTCACTACGTAGCTACGCGCACGTTCGGCGAAGACTTCATCTTCGTCGTAGTGCTTTTTCGCTTCGCGGTAGAAACCTTCCAGGTCCGCTAGCGCCATTTCGCCTGCATTTTCCTGCTGCTGTTTTTCCAGGTAAGCAATCAGCATCCCGAACTGCGTACCCCAGTCACCCACGTGGTTCGCACGGATAACGTTGTGACCGAGGAACTCCAGCGTGCGCACGGACGCATCACCAATGATGGTGGAGCGCAGGTGACCGACGTGCATCTCTTTCGCCACGTTTGGCGCAGAGTAGTCAATCACGATGGTCTGTGCTTCTGGCTGGGTTACACCCAGACGGTCTGACTTCAGCGCTGCGTCAACGTTGCTTGCCAGGAATGCCGGGTCAAGGAAGATATTGATAAAGCCCGGGCCAGCGATTTCCGTTTTGCTGGCAATACCAGCGAGATCCAGATGAGTCAGCACCTGCTCAGCGAGTTGTCGCGGCGGCATTCCCAGTTTTTTAGCCACTGCCATCACGCCATTAGCCTGATAGTCGCCAAACTGTACTTTTGCTGACTGACGAACCTGCGGTTCGCAATCCGCAGGTGCGCCTGCGGCAATCAGTGCCTGACTGACTTTTTCTGAGAGAAGAGCCTGAATATTCACCTGGATACCTTACATTTTTGATGCGGACTCAACACATCCGCGCCAGTTTAAGAATTTAGGGCGGGAGTATACTGCAAATGCCTTCTGGCGTCAGCATTGCGGGGGCCTTTGATTGTACAGAATCCAGGCTAAGACAGTGTGCATAATCATGCAGTCGTAAAAACCGCATCGCTGCGGTTGGTAGAAACGCGCCAACAGAGTAAATTAGCGGCTTTGCGACACATTGAGAGACGATTTTATGGCGAACTGGCAATCCATTGACGAACTGCATGATATTTCAGCAGATCTCCCGCATTTCACCCAGGCGTTCACAGAACTTGCCACCCGTCTTGGTCTGGATATTGCGCCGCTTGAGGCCGATCACATTTCACTGCGCTGCCACCAGAATGCCACCGCCGAGCGCTGGCGTCGTGGGTTTGAGCAGTGCGGGCAACTGCTGTCAGAAAACATCATTAACGGACGTCCAATTTGCCTGTTTAAGCTGCATGAACCTGTTTGCGTTGCCCACTGGCAATTCAGCGTGGTTGAGCTGCCGTGGCCGGGTGAAAAACGCTATCCGCATGAAGGCTGGGAACACATCGAAATTGTGCTGCCGGGCGAGCCTGAAACCCTTAACGCGCGCGCGCTGGCTCTGTTGTCTGACGACGGGTTAAGCAAGCCGGGTATCTTCGTGAAAACCAGCTCACCAAAAGGGGAGCGCGAGCGCCTGCCAAACCCTACGCTTGCCGTGACGGACGGGCAGGTTACGGTGAAGTTTCATCCGTGGACGATTGAACAGATTGTTGCCAGCGAAGCCTGAGTGTAAGACTTGTGAGCTCACGCCAGGACGCACCGCGGCAGGCGTGTCATGATGGTGTGTTTCGTGGATTTTTAAGGAGGATTGAATGGCGCTGCTGGAGATTTGTTGCTACAGCGTGGAGTGTGCCGTGACCGCACAACAACAGGGGGCCGATCGCATTGAACTGTGCGCGGCACCGAAAGAAGGGGGGTTAACACCCTCTTATGGGGTGCTGAAATCGGCTCGTCAGGCGGTTTCCATTCCCGTTCATCCGATCATTCGTCCGCGTGGCGGTGATTTTTGTTACACGGCGGGTGAATTCAGTGCCATGCTGGAAGATATCGCCCTCGTTCGCGACCTGGGATTCCCGGGCCTGGTTATCGGCCTGCTTGATGAAGACGGCAATGTCGATATGCCGCGGATGCGTCAGGTTATGGATGCGGCGAAAGGGCTGGCAGTCACTTTTCATCGTGCATTTGATATGTGCAAGAACCCGATGCAAGCCTTTGATAATTTGGCCGAACTGGGCGTTGCGCGTATCCTGACATCGGGTCAGCAGTCGTCCGCTGAAAAAGGACTGCAATTAATTACGGAACTAAAAGCACATTCCGGTGTTCTAAAAATAATGGCAGGCGCAGGAGTTCGCGCCAGCAATCTGAATCTGTTTTTAAACGCAGGGGTGGAAGAGCTTCATAGCTCAGCAGGCAAGTGGATGCCTTCACCTATGCGTTATCGCAATACAGGGTTGTCAATGTCGACGGATGCTGAAGCGGATGAGTATTCACGCTACGGTGTAGATGGAGAGTCGGTTGCGGTAATGAAATCGCTGATTGAACGTCATCACGTGTAGCAACGTACCGATTTTTACCGCGCATCATGTCGCCCAATATGATGCTTGCTTGTACCAGGCCCCTGCCAATTAAACAGGGGCCTTTTTTTCTCCTGTGCCCGGTGGCGCTCCGCTTACCGGGCCTACAAAATCGGGAGTAGGCCGGGTAAGGCGCAGCCGCCACCCGGCTAAAGGCTACGGCTTGGTCGCAATCAACACTGCGCGCATCGGTGCCGGATAGCCTTCGATCGTTTTACTGTGGTCTGCCGGATCGAGGAACTGCTCCAGCGATTCGGTGATCATCCAGTCTGTACGGCGCTGCTCCTCGATTGAGGTCACGCTCACATCGGCAATACGCACATCGACAAAACCGCACTTCTCAAGCCAGTTTTTCAGCGCCAGCGCGGAAGGAATAAAGTACACGTTGCGCATCTGGGCATAGCGGTCGCCAGGCACCAGAACGGCATTCTCATCACCTTCGATAACCAGCGTTTCCAGTACCAGCTCACCGCCGCTGACCAGCTGATCTTTCAGCTGCCACAGATGCTCAAGCGGGGAACGACGGTGATAAAGCACGCCCATGGAGAACACAGTATCAAAGGCTTTCAGCGCTGGTAATTGCTCGATACCCAGCGGCAGCAGATGCGCACGCTGATCATTGCCAAGTAATTTACGCACGGCTTCAAACTGACACAGGAACAGCTGCATAGGATCGATGCCGACCGCCAGATGCGCGCCTGCGCCAATCATGCGCCACATGTGATAACCACTGCCGCAGCCCACATCCAGAATGGTGCGCCCGCAGAGGTCAGACAGATGCGGCAGAACGCGATCCCATTTCCAGTCTGAACGCCATTCCGTGTTGATGTTCACGCCGTAAAGCGAAAACGGCCCTTTGCGCCACGGCATCAGGTTACGCATCAGTGTTTCAATGCGGTTCATCTGGCCAGCGGAGAGTGGCTCTGCGCTTTCGGCCGTTACGCTGTGCAGCAAATCAAGACGATGAGGCGTCAGTTCTGGCAAAAACTCCACCGCATTCGACCACTGCTTTAACAGACCGTGCTGCTGATCGCGCTGCCAGGTGGCGATTTGCGCAGGCAGTGTTTCCAGCCAGTGGGAAAGGTGATTTTTGGCGATCAACTGATAGAAATTACCGAACTCGATCATGCCGCGTCCCCGGCTTTCAGCGCCACCAGAGAGCCAAAGTTGAAGCACTGGAACCACAATTCGCTGTGCTCAAACCCGGCTTTGCGCAGACGCGCTTTGTGGGTTTCAACGGAATCCGTCAGCATGACGTTTTCAAGCATACTGCGCTTCTGGCTGATCTCCAGCTCGCTATAGCCGTTCGCCCGTTTAAAGTCGTGGTGCATGTTAAACAGCAGCTCGCCCACATCGGCATCCTCGAAACTGAATTTCTCGGATAACACCAGCGCACCGCCCGGGTTCAGGCCCTTATAAATCTTGTCCAGCAGCAGCTGGCGATCTTCCGGCACCAGGAACTGAAGGGTGAAATTCAGGACCACCATTGAGGCGTTCTGAATGTCGATATCGCGGATATCGCCTTCCACAACCTCAACCGGCGTTGGGGCTTTATACGCGTCAATATGGCGACGGCAGCGTTCGACCATGGCCGGAGAATTATCAACAGCGATGATTTTACAGCCTTCCTGACGAACGTTACGACGAACCGACAGCGTTGATGCGCCAAGCGAACACCCCAGATCATAGACCTGCGTGCCGGGTTGAACAAAACGTTCAGCCAGCATCCCGATCATGGAGACAATATTGGAGTAACCAGGTACAGAGCGCTGGATCATGTCAGGGAAGACTTCGGCTACCCGTTCATCAAAGGTCCAGTCGCCCAGACTGGCGATAGGCGCGGAAAAAAGCGTGTCGCGATCAGACATAACGTAAAAATCCGGGAAAAATAAAGTGGCGTATTGTGCGCTAATGGAAGGAGAAAACCAACTCCCACGGCATATACCAAAGGTTAGCCAGCACCATCAGCAAAAGCGAACACCAGGTTGCGCTCATACCGGAACGACGCCAGCGGAACAAGCGGTGGTGAAAGCCGTAATAATGCATTAACCGGCCTGCAATCAGCAGCAAGCCACAGATGTGGACCATCCAGGTTTGTGCGCCGTTCATCTCCATAAACAGCAGCAATATCAGCGCAACGGGGATGTACTCAACCGCATTACCGTGGACGCGGATCGCGCTTTGCAGCTCGGAAAAACCACCGTCGCCATAGGATACGCGGTACTGCATTCTGAGGCGCACAACATCAAACGAAAACTTAATCAGCAGTAATGCACCTAAGACCGCATAAAGCGCGCTGACCATACAAACTCCCTGTTTTTGGCAGATGGCACGTCTATATGATAGGGGGTGATATCAGAAAAGAGAAGATTGTTGTGGGATAGAGGGCGCGTCGCCTACGGACGGAACCGCATTCTGCAAGGTCTGCCAGAGTGCATCGACCAGTTCAGGAGCCTGGGCGATATCAGGCGTATGCAAAAACAGGAACGGGGTTGTGGTCTGTTCCCATTTCGGCAGGGTTTGCAACCAGACGGCGAACATGTCCTGATTTTGCTGCATGTTATCGCTGCCGATAAACCGGACCATCGGGTTGCTGGCCGTCACCACGGCATGAACGGGCACTTTCGGTTTCTTACGTTGCGCGTCAATAATGGCGTCGTTATGCGCAATGGCGCTATGCACCGGGCGGCTGTCGAGGATAACGCGGTTAACCGCGCGTTCATGCAGACCGCGATTGAGGGCTTTTTCAGCCTCGCCTTTGGCAAAAAAATCGGGATGGCGCACTTCAACGCCGTAGGTAAATTCCCGGGGCAGGGCATCGAGAAATTGCCACAGGGCAGGCATGTCGCGCGGGCCAAATGCCGCAGGAAGCTGGAGCCAGTACTGGCCGATACGATTGGCCAGCGGCGACATCCGGTCAAAAAATTCAGCGGTTAAATCACCACAGTTACGCAATGCCGCGGTATGGCTGATGGTTGCCGGAAACTTAAAGCAGAAGCGGAAATCATCACTGGTTTGCTCTCGCCAGCGCTCGACGATCTCTGCTCTGGGAAGGGCATACAGGGTGGTATTGCCCTCCACGCAGTTAAAGTGCCGGGCATACTCTTCGAGGCTGGTTATCCCAAGGCGCACCCATTTCGGGTGCGACCACTGGGGCAGGCCCACATACATCATAGGGCGCTTAACACCTCATCGGTGCTGCGCACACGGCCGATACGCGGGAAGATGTTGGTCATGCTTCCCTGGTGTTGTTCCGCAGAGCCTGCGCTGCACGCATCTTCCACGATGACCAGGTTAAAGCCCAGCTCCCATGCGTTACGGGCGGTGGATTCCACGCCAATATTGGTGGAAATCCCGCACAGAATGATGGTGTCTATTCCGCGGCGACGCAGCTGTAATTCCAGGTCGGTGCCATAGAATGCGCCCCACTGGCGTTTAGTGACTTCGATATCGCTGTCGCGTTTGCCGAGTGATACCGGATATGTCCACCAGTTTTCCGGCAGAGCATGTCCTGCGGCCTGGGCATCGACTGGCTGTTTTAACGCTTCGGCGAAATCCGCAGACCAGCCGACACGCACCATGACAACAGGCGCGCCACTGGCGCGGCATTTTTCCGCCAGACGGGCGGCACGGCTGACCACGTCGTCAGCGGTGTGCGGGCCACCGGCAAATGGCAGGATCCCTTCCTGTAAATCAATCACCACAAGGGCGGTTTTGGCGGCATCGAGTGTAAACATAGTAACTCCAGTCAAATTAATCGCTTCGGCTACACCTTACGATGTTCCGGCCTGTTACCGGGCGGATAATTTTGTTAATTTTTGTGAGAATACGCAATAAGAGTGCAGCAAACGTGCCTCAGGCCGCGCTTCTCTCTTATCGTCGGGCGGAATTTCCAGTATAATAGCCGCCTTTTTTCATCCAGTTGTGACATACAGTTAAAGCTGCGACAACGTAGCCTGATTTAAAGGCGACAAACAGCCTGCGGCTAATTAAGGGATATCTCATGCGTACAGAATATTGCGGGCAGCTGCGTCAGTCCCACGTCGGGCAGCAGGTTACCCTGTGTGGTTGGGTCAACCGTCGTCGTGATCTTGGTAGCCTTATCTTCATCGATATGCGCGACCGCGAAGGTATCGTTCAGGTGTTCTTCGATCCAGATCGCGCCGAGGCGTTGAAACTGGCTTCTGAGCTGCGTAATGAGTTCTGCATTCAGGTCACCGGCACCGTTCGTGCGCGTGACGAGAAAAATATCAACGCAGACATGGCGACCGGCGCAATCGAAGTGCTGGCGTCTGACCTGGTTATCATCAACCGTGCAGAAGCGCTGCCGCTGGACTCCAACCACGTCAACACCGAAGAAGCGCGTCTGAAGTACCGCTATCTTGATCTGCGCCGCCCGGAAATGGCTCAGCGCCTGAAAACGCGCGCGAAGATCACAAGCCTGGTGCGCCGCTTCATGGACGACCACGGTTTCCTCGATATCGAAACCCCGATGCTGACCAAAGCCACGCCAGAAGGCGCGCGCGATTATCTGGTCCCGTCCCGCGTTCATAAAGGCAAATTCTACGCGCTGCCGCAGTCACCACAGCTGTTCAAACAGCTGCTGATGATGTCCGGCTTCGACCGTTACTACCAGATTGTTAAGTGCTTCCGTGACGAAGACCTGCGTGCTGACCGTCAGCCAGAATTTACCCAGATCGACGTAGAAACCTCCTTCATGACCGCCGAGCAGGTGCGTGAAGTGATGGAAGCGCTGGTACGTAGCCTGTGGAACGACGTGAAAGGCGTTGAGCTGGGCGATTTCCCAATCATGACCTTCGCCGAAGCCGAGCGTCGCTACGGTTCTGATAAACCAGACCTGCGTAACCCGATGGAGCTGGTGGACGTGGCAGACCTGGTGAAAGCCGTTGAGTTTGCGGTGTTCTCAGGCCCGGCTAACGATCCGAAAGGCCGCGTTGCTGCCCTGCGTGTACCAGGTGGCGCAAGCCTGAGCCGTAAGCAGATTGACGATTACGGCAACTTCATCAAGATCTACGGTGCGAAAGGTCTGGCCTATATTAAGGTTACCGAGCGTGCAAAAGGTCTGGAAGGCATTACCAGCCCGGTCGCTAAATTCCTGAATGTAGAGATCGTGGAAGCCATCCTTGAGCGTACTGGCGCACAGGACGGCGACATGATCTTCTTCGGTGCAGACAACAAGAAAGTGGTTGCCGATGCGATGGGCGCGCTGCGTCTGAAGCTGGGCAAAGACCTGAGCCTGACCGACGAAACCAAATGGGCACCGCTGTGGGTTATCGACTTCCCGATGTTTGAAGACGACGGTGAAGGCGGCCTGACGGCCATGCACCACCCGTTCACCTCGCCAAAAGACATGAGCGCGGCAGAGCTGAAAGCAGCACCGGAAGATGCTGTGGCGAACGCCTACGACATGGTGATCAACGGCTACGAAGTGGGCGGCGGTTCCGTACGTATTCACAGCGGCGAAATGCAGCAGACCGTGTTCGGTATCCTGGGCATTAACGAGCAAGAGCAGCGCGAGAAGTTCGGCTTCCTGCTGGATGCCCTGAAATACGGCACGCCTCCGCACGCGGGTCTGGCGTTCGGTCTTGACCGTCTGACCATGCTGCTGACCGGTACCGACAACATCCGTGATGTTATTGCCTTCCCGAAAACGACCGCCGCGGCGTGTCTGATGACGGAAGCACCAAGCTTTGCCAACCCGGCCTCACTGGCTGAGCTGGGCATCGACGTGGTGAAAAAGGAAGAGAAAAACTGATATGACATATAAGCTCCCCGTTTCTGTCTTAGTTGTCATTTATGCCCAGGACACGAAGCGGGTGCTGATGTTGCAGCGGCGCGACGATCCTGATTTCTGGCAGTCGGTTACCGGCAGCCTGGAAGAGGGTGAAACTGCGCCGCAGGCCGCCGCGCGCGAAGTAAAGGAAGAGGTCGCCATTGATGTTGCTTGCGAGCAACTGACCCTGAAGGACTGTCAGCGCACGGTGGAGTTTGAAATTTTTAGCCATTTACGTCATCGCTATGCTCCGGATATCGAGCGCAATACGGAATCGTGGTTCTGTCTCGCGCTCCCCCATGAACGGGAGATCGTGTTCACTGAGCACCTGAGCTACCGCTGGGTGGATGCGGTGGATGCCGCCGCACTGACCAAGTCGTGGAGCAACCGGCAGGCGATTGAAGAATTTGTAATTAACGCTGCCTGAGAAGGCGCGATTTTCGAGGATATTTCTATGGCAGGTCATAGTAAGTGGGCCAACACCAAACACCGCAAAGCGGCACAGGATGCTAAACGCGGTAAGATCTTTACCAAAATCATTCGTGAGCTAGTAACAGCAGCACGTCTGGGCGGCGGCGATGCGGGTTCTAACCCACGTCTGCGTGCGGCGATTGATAAAGCACTGTCTAACAACATGACGCGTGACACCCTGAACCGTGCAATCGCGCGTGGCGTGGGCGGTGATGACGACGCGAATATGGAAACCATCATTTATGAAGGTTACGGCCCTGGCGGTACAGCTGTCATGGTCGAGTGTCTGTCTGACAACCGTAACCGTACCGTTGCCGAAGTGCGCCACGCGTTCACAAAAACCGGTGGCAACCTGGGTACTGATGGCTCCGTCGCTTACCTGTTCAGCAAAAAAGGCGTGATTTCTTTCGAGAAAGGCGATGAAGATGTGATCATGGAAGCGGCGCTGGAAGCCGGTGCTGAAGACGTTGTAACCTTCGATGACGGCGCTATCGACGTGTACACTGCATGGGAAGAAATGGGTGCGGTGCGTGATGCGCTGGAAGCGGCGGGTCTGAAAGCAGACAACGCTGAAGTCTCTATGATCCCGTCAACCAAAGCGGACATGGATGCAGAAACTGCGCCTAAACTGCTGCGTCTGATCGACATGCTCGAAGACTGCGACGATGTGCAGGAAGTGTACCACAACGGTGAAATCTCTGATGAGGTTGCAGCGACTCTCTGATGAGAGCGTTTAAACCGTTTACAGGAGGCGCGTGATGTCGATTATCCTCGGGATTGACCCCGGCTCACGCGTCACCGGTTATGGCGTCATCCGCCAGGTTGGACGCCAGTTAACCTACCTGGGCAGTGGCTGTATTCGCACCAAAGTAGACGATCTACCGTCACGTCTTAAGTTAATCTACGCAGGCGTGTCAGAGATTATCACCCAGTTTCAGCCTGACTATTTTGCTATCGAGCAGGTCTTTATGGCGAAAAACGCCGATTCGGCGCTGAAGCTTGGCCAGGCGCGCGGCGTGGCGATTGTTGCGGCCGTAAACCAGGATCTTCCGGTGTTCGAATACGCAGCAAGACAGGTTAAGCAGACGGTGGTAGGAAATGGTGGCGCGGAGAAAAGCCAGGTGCAGCACATGGTGCGCACGTTGTTGAAGCTCCCCGCAAATCCACAGGCCGATGCCGCCGATGCGCTGGCAATCGCCATAACCCACTGTCATGTCAGCCAGAACGCGATGCAAGTGAGCGATTCGCGGCTCAATCTGGCTCGGGGCAGGTTACGATAATGACAAATGAGGCTGGATGTTTATCCAGCCTTTTTTTATTATACCCGCAGTTAACTCTTCCAGAACGCAGGAGCGTCACGTGATAGGCAGACTCAGAGGCATCATCATTGAAAAACAACCCCCGTTAGTGCTGCTCGAAGCGGGAGGCGTAGGCTATGAAGTCCATATGCCAATGACCTGTTTCTATGAACTTCCTGACGCGGGTAAAGAAGCTATTGTTTTCACCCAGTTCGTTGTGCGTGAAGATGCGCAGCTGCTGTACGGTTTTAATAACAAGCAGGAGCGCACCCTGTTCCGCGAGCTGATTAAAACCAACGGCGTCGGGCCAAAACTGGCACTGGCGATTTTATCCGGCATGTCTGCGCAGCAGTTTGTGAATGCCGTAGAGCGCGAAGATCCGGTCGCGCTGATTAAACTGCCTGGCATCGGCAAGAAGACCGCAGAGCGCCTGATTGTGGAAATGAAAGACCGCTTTAAAGGTCTGCACGGCGATCTGTTTACGCCAGCGGCAGACCTGGTGCTGACATCGCCGGGTGCGCCAACGGCTGATGATGCTGAGCAGGAAGCGGTTGCTGCTCTGGTAGCGCTGGGCTATAAACCTCAGGAGGCCAGCCGTATGGTGAGCAAAATCGCCAAACCGGATGCCAGCAGTGAAACCCTGATTCGTGAAGCGCTGCGCGCTGCATTGTGAGGTAAAGGATGATTGAAGCAGACCGCCTGGTATCGGCAGGCACTATTCAGGCAGATGATGTGGTGGATCGCGCGATCCGCCCGAAGCTGCTTGATGAGTACATCGGCCAGCCGCAGGTACGTTCTCAGATGGAGATCTTCATCCAGGCGGCAAAACTGCGTGGCGATGCCCTCGATCATCTGCTGATTTTTGGCCCGCCGGGGCTAGGTAAAACCACGCTGGCAAATATCGTTGCCAATGAAATGGGCGTCAACCTGCGCACCACCTCCGGCCCGGTGCTGGAGAAAGCTGGCGACCTGGCGGCGATGCTGACCAACCTGGAACCGCATGACGTGCTGTTCATTGATGAGATCCACCGTCTGTCCCCGGTAGTAGAAGAGGTGCTCTATCCGGCGATGGAAGACTACCAGCTGGATATCATGATTGGTGAAGGTCCGGCTGCGCGCTCCATCAAAATCGACCTGCCGCCGTTTACGTTGATTGGCGCCACAACCCGCGCCGGTTCGTTAACATCACCACTGCGTGATCGCTTCGGCATTGTGCAGCGTCTTGAGTTTTATCAGGTGCCTGATCTTCAGAATATTGTCAGCCGTAGTGCACGTTACATGGGGCTGGAGATGAGTGAGGAAGGAGCATTTGAAGTGGCAAAACGCTCTCGCGGCACTCCGCGTATCGCCAACCGCTTGTTGCGCCGCGTGCGTGACTTCGCTGAGGTGAAGCATGATGGCAGCATCTCGGCAGACATTGCCGCACAGGCGCTGGACATGCTGAACGTAGATGCCGAAGGCTTCGACTATATGGACCGTAAACTGCTGCTGGCGGTGCTGGATAAATTCTTTGGCGGGCCGGTAGGGCTGGATAACCTGGCGGCGGCGATTGGTGAAGAGCGCGAAACCATCGAAGATGTGCTGGAGCCGTATCTTATCCAGCAGGGCTTTTTACAGCGCACCCCGCGTGGACGCATGGCGACGGTGCGCGCGTGGAATCATTTCGGGATCACCCCACCAGAGATGCCTTGATGTTTTTCCCTCTCCTGGCGGGAGAGGGCGTTATCTATTGTAGGCCCGGTAAGCGAAGCGCCACCGGGCAACATATCAACTCGCGGCTTTCTTCGTCATACTGAGGATAAACAGCGCAGCCGCGCACAGCACCACCGACGGCCCCGCAGGCGTGTCGTAGAACGCCGAGAAGGTCAACCCACCTGTTACCGCAATCATCCCTACAATAACGGCCACGCCGGCCATTTGCTCTGGCGTACGGGAAAAACGACGGGCGGTTGCTGCCGGGATAATCAACAGGGACGTAATAATCAACGCCCCGACGAACTTCATCGCCACACCAATGGTTAAGGCGGTCACCAGCATCAGAAGCAGTTTCACGCGCTGAAGCTTAACGCCATCGACGAATGCCAGATCCGGGCTAACGGTCATCGCCAGCAGGTTGCGCCACTGCCATAACAGGATCGCCAGCACGACCACCACACCAATGGCGATAGAGATCAGGTCCTCCGGCGTGACGGCCAGCAGATCCCCAAACAGGTAGGCCATCAGGTCAACGCGAATATTCGACATCAGGCTTACGACGACCAGACCCAGTGACAACGCGCTGTGCGCCATAATGCCGAGCAGCGTATCAATGGCGAGGTGAGGGCGCTTTTCCAGCCACACCAGACCGGCGGCCAGCATCAGCGTCACCGCGATCACCGCATAAAACGGGTTTACATTCAGCAGCAGACCAAAGGCAACGCCAAGCAGAGAAGCGTGCGCCAGCGTATCGCCGAAATAGGACATTCTGCGCCACACAACAAAAGATCCCAGCGGCCCTGCGGCGCAGGCAAGCATAATCCCGGCCAGCCAGCCGGGCAGTAACAGTTCAATCATGAGTGTCCATTTCCCCGACGCAGTACAATCCGTCCCTGCAAATCATGGCGATGATTGTGGTGGTGGCGATAGATGCCAAGCTGTTCGGCTCCACGAGGGCCAAACATAGAGATAAATTCCGGGTGCATCGACACCACTTCCGGCGTACCGGAGCAGCAAATGTGGTGATTAAGACACAGCACTTCGTCGGTTTTTGCCATCACCAGATGCAGGTCGTGAGAAACCATCAGCACCGCGCAGTCAAGCTCATGACGAAGCTGATCAATCAAATCGTACAGCGCAACCTGGCCATTCACGTCAACACCCTGAGTCGGTTCATCGAGGACCAGCAGTTGCGGGCTACTCAGTAATGCGCGAGCCAGCAGAACACGCTGCGTTTCACCGCCAGAGAGCTTCTGTAAAGGAGCGTCGATCAGATGCCCGGCCTGCACGCGTTTCAGCGCCGGAAGGATATCGTCTTTACGCGTGCCCGGACGCAGCCGCAGGAAACGGCTCACCGTCAGCGGCAGGGTGGCGTCCAGGTGTAATTTTTGTGGCACATAACCAATACGCAGTTTGGTGTCACGTTTGATAACACCTTCATCGGGTGCTACCAGACCCAGAACCACGCGCACCAGGGTGGATTTCCCGGCACCATTAGGGCCGAGCAGTGTCAGTATTTTACCGGGTTTCAGTTCCAGCGAAACATCAGAAAGGACGCGGCGCTGACCGAATGACACCGAAATATTTTCGAGAGAAACCAAAGTCGTCATGTCAATTTAAGCTTGCAGAAGTCATCGAATGTTATAATATCACATTCCCCGAGCTTATTACGATGAATAGTCGCATTATGTTACATAAAAATACGCTTCTTTTCGCAGCATTATCCGCTGCCCTTTGGGGTACAACAGCACAAGATGTTAACGCTGCCGTTGTCGCTTCGCTTAAACCCCTTGGCTTCATCGCCTCTGCCATTGCTGATGGCGTAACAGAGACCCAGGTTTTGCTCCCTGACGGTGCTTCTGAGCATGATTATTCCCTGCGCCCGTCTGATGTAAAACGCTTACAAAACGCGGACTTAGTCGTCTGGATTGGCCCGGAAATGGAAGCGTTCATGCAGAAGTCTGCCCAGCAGGTTCCGGCGCAAAAGCAGGTCACCATTGCGGACCTTGCAGGCGTGAAACCGTTACTCATGAAAGGGGCTGACGACGACGAGCACGAAAGTGAGCACAACCACGCTGAAGGTGAAAAAGGTGACGACCATCACCATCACGGCGAGTACAACATGCATCTTTGGCTCTCGCCAGAGATAGCGCGGCTTTCGGCGGTTGCAATCCATGACAAATTAGTGGAACTTATGCCGCAAAGTCGAGCCAAATTAGACGCCAACCTGAAGGATTTTGAGGCAAGTTTAGCCGCAACCGATAAACAGGTGGGTAACGAGCTCGCACCGCTGAAAGGCAAAGGGTATTTCGTTTTTCATGACGCTTATGGCTACTACGAAAAACATTACGGTTTGACCCCGCTCGGGCACTTTACCGTCAACCCCGAAATTCAGCCTGGTGCGCAGCGTTTACATGAAATCAGAACACAGTTGGTTGAGCAGAAAGCGACATGCGTTTTTGCTGAGCCACAGTTCAGGCCAGCGGTCGTAGAAGCCGTGGCCAGGGGAACATCCGTGCGCATGGGAACCCTTGACCCGCTAGGAACGAATATCCAGTTGAGCAAAGCGAGCTATTCGCAGTTCCTCAGCCAACTGGCGAACCAGTATGCGAGCTGCCTGAAAGGAGATTAACGAGGAAGTGAATACGTGCAACAGATAGCCCGCTCTGTCGCCCTGGCATTTAACAATCTGCCCCGGCCCCATCGCGTTATGCTGGGGTCGCTTACAGTTCTCACTCTGGCGGTCGCCGTATGGCGGCCCTATGTTTACCATCCGAGTTCTGCGCCCGTCATCAAAACCATCGAGCTTGAGAAGAGCGAAATCCGTTCTCTGTTGCCTGAGGCCAGCGAGCCTATCGATCAGGCGGCTCAGGAAGACGAAGCGATTCCTCAGGATGAACTGGACGACAAAACCGATACCGAAGCGGGTAACCATGAATACGTGGTATCCACCGGCGATACGCTCAGTAGCGTACTGAACCAGTATGGCATTGAACTGGGGGATATCAGCCAGCTCGCCGCCGCCGATAAAGACTTACGTAATCTCAAGATCGGCCAACAACTCTCCTGGACCCTAACCGCAGAAGGCGATTTACAACGCCTGACGTGGGAAGTTTCTCGCCGTGAAACCCGTACTTACGATCGCACTGCAAACGGTTTCAAAATGAGCAGTGAAATGCAGCAGGGCGACTGGGTTAACAGCGTGCTGAAAGGCACGGTAGGAGCGAGTTTCGTCGGCAGCGCGCGTGATGCGGGCCTGACCAGCGCGGAAATCAGCTCGGTGATCAAAGCGATGCAGTGGCAGATGGACTTCCGCAAACTGAAAAAAGGCGATGAGTTCTCGGTGCTGATGTCCCGCGAGATGCTGGATGGAAAGCGCGAGCAAAGCCAGCTGGTGGGCGTACGTCTGCGTTCTGATGGTAAAGATTACTACGCCATCCGTGCTGAAGACGGCAAGTTCTATGACCGTAACGGTACGGGTCTGGCGAAAGGCTTCCTGCGCTTCCCGACCGCGAAGCAGTTCCGTGTCTCCTCGAACTTTAACCCGCGCCGTCTGAACCCGGTTACCGGCCGCGTTGCGCCGCACCGTGGTGTTGACTTCGCCATGCCGCAGGGCACACCTGTGCTGGCGGTGGGTGATGGTGAAGTGGTGATGGCTAAACGCAGTGGTGCCGCAGGTTATTATGTTGCCGTGCGTCATGGTCGTACTTACACCACTCGTTACATGCACCTGCGTAAACTGCTGGTGCAGCCGGGGCAGAAGGTGAAACGTGGTGACCGTATCGCGCTTTCCGGTAATACCGGGCGTTCAACCGGGCCTCATCTGCACTATGAAGTGTGGATCAACCAGCAGGCGGTGAATCCGCTGACGGCGAAACTGCCGCGCACCGAAGGCCTGACCGGTAAAGATCGTACCGATTATCTGGCGCAGGTGAAAGAGGTGATGCCGCAACTGCGTTTTGATTAACCTCGTGTTTTGTAAAGCCGGTGCCTTCGCGCGCCGGCTTTTTCTTTTGTGCGTAAGCGCCAGCCTCGCTACACTATCCGCATTGTTCTTTATTTTGCGTCACCTTCCCTGGAATCAGCATGGAAACAAAAAAAAATAACATTGAGTACATTCCTGAGTTTGAGCCGTCGTTTCGCCATCCGTCCAATTGGGGCGCCTGGCTGGGTGTCTATGCGTTTGCTGGTATCGCACTGCTGCCGGCCTCTGTCCGCGATCCTATTCTCGGCAAGATAGGCCGCCTTGCCGGGCGGATGGGTAAAAGCGCCCGTCGGCGCGCGCAAATTAACCTCTACTATTGCTTCCCTGAGAAAAGCGACGCCGAGCGCGAAGCCATCATTGATGCGATGTACACCACGGCACCGCAGGCAATGGCGATGATGGCAGAACTGGCGCTGCGTGGGCCGGAGAAGCTGCTCAGCCGTGTTGACTGGAAAGGGCTGGAAATCATTGAAGAGATGCGCCGCAATGACGAGAAGGTGATCTTCCTCGTTCCTCACGGCTGGGGCGTTGATATCCCGGCCATGCTTATGGCATCGCAAGGGCAGAAGATGGCTGCCATGTTCCATAATCAGGGGAATAAGATCTTTGATTATGTGTGGAACACCGTCCGCCGCCGTTTTGGTGGCCGCCTGCACGCGCGTAACGACGGTATCAAACCTTTTATTCAGTCTGTGCGTCAGGGCTACTGGGGATACTATCTGCCAGATCAGGACCACGGACCTGAGCACAGCGAGTTTGTCGATTTCTTTGCCACTTACAAAGCTACGCTGCCTGCGATTGGCCGTCTGATGAAAGTCTGTCGCGCCCGCGTTATTCCGCTGTTCCCTGTTTATGACGGCAACACGCACCGCCTGAGCATTGAGGTACGCCCGCCAATGGATGACCTGCTGACGGCAGACGATCACACCATTGCGCGTCGGATGAATGAAGAAGTTGAGCTGCTGGTGGGGCCACATACGGAACAGTACACGTGGATACTCAAGCTGCTTAAAACGCGTAAGCCGGGCGAAAAAGAGCCCTATAAACGCAAAGAGCTTTTCCCGAAGAAATAAAAAAAGCCCCCTCCGCAAGGAGGGGGCTTTTTAACAGCACCGGGATTATTCGACGGTCATAACACGGGTGGTGTTGGTTGAACCCACGGTGCTCATCACGTCACCCTGAGTCACGATCACGATATCACCCGACACCAGGTAGCCTTTGTCGCGCAGCAGGTTAACGGCATCGTTCGCTGCGGCAACGCCATCGCTGGTGCTGTCGAAGTAAACCGGCGTCACACCACGATACAGCGCAGTCAGGTTCAGGGTGCGCTCATGACGGGACATAGCAAAGATTGGCAGCCCGGAACTGATACGGGACGTCATCAGTGCGGTACGGCCAGATTCGGTCATGGTGATTATGGCGGTAACCCCTTTCAGGTGGTTTGCCGCGTACATTGCGGACATCGCAATAGCTTCTTCCACGTTGTCGAATTGCACGTCCAGACGGTGTTTAGAAACGTTGATGCTTGGGATCTTCTCAGCGCCCAGGCACACACGCGCCATGGCAGCAACGGTTTCAGCCGGGTACTGGCCTGCTGCGGTTTCAGCAGACAGCATGACCGCATCGGTACCATCCAGCACGGCGTTTGCCACGTCCATGACTTCTGCACGGGTTGGCATTGGGTTGGTGATCATTGACTCCATCATCTGGGTCGCAGTGATCACGGCACGGTTCAGCTGACGCGCACGGCGGATCAGTGCTTTCTGGATACCCACCAGTTCCGGGTCGCCGATTTCAACGCCAAGGTCACCACGGGCAACCATCACCACGTCGGAGGCCAGGATAACGTCATCCATAGCATCCTGATCGCAAACGGCTTCTGCGCGCTCAACTTTAGCAACGATTTTCGCATCGCAGCCTGCATCACGCGCCAGGCGGCGAGCGTAGTTCAGATCTTCACCACAGCGCGGGAAGGAGACTGCCAGGTAATCCACGCCAATCTGCGCGGCAGTAACGATGTCGGCTTTGTCTTTATCGGTCAGCGCTTCAGCAGAGAGGCCACCACCGAGTTTGTTAATGCCTTTGTTGTTGGACAGCGGGCCGCCCACGGTCACTTCGGTGAACACTTTCATGCCCTGGACTTCCAGCACTTTCAGCTGAACACGACCGTCGTCGAGCAGCAGAATGTCGCCAGGTACCACGTCAGCAGGCAGACCTTTATAGTCGATGCCCACTTTCTCTTTATCGCCTTCACCTTTGCTCAGGTTGGCATCCAGCAGGAACTTATCGCCAACATTGAGGAAAACTTTGCCTTCTTTAAAGGTTGATACACGGATTTTCGGCCCTTGCAGGTCACCGAGGATAGCTACATGGCGGCCCAGTTTAGCCGCGATCTCGCGCACTTTATCTGCACGCAGTTTATGGTCTTCTGGCGTACCGTGAGAGAAGTTCATACGTACCACGTTGGCGCCTGCGGCGATAATTTTCTCGAGGTTATTATCGCGATCGGTAGCCGGGCCTAAGGTGGTTACGATCTTGGTTCTGCGAAGCCTTCTGGACATGTAATACTCCGTTGACTGAAACAATTTTGGTGTTGCGTGAACATTGAATCGGCGTTCTGCCTGCTGCAAGGCAACAGTGAACTGACCGAGTGCCGTAAATCGTTAAAACATCATTATTAACTATTAGGGAACATCGCTCTTCATGAGCAATTCTTTATCAAAACGCGATTCCTTGAGCGCTTCCTTGACCCGCTTCAAGTTATCTCTGAATTTTGCCCCACGACGTAAGGTAAAACCGGTCGCCAGTACGTCAATCACGGTGAGTTGCGCAAGACGTGACACCATTGGCATATACATGTCGGTGTCTTCCGGCACATCCAGAGTGATGGCGAGTGTCGCTTCTCGTGCCAGCGGCGTGCCTGCGGTTGTAAGCGCTATCACCATAGCATCATTATCACGCGCCAGTTGGGCCAGTTCTACCTGGCTTTTGGTGCGTCCGGTATGCGAGATAAGAACCACCACATCATCTTCGCTACAATTCATACAACTCATGCGTTGCAGCACAATGTCATCGGAATAAATAACCGGGACATTGAAGCGGAAGAATTTGTTCATGGCATCGTGAGCAACGGCTGCGGACGAGCCCAGACCGAAGAAGGCTATCTTCTTTGCCTGGGTCAGTAAATCGACCGCGCGATTAACTGACGTCATATCCAGCGACTGACGGACATGATCGAGCGTTGCCATCGCGGATTCAAATATTTTCGCGGTATAGGCATCAACGCTGTCGTCTTCATCCACATTGCGATTAACATACGGCGTACCGTTTGCCAGACTTTGTGCCAGATGCAGTTTAAAATCGGGGAAGCCACGCGTTTCAAGGCTTCGACAGAACCGGTTAACCGTCGGTTCGCTAACGCCCGATTCCTGTGCCAGAGCGGCGATGCTTGAATGAATCGCCTGAGCGGGGGAGGCGAGAATAACTTCAGCCACTTTTCGCTCGGATTTGCTAAGGTGTTCCAGTTGAAACTGGATTTTTTCCAGCATGTTCATCGTTAACCAGGCGCTCATGGGTGGAAACGATTTCATTGATTGATGAAATCATGATTCGATTTAGTCGATATTACCCCTCGGGCTTCCTTAAAGGGTAATGTACGACAAGAAATGTTGTTGTTTTTTTTCATTACTTGATCGCTGTCGGGTTTTGCAGTGACCGGGCAGTACAAAGATTCAACGGATCCAGCGTTTTTGCCGTGCCACAGGCGTTTGACGGGCGAAAAATCACGGTATCGCACGTGACGTTAAGCGCTAATGGTTTCGGGAATGACGTAAAAGCAGTACAGTGCATTGTAATAAAATTACAACGATACCTGGCAGAAGTACCAGGTTATCCAACTGAGGAGAATGACATGGCGGTAACGCAAACAGCCCAGGCATGTGACCTGGTCATTTTCGGCGCGAAAGGCGATCTTGCACGCCGGAAATTGCTGCCTTCCCTGTATCAACTGGAAAAAGCGGGCCAACTTCATCCGGATACCCGTATCCTGGGTGTCGGGCGCGCCGAATGGGACAAGGACGCTTATACCAAAGTCGTGCGTGAAGCGCTCGAAACTTTCATGAAAGAGAAAATCGATGAAAGTTTGTGGGATACGCTGAGTGGACGCCTCGATTTTTGTAACCTGGACGTGAACGACGTTAGCGCGTTTTCCCGCCTGGGCAAGATGCTGGATCAGAAAAACCGCGTCACCATCAACTATTTCGCGATGCCGCCAAGCACCTTCGGTGCCATCTGCAAAGGTCTGGGCGAAGCAAAACTGAACGCTAAACCTGCACGTGTGGTGATGGAAAAACCGCTGGGGACATCCCTTGCGACCTCCCGCGAAATCAACGATCAGGTGGGTGAGTTCTTTGAAGAGTGCCAGGTTTACCGTATCGACCACTATCTCGGTAAAGAGACGGTACTGAACCTGCTGGCACTGCGTTTTGCGAACTCCCTGTTTGTGAACAACTGGGACAACCGTACTATCGATCACGTGGAAATTACCGTGGCCGAAGAGGTGGGCATCGAAGGGCGTTGGGGTTACTTTGACCAGGCCGGCCAGATGCGCGACATGATCCAGAACCACCTGCTGCAAATTCTGTGCATGATCGCCATGTCGCCTCCGTCTGACCTGACGGCTGACAGCATCCGCGATGCCAAAGTGAAAGTGCTGAAGTCTCTGCGCCGTATTGACCGTTCAAATGTGCGTGAGAAAACCGTTCGCGGCCAGTACACCGCAGGCTTTGCCCAGGGCAAAAAAGTGCCGGGCTACCTGGAAGAAGAGGGCGCGAACAAGGCCAGCAACACCGAGACCTTCGTGGCGATCCGCGTGGATATCGATGACTGGCGCTGGGCGGGTGTTCCGTTCTACCTGCGCACCGGTAAACGTCTGCCAGCAAAATGCTCTGAAGTGGTGGTGTACTTTAAAAACCCTGAGCTGAACCTGTTCAAAGAGTCCTGGCAGGAGCTGCCACAGAACAAGCTGACCATCCGTCTGCAACCGGACGAAGGTGTGGATATCCAGATCCTGAACAAAGTGCCAGGCCTGGATCACAAACACAACCTGCAAACCACCAAGCTAGATCTGAGCTACTCCGAAACCTTCAATGAAACGCACCTGGCGGATGCTTACGAGCGTCTGCTGCTGGAAACCATGCGTGGTATTCAGGCGCTGTTTGTACGTCGTGATGAAGTGGAAGAGGCGTGGAAATGGGTCGATTCCATTACCGAAGCCTGGGCTGCCGATCAGGACGCGCCAAAACCGTATCAGGCGGGCACCTGGGGACCTGTCGCCTCTGTGGCGATGATCACCCGTGATGGCCGCTCCTGGAACGAGTTTGAGTAGGATAATCCTCTAGCCCGAAGGTGTTATTTTACCGGTAACATGATCTAACACAGTTAGTGGCACAATTTTTAATCTTTTAAGCTCCGCGTGGATTTCCCCGCGGAGCTTTTTTTATTACACTGCCGGAAGCGATTTTGCCCCTGAGCTCCGGACACCAAGCGTTTCAGCGTTGTTAACAACTGCCAGAGACTTTGTAAACTCCCGAGCCCGGACAGATAAATTAGAGGAGCTTTTATGAATCCGACATTGTTACGCGTAACACAACGCATTATCGAGCGCTCAAAAGAGACGCGTTCTGCCTACCTCGCCCGTATTGAACAGGCCAAAAGCGACACCGTACATCGTTCACAACTGGCTTGCGGTAACCTGGCCCACGGCTTTGCTGCCTGCCAGCCGGGTGACAAAGACTCGCTGAAAAGCATGTTGCGTAACAATATCGCCATCATTACCTCCTACAACGATATGCTCTCGGCGCACCAGCCGTATGAGGTCTACCCGAATATCATTCGTCAAGCGCTGCACAGCGTTAATGCGGTGGGGCAGGTTGCGGGTGGTGTACCGGCCATGTGTGACGGTGTGACCCAGGGCCAGGATGGGATGGAGTTGTCCCTGCTGAGTCGTGAAGTGATTGCTATGTCTGCGGCGGTGGGGTTATCGCACAATATGTTCGATGGCGCGCTTTATCTGGGCGTGTGCGACAAAATTGTCCCGGGCCTGGTGATGGCGGCGCTCTCATTTGGTCATCTGCCTGCGATTTTTGTGCCATCAGGCCCAATGGCAAGCGGCCTGCCAAACAAAGAAAAAGTGCGTATCCGCCAGCTGTATGCTGAAGGCAAAGCGGATCGCCAGGCGCTGCTGGAAGCGGAAGCCGCCTCCTACCATGCACCGGGTACCTGTACCTTCTACGGTACGGCAAACACCAACCAGATGGTGGTGGAATTTATGGGGATGCAGCTTCCTGGTTCGTCCTTCATTCAGCCGGATGCGCCGCTGCGTCAGGCACTGACCGAAGCCGCTGCCCGCCAGGTTACTCGCCTTACCGGAAACGGTAACGAGTGGATGCCGATGGGCAAAATGGTGGATGAAAAAGTGATCGTCAACGGGATTGTTGCTCTGCTGGCAACCGGCGGTTCTACCAACCACACCATGCACCTGGTAGCGATGGCCCGTGCGGCAGGCATTCTGATTAACTGGGATGATTTCTCTGACATCTCTGCCGTTGTCCCGCTGATGGCGCGTCTGTACCCGAATGGCCCGGCAGACATTAACCACTTCCAGGCGGCCGGTGGTGTACCGGTGCTGATGCGCGAACTGCTCAAAGGCGGCTTGCTGCATGAAGATGTGAATACGGTGGCAGGCTTTGGCTTGCAGCGTTACACCATGGAGCCGTGGCTGAACAATGGCGCGCTGGACTGGCGTGATGGAGCCACTGCCTCCCTGGACGCACAGGTTATCGCGACCTTCGATACCCCGTTCTCCCGTCATGGTGGCACAAAAGTGCTGAGCGGTAACCTGGGGCGTGCGGTCATGAAAACCTCTGCCGTACCGGAAGAGAACCAGATTATCGAAGCTCCGGCTGTGGTATTTGAAAGCCAGCACGATGTTTTACCTGCCTTCGATGCCGGTCTTCTCGACAAGGATTGTGTAGTGGTCGTGCGTCATCAGGGGCCAAAAGCGAACGGGATGCCAGAATTACATAAACTTATGCCACCACTTGGTGTATTATTGGACCGCTGTTTCAAAATTGCGTTGGTTACCGATGGACGCCTCTCTGGTGCATCAGGTAAAGTGCCTTCTGCAATCCACGTGACGCCCGAAGCGTACGATGGTGGGCTGCTGGCGAAAGTCCGTGACGGCGATATGATTCGCGTCAATGGCCAGACAGGCGAGTTAACCCTGCTGGTGGATGAGGCTGAACTGGCTGCCCGTAAACCGCATATTCCTGACCTGAGCGCATCGCGCGTGGGAACCGGACGCGAAATGTTCAGCGCGCTGCGCGAGAAACTCTCCGGCGCGGAACAGGGTGCGACCTGTATTACGTTTTAAGACGACCTGAATTATCGATCTGGCGAGAGAAACTCTGATGAAAAACTGGAAAACAAGTGCAGAAGCAATCCTGAAAACTGGCCCTGTCGTGCCGGTAATCGTGGTGAATAAGCTGGAACACGCCGTACCTATGGCAAAAGCGCTGGTTGCTGGCGGTGTGCGCGTGCTGGAAGTGACCCTGCGTACTGCCTGTGCAATGGACGCGATCCGCGCGATCGCCAAAGAAGTACCGGAAGCGATTATCGGTGCGGGTACGGTTCTGAACCCACAACAGCTGGCTGACGTGACTGAAGCAGGCGCGCAGTTCGCTATCAGCCCTGGCCTGACTGAGCCACTGCTGAAAGCCGCAACCGAAGGCACCATTCCGTTGATCCCGGGTATCAGCACCGTTTCTGAACTGATGCTGGGTATGGACTACGGTCTGAAAGAGTTCAAATTCTTCCCGGCTGAAGCGAACGGTGGCACCAAAGCGTTGCAGGCGATTGCTGGCCCATTCTCTCAGGTTCGTTTCTGCCCGACTGGCGGTATCTCTCCGGCCAACTACCGTGACTACCTGGCGCTGAAAAGCGTGCTGTGCATCGGCGGTTCATGGCTGGTTCCGGCGGATGCGCTGGAAGCGGGTGACTGGGATCGCATCACTAAACTGGCTCGTGAAGCGGTTGAAGGCGCGAAACAGTAAATTTGCTTGCCGGGTGACCCGGTCTGCGAAATAAAAAACGGGCCTTTTGGCCCGTTTTTTTATCCTGCGACGATAACATTCGCCGCGGCTGTTTTGGCTCTTGCCACGGCATCGTCCACGTTATCACCGGTGGCTAACGCCACGCCAAGACGGCGCGTGCCGTCGATTTCCGGCTTACCAAACAGACGTACCTGCAACCCTGCGCCAACGGCACCGTCAACGTTATCAAACGTCACGTTCTGGCTGGTTAACTGCGGCAGGATCACTGCCGATGCCGCCGGGCCGTACTGACGAATGCCACCAACAGGCAGGCCAAGGAAGGCGCGGACGTGCAGGGCGAACTCAGAGAGATCCTGCGAAATCAACGTCACCATCCCGGTATCGTGCGGGCGAGGGGAGACTTCGCTGAACACGACTTCATCGCCACAGACAAACAGCTCAACGCCGAACAGACCATAACCGCCCAGCGCCAGCACCACTTTGCGGGCGATCTCCTGCGCACGCTCCAGCGCCAGGGCACTCATCTGCTGAGGCTGCCAGGACTCACGATAGTCGCCATCTTCCTGGCGATGGCCGATTGCTTCGCAGAAATGCACGCCGTCCACGGCGCTAACGGTCAGCAAGGTGATTTCGAAATCAAACTTCACCACGCCTTCAACAATTACGCGTCCGGCGCCTGCGCGGCCACCCTGTTGTGCGTAATCCCAGGCCTTGTCCAGCATGGCACTATCACGGATAAAGCTTTGTCCTTTGCCGGAGGAGCTCATCACCGGCTTAATGATGCACGGGTAGCCAATCTCTTCCACGGCACTGAAAAAGGTCTCTTTGCTGTCGGCAAAACGGTAGCTGGAGGTTGGAAGGGCCAGCTCTTCTGCCGCCAGGCGGCGAATGCCTTCGCGATTCATGGTGAGCTTCGCCGCTTTCGCACAAGGCACAACGCGCTGGCCTTCCTGCTCAAGCGCAATCAACGTATCGGTGGCAATGGCTTCGATTTCAGGTACCACAAAATCCGGTTTTTCTTGTGCAATCAGGGCGCGCAGGGCATCGCCATCCAGCATGTTTATAACATGTGAGCGATGGGCGACATGCATGGCAGGCGCATCGGCATAACGGTCAACCGCAATCACTTCCACGCCTAAACGCTGGCACTCAATGGCGACTTCTTTACCCAGTTCACCCGAGCCCAGCAGCATTACGCGAGTGGCTGCCGGACGCAGCGCGGTTCCTAAACGAGTCATAATAATCCCCCTGAAAAAGTTGCGCGCAGTATAAACGAAAACGTTTGCGTCTGTCTTGTCTCTGGCCCAATGAGGGGGGTAAGAAATTGCGCTTTCTGATTTCAGGGCCAAGTGACGGAGCTGACGGCGACGTTTCGCTTGCATCGTGCGTGTGTTTTGCCAACCTTATAGGGTGTAAAACCAAAACGAATAAATAACATGTCACCAAAAGCCCGACGCGAGCCTCACGCCATTACCACGCATGGCGATACACGCATAGACAACTATTACTGGCTACGGGACGATTCGCGTTCCCTCCCGGAGGTTCTCGACTATCTTCACCAGGAAAATGACTATGGCCGCAAGGTGATGGCCAGCCAGCAGGCGCTTCAGGATCGGTTATTAGCCGAAATGGTGGAGCGAATCCCGCAACGGGATATCTCCGCCCCCTGGACCAAAAATGGCTATCGCTATCGCCATATCTACGAGCCCGGCAACGAATACCCGGTGTATCAACGCCAGTCTGCCCTGAGCGCGGAATGGGATGACTGGGAAATCCTGCTGGATGCCAACCAGCGTGCAGCCCACAGCGAATTCTATACTCTGGGCGGTATGTCCATCTCCCCGGATAACGCCATTATGGCGCTGGCTGAGGATTATCTTTCGCGTCGGCAGTACGGCCTGCGTTTTCGTAATCTTGAAAGCGGGAACTGGTTTCCCGAAATGCTCGACAACGTGTCACCGGATTTTGTCTGGGCGAATGATTCCGAAACGGTCTACTACGTGAAAAAACACGCGGTGACATTGCTGCCTTACCAGGTCTGGCGCCATACCGTTGGGACATCCGCCGCTCAGGATGAACTGGTGTATGAAGAGAAAGACGAAACCTTTTACGTCAGCCTGAGTAAAACCACGTCCCGTCATTATGTTGTTATCTCTCTAGCCAGTGCGACCACTTCGGAAGTGTTGCTGCTGGATGCCGAGCTTCCTGACGCGCAGCCTCTGTGCTTCCTGCCGCGTCGTAAAGATCATGAGTACAGCCTGGATCACTACCAGCACAGCTTTTACCTGCGCTCAAACCGCGAGGGTAAAAACTTCGGCCTTTATAAAACCAAAGTGCGCGACGAGCGGAAATGGGAGGTATTAATTCCTGCCCGCGAACAGGTGATGCTGGAAGGTTTTACGCTGTTCACTGACTGGCTGGTGGTGGAAGAACGCCAGCGCGGGCTGACCAGCCTGCGGCAGATCAATCGTAAAACGCGGGAAGTGGTGGGGATTGCCTTTGATGATCCGGCTTATGTGACGTGGATAGGTTTCAACCCGGAGCCGGAGTCATCTCGTCTGCGCTATGGCTATTCGTCAATGACTACGCCGGACACACTGTTTGAGCTGGATATGGACACCGGGCAACGGCAGGTGCTGAAACAGGCTGCGGTTGCGGGCTTTGAGTCGGAAAATTATCGTAGTGAACACCTGTGGGTGAAAGCCCGGGATGGCGTGGAAGTCCCGGTATCGCTGGTGTATCGACCGGAACATTTCCGTAAGGGCAAAAATCCATTATTGGTATACGGTTACGGCTCGTATGGCGCCAGCATGGATGCCGATTTTAGCAGCAGCAGGCTGAGCCTCCTCGATCGTGGTTTCGTTTTTGCGATAGCCCATGTGCGTGGCGGCAGTGAGCTGGGCCATCACTGGTACGAAGAGGGGAAATTCCTCAGAAAGAAAAATACCTTCAATGACTATCTTGATGTCTGCGATGCGCTGATAGAGCAGGGCTATGGCGATCCGGGGCTTTGTTTCGGCATGGGGGGCAGTGCCGGGGGAATGCTGATGGGGGCGGTGATTAATGCGCGGCCAGAGCGTTTTAAAGGCATTGTTGCCCAGGTGCCCTTTGTTGATGTGTTAACCACGATGCTGGATGAATCCATCCCGCTGACGACCGGCGAATTTGAAGAGTGGGGCAATCCGCAGGACGAAACCTATTACCGCTACATGAAAGAGTACAGCCCTTACGACAACGTGGAAGCCAAAGCCTATCCGCATCTGCTGGTGACCACCGGCTTACATGACTCGCAGGTACAATACTGGGAGCCGGCAAAATGGGTCGCCAAACTGCGCGAGTTAAAAACCGACGATAATCTGTTGTTGCTCTGCACGGACATGGATTCCGGCCACGGGGGAAAATCGGGGCGTTTTAAATCCTACGAAGGGGTCGCGCTGGAGTACGCTTTTTTGATTGGCCTGGCGCAGGATACGCTGCCAGGCCGTGCCGGGAATTAAGATTCGCCCAGATAGTGCCGGAGGGTTAAACGAAGCTCCGGGCTCATTCTGTCGAGGTTGTTGTACAGCCAGCGCAGATAGCCCGGATCCTTGTCGGCAACTTCAGACACCGCTTTTCCGCGGTATTTGCCGAACGTAAAGGTCGTCAACAGTGCCGGGCGCCCGGTTATGGTTGCCATATCATCCGGCGTCCACCCCGAGGTATTCATAATATCGATGAGCAGTGCCGCGGTGATATAGCAATCATACAGGGCACGGTGATGGTGTAGCCCTTCAGGGGTTCTCACGCTCAGCTTGCGCGATTTGTAGAGCGCCATATTGCTGTATTTGATCCCCGGCCATAAGCGGCGGGCCAGCTTCATGGTACAGATCCACTCACCGGGCATTTCCGGCAACACGCGGCGGTCAAAACTGGCGTTATGCGCCACGTACCACATGCTGCCGAAATAGTGGGGGATGACCTCTTCGATCCAGGGCTTATCCGCCACCATCGATTCAGTAATGCGGTGAATGGCCATCGCCTGCGGGCTAATCGGACGATCGGGACGCACCAGGTGACTCATGGGATTGACTATTTTACCGTCAACCACGTCAACAGAGGCCACTTCCACAATTCCGCCCTGAAGATCGCAAGTTTCGGTGTCGATTACGCGCAGCATTGATCGCTCCTGACCCTAAAACGCTTAGCCTAAAGGAATGATATCGCCTTGCCAACCCTGTCTTCCCCGGGAGCCAGTCAATAACAGCTCACCTTTATCAGCCCGGACGATGAGTTGTCCTTTTTCATCCCACAGCGCGCTGCCGTTGCGGGCATTCGCCATCAACACGGCAATCGAATATTTGTGGGCAAATCGCTGTAAGGTACTAATAGACTGACGCCAGCGGTGATCGCCTACATCCTGGCTGCTGGTTAATAATGCGGCCAGTGGGTCGAGGTTTGGCGTGTCAGAGTGGGTGTCTATGATGGTGAGTTGCGTATCATCGCGGGTAAGGCTCGCGCTGCTTCCCTGCGGATAACGCAGAGCGGTATCGCAGCACGGGCTAAACAGGGCTAATCCTTTCTGGCGCTGACCCTGGTTTTCCAGCGTGATCCCGGCGATAACGGTAATACGGTATATTTGGCTAGCCCGAAGAAGAGGCTCCAGCTGGCGATCGCTGGGTGGGGCTGGCAGAACCTCATCACCCGTGCCGGTTAACGAAAGCTCAGGGAAAACCAGCAAATCGCACTGCTGTCGTGCGGCTTCGGCAATGAAGCGTAAATGGTGCTCAACGTGCGCATCCACGCAGTGATGCTGGCGGGCATACTGAGCGGCAGCAATATTCCATCGTGACATCGTGACATCCTTATACACAGAGTCGCAGACTTTAAGAATACACCTTAAAAAATCAGGGTTTTCTTATCCTGCCATAATCCGTGTAAGGAAATGTATCACGTCGTTAAGGTTACTTAACTTTAGGTTCGTAGGGTAAACGCGAAAGATTAACTGAGGCAAGACGGTGGGCAATGAGGCGCTCGCGGAACCAGTCGCGCAAGTGCGCAGGCTGTTCACGTTCGACAACTTCGGCCACGATAGGCATGTTGTAACGCTCTTTAAATGCCACGCCAGCGGCAGCGAGATCGACATTCACTTTGTCCATCTCGTCCTGAGGAAGGGCGGCCAGATTGATCTTCATTTCCTTCTCCTTTTTTTTGCGGAGGCAACGTTACCGCGATTGCACGGCGTTGACAAGCAGGCGCAGGATGATCCTCGACTCGTTTATTATACAGAGTTATCCTCTGTCATGTAGACATAACAAAAAGGAATGATTGCGATGGTTTTTTCCTCGACCCGCGCGGTTTGCGCGTTAACCTTTCTGATTGCTTCGGTGGTAACACCTTCAGTCCTGGCGCACGCGCATCTTAAACAGCAAACCCCGGCGGCAGACGCCGTGGTCGCAACGGCACCACAGGCGTTAACCCTGCATTTTTCAGAGGGCATTGAACCTGCTTTCAGCGGAGTAACCGTGACAGGGGAGCAGCAGCAAACGGTCAAAACAGGCGCGGTTAAGCGTGATGAGAAAGACAAAACTCAGCTGATTGTGCCCTTAGACCAAACGCTGGCGACGGGGACGTATCTCGTCGAATGGCATGTGGTTTCTGTGGATGGCCACAAAACCAAAGGCAGCTACCGTTTCAGCGTGAAATAACATGCTGGCGTTAAGCTACGTTGTTCTGCGTTTTATTCACTTCGGCGCGCTGATGCTGATTTTCGGCAATGCGTTGTACAGCGCATGGCTCGCGCCTTTTTCGCTGCACCGGCTGATGACGCGGCGTTTTCAGCAACAGCAAAAAGTCATGGCAGTAGTTAGCCTTCTGTCGGCGCTCCTGATGTTTGGTCTTCAGGGCGGGTTGATGGGTAATGGCTGGAGTGACGTGTGGCGCCCGGAAATCTGGGGTACGGTGGCCTCAACGCAATATGGCAGCGTCTGGATGTGGCAGATAATTCTGGCATTAATCACCACCGCAACTGCCTGGATTGCGCCGCAGAAAGGGGCGAGATTACTGTTGCTGGCGATGGGGCAATTTTTCCTGCTGGCGGGCGTCGGGCACGCCGCGATGAATGAAGGCATTACCGGAGGCGTGCAGCGCGTGAACCATGCAGTGCACCTGCTGTGTGCTGCAACCTGGCTCGGCGGATTGCTGCCACTGCTGTTTTGTATGCAACTGGCCAAAGGCCGTTGGCACGTTGCCGCCATCTACACCATGATGCGTTTTTCCCGCGTGGGGCATTATGCGGTGGCGGGCGTCATTTTTACCGGGGTAATCAATGCGCTGTTTATCCTTGGCCTAAATGTTCCCTGGGACACGCACTACGGACAACTTTTGTTGTTCAAATGTGCGCTGGTGGTAATGATGGTGGTAATTGCGCTGACGAATCGGTATTTTCTGGTTCCACGATTTCGACCGGATGCCGGACGAGAACAACAGATTTTTATCAGGATGACACAGGCAGAGGTTGTGCTGGGGGCGCTGGTGCTGGCAACGGTCAGTCTTTTCGCCACCTGGGAACCCTTCTGAGAAGGTTAAAACATATGAAAAAGACACTACTTTCGCTCTTACTGCTGGCCAGCGCCGGAAATGCACTGGCGGCGCAGCAGGTGATCACGGTCAGCCGTTTTGAAGTGGGTAAAGAGAAATGGGCGTTCGATCGTGAAGAGGTGATGCTGACCTGCCGTCCTGGTCATGCTCTGTATGCCATTAACCCAAGCACTCTGGTGCAATACCCGCTTAATGATATTGCGGAGCAACAGGTCGCCAGCGGCAAAAGCAGCGGGAAACCCATCAGCGTGATCCAGATTGATGATCCGGCAAATCCCGGCCACAAAATGAGCCTGGCACCGTTTATCGAGCGAGCCGACAAGCTCTGCTAGCATTCTGGTTTCCAATAAAAAACCGCAGGCGCTTGCGAGAGCTCTGCGGTTTTTTTAGTTTTTATGATGGCGATGCGCTTTTTTTCAGGCCACTTTTACCGTGGACTGGAAAACCTGACGCTCTCATCTATTCTTAAAAGGCAAGGCGATTTTAGCCTGCATTAATGCCAACTTTTAGCGCACGGCTCTCTCCCAAGAGCCATTTCCCTGGACCGAATACAGGAATCGTATTCGGTCTCTTTTTATGTGCTTGTTTTTTCAAAGTGATTACCGATGTTAATCCGAAACGACCCGAAAAAACTCTAGAATTTTCCATATCCTTTCTAAACCATAACATACTCTGCACCGCGTTCGTCCAGGTATTTTTGGGGCATTGTTAAATTTATGCGGTGGAGTAAACGCTGCGCAAATTCCTCTCCACGTGCCTTTTCATAGAGCCTGCATGCCAGGTTTCGTGTCTTTAGGTATCGCTTCTGGCTTTACACGGTTGCATCATAAAATTTAATCTCTGCGGCGGGAAAGCCTTCCCGAAGGCGGGTGACATGTGATTTCCATTTTTCTTTTTCCTTCGCATTTTTCCCGCCTTCACCATCATTTAAATGTGCGGCTCCCACTATAATACATATATTATCAATTTCTTTGTCGATACCGTTTAGAATTTCAACGATATTAGACAGTTGCGTTTCGTGTCTGGCTAATGATTTTGCATTTATATCATCAGGGTCATCAAACTCATAAGTGGGGACTTTATGAGCAACAGCTTTTACGGCTACAAGATCTTGGCTTTTGACTCGACTATCGAACATGAACTCTAACTCCACATCAATATCAGCGTCCGGTAGTGGAGTGGTGTGACTGTACTTTGGCATGTATTCAATAAGTAAAGCTTTAAAGGACGCAGCGTGTTCATTGATATATGTAGAAAGACAATCTACACCATGGTCATCACCTATAATATGGATAATCATTCATTTCTCCTCATACTGATTAATGAGGCTGCATTATTGCAGCCTCGCATAGAACGCTTAATCTTTTTTAGGATTGAGGTTCTGCTTCAGTCGCTCAATCAGATTTGTGTATTCTTCTGGCTGTTCAGTAAACATTTTTGCATACTTTGCAATTGTATCCGGTGAAACAAATAAGAACGTATTCGACTCTTGTAGTTGTTCAAATGTCGTTGATACAGACTTATGGCATGGCGATTTAGTGATAGCGCTATGCGATTTTTTAGACGCAAAGAAAAGGCGCACGGTTACGCTCGGGGCTCCAAACAGCTCTTCACAGATGAAAAGGATATGCCCTAACTTGGCATTCTCATCGCGCTCTGTAGCCTGAAACTCACCATTTACAGCGCTAAGAACACCTTTGGCAATTTCCATGGCACTTCCGCCACTTAAGCCTGGAAGAAGCTGCTGTATAATCTGTGTATTAACGGTTACGCCTGTATTTTTGATGGTCAACATATTTCTCGTTTTCTGAACTTCAACAAAAAATCCAGAACCACCTACTAAATTACACCATGCATCGTAATCAAATAATGATTTATTAGCGTCATGTAATGCCGCTGTCATTGCCGCAAATAATACAGTGACACTATCAAATAGCTCCTTGGTTTTCTGTGTCAATTCTGGTGACGTGGAAACATAAAAAATATTACCGGTTTGATTCATGCGGAACATGGCATCTTTTTCTGTATCGCCATTATTTTGACTTAAAAATTTCACTGCCGTTTTGTTTGATAGATCCGGCGATGCGAATTTATAAGAATCTAATGGAACGGAACCTGCTTCTACAGAACTACAAATAGGAGTGCCAACTAATTTTTCAATAATCATAAATGTTCCCTCATTAATTTGTATATGACAGGAGGCATAGGGGAACACGAAATATGCAGTATGCCGCATATTTTCATGGTTCGGTGTTTGCCTTCGATAATCAATATGCGCGCATGAGGGAGTTGTTAATGTGATAGGTATCAAGAAAATAATTGTCATATTACTAAAATCGATCGATTTTAGATAATTGATTTGTTTGGTGAATACATCTGGGTTAAGTCATCAATGAAAATGATCATTTTTGACTCAATTCATGTGCTTTTAAAGCAAGACAATAACGTGATTCACGCGCTCCTGGGTCGCCGCGCAATGCACACCTGGTCGAGTTCCCGGAAATTGCAGCGCTGTTGCGTGTTCTTCCAATGGGGGCGGATGGCAGTGGCAGCCAGATCCCTGGCCACCGTAAAGCCCAACATTGGTGTCTGCGTTGTTAGATCAACGTATCCATGTCGCGAAAGCGGGTTCTACGCTTAAAAGCGCGCTTTAATTGCTGCCTCAATCTCATCGAGCAGTTCAAAACGACGGCGGTATTCAGCACGTTTTTTACTGGCAATCTCTTCCAGGGATTTACGTTCCATCTGCAAAGGTAACTGCCAGCGGAAGGTGGACAGTTTTTTGCCGTCGATAGACTCCCAGAACTCATCGTAGCTGGCGTGGAAATGGCGACCTTTGCTCAGACGATAACGCAACGCGCGGAAGATGTGACCTTCATCGCTGACGGCGTAAATGGCTTTGATGCCGGAAAGCGTTGCCAACTGGAACAGCACTTCCATCAGTACGCGTTTCGGGAACAGGCCATGACAGGCGCGGGTGGCTTGTTTAATCACGTCACGAGACACGCTGCGACGCGGGCCTTGCAGACCGCCAATCACCAGCACTGGCTGGCCGTTTTCACGGGCAACACAGAACGTCAGGCTCGCGAGCAGGGTATTTTCGTTATCACGCAGCCACAACGTACATTCACCCTCACGTTCCGCTTTGCTGGCATTCATGGCGTTGACGTTATAGCTGACGCCTTCTTTAGCATGAAACTCAACAATCGACTGTTCCTGTGGGCCCGTTAAGGCCTTGACCAGGCTGGTGTCTTTCAGGGAATCGATCCACTCATAGTGGCTGACGATGGCTTCAGCACGATCGTTGGCATTCATGCCGCGCATCAGATACTGACGGTGAGTTTTGCTCGGCAAGGTGATTTGCGAGGCCAGAAGCTGATCAAAATCGTCACGACGAGACAGCGCTTCTAGCATCCGGTGAGTTGAAGACCAGAACAGCAGCGAGCGCAGAAGAAACTTCAGTCGATACTCGCGTTTTTGCCAGATTGGGCCTGGGACGAGTTTACCTTTCACCAGATCGGAAATAATAGTTGCGCGATGAGAATGTGCTACATCGTTTTGCAGGCGCGAATTTGACACGTAAGAACCTCAGATTTTATGCATTGCATATTTTAGGGGGCATGCAAAAGTGGATTAATACTGGTGAGAGATTTATTTGTCCTTAGTTTACTGTTTGTTTAGCTTTATGAAAAGGTACATCACCCTGGCCGCTCCGTATGGACTTTTATGTTGCGACTATACTCCTTTGAGGAGGCGTTATGTATCAACGAATCGATGGTTCACAGTGGCGTCATGTCTGGGTTGTCAGCGATATACATGGTTGCTACCAATGGCTTATGGATGAACTTAAGCGTCGGCATTTTAATCCCTATGAGGATCTACTCATCTCGGTTGGGGATATAATCGACCGTGGGCCGGACAGTGTCAGTTGCCTCGCACTGATGCATGAAAAGTGGTTTCGTGCGGTACGGGGTAATCATGAGCAAATGGCCCTCGATAGCCTTCAGGATAATGATTTCGCACTCTGGACGATGAATGGCGGCATATGGTTTGCCAGGCTTGAGAGCGGGCAGCAAAAACGGGCGCTGGCGCTGCTTGAGGAGTGTCGAATGTTACCGATTATTATTGAAATCACCTGTGCAAACGGTCTCAACGTTATTGCCCATGCAGACTACCCCTCAGAAGAGTATGCCTGGAACAAACCCGTCAGCGAGCAGCGGGTCTTGTGGGACCGTAACCGCTTAATGGGGTTTATGGCGGGTAAAGGGCAGGGGATTCGCGGTGCGGATCACTTCTGGTTTGGGCATACGCCACTCGATAAACGCTATGATTTTAATAACCTGCACTATATTGATACCGGTGCAGTCTTTGACGGGTATTTTACGCTGGTGCAGTTACAGTAACGCATAAATAACCCGCCTTCGGGCGGGTTCTCTTTAGGTCAGACAAGCCGCATGACCCAGGCATCGGAATTACGATCGTAGTGCTCACGGTAAAGAACAGAGTGTTCGCCATCAAGAATTGCAGGAATGCTGATATCGGCATCCCATGCATCCAGTTGCATACACAAATCCGGGTCGGATTTGCAGGGAATACTTAACGTTCGGTCGCCTTGTGTTTCGCCGCGCAATTCTGCATCGTCGATTTCAAAAGCGCCAATACGCACGCTGGTTTTCGTCATAATGCTCTCCGGGGTTTGTGCTAAAAATCTGGTATGACCAGTCGGTCATCCAGATTTTAGAGTAGCCAGGGGGAGCAAAATCGCCAGTAAAAAAGTGCGCTTTTTTTCAGACAGTGCGATCGTTACCGGTAAACAGGCGGCCATCGCGCACCAGTTCGCGCGGGTAGCTGTTTTTCAGGCGTGAGCCCACCTTCTTCGCCAGCCCTATCGGATATCCCTGATGGGTGACGACCACTTCGTCAGATGCTGGCGTATTTTCAGGATAAACATCCCGGCCGCGATACCACTCTTCGGCTTCCTGATGCGTCAGGGCAAAGGTATTTGCCTCACCGGCAAGCGCAATTACCGCTTCATGTTGCCAGCGATAGCCTTTGTTATGTACCTCTGCAAGGCGAATACCAATGCGCGAGAAACGAACTTTGCCGATCAGCGGCTCAATGTTGACCGGGAAAAGCCAAATCTCTTTATCACGCATCCAGAGGCGCAGGCTCTCATCCCAGGAAATACCGGCCTTGCGCGCGGCCTCTTCGGCCTGTGCCGCTTCACGTCCTTTTAACGGGGTGAAGGGGAAATTGCCGACTTTGAATTTTGGTGCGGGCAGCGGCGCGATTGCGGAGGTTTTACGCAGACGGGCGACGAAGAACCCTTCGCAGTCGTAAATTTGCGGGAAGACATGCAGGAAACCTTCAGGCGTCAGTGCCTCTTTTGCCGAAGAAAACAGCTCGCCGAGCGGCAGAAATTCGACGGCATCCGGATATTGCGCCTTGAGCCACTGGCAGACGTCTTCGTTTTCGTCGCGGTTTAACGTGCAGGTGGAGTAGACCAGCGTGCCGCCAGGGCGCAATGCATGGAATGCGCTGTCGATAAGTTCACGCTGAGTGGCGGAAATATCCAGATTACTTTCAACGGACCAGTTCTTAAGCGCATCGGGATCTTTACGTACCACACCTTCACCGGAGCAGGGTGCATCCAGCAAAATGGCATCGAACGCTTCAGGTAATGCCGCGCCAAACACACGGCCATCAAAATGCGTAAGGGCAACGTTGTGGATACCGCAGCGGCTGATATTGGCGTGCAGCACTTTGACGCGACTGGCGGAGAATTCGTTAGCGAGTATTGCGCCGTGGTTACCCATGCGTGCGGCAATCTGCGTGGTTTTTGACCCAGGTGCGGCGGCGACATCCATCACCCGTTCAGGCGTATTGCCATCGGCGAATAACGCAGCAACCGGCAGCATTGAGCTGGCTTCCTGAATATAAAACAGCCCGCTGAGATGTTCGGCGGTGCTTCCCAGCGGCAGGGCTTCTTCGTCATCACGCTCAATCCAGAAACCTTCTTCACACCAGGGGACGGGCGTCAGCTGCCAGTTATAGGGCGACACCAGCGCCAGAAAATCGGCCACGCTGATCTTCAGTGTATTGACGCGAATACTTCGGCGCAACGGACGCTGGCAAGCTGCAATAAAATCGTCAAAGGATAGATGAGAAGGAAGCGCCTCGCGCATTTGCGCCAGGAATTGTTCAGGAAGAAATACGGAGTTTTGAGCCACGGGCACACCACAGGGAATCATTCAGGTGCGCAGTGTAACATAAAGGCTCCGGCGCGTTGACACCGGAGCCCTGAGATTAACGCGGTAACGCGGTTCCCCACTCACGCCACTCTTTTGGTTCGCTTTCCAGCAGCAGGAAGTGTTTATCCGGCTGCGCTTTTGGCGCAAGAGGCGTGCCAGGCGGTGTGGCGAAGGCGATACCACCGCGGATGAACTGGTTGAAGGTCCCGGTTTTCACCACGCCTCCCGTCAGACCAAAGTCCAGCGAATACCCGGAGGCCAGCCAGAATACCGAGTTGTTCCGCACCAGATGCTGGTAACGTTCGCTGATCCTGAGGGCTACCATCACGCGGTCAGACAATGTTCCGAGCGTCAGGCCGGTGACGGTACCCACTTCGATACCACGGAACAGCACCGGCGTCCCGATATTCAGGGAGCCCGCTTCCGGCACTTCAACCACAATGCTCAGGCCGTCAAGATAACGGGAGTCGGTGATGGTGGCTTCCTGTAGTTCAAAGTCACGACGGGCATTGCCACGACCGGGTTCGACGTTGATATACGGTTGCAGAATAGTATCCAGATGCTCAACACCCGCGGCAGAAATTTGCGGTGTGACCACCGAGAACCGGCTGCCTGTTCTGGCGAAGGTCTGCACATACTCCGGATACAGCACGGCAGTTGCCTGCACTTCGTTACGCGCGGTGATAAGCGTTAACTTCTGGATCTGCCCGATGTCGATACCCAGATAGCGAATAGGCATTCCCTCCGCCAGCTTGCCCGCATCGAATGCATGAAGTGTTATCTGCCCACCGACCGCGCGTGCTGCCGTTTCTGACGGGAAGAGAATACGTTTATCGCCTTTACGCAGGTTCGCACCTGCACCGCTGAGGTTGTCGAAGCTGATCGCCCCACGCAAGGCCCGGGAGAGCGGGGAGGCCTGAACGGTTAAACCGCTGCCATTGAGTTGCACTTTCGCGCCACCTTCCGCCCAGAAGACGCTATTCGGGGTCAGCAGATGGCGGTATTCCGGTTTGATATGCAATTCGATATCAAAGGCATCGGCACGCGGGCGCACGGTGATTACTTCACCCACGTCAAACTTACGGTAGAGCACCACCGAACCTGCCTGCACATCAGGCAGGGTTTCCGCGCTGAGCGTCAGTGTGGTGGTAGGTAAATCACTCAGGCTGTTTTCAATCGCCTTATCGAGATTGGCATACAGCGGATAACTGTCGCGCAGAGGACCCTTCGCACCCGGCAGAATGCGAATACCGCCGTTGATCCATTCGCTGGCGCTGGCACCAAGAAACTCTACGCCATCCAGACCGACTTTTACATCGACACGGCTGTTAACCACAAATTTGCTGTCGCCATGCAGCAAGTCACGATACTGCGGTTCGACAGCAGCGGAGAAGGTCACGCCCTGTTCCGTTAGTTTACGCTCCAGTACCTGGCCGACCTGAACGCCGTGTAAGATCAACGGCTGGCCCGCTTCGATACCGTAGCTTTCCGGGGCATTCAGCGTCACCGTGATCACACCAGGCTGTTGCAGCAGTGATTTATCTGCCGGGGCGATAACAAAACTGCTGACAGGCTCGCCGTCACCGGGGATTAACTCAAAGGTGCTGCCGGTCAACAGGCTACTGATGTTCGCATCGCTCAGGGATAGCTTCGGATTACGCATTTCAATACGCGTTTTTTCACGCAAGAGATCGACCACGCCAGGGTCGACGGTCATCTCTCCGGTAACCGAGCCGCCAGGATTAAGCGTCATTTTGGTAAGCTGACCCACCTGCAAGCCCTGATACATCAGCGGCGTGGAACCGGCTTTCAGACCTTTGCCATCCGGCAGGACGAGTTTGATGAGAACGCCACGCTGGCTGTGGGCCAGGTCGGCATACAGCCCGAAGGTGTCGTCTGCCGTTGCGGCGCTGGAGTTGTCCGGTGAGTCGAAGGCGATGGCACCATTGACCAGGGCCGCCAGGCTCTCAAGTTTTACTTTGGCTCCGCTGAGACTCAGGTCTGCGTCCACGCCAGAAACATTCCAGAAGCGGCTACCTTTTTTGACCAGATTGGTGAAACGGCGCTCGATCAGGACGTCAATAGTCACTCCCTGTTTGTTAGGGTTGATCGTGTAATCGTAGACACGCCCGACAGGGATTTTACGGAAATAAACCAGTGAGCCACTGTTCAGCGAACCCAAATCCGGGGATTGCAGGTGAATCATCAAATCACCGTTATTGAGACGGTATTTGGGCTGGGTGTCCAGTGCGGTGAAGTGATCCTGGGGTTCGCCTTTACCGGGCATCATGCCGATATAGTTCCCACCCACGAGCGCATCCAGACCTGATACGCCAGCCAGTGAGGCTTTTGGCGTAACCAGCCAGAACTGTGTTTCACTGCGCAGAGCATCCTGCATATCGGATTTAATACTGGCGCGAACCTGAATATTATTCAGACCTTTGCCCAGCGTAATATCCTGAACCGTGCCCACTTCTACACCCTGGAAGCGGACAGGCGTTCGTCCGGCGACAATACCGTCCGCAGACTGGAAATCTATGGTGATGGTATTACCGCGATCTTCGTAGCTCGTCCAGACGAGCCAGCCAGCGATCATCAGTGCGATGATTGGCAGCAACCAGAATGGCGAAATGCGGCGTTTTGTTTTAATTCTCGCTTCAGTCGGCGAAGCGGGCGTTTCCTGACTCATGTGCATCCCAAAGTAAGCGGCTATCCAGCCATTCCACTGCAAGAATAGTCAATATCACCGCAGAGCCGAAGTAAAAAGCTGCGGGTCCCATTGTAAAAGCAAGTAACTGATCGCGATTGATGAGCGACATCATCAACGAAATCACGAACAGATCCAACATCGACCAGCGACCAATCCACGTGACCAGCCGCAGGAGCAGGATACGCGTGCGTAATCCTTGCTCACATTTAAAGTGAATGCTGATAAGCAACGTAAACATCACTACGACTTTAGTAAACGGTACCAGAATACTGGCGATGAATACGATGGAAGCCACGGCAACATTGCTGTGACCCAGCGAGATAATACCCGAGAGGATAGTATCTTCCTGTCGTCCCCCGTTAACATAAATGATTGAAATTGGAAGCATGTTCGCAGGTATCAGGAATACCACCGAGGCGATCAGCGCCGCCCAGCATTTTTGCAGGCTGTTGTTACGGCGTAATCTTAACGGGATATGGCAGCGCTTACAGCGTCCACGGGCGTCGGGCAGGCCGGTGTAGTGGCAACCCAGGCACACGCGCAGGTTGTTATCGGGGCGCGTGGCAGGGCGCTGGGGATAAAACCGTTCCCAGAGTTGCTCAACGTTGAGATGGATAAGCGTCAGAATACTGAGCAACACCAGCGAGAGAAATGCCACCAGACCAATGCCTGGCTGCAAAAATGCGTAGTCCTGTACCTTAATAGAGGCAACGCCAACGCCGACAAGATAGATATCGAGCATTACCCACTCTTTGAGCTTCTCCAGCATCAGTAGCACAGGGCGCAGGTTCATCCCCAGAATGTTGCCAAACCACAGGTAAGCAATGGCCGCGACCAATACCAGCGGCGCCCCAACGGTACAAAATAGCACCATCGCTGCCGTCAACGGATCGCCCTGACGGGTCATTTGCCAGATACCTTGCAACACGTTGGCATCAATGCGCACACCAAGCAGATAGAGCTTGAGCAGCGGCTCGCTCCAGGCGAAAGGCATCAGCATCAGCATGGTCACCGCCATTGCTGCGAGCCGGGTTAATGACCAGTCGCGACCACTGCGGATTTTTGCATCGCAGCGAGGGCAAAATGCACTTTGGTGCGATTTCATCTTCGGCAACATAAAAAGCGTATCGCACTGAGGGCAACGCTGATAATGTGCACGAGGCAGCACATCGCTTACCGTATGAACTGTTATCTTTTTTGTCGGCGTAATTTTGGGTGTTTTTAGAGCCATCAGTCGCGCACAGATAAGTATTGTTGAAGGTTATATTAACTCATGAACTGATTCATCTTGAGCATGAGCGCATTTAATGCTTATTTTAATAGGCTATGCGGTAATTTTGTAAGACAACCAAGTGATTAAATAATGAACAAAACAGAATTCTACGCGGATCTCAACCGCGACTTCCAGGCATTAATGGCAGGTGAAACCAGCTTTTTAGCCACTCTGGCAAATACAAGTGCGTTGCTGTTTGAACGTCTTTCCGACGTTAACTGGGCCGGTTTTTATCTTCTTGAAGATAAAACGCTGGTGCTCGGACCATTCCAGGGGAAAATCGCCTGTGTGCGTATTCCTGTGGGGCGCGGCGTATGTGGCACTGCGGTTGCGACAAACCAGGTTCAGCGTGTAGAAGATGTTCACGCCTTTGACGGACATATTGCATGTGATGCGGCCAGTAATTCTGAAATCGTCCTTCCGCTGGTGGTGAAAAATCAGATTATTGGCGTTCTGGACATCGACAGTACGGTCTTCAGCCGCTTCACAACCGAGGATGAGCAGGGGCTGCGCGAGCTGGTCGCACATCTTGAAAAGGTGTTAGCAGCTACCGATTATCAAAAATTCTTTGCGAGCGTCGCAGGATAATCAACGGATAACGTAGCATTTACTGATGGCGTCATTATAATGTCGCCTGTTCATGCCTGCGCTTGTTGGCAACGTCCGTTGTAATCAGGAAATTTCATGGAAAATCAACCTAAGTTGAATAGCAGTAAAGAAGTTATCGCATTTCTGGCCG
>Ga0153918_1000133_pt1 | contig 57615 bp, 48 predicted proteins | sample TSFL002MetaG_FD_104687 | JGI IMG/M metagenome (GOLD analysis project Ga0153918, IMG submission 104687) | Attine ant fungus gardens microbial communities from Florida, USA - TSFL002 MetaG | ecosystem: Host-associated > Fungi > Mycelium > Unclassified | place: USA: Florida, Paynes Creek Historic... | reverse complement strand
TACCCTATTTATTGGGTGGTCTTAATAGTCTCATTTGCAATTTATATGCTGTTAATGGGCGGAGAGATCCATAACGATTTCGTTTTCCATCCAACTACAGTTAAGGACTGGCTTTACCTGTTAAGACAATTCGCACTCTTGCCGGGAGACCCATATATAATAAAAGCCGCTTGGTCTTTAAGTTTTGAGGTATTATTTTATCTTGTGTTTTCAATATGCATTCTTGCCGGTAAAAAAATAACTACAATTACTATGATAGTTTGGTGTCTATTAATTGCCGTAAAATACACCATCGGTTCAACTCTTTTACCCGATTTCCTTTTCTCAAGTGCCATTGTTGAGTTTCTGATTGGATGTATAGTAGGATATGAAGTAAAAAGAGGAAAGATATTAGACATTAAAAGAATCTCTATCCTAGCGCTGATAGCTGTTGTTTTAGGGCTTATCATTGTTTTTGACGGAAGGCCATATAATCGTGTAGGGCTGTTGGAGAAATTATTTTTAGGAACACTTTCGGCGCTGCTTGTTTGGGGAGGTGTAACGGTTGATTTTAGAGAGAAATTCCCGCTTTTACGTAAAAAAATATTTGTATTAATTGGCGATGCATCATACTCTCTCTATCTGATACACACTATCCTGCTTTCATTTTTCTGCAGATTCCTGTATAAAGCTGTTCACACACATTCTCCCTCTATATTAACGCTGAATACTCTATTCTTTCTCGTTTTTGTAGTTACAGTGGCTGCCGGAATTGTGGCTCATCTAGTGATCGAAAAAAAGCTGATTGCTTTTTTTAACAAGTTTATGCTGAAAGATAAAACCCGATAAGGATTATGGATTATAAAAACCTAGCCCTTTATCATAACTCCATCAAAAATGAACACTACAGCGATAGTTATTCTGAATTATAAAAACTATAAGGATACCATCAATTGCATCAACAGCATTTTTGATAGCAAAAATGAAAAAATTCAGATTATTGTAGTTGATAACGATAGTAAAAATCAATCGCTTGAAACTATTTTCGAAGAATTCAATTCAACCCGCAATGTTGCTTACTGGAACAATAATTATGCAGAAACTGCTGAGATAATACTGGTACAAGTGACCGAAAATAATGGTTACGCTGCTGGTAACAATGTTGGCCTGAAAATAGGGTATGATTTGGGGCATAAATACCTGATGGTATTAAATAATGATACGCTTTTTATTGATAATGCGCTTTCAAAACTTAAAGATGTACTAAACAGTAATGAGTCTGTATTTTGTGTTGGTCCGCTATTATTGAAAGGGGACCGGCAGTCTATTGATTATAACTGTGCCAAACGTACGCCTACTCCAATGGATATCTTCCGCCTTTCTTATTTCGGCAGGATGTTCAAAACACAACAGTGGGAAAAAAGATACTATTACCTTAAAAAATACCCTCAGCTTGATAAATACATCGAGGTAGACATCATATCCGGATCATGTATGTTGTTTGACGCGCAAAAGTTTAACGAAATAGACTTTTTTGATGGCAATACATTTCTGTACTATGAAGAAGCCATTGTTAGCGCAAAAGGCAAAGCTAAAGGTTATCATATGGCAATTGAACCCAATGCTACAGTAATACATCTTGGCGCACAAACTACCAAAACTCAAAAAACCTCATTGTTCCTTGTAAAATGCGAGTTTAAGAGTTTAAAACTCTATTTACAGAAATACCGCAAGCTCAATCCGATTACAGCATCGTTGCTTCTTTTGAACAGCAAACTGTTCATTAGCATATCATCTATGAAAAACAAATTAACCCAAAAATGAAGAGGATCTTATTCGATTTAACGGCTTCACAGCCCAATTCTACCGGAGAGTTTCACGGCGGCGGAAAATATGCAAAAAAAGTTTTCATAGAACTGGTAAAAGCAGATGATGTTGTTTTGAATGATCTGATTTGTGTTTATGATTCCAAACGTAAATTAGACACAGACATTAAAAAGGTAATAGAAAACGCTAACATCTTATTGATCGATGCACAGGAATTATCTACCGATGAGATAATTAAAAAACAAAGAATAGAAAAAATCTATTCGGCATTACCTGATAAACAATTTTTTGACTTTTCTCAAACTAAAGCTTGCGAGGTTATTACAACCATCCATGGATTGAGGCTTATTGAAACCAAGCAGCCGATAGAGTCCGTGAGCTATGAAACAGGAATAGATAAAATTAAAACTTTTATAAGAGTACTATTAAGAGACTATCTTACAGTAAGAGGTTCTAAATACTATAAACTACTTTTAGATAACACTAAAGTTGTAGTTGTATCTAACCACACAAAATATTCGTTATTGGCTTACTACAAAAATGTTGACCCTAACAGGGTATTCGTTTTTTACAGCCCGGATGTAACATACCAACCTCAAGAAAACGTATCTGCCGCTCTTCAGACAAGCATCAATTACACCGATTACTTTCTAATAGTAAGCGGCAAAAGATGGGTCAAGAACACCGTAAGAAGTATTATAGCGCTCGATGAAACATTTACAGATCATCCTGAACTCAATAAAAAAGTTATCATTACCGGGATATCAGATCCTGCTGTTTTAAGAGATAAATTAAAAAACAAAGATAAATTCATATTCCTCCATTATGTATCGGAAATAGACCTCTTTAATCTGTACAAAAACGCCTATGCTCTGCTATACATGTCGCTGAATGAAGGATTTGGCTATCCCCCACTTGAGGCTATGAGTTTAGGAATACCTGTAATTGCCAGCCCATTTACATCAATAACGGAAATTTGCGGAGAGGCCGCCATGTATGCCAACCCATACTCTGTTAAAGAAATTAAGAATCGAATTTTATGGCTTTTGTTTGATAAATGCAAGTACGATGAACTGGCGACTCTGTCTTTAAAACAGTTTGAAAAAATAAGCGCCAAACAAAAGAATGATCTTAACGCATTAATAAAATTCATTATAGAATAAAGATAATACTACCTATTCCCGTAATTTAATTTAGATATAATGAGCAACACTCCTGCTACACCCCTCAAAAAGGTTATATTTTACGCTCCTGTTGGCAATCTTATTAAAAGCCACAAAAGCGGCGGCGCAGAAGCCGGATGCCGTAAAACCATTGCTGTTTTAAAGAAAGCCGGGTATGACGTAACAGTGGTAGAAAAGCCTGCAAAAAAGGGAGATTCTGTTATTGCCAGCGTTATTTTACTTATTAAGCTCTGCTTTATCTGGTTAAAAACGATTTATATTTTCATTACTAAAAAGGATATTATTTTTCATGTAGCGGGCTTTTACCTAAAGCAGGTATACTTTGAAAAGCTGTTGATTTCTACAGCGCATTTCTTCAAGGTAAAATCTGTGTATGAAATAAGAAACGGAGGGATGATAGAAGCCTATAATGCCGGTTCTGAAAAATATAAGAAGGCAATGATTGGGTTGCTTTCTCAAGCCAGCCTTGTGCTTTGCCAAGGTTATGAATATGTTGAGTTTTTAAAATCGGGATACAATATAGACTCTGTATACTACCCTAATTATATAATGGACGATTTTTTGAGCGATAATAATAATGGTCGTGAGAATAGTGAACACATCAACCTAATATATTTTGGCCGTGTTGTTCCAGACAAGAACATCGATTTTATTATTGATGTATGCGGCGAGATAGAAAATTTTAACATTCCATACCGGCTTGATGTTATTGGCGGTTACGAGCAAAGTTATCACGATCAACTATCAGCACGCATAAAGTCGAAAAACATCGATTCATCTAAGATCACATTTAAAGGGCACATGAAGTTTGATGAGATCTATCTCTACTTAAAAAAAGCGCATTATTTTGTGTTTCCGTCGAAAGAAAAAAGAGAAGGCCATTCTAATTCTTTGACCGAGGCTATGGGATGCGGGGTTGTGCCAGTGGTAAGCACCGCGGGGTTCAACGAAAGTATTGTTGGCATCAAAAATTTGGTAATTCATGAGTATAATCCTAAGCTGTATGCCACAATAATTGCCGATATTTGGACTAACGGATTATGGAAAAAATATTCTGACGATGTCTATAACAGAATATCCAATAATTATACTGAATCTATAGTAAAAAACTCCTTGTTAGGCGGCTATAGTACGTTAAATTCGTAATAATTAAAATATTTCAATACTTCATCAACAAATACAGGAAATTGGATTACATGGAAAACAGCTCAATGGTAGATCAAGTTAAAGTACTTAACATCAAAGTTCTTTCAATCCATCTACAAGACGTGTTAGCCACGCTTGATAAAGGAGTTGTATTTACCCCCAATGTAGATCATTTGATGAAACTTCAAAAAGATCGCGCTTTTTATGACTGTTATCAGCAGGCAGACTGGCTGATCTGCGATAGCGAAATTATAAACCTGGCCTCTAAATTTCTGGGTACCCCAATTAAGGAAGTCATACCAGGCTCATCATTTTTCCCGGCTTATTACGAGTATCATAAAGATAACCCTGATATAAAAATTTTCCTATTAGGTGCAGCCGAAGGAGTTGCAGCAAAGGCTCAGGCTATTATCAATAAAAAGATAGGACGAGAAATAATAGTTGGAAGTTACTCGCCTAAATATGGTTTTGAAAAGGATGAGGCTTACTGCAATGAAATAAATGATATCATCAACAATTCAGGGGCAAACATACTGGTTGTTGGTTTGGGCGCACCCAAACAAGAAAAATGGATTATCAAAAACAAAGGTAAACATCCTAATATTGATCTGTACTTTGCGCTTGGAGCTACTATTGACTTTGAGGCAGGCCATATCAAACGCGCGCCGGAGTTTTTTAGAAGGATATATGCAGAATGGTGTTATAGACTTTTAAAAGAACCCAAACGCCTATGGAAACGCTACCTGGTTGACGATATTCCGTTTTTTATTTATATCATAAAACAAAAGCTAAACTTGTACCGAAATCCATTCGAAGATCAGTAATCATAGCTGATTACTGCTTAACCCGATTGGATTTGTAGGTTTGTTTTTTCTTCATGAGTTTTTCTAACGTAACGGCGTCTTTGTTCTGCATCATTTCTTTTGAAAACATATTGTCAACAATAGATACCCGTGCGTTTACCCAACTGGACCATTGAAGAAAATAAGCAGCTTTCCCTTTAAAAGTATTAATGATATCCAACTCATTCATCTTACCATAGGCGTCTGATTTTGGCCCTACTTCACATATAGCAATTGGCTTATTGAATTTTAACAATTTATTGTAATCCTTAAATTCAGAGATGTTGTTGCTGTAGATATCAATACCAACTACATCAACATACTGACTTCCCGGATATCTATAGCTTAATGTGTTTTCATCCGGTGAATCATTGGGGCTATACACCCATATTAAATTATTCAATTTTAAATCATTGGTAAAATAGTTATACATATCTACCCATAATGCTATATAGTCGGCCTGATTAGTTGGATTTTTAAGATCATTTATACCCCACCAAAACCAACTGCCATTCATTTCATGAAAGGGTCTCCATAACACTACCACTCCCTTGTTCTTTAAATCTAAAAGCGCATTACCTACCTTTTCCAGCTCTTTTCTGTAACTGCTCTTTGCATAACTGTCTGGTGCGTTTTTTAAAAGAGCTTTCAGATCGATACTATCTTTATGAGCTACCGAGTTCCACCGGGGGCTATAACCTGGAGTAAACGGATTATCAGCATGCCAGCTAATGGTAACCAGACCACCGCTGTTCCATTGCTTCATCACATCCAAGTTAACTCTATCTACCCGGTTATGTGAGTTCCAGCCGTATTCATATCCAATTAATGCCGGCGCATTACCCGTTTGTAATCGCAATGATTCTACGGTATGCTGTGGCGCATCTCCGTCTACAGCCTTTTGCTGCCCAACAATGATGGAATTATTAGCTATTACGCTTTTTAAATAACTTATGATACTGGTACGCGTGCGTACTGTTAAAGGCTGAATCTGCGCGTTAGAAAAGGGAATTAATGACAACATCAACAGCATTGCCATAGCTGTGCTTTTAACTGTCTTCATAGCTTTATCAACTTGTTATATGTGCAAAGTATGTTTCTTGAGATATATCTAAAGAAACGGCAGATTTATGAAAATTGTGTGAATATTTACAACTTGTCCCAACCGCTGGTATTATAACGGCCGTTCCAATATTTAATGATGAGAGCCGTAAAAAAACCAGGCGTCTTTACAGGCTTTTTATCAATAATGTCCAATGCGCTCCATAATTTGTGCCCCATCTCGGCATAACTCATCGTATCAACCAATTTTAAAGATGCGGCAGACATATCCGCTCTTTCCTGTGGTTGCAGGTCCATGAATTTTAGAATAGCCGCAGCGATGCTATCTACATCAATAGGGTTGAACAAATATCCATTGACACCTTCTCTTAAAAGGCTTTGTGCGGCATTGACTTTACAACTCAATAATACTGGCAAGCCGGCAGCCATAGCTTCGTTAACAACCAAACCCCAGGTTTCAGACAAACTAGGCAATATAAATGCAGCAGAGCCAGCCAGCAATAGCGGTAATTGTTGATTGGCTATTGTGCCGGCAAAATTTATTCGCTTTAACCCCAGTTGCTGCTGTTGCTGCTTTAGCAATTGCATTTCTGGCCCATCTCCAACTATTAATAATTCGGCCTCACTGTTTGCCTGCTCTACCATGTACCATGCCTTCAGCAGGTTGCCAATGTTTTTTACAGGAACTAGCCGGGCTACGCAAATTATTCTATTACCGTGAGAATGATAGTTGCTTAAGTGTTTAAACAGGTTATTATCTATGCTTGAAAAGCCATGAAAGAAATGCAGCCCACGGGACCGGAAGCGGGCATAATCGGCATCATAATCTACCGACGGCAGCCACAGTGCATCGGCCTGTGCAATAAGCCTGTTTTTAATATGCTGTACTACAAAATTACGTTTAACCTGTGCTGGCCGGGCATCATCAAACATAATAAACCGGCGTTTATTGATTTTTGCCCAATGCAAACCAATTGCACCTGCAAAAAACACAATAGAGGGCGCAATGATAATATCGGGATCCAATCGATCGAGCGCATCAAATAAGGCTTGTTTAATTTCATCACCCTGCAACTGGCCTGCGCTTTTTAACGGAAACAGACATTGCCACCATTGGCTGCCGTCTTCAACGTAATCATCAAAATCATAGGGAGAGCCTTTGCCAAAAAGCTCAATTGCGTAGAGCTGACTATTTTTCAGGGCGAAGAATTCTCTCAGATAGATAAGTCTCCCACGCCAATAAACTCTGAAATCGTTATTTAAGACAGCTACTTTCAATTATTTTTTATCGCTCTTTTTAAATTTATCCCAAATGATAGGAAAAAAAGTTTTAAGCCATAGCTTGGCAAATGCCTCGAAATAATCTAAAGGAAAAAATTTCCTGATGTAAATAAGATACTCTTTATATGCAAGCCCTTTAGGGCTATATAAATAGCTAATACGTTCTTTTAGCGAATGTTTACCGGATAGCCAGTTCACGCCGTGGTCGTCCTCGCAATAGCCATAAAAGCCAGGAGCTACCAATACTTTAACACCCGCCTTAAATGCAGTAAGCGTATAATCATAATCGGCTACGGCGTGTATGTAAACATCATTAAAAATACCAATGCGTTCAACCGTAGTGTTGTCCACCAGCATGATATTAGCATTTCCTAAATGACAAGGTTGTGGCTCTTGCTCATCCGGCTCAACAGTATAATAATTAGCATGGCGCATGTTATATAAAGAATGACCGCCATAAGAAAGCTTGTTTGTTTTAGGACTAAGTGTAGAACCTACCAGTATCACCCCGTCTTTATTAACCCGCCGGTAGCAACTGATCATCTTTTCAACCGTATTATCAAACAATACTACATCATCATTAAACAGCCAATACAAGTCATATTTTTTTTGCTGCATGGCATATTTCCAGGCAGTGCGCATACCACCGGCCCAAAATAAATTACCGGTACCTTTTATGAGATGTATTTCAGGATATTTAACAGCAACTTCTTCAGAAAGTCCGTCGGTAGAGCCATCGTCAAGCAGATAAATATCAACCTGAAGCTTTTTAAACATAGTCTGCCTGGTAAGGCTGTCTAAAAACGCCAGTGTTTTCTGCTTTCGGTTATAGCAGGTAATCAAAACTGCTATATTATATAGCTCTATTTCTTTCATTCGGAAAAGCAGGTACGCTTTGCAAGTATTTTTTGTATTGTTCCCTAGATCGTTTCCCACCGACGGCCTGAACGATCCTGGTTTGCTCGTCTGATAAAAATAAAAAATTAAGTATTATCGGCAATATCATTACTGGTTCGCCAAAGCCGATTAAAAACAGCATTACAAAACAATAAACTACATACTCCGGCTTAACCACGTATATCTTACAAAACCGGATATATCTGTAGAAGAGATAAACCAATCCAACAAGCCCAAATTTGGCTAAAAAGTCAAATATTCCATTAGATACGTTAATGTTAAATTTGCGATAGAATATTAAACTATATTTGTTGCTTACTCCCAATATCAGCATCCAGCCAAACACATTATAGATGTAAACCATGCTGGCAAAACGGTTTAACGGTATCTGCATGCGGTAATGATGGTAGAAATGCTCCAACACCTTAAGGTGGTTAAGATCGGCCATGTCTTCATTATACATATCTACCATCTTTTTACCCAGTATAGGCACTGTAAATACCAGCAAGGCAATAACACCTATAGCTATCAGCGCCCATAAATTGATCTTCGGGACGCGATAACGATAAGCTAAAAAAAGCAAGACAATTAATCCGGTGTAAGCCGTGGTTGAAAAGGTAGTAAGGTTACCAATGATCAATATCATCGCTGTTTTATCAAAAGTAAACTTGTTTAAAAAGAAATGGAGCATCAATGCAAGCGAAAGGAAGCAACCAAATGATCCGGGCTCCCAGACAAAGCCTGAGTTGGTATAATCATGAAAATCTTTTGTAAACGTAAACAACAATATATTTGAATAACTGCCTGCCAGGTTATTAGAGAGTACGTTATCGTTTGGCAAGTCAAGCTTTCTAAAAGCCTCATACATCAGGTTAGGCACCATTAACTGCAGTGCGTAAAAGAAAAACGACACTACCGTTAAATGTGCAATTACCCTCACCAGGTAGGCTGCCGCTTTTTCTTTCAATATCACGCAGAAAAGAAAACTCAGATAACAATACTTAAACAGGAATACAATATCGCCTATTAGAAATGTACTCTCCAGGTTATTAATCAGCGGATCTCTGAGCGATACAAATACAATGTAGATAAGAGAGAAAATACCGATGTATTTATAATCGGCAGGGGCTATTAAATTCTTTCTGAGTGCAATAACGGCCATCAGCACCATAATCAGAAACCAGCAAATCTCGCTTGAAGAAAGAAAGTTGGCATTGCTTGATAAAAGCAAAAAAAGCAGGGTAACAAAATAATTGGTGTTTAATTGCTTGAAAAAATTCATCGCTTCAAATAGGTTTTAAACCTTTAGAATGTTAAATACTAATCTTTATTAAAATATTACCCCTGTCAGCACCATTGCAACGTTAGCTAGTTTCTACCCACTAAATGATTGCCTAAATACATCAATGTTATTGAACAAATGGCCATGGGCCTTTATTTTTTTCAGATCCCAATCCCACCAGCAGATGCGTTCCAAGAACTCAATTTCATGCGCTGTAAACCGGTATCTGATTAACTTTGCAGGTATACCACCAACAATAGCGTAGGGTGGCACATCTTTATTTACAACCGATCCAGCCGCTACAATGGCACCGTTACCAATAGTAACACCATCCATAACCAAGGCGTTGTTACCCACCCATACATCGTGCCCAATGGTTACAACATACTTCCGGCCGCTATCTGTATAAATATGTTCTTCAAAAACATTATTTTCTACAAACGATAAGCTAATCGGGTTACTTACCGAAAAGAACGCAGGACTAGTGGATACAAAATCTTTAGACGGATGCCGGCCCAAACAGGTTTGCACCCCTGTACCTATTGAACTAAAACGCCCGATATGTGTTTTCTTTACAATAGCATTCCTGGATATGTAAGACCCTAAACCTAAACGGCAACTGGCCACCAGGCAATCTACCGCCAAATCATTATACCCTTCCAGATCATTGTTCATATCAAGGGTTACACCAGGTCCTATGGTTACACCCTTGCTTTTGTATTTAACACGATAATAAATTCGTTTTAACCAGTCTTTTATCATCTGTAAATTGCTATAAATGATTTGCTTTTATAGCAGCGTGTCCACTTTTAGTCAATACTGTAAATATAAGCAAGTTCATGAAAACTATGAGATAAAAAATCAGACTTATTGCAAACAACACAAGAAATTGGCATTAAACATATAAATATCAAACCTATTTGATATTTTTTCTGATAGATAATTAAAAGAAGTAATTTTAGCCCTAATTTATTCTCACATCATAACCCTATAAGCTATGGCGCGTAACAGCAGATACAAGAAGAAAAAGATCAAGAGAGAAATAAACAAGCTGGATCTGACTATGTTTATCATTAATTTGCTGGTTACCATTTGCCTTTTGTTGAGCTATTTTTCGCCAGATACGGATCCTCGTAGTTTTATTTATATATCATTGTTAGGATTTGTATTCCCAATATTGGTTATCGTCAATTTGATTTTTGCCATTTTTTGGGCAATCAGAAAAAAAGTCTGGGCATCTATCGCCATTATTGTTTGCATTGTTTTAGGCTATAATAATATCAATGCAACTATTGGCTTTAGAGGCGCAAATATACCCCCTAAAAATAAGGAGCCCAGATCATTAAGAATGATGGCTTACAACGTCAATGAGTTTTTGACTGCCGACCGAATTGGCAGTACCACCCGTGAAAATATTTATGAATTGGTGCATGAACTAGATCCTGACGTGTTGAATCTAGAAGAAGTAACCTGGAATAATGATCTGCAAATAGATTCATTAAAGCAGGCTATGAATGCGCCATATGCCTTCTTTAAATCATTCAAATCATGGCGCACGGCTTATTTTAAAAAAACAGCCATCGGAAACGAGAAGATGATTAATATTAAAAATAAAGGAAACGCTATATTAAGTAAATACCCTATTGTAGACACCGGCTTTGTAAAAGGCCCTGATATATTGAATACGCATGTTATCTACGTAGACATAAAAAAAGGGAATGATACTATCAGAGTTTATTGTGTGCATTTGGCCCCGGTACAAATTGAAACCAAAGAAAAGGAAGGTTACCTCAAAGGCAACGTAAGCGTCAGCAAATCATCATTTATTGCCGATGCATTAAGCGCAGCATTTATAAAAAGAAGTTATCAGGTCGACAAGATAAAGGAAAACATTGATAGCTGTGTATATCCGCGCATTATAGCAGGTGACTTTAACGATACACCTGTTTCTTATTCTGTAAATACTATTGGCAACGGTCTGAAAAATTGCTTTCAGGAAAAAGGAAGTGGCTATGGAACCACTTTTTATAGTAAATTTCTGCTACACGTAGATCATATTCTGGTAAGCCCGCGTTTTGATGTATTAAACTACGAAGCTTTAGACAAGCTCATATCCGATCATAAACCTGTTATTAGTGATTTAATACTGAAATAGCACGGGTCCGCGCAGCCCTTATTTTAAAAATTTATCTTCAAACCTGCACATTACCTTATCAATGTTCAGATGCTCTAAAGCATAATTGCGTGCGTTGATGCGTTTTTGTGCAACGGCAGGATCTGTTCTAATATCCAGAATTTTCTGGGCAAGAACTTTACCATCGCCTGGCTCAATTACATAGCCAAAGTTGTTTTGCGTAGTTATGTTATAAAGCGTAGTGTCTTTTACGGCTGTAATAATACTCAAGCCACCTACAGCAAGTATAGTTGAGAGTTTTGACGGCATGACCAGATCTCCGGCGCTGGCCTTTTGCACTACCAGGTGCACATCAGCCAAATTTAAAAACTCATTAAACTTTTCTTTGGGCTGTAATTGCATGAAAGCAATATTTTGTAGCCCGCGCGCCTCCGCATCTCTTTTCAGTTCTTCTTTGTAAGGCCCTGAAGTACAGATAACGAATTTAATGCCCGAATAATCTTTCAGTTCTTCAGCAGCGTCTATTACATGCTCAAGGCCCTGTTTAATGCCGGCCGCACCAGAATAAAGGCAAATTAAATCGTTTTTATCATATCCCCAGCTTTGCTTTACACATTCTTTATCTGTGAATGGGAAAAATGCGTCAGTATCAACCCAGTTGGGAAAAAAAATAATATCACGGTCAACCTTTGTTCTAACACGGCTAATCATCCCATCCGATATAGTGCTGGCAAAATTGGCTTTGCTTAATATATTGCGCTCAATTTTAAAAAGCACTTTCAATACGGTTTCGTTTTTAAACAAATTCAGATCTCGCGCCGCTTCAATTTGCAGATCCTGGATATGATACAGCAACCTTCCCCCCTTAATATTTCTGAGCATCAGGCCAAGATAAGCCAGGTGAAACGGAGGAGCGACAGTAATGATCAGATCAAACTTCTCTTTGCTAAACAGAAACCGGGCCACCACAAAGAATTTAGACATCAGGTATGAGAAATCCTGCATGGTTCTGCGTCCGCCGGTAGGGTTTTTAGGAATGTAGGACGGGCAACGATATATCTTTAGCTCGGTTCCACTTTCAGTATAGCTGACCACCTCCTTTTTGTACCAGCGATTAGTATAAGGAGGTTGTACTTTCCAAAATGGATAATAAGGGAAAGTGGTAATAACCGTACAATCATAACCGGCTTTAGCCAGCCAGTTAATCATCTCTCCATTATACTTCCCCACACCAATTGGTTCTGGAGAGAAGTTATGAGATATGAGTAATATACGTTTATTTTTCATTGGTTAAGGCAGAATCAAGAAATCAGATACGTTTAGCGATTAATTATCATTTTATATCAATCATCTAATTTGAGTTTTACTATTGGTATCTGGTAACGCTTAATAACAACTATAAGGGGTATTTGTTGATGTGTATTAAATTGATTTTTACTATTTTTTGTTACTTGTTACTATCCAATAATTCACGCGTTCGCAACACTATAAAATACTCATAAACAGACTGTAGCGTTGCATATGTAACGCCGGCGCGACCGTCTAAAAACGCTCTCCTCACTACCACCATGTATATCCACTTAATAAACGAACGTAAAGGCATTTTATAGAAGATACCTTTTTGATGATACCTGCGTACCGAAAAATCTTTCGCAAATAGCGCCTTTCCAATAGAGAATTTTTTATTACCGCGCATATCCTCCAGTCGCATCCGGGCTTCCATATCGGCATAATTAATATGCCTCGTCAACCAAAAGCGGATACCTTTACTAAAGGGGTAGTGGTCAAGATAGCCGTCTATTTTTTCAACCGGGCCGTCCGGTATTGATACCGGGTTTACCAACCTTTCATAACGCATCTTTTCAGGCTTGAAAAGCCGCAGATAATAGGGGGATATCTGTGCGTGTTTCAACCAACGACCATTCCAGGCAAAATCACGTCTTTGCACCTCATAAGCTGCAATATCTTTGAATTTGAGCATCTCTAACGCCTTAAATAAGCCAACCGACACCCGCTCATCCGCATCTATATAAAGCACCCATTCATGTTTAAACGGTATATGCTGCAACCCCCAATTTTGGTGGGCTGACCAGTTATCAAACTTGCGTTGTGTAACCCTGGCACCAGAAGTAGTCGCTATCTCAACTGTACGATCCTCACTAAAAGAATCAAATACGTGAATATCATCGCACCAACTCACAGACGCCAGACATCCTGGCAAATCCTGCTCTTCGTTCTTTGTTAATATCAGTACCGAAACCATTTACGTATTAAACTTTTGTCTCGGTTTTAATGATTTACACGGGTTGCCCGCACAAACCTGCCACTCAGGCATATCTTTTATTACCACAGATCGGGCGCCAATTACACATCCATCTGCAATATTTACCCCAGGATGAACAAACGCCTCTGCCGCCACCCACACATGATTACCAATACTAATAGCACTTGCCACCAGCGGGAAACCGGGATTATTATAATCATGCGTACCGGTACATAGGTTTACACCCTGCGATACAACAGCCCTGTAACCGATAGTTATTTTAGCTTGCGAATAAAGAATGGCGCCGTTGGCTACGCCACATTCATCTCCCAATTCAAGATTCCACGGAGCCCAGATAACTACGCCCGGATATACATGAACTCCGCTGCCCACCTTGGCGCCAAAACTACGTAACACAAATGATCGCCAGCCGTGAAAAGGTCGGGGGGAGTATCTAAAAAAAAGGAGAGCTGCAATATTCCACCATGATCGTCTCAGTCGGTTTTTTAACGAGAAAGACGGCCCTTTAAAAGTATCATGGTTTATCATTTAGCAACAGCAGCAAGTTACCCTTATATTCATTTAAGCCAACCAACAAATATATGTTTATTTGGCCGATATTCTATTAACAATCTATGCGCAAATGATATCTGTAATGGTTTTAACATTAAAAAAGCATATTATTTTATGGCATTGGTAAATGCTATAGAAGAGCTGGTGATATGAAAATTATCATTAAAAATGCGTAAAGCCCTATTACCGGCATCCCTGCGCTTATCAGCCGATAGCTCCAGCCATTGCTTAAGCATTTGTATAGTACCATCAATGGTATCATCGGCAATAATCCCCGCTCCGCCAGCCTCAATTTCCATGTAAATATTGATCTGGTTTGATATTAGCACTGGCTTTGCACAGGCCAGCGCCTCTACTACAGCTATGCCAAAGTTTTCCTGGTGACTAGGCAATATAAAAGCATCACTGCCGTACAATGCACCCCATTTTGCGTTACCATACAGCATACCTGGAAAATACACCTTATCCTGCAGTTGCGGGTTACTGTAAGCCATCTGGTGCACCCTCTTTCCAAAGCTGCTCACCAAGCCAGGGCCTGCTATTACCAGTTTGGGTAATGGATAACCTGAGGCGATTAATTTAGCATAAGCATCAATCAATAAGTCCACGCCCTTCTTTTCATGAATACGGCTCAAAAAAAGTAAATACGGCTCACCCTCCACCTCCGGGCATTTTTCCAGAAAATCCTTCCGCATGGCATCGTTATACTCTGGGGGCGGTTTTATGCCATAGCCAACATTCATTTCTTTTTTGGGCCGATATCCTTTAAACGTTTTGCGGGCCAACACCATTTCCATCTCGCAGGTAAACAACAACCCATCTGCATCGTTAACTACATGCTTTTCTATCAGTTCCCAATAAATCAGGTTACGGATAGCCTTTAACCGCCTGTCTGCAGCACGCTGAAAGTAGGGGTCGAGCATGCCGTGCGGCATCACATATATTTTGGGTACCTTGCGGCCATCGTTCTTTTTAGCTATTTGTTTCTTTACAACCCGTATCGCTTTCCAGGCTGCATAGCTTGAATAAAGCCACAAGCCATTAATAATCACTACATCAAAATCGCAAACATGCTCTATTAGCCACGGCAATAACTTTGGCGAGTATTGCCAGGGCGTTTTAACCGGCCCTAGGGCATATATAGGGAAATCATCCATGCCCAGAAAGGCATTATCCGGGTTGTCCAGGCTCACTATTTCACGCTGCACGCCGTATAAGTGCATCTCGGCATCGCTGCTGCGTATACCCTGACAAGGGCCGCCGCTCGTGGGATTCATACTGGCTATAACGTGCAGTAGTTTCATATCCGGGTGTGCTTGTTAATAAACAAATCCTTCCGTTCTGGTAAAATATTTGGCATCAGCAGGAATAGGCTGTAAAGGCTTGGCCGGCACGCCGCCATACAGCATCCACTCATCAGTATAAGCCTTATTAAGCATAGATTTTGCACCCAACACGCTACGGGCCGGCAATTGTGCACCACCCAGCATCACCACATTGGTACCTACAAAAGTGTATTCGCCAATAGTGATAGGAGCACTATCCTGGCGATTATCTATCACGTTAATAGAATGGGTAAGAAACTGCGACCGGTAGCCTGCAACGGTACTGAACCGGCCAATGGTTATCATACTGGTACAATCAATATGATGATATTTGGTAATTGCCGCGCACTCACCAATGATTAGTGCCGACCGGCGGTCTGCCTGATGTGCAAAATGTTTGGAGGCTTTGTTGGTAGGGAAACCGGTAATCCAGTTACCGCGCGCCATTGATGCTTTGATCCCCATATCAATCAGATCAAGATTCACTGCCACGTTAAGGTGGCCAATACGAGCCCTTTCTGCCATTACCAGTTTAGCAGGAAATATCCATGCCAAACCAATCCGTGCCGTCGGGTGTATTTCAAACCCAAACCAACGCTGCAGCGCTCTTCGCCGCAACGGCCAGGGTAACAATACGGTGAAGAGCTTAAGTATCATCAAATTCAAGTTTTAGCCGAAAAACCTAGGTTATTTATTTTTTGCTCATCTATTACTTCAGCAACAGCCTTGCGCACTTCATCAACGGTAATAGAAAGGATGCATTTTTTTTGCTGCGCGATGCACTCTTCCAGCAAACAACCGGCACATTCTACGCGATGATAAATAAGCTTGTTAAAATTACCACGCGGAAACCATTGCCCCGGCAAATTACGGGCCGAGTAAATGGCAACGCACGGTGTACCGCCAGCAGCTGAAAGATGCATTGGGCCACTATCATGACCGATGAACAGTTTTGCATGCTTCAATACGGCGCCCGATACCCGTGGCGATGTTTTACCGCACAGATTTACACCGTGGCCATCCCAGCTATCCAATAACTTTTGTGCCCGCTCTTTTTCGTCTTCTGTACCCAACAAAATAAGTTGCCAGCCGGATAAATCGTTCTTTAAAGCGTTAAATAATGCCAACCAATTATATTCTTCCCAATCATTAGGCTGTCTTTTGGTACCAGCACATGCCGCAAAAACAGGGCGGTTAGGATCCAGTGTTTTAAGCACATCGGCCGCCGCATTTTGTTCTTGTTGTGTATAGCGCAGATCCCAATATTTATCAAGTGTCAGATCAATGTGCCCCAGTTGCTCAAGCCTGCGTGCTATCCTTTGCGCCTCCCATTCCTGTTTACCGGTCTCGTTATTATAGGCCAATACCAGATCGTCTGTTGACTCAGGAAAGCCGTAAAATTTTTTTATACCAGCCGCCCTAAAAAATAACTTATCGCGCAGCACGCCCAATCTGGTCGACCTGATAGTATTACGGATGCGTGTGGTTGTCAGATTAACCATTGCATCAATTTTAAGCGCTCTTAATTGCCTGATGAGCCTGAGCAAAACCAAAGGATTACGTGTAAACGACGGGTAATTAATAACCTGGTGAAAAAAGTAACCCTCGCCCAGCACAGTTTGTGTGGCAGCCGCTTTACTACTTGGCGGACGATTTGCCAGCAATATTATTTCTGCGCCAGGAAAAGCCTCTACAGCTTTATGAAAGCCTGGCAAAGCAATAATGGTATCGCCCATGCTGCCGATACGATACACTAATACTCTTTTGCGTTTCACAGAATCCATTATAACACCCGATTAAGCATTAATTTACCCGTAAATCAGGTGATATCCAGCACCGATATCTTATTTCGCCTTAAAGAAGAGAGCATTAACCCTCCGATAATCGTAGAAAATCCGAGTGACGTAGGCTGCCCCCACTGGCCCTGCAACAGGGTAAGAAACCCCAGGCTAAGCAACATCCAGGGCAACAAATCGCCAAAACGGATACGCCTGTAAGCAGCCGCGAGCAACCTGACACACATGTGAGTACGCACAAAAATAACGGTCAGGCCGAGTACCGTACCGAGCTCGCCTATCAGCCTGCCCCACTCCTGCTCTGCAAATAAGAACGTTACTTCACCCGTAATTAACCTGGCACCTACATTGGTGCCCGCCCCTATTCCATAGCCAAAAAATGGCTGGTCAGACGATGTTACTGCATCCAGCATCCCCCCAAAAAAACGCTCGCCAATTGTGCCCTGCAAACCGCCCTCGGTCGCACCGGCATCGTCTACCCTTGTTGTCAGTGCCTCTGTTGCTTGTTTAAAAAAGCTTACGTTATTTAAAAGCGCAAGTATGATAATCAGGCCCGACAAAGCAGCAAGCATTCTAACTAAATACACTGGTTTTCTGGCTATTGGTACGGCAACAAACGCTATGGTTAACACCGCCTGGAATACGAGGGTACGACTGATAGACAACGGAATTGACGCAATGGTACATGCGGTAGCTGCAATTAACAGCCATCTGGGCACTTCCTTAGGGCTAAACCAAAAATAAACTACAAAAATCTGTACAAAACTCCAGAATTGCGTATTACCCGTTGTAAAAGAGAACACACCCGGCGGCCTGAAATAACCCAACGCACCTGCAAAACCGGCACCAGCCATATCACCACCTACGCCACGGTTAATAAAGGACGATTGCGGACTATAAAACTGAATAGTGATTAGCACCAGCATAGGTAGTGATAGCCATAAGAATACCTTTCCCATATATAGCACATCTTCCCTGTTAAAAAAACGCCCCATCAAAAACATTAGTGGAAAATGTAGAAACAATATCCTGGCACCATATAAAGCCACCTCAATATTACCATGGCCTACAGATAAGGCCGTAAACATCCCTGCAAACCCCACAAACCATATGGTTTTGATATACCAGTTCATGGGCATTTCTTCGTTTTTCCAGGCCATTACCACCAGCCAAACCGCCAGCGGATCCCGCACTACCAGTAAAGGCGTTGCCAGGCCCGGAACAACCCATTTGCGCAAAGCACCTTCTGTAAGCAGCAGTATAAAATATAACCAGATACCCTTGCGTATAAGTGCAATGTTGGTTTTACGCTTAGCCAGCGCATTCTCTGATACCCCACTTAAGGTGAACGAATTTACCGGCTGTTGTGTAGCTGTATTCATATTTGCTATTCAAGCCTTTATTTAATATTCATAATTATTTCTGCCAGCTCTTTACCGTAAACCTGCCAGGTGCGCTTGCGGGCAGCTTCCATGGCCGCCTTTCCTGCCGCGGCTATTAGTTCTGGTTTGGCCAACAGGTTTTCTATAGATGCCTGCAATGCATCCACAGACTCTGCCGGCGTAAACCATCCGTTTTGTCCATGGATCATAATGTCCGGTCCTGCCGTACGGTCGGTAGTTATCACCGGCGTGCCTTGTGCCATGGCTTCAGTTATTACCAGGCCAAAACCCTCAAACAACGATGGAAATACCAGTACATCATGCTCGCGCATTGTTTTTAATACTTGCGCATGCGGCATGGTTTCAATCCAGCGGTGTTTTGCCAGCGCAGCATCCAGCACCGTACAAGCGCCTCCCGTTTTACGGCCTACTATTGTCAGCTCAACGTGGCTCCCTATACGATCTACCGCATCAAAGAGATCTGCGATGCCTTTACGCTGGGATAACCCGCCAACAAACAATAACTTGAGCGGACTGCGCCCCGAGGTATTGTAATTTCTGGCTACACCCACATCCGGAAAACCATACGGCACCACATGCACAGGTGCAAGCTGGCCGCCCTGATATTCCTTTAACGTATTGGCTGTGAAAGAACTTGCCACGAAAATACGATCTGCCAGCCTTAATTCTTCATCTTTGTTTGACAATTTTGCGGCCGAGTCCTTAAAAGCCGTCAGCGTTGGTGCCCATTCAGGCCTGGTATCCAGCGCATTTTGCATTAGTCGCCTTGCTGCGCGCCAGTAACCAATAGGCAAATCATACAGGCATTTTATGCCCAATTGCTTTGCCCGCCCAAACGATAACAGTGCTTCATCTTCATATGCATAAACGGCATTAGTACCCTGTTCTAGTGTGCCCGCCGTTTTTTTATCGTTATACCGATAAACAGCGTCCACGCTGAACCTTCCGGTTTCATGCGCTATCAAACTGCGCATCCCCAACTTATCTGCAAACAGCCGCCCGGTTTCTTTAAGCGGCCACATATGGGTTAGCGGCTCCAGGTCTTTATGAAAATTTCGCCGACGCAATTCAGCCAGCGGACCGATAGCTGCCAGCTTATCCAGCGCCGAGCCTTCAAAACAGGCAATGGCTGTATGAAAAGCCGCAAGTGCATGTGCATCGTTCAGCCCTTTCAGTGCTGCCCGCACAAATTCATTGCCCGTTGGATGTGAAAATACGACTTTCATTTTCCTTCGGGATTTAAAAATTGTGTCATCACCTGCAAATTCCTTTCCCCAAAATAACTTTCCCTAGCATGCTGCCATTGGGTACTATTAAATTCAAGACTGCTCACGGCTTGCAAAACATCAAAACCGGTCTGCTGGTCGCCAGAGGTCCACATGGCGCCCGTTCTTGTATTTTTCAGGAATGAAGCCAGTGTACTATCTGCCGGTCCGTGGCCTAATATCGGTCGGCCGGCTTGCAGATAGCTGGTCAGCTTGGTAGGCAAACTGGTTGCTCCAAATATTTTTAATGCAGGTGCAAACGGATACATGGCATAAACAAAAGCACACTGCGAAAGTTCTGGCAACGCTTTATCTTCTGGCAAGGTTGGATAAAAGGTGACGTTACCCCGCAGTGCATTTGGCACATCACTCATATTTAAATGGCAACCCCACATTTTTAACATAGCCGTTTGCCTTTTTGATTGCGCAAATTGCACCAACATAGATAAAAAGGATAGAAAATCTTTTTTATCGTAGATAGATCCTATATGCCCAACCACCAACTCTTTAGCATCAGAAGATGTTTTATAAGAATGCTGCGCGATAGTATCAGCAGGTAAATAACGGTGACAAACAGCAGCCTCTACACCACACATCTTCTGATAATAAGCCTCCATCTCTGTGCTGATTACATCTATAGACGCAGCGTGCCGGAGTACCCAAGTGGTAAGTCTATTGGCTACTGATTTCATAAATTTATAACGCACCGACCGTGCACAAAGCGCTCCGGCCCAATCATCGTGCACGGTAATATGTATAGGGCGATCTTTTTGGCGCTTAATAAGTTCAGCTGCTACACGCAATCCCTCGTTATGGGTAACAATCCAATAAGCCTCACAATCGGCTTGCAACAGTGCGTTAACAATTGCATCAATTTCTGCCACAGGCTGTTGTTTCAGCATTCTACGGGTCAAAAGCATATCCTTCAGGATCGCCCCCCCCATAATGCCCCTACCCAAATATCCTTTCTCATAACCAGCAGCCACGCTGCCGGCTACGTAATACCAATCAAAACTAAACGCACCCAAATGAGCGGTCAGGCTTCGCAGTATAACGCCGCCACCGCCGGTTTGCGGTGAGTGCGCGGTAAATAGGCATATTTTCTTTTTCATTCGGTAGCTCATTTTTGGGCCTGCAAACCGGCCATCAACCGGGCTGCCACCTGCTGCACCTGGTTAGCGTTGGGCATATAACGTACGCTTTGCTCCAGGCAGGTTTTAAAATTATGGCCATCGTATTTAACAATGCCCTTCGGGATGGCCTGCTCCGGCACACCAAAAGGAGTCCATGGTTTAGAGAGCGATATGACCGGCAAACCATGATTGCGCATAGCTGCAAACGCGCCGCTTTTTTCTACAACCGCAAGCCCGGTGGTTGATATCCCTGCGGTAGCCGATGACAACAGTGCAGAAATATTCTCTGCACTTTGCTCGCCCAACACCTCGGCGTGCAAGCCGGTAGCTTGCCATTTCTGTGCCCATTGATATTGCTCTTCTCCGCAACGACCAATAAATAACAACTGCATGCTCTTGCCCGTTTCGGCAGCGTATTGACTGGCTTCAGCAGCAAAAGTGTTTATCAATCCGCCAGCGTGTATCGCGCCGAAGAGTACAAACGTAATATCGGTCTTCAACTCCAGCTTTTCGCCGGCTACCGGGATATTTCCAAACAGCGGCAGGTAATCAGCCTTAACATTTAACTGCTTTAACTGCTCCTGGTAAAGCGCCGTCTGGGTGTGGACCACCTCGGGTTTCAGTTTATTCAGCAAACCTTTAATTAGATAGCGTTGCGCCTTGCCCCACCAAATCAGTTTAGCCGATTCTTCTCTGGCCATTCCTACCCACAATTCGTGAAACATCACATGCCAACGGGTGTTTCCTGATATTGACTTGAGTTCAGTCCCCAAACCGCGTTTTAATCCTTTAGGATGAAAACCGAAGGGTACATATTGCAGGCTCAACCAATCGGGCCTGGTTTCTGATATATATTTTTTTGCATGCGCCAATCGCTCTTTTGTTGTTAGCGATGCCGGGATGCGTAATGTCTTGATATCGATGCCGTCTGTATTTTGGCCGGCACAGGTTACTTTATTTACAGCGCGATCATTAATTGCCAATATCGAAGCATCGTGTCCTGTGGTTACCAGCGCTGCTGCTAACCGGCGACTATAATCACCCACGCCATCGCGGCCCGGCTCGGCAGAAGCACATATAAAGATGATCTTCATTGCAATAACCGGCGATAAGAGAGTTGGTAAGCAAGGTGATGACTACGCTGTTTTATTACTTTGGCTGGCACACCTGCAACCACGTCAAACGGCGCCACATCGCGTGTTACTACCGCCCCAGCAGCCACAACAGCGCCTTTGCCAATGGTTACACCAGGCATAATCATAGCGCGGGTGCCTATCCAAACGTAGTCTTCAATAGTAACCGGGCGCTCGCGGCCAGCAAAATCAGGGGAATTGATATCGTGATCAGCAGACAGGATAATGGACTCGTGCGATATGGACACATTACTGCCAATACTGATGCCGCCTTTATTATCTAAACGGCATTTACCGTTAATAACGCTATTGGCGCCAATGGTAATACTGCGGGTACAATCAAATGTACAGTCCATCAATATGGCTGTTTCTTTACCAATGCGGTACTGCATTATCTTACGGTAATAAAACAGACGAATGGCGTGGCTAGGGATGCGGCTTACCACCCGGTTGCAAATAAATATTCTCAGCTCTGCTAAAAAATGCCTCATCTGTCAACACCTGTTAAAACCTCAGCCCAAAACCTCTGTTGTATGGTTTTTAAATCAAACCTGTTACGCGCCAGCTCTTTTGCCTGCGTTGAGACCTCTTTACCGTTACTTAACAATTGGCGCAAGCTGGCTACCAGTTCATCAGCATTCAGTGATCCGCAGCAAATAGCTGCCTGGTTGCTGTTGAGCAAATAACAAGCAGCGGCATCCGCAGGCCCATGATATAATATAGCGCCCGGCGCACCCAGATAACCTACCATCTTGGTAGAAAGGCTATACAGGTAAAAATCGGGCGTTGTAAATTTTATAGGAAGATACAAAATATCGGCGGCATCCAACTCGGCCTTCAAATCGGCATTATTGAGGGTAACAGGGAGATAATCAATATCAAACCGCCTGTTGTTCAACTCATTCAACTGCTGAGTGCCGCGCAATATCAGCTTAAACTGTAAACCTTCATTACTCAGCTTATCTAAAGCATCTGCCAGCGTTTTAAACAGGGGAATGTAATGCAGATGCAGCAATCCTGCAAAATAAATATTTACCGGATTGCCAATTTGTGCTGACGGATGCCTGATCTCCTGAGTTTCCACCCCATCGGTTATGATCTCGTATTGGGCATTACCAAAAAGGCGGCTATACGCTACAGCAATCTCTTCCGAGATCACCAATCTACGGGCAGCATGTTGCCATAACCTGCGTGTGTTTTCAGCATTGCTTTTGGTGGTCTTAAAATGATCGTGAAACGATACCCATAGCTGTTTACCCTTCAGAAATTCATCAACACATAAAGCGGCGCAATAAGGGCCATGATCTACCACATGCACTATGTCATAATCAATCTGCCTTGCCGCTTTGCGAATGCGATTAGTGGTTAGCGAGTGAAAGAATGTATCGCGCAGCCATATGCCCAGGTTACGCAGTCGCCAGCGCATCCAGGGGCGATGCACCGGTATGGCAGGCACCAGGATTTCTTTGATGTTGCCTTTGGGCAATACACTTGAAAATCCGTCTACCACCAGCGATGTCACCTTTGCCTCATTGCCTTGATACAGGCGCCGCAAAATGCGATTGCCGCCGCCATTGGCAAAAAGAGAAAAAGGTTGATACGAGAGGATCTTCATTTAATGATATCTGATTATGTGGTATGCTGAGTGCGGTTGGCCTGAGCTTCAACAATCTGGCGGATGGTTTCTTCCAGCGAGACGGTAATATCCCACTGCGGGTAATGTGCACGCATTTTATCGAGGTTAGAGATATAGCAGATGTGGTCGCCAATACGGTTTTCATCTACATAAGTATAAACCTGCGCCTTACCCGAGAATTTCTCGGCCAGTTTGAAGGCCTCCCAAATGGAGCATGAATTATCGCGCCCGCCGCCTATATTATACACCTCCGCAACACGCGGTGCAGTAATAAAGACGTCAATAAAACGCGCCACATCAAGCGAGTGAATATTATCGCGCACTTGTTTGCCTTTGTAACCAAATACTTTGTACTCTCGGCCCTCCAGGTTGCATTTCACCAGGTAGCTTAAAAAGCCGTGCAGTTCTACGCCAGAGTGGTTTGGGCCTGTTAAACAGCCACCGCGCAAACAACAGGTTGGGATATTAAAATAGCGCCCATACTCCTGCACCATCACATCTGCAGCCACCTTAGAGGCGCCGAAAAGTGAGTGCTTACTTTGGTCGATAGAAAAATCTTCGGTAATGCCATTGGCGTAAGCCGGATCAGCATAATCCCAACGGGTTTCCAGTTCAGTTAAGGCGATGGTATTAGGGCGATCACCGTAGACCTTATTGGTAGACATATGTACAAACGGCGATTCCGGGCAAGCCTGACGCACGGCCTCCAGCATATTGAGGGTACCTACGGCGTTGGTATCAAAATCGTCAAATGGAATGGCTGCTGCACGATCATGCGATGGCTGGGCCGCCGCATGTACAATGGCATCAGGACGCAGATCTTTCAACAGTCGTAACACGGCGCTTCGATCGCGAATGTCCAGTTCATGGTGATGGAACCAGCTACCCAAACGCTCAGCCAAACGGTTCTGGTTCCAGCGGGTATCGCCCTGCGGACCGAAAAATACAGCCCGCTGGTTATTATCTACGCCGTGAATCTCCCACCCCTGGGAAGCGAAGTAGACACAAACTTCAGACCCTATCAAGCCCGACGATCCGGTTACCAGTAATTTTTTTGTTGAGATTGACATTATTCAAGTATCAGGGTGTTTTTATAGTGATTGTGTAAGATGCTGATATGCTGCCCGCCATTTACGGTGCATAGCGGCAGTACCAATTTCATTAGCTACCAGTTTTGCCGCATTGTTTAATATTTTACTTATCTGCTGCCCATCGCTAAAAACTTCGAACGCCGTGCGGATGCTTGAAATACCTGCCTGTTCTACTACTACAGCTGCCTGATGCTGTTTCAGATAAGCCACCATAGCCGCAAACGGCGGACCTATAGCCAACACCGGCACACCGCAAGCCAGGCTCTCGCTCATTTTGGTGGCAATGTTAAACGCTGACATATTGCGCACCTCATCGGCAAAACCTATGGGCAGTAATATGGCGTGATATTGTTGCATGGTTGCTAAAACTTCATCTGCCCCTATCCGGCCCTTAAAGTTTACGCCGGGCAGCAAAATATCACCGGGCACACTCTCTGCTGCAGAATAGATATCCACCGAGCAGTTAGTGCCTTGGATGGCCTGCGCCAATGCCGCCAATGCATCCTTTTGCCATCTGGCCACTGCACCAAAGTAACCTATCTTTAAATCTTGACTAGCAGCCGGCGTTTTAAACCCACCAGCCAAGGCAATATCATCTGCCGGACCGAAAATGACGGTCGACTCCACATTAAACCGCTCTTTGTAAAACGCCTGCATAGCTGGGCTAATAACCAGCACCTGATCTGCCTGTTGCAAATGTTTGGCGAATACCGGCTCAATCCAACCATCATATTGCCAGCCGCCATTGGCATACTTTACCAGATGATCGTCCATTACCCAGGTAATATATTTTATTTTGCGGCGTTTCTGCAACTCAGCAAGCGTACAAATGGCATCAGCTCCCTGCGGGCAGATTAAGGCTTTTAGCTCTTTTTTATTGCCCAATTGTTTATCGGCCAGCTTTGCTAATTTAACGGCCTGTTTTTTTACAACAGCTGGCTTTCTGCGCATTTTAGCGGCAAAAGTTCGTCCTGTAATTTGGCGTACGGCATCGTTTTCCCAAACCGAATGTTTGCTGATACATTTGCCGGCCAGGCCTGCCGCGGGGGCCATGTCATCGGCAAAACGGTTGGCATGTATAAAATACGAGATCTTATTTAAGTCGTCTCCCAGTACCCGATGCAGGGTAAGGCCACCGCCATGTTTGTCTGACGCCGACATTTCTGAGAGATAAAAGTCAAGATCCATTATTTACTAAATTACATATGCAAGCCTGAGGCAGTCGTCCGTATTATTAAATCATTTAATGCTATTTTTCAAGTTCTTTCGCCATTGCGCAGGCAGGCTCTTTACCAACTTTATCAGTAGTTTAACTATTGGCCCCTTTTTGCTCCATCGTTCCTGCTCTTCAAGTGCCTTTTGGGTCTTATACTTTTCGGCATAGAGGCATTTTATAGTTTGATAATGCAGGTAACCAGCTGCCAAGAGCGCATTGTTATAAGCAGTTAAAATATTTTGCAAATCTGGCCTGTCGGCCAGACGAAACCTGGTATAAAAATGTATTGGCAGTTCATTGCTGTTAATTTTAAAAGAACTGAAATGATAAAATTTCAATGCTTCTTTATTGTTAACTAAATAAACGCCATTCCCTTTATCGGTTAAATACCTTTCATGCAGATTCCACGGCGCCATGTTATATCCCCAATCCATAATTATATGTACGCCTTTAAAAAACACGGGGACTAAGTTGATATAAAGCTGATCTACAAAAATGCCGTCCCAGACTCTGCTGTATCCGTTTAAATATGTTCTATTCTTCCACCAACTGATAAATTTATCGCTTTCCTGAGATTTTTGGACGGCGATGAAACCCAGATTAAATGTACCATGGTTTAAAAAATGATTCTCATCCGGCTTTTCACCGTCTATCGGTATAGGCGTATAAATGTGGGGAGTGAGCAAGATATCATTAGTTTCAAACAAAGTATCCAGATTATGGAGTGAATGATAGACGCTAATGTCTGGATCCAGATAAATAATTTTATCTGCCTGGTGCTTATCAAAAAAATGCTGAAATATAGTAGGCTTTACACAGGTATTTAGTTCAACAATATTGTACCTCTCCATCAAGCTAGCTATATCAGGCTCAATTTCTGCTATCGGGATACATTCAAAAGGTAATTGATCATAATTTACTAAATGAGAACGCTCATCAACCAATATGGTAAAAAAAATAAAATCGGTATGATGAGTTCTCAAAGACTGCTCTAGTACAGAAGCCTGGGCCAAATAGTTATTAGAGCAAATAGTAAATATAATGGTCATTAATAGTATAATTTTAATAAAGCTGCATATATACCGCTACGCATTTGCACTTTACAAACGCAACGTCAGCCGTTTAACAGGCTTCTTAACCGGGTGCGTAGTTTAATTTTCATTTTAAATAACGCTATTGCTAAATGCCAGGTGGTAATTCTAAAATTTTTATACTTAGAATATTTCATTACGTATTGCCAATAATTAAGCTGGCACCATTCGGCCATCTCATTACGGGTAAAAATTCTAAAGAAAGCGCCCAACACGTCTTTAAATAATCGCTCTCTATATATTTTCAAAAACCTTTCACCCGCACCATGTTGCTCAAAACAATCAGTAAGCTCTACCACTCTTGTGGCCACCATCAACTCCCATTTGCTAAACCACTCCTGTGCGCCAACAAAAAAAGCCAGATATGGATAACCTACGTAAAAAACGGGCTTCTGCATTAAATTTGCTGCCAGGATTACCGTGTGTGGAAAAGTATTATTTAAAGTATCAAATGACTGATATGGCTGATAACCAATAAATTTTTCTTTCCAAACACTAGTTTTAAAAATCGTGCAGGATACTGACGTAAACAATGCGTTATGTGTAGTAAACTCTACTATAGTCTGTCCGTTTGGCAACAATCGGTCTTCGTCCAGATTACACATTACCCTTTGTGGGTTTATTGCAGCATTATTAATAATCAACTGCCGGTCTGCATCAGGCTCATTGGTATGATTAAGATAGAATAATTCAACACCCTTATTATCCTCTAACAATTTGAGATAATAGGCAATACCGCCGTCCCTAATCAAATCATCGTCTCCTATAATCCAGCAATAAGGTGCCTTAGCCAACTCGTAGCCTACTTTTAGTATGTTGTTGTTGCCCCCAATATTTTCCTCATTTCTGCTGTAGTCTATCTTAAGCCCTTTCTTGATAAACTCATCCACTACGGCTTCGGTATCGTCTGTAGAATTATTGTTTGATACAACAACTTGTATTTTATCTGCAAGCGCAGAAGCTTTAACCTGGTAAAAAATACAGCTTAATAAATTAGCAAGTAGTTTGCTTCGATTATACGTCGGAATACCAATGGTTAAAATTGGTTGCTGCATATTTACTGATTATGTAAGCTGTATTAAATGTTAAACTTCCGTTTCCAACCGCTCTGTGTCCCAGTAAAGTTTTGGCCGCACTACCCCTATCCATTCTCCTGTATACTCCTTGCGCATTTCACCTGTTTCAACGATAGAAAAAGACAGCACGCTTTCGGTAATAGCCATTTTATCCATGCTGTTATCTGGTACCAGAAAAGCACTTATACGGTAATTTTTATCATTAAGAAAATGAGCAGGGATGATACATGTTGATTTATACCGTCCCTTTTTCAAAGGTACATTGGCATATTTATCAAAATTAGAAGAAACCGATGCAGCACTGAAAGTGGCAAAGATGCAGGTGCCCAGAACATCCAGTAAATGAACGCTGGGCTGTATCATATGTCCATCGTTATAAACATCGTATTCTACTTCAATAACTATTTGTTCGTTTATAGTAAAGTCTGTAGTTACGCCCCTGCTTTTAGATATTAATCTTATTGCATGAAATCCGGCGTAAGTTGATTTCTGTTTTAACTCAATTGCATCAGCATAGATCTGCCCGCTGTTATATTCATTCGAGCTGATATAACGGTCTATAACAGTTGAAGTTGCCCCCATCAATTGCAGACTTCCATGCTTTAAAATAATGCTTTTATTGCAAAGCGTACTTACAGCACCCATATTGTGGCTAACAAACAACACAGTACGTCCCTGATTAGTACTCACCTCGTTCATTTTACCCAAGCATTTCTTCTGAAATTCGGCATCGCCTACCGCTAATACTTCATCAACTACTAATATTTCAGATTCCAGATAGGCCGCTACCGCAAAAGCCAGGCGCACATACATCCCTGATGAATAACGTTTAACAGGGGTATCTACATAACGCTCCACTCCGGCAAAGTCTACAATAGCATCAAAGTGTTGTTTAATCTCGTTTTTGCGCATGCCAAGAATAGCACCATTCAGAAATATATTTTCCCGGCCTGTAAGCTCCGGATGAAAACCCGTACCTACTTCAAGTAAACTGGCTATACGTCCTTTAACTTTTATGTTGCCCGCGGTAGGAGAGGTAACGCGGCTCAAAATCTTCAACAAGGTGCTTTTGCCCGCGCCATTTTTACCGATGATACCTACAGCATCGCCTTGTTGTATGTCAAAGCTAATATCCTTAAGGCTCCATACGATATCAGAATCTCCTTTTACCTCACGGTTATTAGTTTCACCGATATTCAAAAACGGGTCTTCTTTTCCACGCATCAACATCCACCACCTGTGTAAATCGCGGCTTAGTGTGCCCGTGGTAAAATCGCCCAGCTGATATGCTTTGGATAAATTTTCTACTCTGATAGCAACATCTGACATGGGCAATTTTTATTAAACAGTATCAACAAAATCTTTTTCAACCTTATTAAATACCACCAAGCCCAATACAAGCACAACAAAACAGGCGACAACACTGTAAAAAAAAGCAAATGAATAAAACTGCCCCGTGCCTATAAAGCCGTACCTAAAGGTTTCAATTAATCCACTCATGGGGTTATAAACGATTATGGAATGACCTCTTTTTAACGGAGTCGACAGCGGATAAATGATAGGTGTAGCATACATCATGAGCTGCATGCCAAAGCTCACAACGAAAGCTAGATCGCGGTACTTAGTTGTCATTGCCGTAATAATCAGCCCCAAACCCAAACCTAAAAGAGCCATCAGAACGATAATAACCGGGAACAATAAAATATACCAGTTGGGGTGGGCCTGCCCGGTAAAGCAAAAGTATACCAGCAGTACTATGAATAGTAAAAACTGCACGCCAAACTTTACCAGGTTTGAACATACAATACTTAACGGCATAATAAGCCTGGGGAAATATACTTTACCAAAAATGCTGGCATTATCTCTAAAAACGGTAGAAGTTTTGTTCAGGCAGTCTGAAAAATAATTCCAGGCCACAGTGCCGGCCATATAAAACAGTACTGGCGTAGCGCCGTCTATATCTATTTTTGCTACGCGGCTAAATATAATAGTGAAGATGATAGTAGTAAAAATTGGCTGAATAAAGAACCACAAGGGCCCTAAAACGGTCTGCTTGTAAAATGAAACAAAGTCTCGTCTTACCATCAGCCAGAGCAAATCACGGTAATGCCATACATCCTTTAAATGCAGGTTAAAAAGATTATCATTAGAGCGTATCTCTAAATCCCAATGCTCATTTGCTGAGTTAACTTCCATGCTCCTTCTTTATTGCTGAGATATATTTATAGCGCACTGTAAACAGCACATACATATCAAGCTAAACAAGACGGTTATATAAGGGGTCTTAAACCATTTTGTAAAATGTCTTCGTTTATGAAGAGCGTTCTTTCTTGTTGAAGAACTTCTTGATGCCTTTAGGCTCTTCTTCCTCTTGCGTATAGCCGTAACCATAGCCGTAACCATAGCCGTAGCCGTACCCATAACCGTAGCCGTACCCATAACCTCTGCCATAGCCCAGCACGCCACGAGACCGGAGGCCATTAAATACAATATTGATATTATTAAGCTCTTTATTTACATACAAATGCTGTATCATATGTAAATATATTTTAGGGGTATACTTGTGCCTGATCATATACAGCGTTGCACTGGCGTATACATTCAGCAACTTGGCATCGGTTACCAAGCCAATTGGCGGCGAGTCAATCAGGATGTAATCAAATTTTTTGTTCAATTCGGCCATCAGCACGTCTAATCTGCCGTTCAACATCAACTCGGTTGGATTTGGCGGAATAGCGCCTGCCGGTAAAATTGTCAAATTTGGAATATTTTTAGCAGACATATCTACCGATATATCCTCAAGCGTGGCCAAGCCAGCCAAATAGTTGCTGATACCGGGCTCACGCGAGATCTCCAGCATACGGCTCACTTTTGGTTTACGAAGGTCAAACTCCAGCAACGCTACCTTTTTACCGGTGAGCGATAAACTTACGGCCAGGTTAATAGCAATAAAGCTCTTACCCTCGCCAGATATAGATGATGTAAGCAGGATAGTTTTATTATCTCCCTGTACACCAATATAATTCAATGATGTACGTAGCGTACGCAGCTGCTCGGCAATAACCGTTCGTTTACCATCCTTAATTACCAGCGTTTCGCCGCTTTCATCAAGCAATATCTCGGCAAGAACCGCGGCATCAGTATCTCTTTCAATATCCGAACGGAATAATATACCTTGGTTAAACTGTTCGCGGATTAATACAAAAATAAGACCTGCCACCACACCACAAGACAATGCAACCAGGTAAATGTTAAGCGGAATAGGCTTAACTGGTCCCTTAGCTTCTGCATAATTGATGATACGGCTGTCTGCCATGGCCGAAGCCTGGGCTAGTTGTGTTTCTTCGCGTTTTTGCAGCAGGTAGGTATAGATGTTGTTTTTAATATCGCGCTGACGGCCAATTTCTAATAATGCACGCTGCTTTTGAGGCACATTTTTCATTTGCCCCATGTTTTTGTTGCTCACCTCACGTAGCTTTCTTTGCGTTGCAAGCAAGCCGGCACGCAGATTTTTCACATTCTCGAGCATACTTGGCTTAAGGCTCTCAATCTCATTTTTGAGCGCTTTAATGCCAGGCGAGTTTTCACCGCTGGTTTGACGTAATCGCACTAATTGAGATTCGGCATCTGCCAAACGTTGCAGCAAACCTTTCATCACCTCGTCGCTTAGGTTAAGCATGGCGGGCACAGTTCCCGAGTCGCCGTTTTTGCTGTAAATGTAACGCTCTATCTGGTCCAGAACGGCCAATTGAATTTGAATCTCGGCCTCCTGCCTATCAACATCCTGAACCGCCGTCATGAAATTATGCCCTTGCTCTGAAAGGTCTATTATACCTTCACGTTTACGCAGCTCCGTATAATCGCCCTCAACGTTAGAGAGTTCTTCGGTTACTATGTTTAACCTGTTTTCAATAAACTTCAGTGTATTGGCTGATGTACTGTTTTTATAGGCTATCCCCTCCAGGTTGTAAACAGCCATCACCATGTTCAAAACATCTTCAGCCTTTTGAGGTACCGGATCTGTTGTTTTAAGGTTAATTATAGCTGATTGTTTACTAGGCGCGCTCACACCTAAATGGCCTATCAAATCATAACCGGCGGCCTGTATAGATTGTAATTTAAGGTAATACTTACCTTTATAATGACGAAGATCTTCTGGACTGGTTGTAGCTGCCGGTACAATTTTATAATTACCAAAAGGCAAGTTAACAGGTACATTAAGTGGGTAACGTTTACCGCTGTAAACGATGCATTGCTCATCTGGTAAAAATTCAAAAAACAACTGTTTCCCCTGAGCTCTATACAGATCGGCCTTATTTAATGAAATAAACGTTACCGGACTTGGATAGATCAGCATATCGCGCAAGGCTCCCTTAGCATATACTTGCGAGTATAATGCCATTGTATCAACAACTTTATTGGTAATGCTGCGTGATTTGATAACCAACATCTCATTTTCTGGACTCTTACCAGAATTAGTTAAACCCAATGCATCCAGCACGTTGGTATTTTTGTTACCACTGCTTTCGTCATTCAGTATAATAGTGGAGTTGGCTTCGTAAATAGGTGTTTGATAATGCAGATAAAAATAAGCTGACACTAACGATACTATTATACAAAAAGCAAATATGGGCCAAAATGGCAAATAACGATAGGCAAGTACAGTAAAGGCGTTCTTGGTTGCTATTTGTTCAACAGCACTTGAAATATCTTCCCTTTTATGCGAATTTTCCATCTGATCTGAATGCTGTCGGTTATTTTATTAACTGAACGTAAACCACCAATAATACAGATATGGCACTCATACCAATAGATGCATACTGAAGCGAGCGGTCTGTTGACTCTGCTCTAAGCTTTGTAGGTTTTACGTAAATGATGTCTTGGTTTTGCAGATTGTAAATATCGTTGTCAAAAATCTGATCGTTATTAAGACTGAATATCTTAACAATGCGTTTGCCGTTTGCCTCCCTGATCAGCTTTATGCTATCACGACTGGCATAAGGCGTTAAATCGCCGGCCTGACCCAAAGCCTCAGGTAAGGTGATACGCTCATTAGGAACAGGCACCACACCGGGATGCTCAACCTCGCCCAAAACCGTTATCTTATAGTTCAGTATCCTTACGGTAACTACCGGGTCTTTGGCCAGTTGCTTGCTCAATAACGCATCGGTGATAACCTGCGCTAATTGATTTTTTGTCAATCCTTCTGCCTTTATAGCACCTAACTGGGGCAACTTGATAATGCCGGTTTCATCCACCAGATAACCACTGATTGCACCGGCCACGTTTGAATTTGCAGACGAAGCCAAATTTAAATCGCGATTGGTAGCCTCATCAAGTGTACTAATGGTGACCTGCAGTATATCATTTTTTGCAATAATGGTTTGAAGGGCGTGCGCCTGTACTAAGAGCACACTGTCTTTACGCAGGTTATTAAAGTAAACCAATTTTTTTTCATTACCACAAGAAGAAAACAGCAAACACAGTACAGCAAAAACGGGTAAGATATGGAGTCTGTTGAGGGTTATTTTCATTTTAAAGAAATATGCGACAAACAGTCGGTATTCATTTTTTTTATAGGTAGAGATAGATTCAAAGGCAAAGTTATCATTTTAAATTTATTATGCAATATTATAATAGTTTACGCTTTTTTTTAAAAACTCTTAACAGATTAACCAATAACAATGCAAAAAAAGCAATTTATATATCTAATAAAGTAACGCTTTGGTATAGGCAATTAACACTTTTGTTTGTTGTTATTAAATAAATTGAGCCCGGCTTAACAAACGCTTAATACGAGGTTGAAACCATTTTTCCAGCCCCCAAGCCAGTCCTACAGATGTCGAGAGTAACAAAATTACCTTCAAAACATAGTTTACTACTACCTGATCTGTAAACGTAAAACGACCAATAACAAATAAAATTGGTGCATGTATAATATACAGAGCGTAGGAAATCCCCCCTACCCAACTACCCAACTTTATAACCGGCTTGCTAATTAACGCCAGCCAGCCTCCTGAAAACATCCAGAAAAGCAAAAACAGCAGGTAATAACCAATCGCTATAAAGTAGGCCCCTAGATTTGCTTTTTGTCCGTGTAAAATATTGGTGACCGTTAACCCGATAGCAATAATAATCACTGTATTAAGGATGATGAAGCACATTAGCTCATACCGCCATTTAATGCCGGAGAATACCATAACTGCAAAAACATAAAATGGCAGAAAAAACAGATCGCGCGTAGAACCCAGTAGAGGCGATTGCAGGTGATACCAACTAAATAATTGATTTATGGGCAGGTGATACTGCAGTTGTTTCACCAGATCGGGCAACTGAGCACGTGACAACACCTGATCCAGACAGAGCAACAAAAACAGCGAAGACAAAAGTTTATTGTAAGCGACGCTTTCTTTCTTCTCTTTGAAATACCTGGCTATGCATAGGCCTGAAATCCAATAACTCAAACCCAGAAAATAGGCAGAAAAAATACCAGCACTTCCTAAAGCCAGTACCAGCGATACACCCAATACCAGCAGCGGACTAATTTTAAATCTCGATATCGGTATAAATACACCATAATAAACCATCTCATAGTGTAATGACCATGTTGGCCCATTCTCAAAAATGGGATATGCCAGCAACGTTTGCAACATCAGGAAGTTACAGGCAATATCCCAGCCTGTAAGCTGATAGCGTGTGATCAATAGGGCAAACAGGGTAGCTACAATAAAAATGGGATAGATCCTTAAAAGACGCTTTTTGATATATGAACCGATGGCTGGCCCACGCATAGGTTCGCGGTGACTGATGCCGATAACGTAACCCGATAGTACGAAGAACACCAGCACAAATAAATGTCCGTTAGGCGCCAGCACAATGGTAAGCGTGGGCAAAAATTTAGCATCAAAAGCTTTGTGCAGCGCCTCAATATGATTAAATACCACTACCAGCGCCGCATATCCGCGCAACGCTTCCAGGTTGCGGTCTATACCTTTTTTAACAACTGGGGCCTGGGCGTTGATCAATGTATTGCAGGATTATTTTCGTCTAAAAGTAATAAAGGTGAAGTGTATTTTTTCTTTCAGGCTGAAATATCTTCTTAATTAAATACTTACAAAGTTTTTTGAAACCTCAAATCTCACTATTTCTCCAAATTGGCAGTCAACAAAAAAGCCTCCCGTTTCCGGGAGACTTAAATTTAGAATATCACGTATTAATTGTTTGCTTATTACGCTTCAACCTCTTCGGCTTTAGATGCCATCAGACGATCGAACTCTTCCTGAGAACCTACGCGGATGTTATCATAAGTACGCATACCGGTACCTGATGGAATCAAGTGACCAACAATTACGTTCTCTTTCAGACCCAGCATATTATCGCGTTTACCGGCTATAGCAGCTTCATTCAGTACTTTTGTAGTTTCCTGGAACGATGCAGCAGAGATGAACGATTTGGTACCTAATGACGCTCTGGTGATACCTTGCAGCATTGGGCTTGAAGTAGCCGGGATAGCGTCCCTTACCTCAACCAGTTTCATATCCTTACGTTTCAGCACAGAGTTTTCATCGCGCAGTTTACGCAGTGATACAATCTGACCTGATTTCAGCGTATTTGAATCGCCTGGATCGGTTACAACTTTTTTGTCGTAGATCTCGTCGTTCTCGGTCATGAAATCCCAGCCGTCAACAGCTTCACGCTCTAAGAAGCGGGTATCACCCGGATCTTCGATAGCTACTTTCTGCATCATCTGGTGAACGATAACCTCAAAGTGTTTATCGTTGATTTTCACACCTTGCAAACGGTAAACTTCCTGGATACCGTTAACCAGGTATTCCTGTACGGCAGCAGGACCTTTGATTGCCAGGATGTCTGACGGAGAAATTGAACCGTCTGACAGTGGCATACCAGCCTTGATAAAGTCGTTATCCTGTACCAGGATGTGTTTAGACAGTGGTACCAGATATTTTTTAACCTGACCGTCACGAGACTCGATAGTTATCTCACGGTTACCACGTTTAACACCACCCAGGGTTACAACACCATCAATCTCGGTTACAACCGCAGGGTTAGATGGGTTACGTGCCTCGAATAACTCGGTTACACGCGGCAGACCACCTGTAATATCTCGGGTTTTACCGGTAGAACGTGGAATCTTGGCAATAACCTGACCAGTTTGGATCTTCTCGCCTTCATCAACCGCGATGTGCGCGCCTACCGGAATGTTGTAGCCTTTGATCATGTTACCACCGCGTTTCTCCCAGATCTGGATAGACGGGTTTTTGGTTTTATCGCGGGTATCGATAATTACTTTCTCACGGTGACCGGTCTGCTCGTCTGACTCTTCACGGAAGGTGATACCTTCTAATACAGCGTCAAACTGGGCAATACCAGCAAACTCAGAGATAATTACCGCATTGTATGGATCCCATGAACAAATACGATCGCCGCGGTTGATCTTCGCACCATCTTTCGCATACAGGTATGAGCCGTATGGAATGTTGTTGGTCATGATCACTTTGTTGCTGCCTGGCTCCAGGATGCGGAACTCGCCCGAACGGCCAAGTACTACATCAACAGTGCCATCTTCAGCAGTTTCAAACTGAACGGTACGTACGTTTTCAAACTCGATGATACCATCGTATTTCGCAGAGATCTGAGATTCTGCCGCGATGTTAGATGCGGTACCACCCACGTGGAATGTACGAAGTGTAAGCTGTGTACCCGGCTCACCGATTGACTGTGCAGCAATTACACCCACAGCTTCACCAGCCTGTACGCGTTTACCGCTGGCCAGGTTACGGCCGTAGCAAAGCGCACACACACCACGCTTGCTTTCGCAAGTGAGTACAGAACGGATCTCGATACCTTCCAGCGGAGAGTTCTCGATGTTTTTAGCAATATCTTCGTCAATGTCCTGACCGGCGCTAACCAGCAGTTCATTGGTGATAGGATCATGTACGTCATGCAGCGAAGTACGGCCCAAAATACGATCGTATAATGGCTCAACAATATCCTCGTTGTCTTTCAGTGCAGTAGTAAAGATACCACGCAGTGTACCACAATCCGGCTCGCCTACAATCATGTCTTGAGCAACGTCATGCAAACGACGGGTTAGGTAACCAGCATCCGCCGTTTTCAACGCCGTATCCGCCAAACCTTTACGGGCACCGTGGGTAGAGATAAAGTACTCAAGTACCGACAAACCTTCTTTAAAGTTAGAAAGGATCGGGTTTTCGATAATCTCACCACCTGAACCTGATTTCTGCGGTTTGGCCATCAGACCACGCATACCGGCCAGCTGACGGATCTGCTCTTTAGAACCACGGGCACCAGAATCAAGCATCATATAAACAGAGTTGAAGCCCTGATTATCGCTGCTTAATATCTCCATCACTTTTGATGTTAAGCGGTTGTTGATACGGGTCCAGATATCGATGATCTGGTTGTAACGCTCGTTATTGGTAATGAAACCCATGTTATAGTTATTCATTACCTCTTCAACTTCTTTAGAAGCCTGCTCAATCAGCGTAATTTTTTCTGACGGAATGTTAACGTCTTTCAAGTTGAAAGACAAACCACCGTTAAATGCCATCTGGAAGCCCAGCTCCTTAATATCATCAAGGAATTGTGCCGCACGAGCCATACCAGTGTTTTTCACAACGTCACCAATGATATCACGCAATGATTTCTTGGTCAGCAGTTCGTTGATATAACCTACCTCTTTAGGTACGCGCTGATTAAACAGTACACGACCTACAGTGGTTTCAATCAGTTTATTTACAATGCTACCGTCTTTCTCTTTCACATCAACCTTAACTTTGATAAAGGCATGCAGTGCAACCTTTTTCTCGTTTAAGGCAATGATCACCTCTTCAGGCGAGTAGAAAATTAAGCCCTGGCCTTTTACTACTTCTTTCTCATCGGTCTTACGGCCTTTGGTGATGTAGTACAGACCAAGAACCATGTCTTGAGAAGGTACAGTAATAGGAGTACCGTTAGCAGGGTTCAGGATGTTGTGCGATGCCAGCATCAAGATCTGCGCTTCCAAAATTGCGGCGTTACCAAGTGGCACGTGCACGGCCATCTGGTCACCGTCAAAGTCGGCGTTGAACGCGGTACAAGTTAACGGATGCAGCTGGATCGCCTTACCTTCAACCAGTTTAGGCTGGAAGGCCTGGATACCCAAACGGTGCAGCGTAGGCGCACGGTTAAGTAACACCGGGTGACCTTTCAGTACGTTCTCCAGGATGTCCCAAACCAATGGGTCTTTACGGTCAACTATTTTTTTAGCTGATTTTACTGTTTTAACCACACCACGCTCAATCATTTTGCGGATGATAAATGGTTTAAACAGCTCGGCAGCCATATCTTTTGGCAAACCACACTCGTGCAGCTTCAGGTTAGGGCCAACCACAATTACCGAACGGGCAGAGTAGTCAACACGTTTACCTAACAAGTTCTGACGGAAACGGCCTTGTTTACCTTTCAGTATGTCTGACAGTGATTTCAGCGCACGGTTACCTTCGGTTTTAACTGCGTTAACTTTACGTGAGTTGTCAAACAACGAGTCAACCGCTTCCTGAAGCATACGCTTTTCGTTACGCAAAATCACCTCAGGTGCTTTGATCTCGATCAAACGTTTCAGACGGTTGTTACGGATAATTACACGACGGTAAAGGTCATTCAAATCCGAAGTTGCGAAACGGCCACCTTCCAGTGGAACCAACGGACGCAACTCTGGCGGAATAACCGGAACGATCTTAACGATCATCCACTCAGGATGGTTCTCGATACGTGTTTTAGAATCGCGGAACGCTTCCACAACCTGCAGACGTTTCAAAGCCTCGTTTTTACGTTGCTGTGAAGTTTCGTTAGCAGCCTGATGACGCAGGTCATAAGACAGCTGATCCAGGTCTATACGACGCAGTAATTCTTCCAGAGCCTCGGCACCCATTTTGGCAACGAATTTCTGAGGGTCTTTATCATCCAGGTACTGGTTTTCTTTTGGTAAAGTATCCAGTACGTCCAAATATTCTTCTTCTGTTAAGAAGTCCATAGCATTGATGCCATCGCCTTCTTTAATACCTGGCTGAATTACTACATAACGTTCGTAGTAAATAATCAGGTCAAGTTTTTTGGTTGGCAAGCCCAGCAGGTAACCAATTTTGTTTGGCAACGAGCGGAAATACCAGATGTGCGCAACAGGCACCACCAGGTTGATGTGGCCCATACGTTCGCGACGCACTTTCTTCTCGGTAACTTCTACACCACAACGGTCACACACGATACCTTTGTAACGGATACGTTTGTACTTACCGCAATGACACTCATAGTCTTTTACCGGACCGAAAATACGCTCGCAGAATAAACCATCGCGCTCCGGTTTGTAGGTACGGTAGTTGATGGTTTCGGGTTTCAAAACTTCACCGCTTGAACGCTCCAGAATAGACTCCGGAGAGGCCAGACTGATGGTAATCGTGGTAAAGTTACTTTTGATTTTATTATCCTTTTTGTAAGACATAGCTCTTTTTTGTAGGTTAAAGGTGAAAGGTGAAGGGCGAAAGGTTTTTCTTTTTGCCGATTCCTTTTCCTATTATCTAAATGATTTTCAAAGGGTGAAAGGCAATTGGTTTAAAACCTTTTACCTTTCACCTTTATCCTTTTACCTTATTCTAAGGTGATATCCAGACCTAAGCCGCGTAACTCATGAACCAATACGTTGAATGATTCTGGTACTGACGGTGTCGGCAGGTTCTCGCCTTTAACAATAGCTTCGTATGTTTTGGCACGGCCGATAACATCATCCGACTTAACGGTAAGGATCTCCTGCAGAATGTTGGCTGCACCGAATGCTTCCAGTGCCCAAACCTCCATCTCACCAAAACGCTGACCACCAAACTGTGCTTTACCACCCAGCGGCTGCTGTGTAATAAGCGAGTATGGACCGATAGAACGCGCGTGCATTTTATCGTCAACCATGTGGCCCAGTTTCAGCATGTAGATGATACCTACAGTTGTTGGCTGATCGAAACGCTCGCCGGTCAAACCGTTATACAGATAGGTACGACCTGATTCCGGAACGCCAGCTTTTTTGATCCATCCTTCTACCTCTTCGTGGCTTGCACCGTCAAAGATAGGAGTGGCAAACTTAACGCCCAGCTCTTTACCGGCCCAGCCCAATACGGTTTCGTAGATCTGGCCCAAGTTCATACGTGAAGGTACGCCCAGTGGGTTCAGTACGATATCAACCGGAGTACCGTCTTCCAGGAATGGCATGTCCTCATCGCGAACGATGCGGGCAACGATACCTTTGTTACCGTGACGACCGGCCATTTTATCACCAACTTTCAGCTTACGTTTTTTAGCGATGTAAACTTTAGCCATCTGTACAATACCTGATGGCAGCTCATCACCCACGCTGATCGCAAATTTATCGCGACGGTAAGCGCCCAGTTCTTCGTTCAGCTTAATGTTGTAGTTATGCAACGTAGCTTTGATCTGGTCGTTTTTATCGTCGTCTGTAGTCCACTTAGTTGGGTTGATGTTTTCATAGTTCATCTCAGCAAGGATCTTCTGAGTGAATTTAACACCTTTAGCAGTCAGCAGCTCTTTGTAAACGTTGTAAACACCTTGTGATGTTTTGCCGTTAACAATCTCGAACAGTTTGTCAACCAAAGTGGTTTTCAGTTCTTTAACTGCTCTGTCATGCTTAACATCCAGTTTATCCAGTTGTGCTTTTTCTTCAGCTTTTGAAGTCTTTTTAGCACGGCTGAACAGTTTGGTATCAATTACCACACCGCTGATTGACGGCGGAGTTTTCAACGAAGCATCTTTCACGTCGCCTGCTTTGTCACCAAAGATGGCACGCAACAGTTTTTCTTCCGGTGAAGGATCAGATTCGCCTTTAGGCGTAATTTTACCAATCAGGATATCGCCTTCTTTAACCTCGGCGCCGATACGGATGATACCGTCTTCGTCAAGGTCTTTAGTAGCTTCTTCAGAAACGTTAGGGATATCTGGTGTCAGCTCTTCCTCGCCACGTTTAGTATCGCGCACCTCCAGCTCAAACTCCTCAATGTGGAGTGAAGTGAAGATATCCTGAGATACCACGCGCTCAGAAATTACAATCGCATCCTCAAAGTTGTAACCTTGCCAAGGCATGAAAGCTACTTTCAGGTTACGGCCCAGGGCCAGCTCGCCATCTTGAGTTGCATATCCTTCACAAAGCACCTCACCGGTTTCAACACGTTGGCCTTTCTTAACGATTGGCTTCAGGTTCATGGTGGTGCTCTGGTTGGTTTTCTTAAATTTAGTTAAACGATAGCTCTTAACGTCCTCGTCAAACGATACCAGGCGATCCATTTCGTTGCGGTCATAACGGATGCGGATTTCGTTCGCATCAACGTATTCTACCACACCGTTGCCTTCGGCATTGATCAGCGTACGAGAGTCTTTCGCTACACGGCCTTCCAGACCGGTACCAACGATTGGAGACTCAGGACGCAGCAATGGCACTGCCTGGCGTTGCATGTTTGAACCCATCAGTGCACGGTTAGCATCATCATGCTCTAAGAACGGAATCAATGATGCAGCGATAGAGGTGATCTGGTTTGGCGCGATGTCCATATAATCAAGACGCTCTGGCTCAATAACCGGGAAGTCACCCTCGTAACGCGCTTTTACACGAGGTTCGGCAAATACACCGTTATCGTTATAGTAGGCGTTAGCCTGACCGATGGTTTTGCCATCCTCGTCTTCAGCCGACAGGTAAATAACCGGTTCTTCAACCGCTACTTTACCGTTATCTACACGTTTGTATGGCGTTTCGATGAAGCCCAGGTGGTTGATCTTCGCGTGTACACACAGTGAAGAGATCAGACCGATGTTTGGACCCTCTGGAGTTTCGATAGTACACAGACGACCGTAATGGGTGTAGTGAACGTCACGAACCTCGAAACCTGCACGCTCACGAGACAGACCGCCGGGACCAAGGGCTGACAGACGACGCTTGTGCGTGATCTCTGCCAGTGGGTTGGTCTGGTCCATAAACTGAGACAGCTGGTTGGTACCGAAGAACGAGTTGATAACTGATGAAAGGGTACGCGCGTTGATCAGATCGGTTGGTGTGAACACCTCGTTGTCACGAATGTTCATACGCTCGCGGATGGTACGGGCCATACGGGCCAGACCAACACCGAACTGTGCATATAACTGCTCACCTACGGTACGTACACGACGATTTGACAAGTGATCGATATCATCCACCTCAGCTTTAGAGTTGATGAGTTTGATCAGGTATTTAACAATCGCAATAATATCCTGCTTGGTTAATACCTTGATCTCGCTCGAGGTATCCATTTGCAGTTTGCGGTTGATACGGTAACGGCCTACATCACCCAGGTCATAACGTTTGTCGCTAAAGAACAAACGGTCGATGATACCGCGAGCGGTCTCCTCATCTGGTGGTTCAGCGTTACGCAGTTGACGATAGATGTGCTCTACCGCTTCTTTCTCTGAGTTAGACGTATCTTTCTGCAGAGTGTTGTATATAATGGTATAATCACCGCTGGTGCCGGCGTCTTCCTTGTTCAGGATAACGGTTTTAACACCTGCATCAATGATCATATCGATATGATCGTCTTCAAGTACGGTTTCGCGCTCCAGGATGATCTCGTTACGGTCGATAGAAACCACCTCACCGGTGTCCTCGTCCACAAAGTCTTCCACCCATTTTTTAAGCACCCTTGCAGCAAGCTTACGGCCTATGTATTTTTTCAGACCAGATTTGCTCACTTTTACCTCGTCGGCCAGTTCGAATAATTCTAAGATGTCTTTATCTGAATCATAACCGATAGCGCGCAACAGGGTTGTAACCGGGAATTTTTTCTTACGGTCAATGTAAGCATACATTACGTTGTTAACGTCTGTAGCAAACTCAATCCATGAACCTTTGAAAGGAATTACACGGGCAGAGTACAATTTAGTACCGTTAGTGTGACGGCTCTGGCCGAAGAATACGCCTGGTGAACGGTGTAACTGAGATACAATTACACGCTCGGCGCCGTTGATAACGAAAGTGCCTTTCGGAGTCATGTATGGGATAGTACCCAGGTACACGTCCTGCACAATGGTTTCAAAATCTTCGTGCTCCTCGTCATTACAGCTCAGCTTCAGTTTAGCCTTCAGCGGCACGCTGTAAGTTAAGCCGCGCTCGATACACTCTTGAATATCGTAACGTGGCGGATCAATGAAATAATCAAGAAACTCCAGAACAAAGATGTTTCTTGAATCCGAAATCGGAAAGTTTTCAGCAAACACTTTAAATAACCCTTCCTTGTGACGGTTATCTGAAGTTGTTTCCAGTTGGAAAAATTCCTTAAAAGATTGCAACTGCACATCCAGGAAGTCAGGGTAATCAATTACGTGCCTGCTGGTTGCAAAGTTTACTCTTTGATTATTGTTGTTTGCCAAGGGAATATAATTTTAAGTTCTATTATTTAGTAGATGTGTATTTTGAGCTGTGAGATATGAGATTTGAGACTTGAGAAAAGCTATACTCAGAACTATTTGATCCTGAAACCCATACCTCAAATCTAATGTCTCAGATCTAAATCACAAATCCAAACTATATAAACGGCAATAGACCCCGACCAATTTCCGGTCGGGGTCTTATGCTCTGTGCGCTATGGATTAAATTACTTAATCTCAACAACAGCACCTGCTTCTTCCAGTTGTTTTTTCAGGCTTTCAGCTTCGTCTTTAGCAACACCAGCTTTCAGCTCTTTAGGAGCGCCGTCTACTAAGTCTTTAGCTTCTTTCAGGCCCAGACCAGTCAGGTCTTTAACCAGTTTTACTACAGCTAATTTCTGACCACCAGCGTCTTTCAGGATAACGTCAAATGAAGTTTTCTCTTCAACTGCAGCTGGCGCGTCACCAGCAGGAGCAGCAGCAACAGCTACTGCAGCAGCAGCAGGCTCAATACCGTACTCGTCTTTCAAAATCTGAGCTAACTCGTTAACTTCTTTTACTGTTAAGTTTACTAACTGATCAGCAAACGCTTTTAAATCTGCCATTTTATTAAATTTTTTACTTTAATGCTTTTGTTAATTATTAAGGTGCTTTTTATAGAGGAGACCTTATTCGCCTCTTTCTTGTAATGTTTTAACAATACCCGCAAGTTTGTTTCCGCCTGATTGCAGTGCAGAAATAACGTTTTTAGCAGGTGACTGCAGTAATCCGATGATTTCGCCAACAAGCTCTTCTTTAGATTTCAGGTTAACCAGGGTATCCAGCTGATTGTCGCCGATGAATACGGCAGAATCAATGTAAGCTGCTTTTACCAATGGTTTCTCGCTGCCAGATTTTCTCAGTTGTTTAATCAGCTTTGCAGGTGCAGTTGCTGATTTTGAGAAAAGAATTGATGAAGAACCTTTAAGAGCGCTGTAAATGTCGCCATAATCGCCACCAACTGCTTCCATAGCTTTTTTAATCAAGCTGTTCTTAGCTACCTGGATAGTGATATCGCTTTCAAAACATTTACGACGGATGTTGTTGATTTTTTCTACAGTCAGGTTTGAAGTATCGGTGATATAGAAATTACCGTACTCTCTCATCTGCTCGGTAAGAGCCGATACTAGTTCGTTTTTTTCGTCTCTTGTCATGATTAGATTCCTGCTACTGATTTTGTTTCAACTTCGATTCCACGAGACATAGTTGAAGAGATGTGAATGCTCTTGAAATATGTTCCTTTTGCTGCTGATGGTTTTAATTTAGAGATCACCTGAATTACTTCAAGAGCGTTCTCATAAATTTTATCAGCAGGGAAAGATACTTTACCTATAGAGGCATGGATGATACCGGTTTTGTCAACCTTGAAATCGATTTTACCACCTTTTACCTCAGTTACAGCTTTACCAACTTCGGTAGTTACTGTACCTGATTTAGGGTTAGGCATCAGGTTACGCGGACCCAAAATACGGCCCAAACGTCCAACCTTTGCCATAACGCTTGGCATAGTGATGATAATATCAACATCAGTCCATCCGCCTTCAATTTTGGCGATATAATCGTCCAAACCTACGTAATCTGCACCTGCGTCTTTGGCTTCCTGCTCTTTGTCAGGAGTACAAAGTACCAGTACACGTACAGTTTTACCGGTTCCATGAGGCAAAGTTGCAATACCGCGCACCATTTGGTTAGCTTTACGCGGATCAACACCTAAACGCACATCGATATCTACCGATGCATCAAATTTAGTAGTGGTGATATCTTTTACAAGTGCAGTTGCATCTTGCAAAGTATATGCTTTGTTAGCCTCAATTTTGGAGAGTGTCGCCTTTTGATTTTTTGTTAATCTTGCCACTGTCTTAAACTGATTTGTGTTAGTGAATTAATTCCATGGAGCGTCACCAGATACGGTGATACCCATGCTGCGTGCAGTACCTGCAACCATTTTCATGGCTGATTCTAATGTAAACGCGTTCAAGTCTGGCATTTTATCTTTAGCAATAGCCTCAACCTGATCCCAGGTTACTTTACCAACTTTTTTACGGTTTGGCTCGGCCGAACCACCTTTTAAACCGGCAGCTTCCATTAACTGGACAGCAGCAGGAGGGGTTTTAATGATAAAATCAAATGACTTGTCTACGTAAACAGTGATCAGTACAGGCAACACTTTACCAGGTTTATCCTGGGTACGTGCATTGAACTGCTTGCAAAACTCCATGATGTTCACCCCTTTGGCACCCAGTGCAGGGCCGATTGGAGGTGATGGGTTTGCAGCGCCGCCTTTTACCTGCAGCTTTACCATCGCACCGACTTCTTTTGCCATTTTACTCTACTTTAATTAATTAACTCAATGTTAGTAAGTGGAAGCTATGTAACATTTATCTTTTGTTTAGATTTGGGAGGTGGGATATGAGATGTGGGTTTGTAAACCCTTACTACTGTATTATCCTCTCCGACAATCTAACTATATTTTAGATTCGAGTATTGAGATCTGATACCTCTTTCTTAAACTCTAATCTTTAAATTCCGTATTTTTTAACGACCAAAACGTTAGCTGAGTCTCATATCTCAAATCTAACGTCTCTAATTTAAAAACTACTCTTTTTCAACCTGCATGTAATTCAACTCAAGCGGCGTACGGCGCCCGAATATCTTTACCATTACTTTCAGTTTCTTTTTCTCTTCGTTCACTTCTTCAATCACACCACTGAAACCGTTGAAAGGACCATCCATTACCTTCACGTTCTCGCCTACATAATAAGGCACGTTCATGGTTTCACCCTGACTGCTCATCTCGTCAACCTTACCTAAGATACGGTTAACTTCGCTCTGACGCAGGGGAATGGCATTACCGGCTTTATCGCCCAGGAAACCGATCACGCTATTAATGTTTTTAATAACGTGCTCCAGCTCGCCGTCTAACGCAGCCTCCATTAAAACATAACCAGGAAAAAAGTTACGCTCTTTAGCTATCTTCTTTCCATCGCGCATTTGATAATACTTTTCCATAGGAATCAGCACCTGAGGAACCAGATGTGATATACCTAAGCGGTTTATCTCTGCGTCTATATATTGTTTTACTTTCTTTTCTTTACCGCTAATAGCGCGTACTACGTACCACTTTAATTGATCACTCATCCCTATCAAATATTAACCAAGTGAGTTGTAAAAATGCATGAGCAGGTAGTTAATTACCCAGTCCATACCAAAAATGATAAGGGCAATAATAATAGCAGCTACCACTACCAGGATGCCGCTGCTTTGCAGCTCGCGCCAGGTAGGCCAGGTCACCTTTTCGGTTAACTCGATGTATGATTCTTTAATGTACTCTACTACTGCAGCCATTTATCGCTAATATTAAAAGCACGGGAACAAGGATTCGAACCCTGATCAAAGGTTTTGGAGACCTCTATTCTACCGTTGAACTATTCCCGTGTGTATTGTTTAAAAATCCGTTGCGGATTTTTTGTAGCTTATAGTAACAAAGTACTTAACCGTTGCCGGCCAAGTACTTTGTTGTATAAATTAACCTAACCTATTGTCTATTTTGCAGACAGAAGGGAGGTATTAGTTTAAGATCTCAGTTACCTGACCAGCACCTACTGTACGGCCACCTTCACGGATAGCGAAACGAAGACCTTTTTCCATTGCGATAGCGTTGATCAGCTTCACAGTGATGGTTACGTTATCACCAGGCATTACCATTTCTACTCCTGGCTCCAGTGAAATCTCACCAGTTACGTCTGTAGTACGGAAGTAGAACTGAGGACGGTATTTGTTGAAGAATGGAGTGTGACGACCACCTTCAGCTTTTGACAGAACGTAAACTTCTGCTTTGAAATCGGTGTGAGGAGTTACTGAGTTTGGCTTACAGATAACCATACCACGACGGATATCAGTTTTCTCAATACCACGCAGCAACAAACCTACGTTATCACCAGCTTCACCACGGTCAAGGATTTTACGGAACATCTCAACACCAGTTACGGTTGATTTCAAGTTCTCAGCACCCATACCCAGGATATCTACCGGATCACCAGAGTTGATTACACCACGCTCAATACGACCGGTTGCTACAGTACCACGACCAGTGATTGAGAATACGTCCTCAACTGGCATCAGGAAAGGAAGATCAGTCAGACGTGGAGGGATTGGAATGTAGTTATCTACAGCGTCCATCAGCTCCATAATTTTGTCAACCCATTTCGGCTCAGCGTTCAGACCGCCCAGAGCAGAACCTTGGATTACAGGAATATCATCACCAGGGAATTCGTAGAACGATAACAGTTCACGGATTTCCATCTCAACAAGTTCTAACAGTTCCGGATCATCAACCATGTCAACTTTGTTCATGAAAACTACCAGAGCAGGTACACCTACCTGACGGGCTAACAGGATGTGCTCGCGGGTTTGAGGCATTGGACCATCAGTTGCAGCAACTACGATGATAGCACCATCCATCTGAGCAGCACCAGTAACCATGTTTTTCACATAGTCAGCGTGACCTGGACAGTCAACGTGTGCGTAGTGACGGTTTGCAGTTGAGTACTCAACGTGTGCAGTATTGATGGTGATACCACGCTCTTTTTCTTCAGGAGCAGAGTCGATAGAATCGAAAGAACGTGCTTCTGATAAACCTTTATCAGCTAATACTTTAGTGATAGCTGCAGTCAGAGTTGTTTTGCCGTGGTCAACGTGACCGATAGTACCGATGTTTAAGTGCGGTTTACTGCGGTCAAACTTTTCTTTTGCCATGATTTATTTAATGTTAGTAGGTTAATTTTACTCTTTAAATAGTGTATAACACCGAGCCAACAATGGGATTTGAACCCATGACCTCTTCCTTACCAAGGAAGTGCTCTACCCCTGAGCTACGTCGGCTTATTTTTATTTTCAGATTCGGGATGTTCGATTTGAGACTTAATCCGGCTCTCCTATCCCTTGTCCTTTTGTTTTTCTTTATTCTTCAGATCCAACTTCGAAGTTTTCGAAATCCGACCTGAGAATGAGCGGAAGACGAGGTTCGAACTCGCGACCTATAGCTTGGAAGGCTATCGCTCTACCAACTGAGCTACTTCCGCTTTTTGCGCAATCAGCAGTTTCCGGTTTTTAGTTTGATTAAACTGCCAACTGGAAACTGCCGACTTTACAAAGTGTGGAGAGGGAAGGATTCGAACCTTCGTAGCCGAAGCAGCGGATTTACAGTCCGCCCCATTTGACCGCTCTGGTACCTCTCCAGGTTCTTATTTAGGATTGCGAATTTGAGGTTTAGGATTTAATAATCCAACACCTAAATTTATTTTTTATCCGAAATAAAACTGAGCCCCCAATCGGGATCGAACCAATGACCTACTGATTACAAGTCAGTTGCTCTACCAGCTGAGCTATGGAGGCTTTTTTATTCTTTTAAAGAACCACCTTTTCGTCTGTTGGGCTTTGCTAGCCCCCCTTCCGAAAGGGATTGCAAATCTACAAAAAAATCTACCCGCACAAAATATTTTTCAAAAAAAATCCGACGAAGCGTTTTTTCGTCGGATTTCTTAGTTCTACGGATGTTGTTTTTTTCTAATATTCTTCGTCTGCTTCGGTTAAAATGGCGTTTTTGGCACTTTCGGCAGCAGCACTTTTTTTCTGTTTATGTTTATCAATTTGTTTACGCAAGCTTTCAATGGCTACGTCTGTAGCCTCTTCAAAAGTTTTGCATTTCTCTTTTGCGAACAGTTGACTGCCCGGTAGCTGTATTTTTATTTCCGTTATCTTATTTGCCTCATCTTCAACATTCTCTAATTTCAGGTAAACTTCACCGCTTATTATTTTATCGTAAAACGTATCAAGTTTGTTGGCTTTCTTCTGAATAAAGTCTAATAATTTCTTGTCTGCGTTAAAATGAATTGATTGAACTGTGATTTTCATTTTTCCTCCTTTTTATGCCTTTGGATGGGCTTGTTTATAAATAGATTTTAATCGCTCCACGGAGTTGTGGGTGTAAATTTGAGTAGCACTTAAGTTAGCATGTCCTAAGAGTTCTTTAATGGCATTAAGATCTGCCCCCTTGTTTAATAAACTGGTGGCAAAAGTATGCCTCAGCACGTGAGGGCTCCTTTTTTCCTGGGTTGATATTTCTGACAGGTATCTGTGCACAATCAAATAAATCATTTTAGGGTACGCCTCGGCGCCCTTATTTGTAACGATAAGCATTAACGAATTGTTATCAAAATTTTTATTTTTTTTTAACTCACGGTATTCGGCCAGCGCCCGTTTCAGTTCTTTATTAATGGGGATGATACGCTCTTTGTTGCGTTTACCCAAAACTTTGATGGTCCCCTCGTATAAATCGATGCTGTTTTCAGTCAGGCCTATCAATTCAGCCAGGCGCATGCCGGTGCCAAACAGCAGTTCCATCACCAGCCTGTCGCGCGTGCCTTTAAAATCATTGGTAAAGACGGGGCTGTCCAGTAATCTACTTAACTTTTCGTCTTCAACAATAACGGGCAATTGCTTGGGCACCTTGGGGGCTTGCACTTTGGCGGCGGGATTACCTTCGGCCAAACCTTCCTTCATTAAGAATTTGAAGTATTTGCGCAGTACAGAAATTTTTCGGTTAATGGACCGGGCAGCCAGATGATCATCCATCATGCTCACCACCCAGTTGCGGATGTGATGATGGGTAACGTCTGACGGTTGATTTACAGGATGATCGGGATGATTGGCGTGAGCAAAAAACTGCTCCAGGTCGTTTTGGTAAGCGGCCACGGTATGTTTGGAATACCGTTTTTCAAACTGAATATATTGCATGAACCGCTCTAAAAACATAAAAACTATTTATACATCCGTGGATTTGAATGTACAAATAGTTTTATTATATGTTAACAGGAAATTTGTAAATTTTTTACAAACTTACACAGTTTCCTGGTTAAGAGTCTGTTTATAAATAGCATGTTTAACAACGTGCCTGCGGGTAACAGATTTCTTTTCGAAAGCCTGGCGGCTGCGTAGCTCGCGTAAAACACCTGTTTTCTCGAATTTCTTTTTGAAGCGCTTCAAAGCTTTATCTAATGATTCGCCTTCTTTAACATTGATAATAATCATACCTAATATACCTCCTTTCGTGGGAGGGCAAAGATAAACATTTTGTTTTGATCACCAAATAGTTAATTCACTTTTTATGCACGGGTGCCGCTCCCCTATTCCAAAACATTTTATTATTTTCGCTGGCAATACTTAAAGCGTTACTATCGGGCATCATATCATCTCTTAATGCTATTTAATTCTGTAGAGTTTGCTTTTTTCTTCCTTATTGTAACTACCCTCTATTTTTCGTTACCGCATAAATTCCGCTGGTTCTTGCTTCTGGCCGCCAGCTGCTATTTCTATATGGCCTTTGTGCCGATATATATTCTGATACTGGGCTCTACTATTATTATAGATTACCTGGCAGGCATTTATATTGAAAAATCTGAGGGCGCCAAACGTAAGCTTCTGCTCATCGTATCGTTGGCGGCCAACATTGGCATACTGGTGGTGTTTAAATATTTCAACTTCCTCAATGCCAACATCACACAGGTCTATGCTTATTTTAAGCATCCCAACCCTATCCCCTTTCTGCACATGTTGCTGCCTATCGGTTTGTCGTTCCACACTTTTCAGGCCATGAGCTATACTATTGAAGTATACCGGGGCAACCAGGCGGCCGAGAAGCATTTTGGTATTTACAGCTTATATGTGATGTTTTACCCGCAACTGGTGGCCGGCCCTATTGAGCGCCCGCAAAACATGTTGCACCAGTTTCATGAAAAGCATCAGTTTAATTATGATGATATGACCGCCGGCCTGCGACAAATGGCCTGGGGACTTTTCAAGAAAGCGGTTATTGCCGATAGACTGGGCACACTGGTTAACAACGTTTATGCGGCACCAGAGAGCCATACGGCCATGGCCATCACCACTGCGTTGGTATTTTTTGCATTCCAGATCTATTGCGATTTCTCCGGTTACTCAGACATTGCCCTGGGTGCTGCCCGTACTATGGGCTTTAAACTGATGACCAACTTTAACCGCCCCTTCATCAGCACCAAGGTAACGGAGTTTTGGCGCAGGTGGCACATTTCACTATCTACCTGGTTGAACGACTACCTGTTTACCCCTATTGTTATTGCCCGCCGAGACTGGGGCAAGATTGGTGTAGTATTTGCCTTGTTCTTTACCTTTTTTATCAGCGGCATCTGGCACGGCGCCGGTTGGACGTTTATTATTTACGGTATACTGAACGGCATAGCGGTAATCTATGAGTTTCTGACCAACAAAGCCCGTAAAAAGCTGTCAAAGAAGATTCCGAAAATACTTTACCGCAACATCAGCATCTTACTAACCTTTATTTATATGTGCTTTACGTGGATCTTTTTCCGCTCGCAGCATATCCACAACGCATTTTATATTATAAAGGCAATAGGCTCCGCAACGATTGATATTTTTAAAGGATCATTTACGCAATGGAAAATGGGTGCAGTTGGCATGAATGGCTCTAATCTGCTATTATGTTTTATACTGATTACGGGCTTACTGTTAATTGAAAAAGCCCAGGAACGTTTTGACATCATGAAACGATTCCTGGCCTCGCCAGCCTATATCAGGTGGCCGTTATACCTGGGGTTTGTATTATTAATTATGGCGTTCGGCGTTTTTGAGAAGAGCCAGTTTATCTATTTCCAGTTTTAACCATGAAGCGATTCCTCATCAAATTTTGCGTTTTGCTGATCTGGGTTGCCGGGGTGATAACGTTTGCCTTGCACACGCCCACCACCACACTGGTTAAAAACAGCTTGCTGATGGCGCAGATTCAGAAAGATAGCCTGATGAAAAACACGCCATCACCGCGCATTATATTTGTGGGCGGTTCGTCTATCTCCTTCGGACTGGACAGCAAAATGATTAAAGACTCCTTACACCTTAACCCGGTAAACACCGGCGTTGAGGCTACCCTGGGTTTAAAATACATGATGAGAAATGCGCTGCGCTACATCAAGCCCGGCGATGTAGTTGTGGTTTGTGCCGAGTACAATCAGTTTTACAATAAGTTTATGGATGGCCAGTACGAGCTGTTGCCCATCATCTTTGAAGTTTCGCCCGATACCAAAAACCTGCTTGATACAAGGCAATATTGCAGCCTGCTTACTTATACGCCATCATATATCGCCTCAAAACTAAACCCGCTGTCTTACTGGGTACGCTTTGATAATAACGCAACCAATGTTTATGGCAACAAGGCTTTTAATGCCTACGGCGACGTTTACCTACACTGGACACAACCCTCGGAACATGTATCGCCCTACGGCTCAATTACAGGTAATTTTGATGAGGACGTGTTTTCAGAACTTAGAAAATTTAAGGCTGAACTAAAGAAAAAGAACGCCCGCTTCTTAATTACCTTTCCACCTTATCAGCAACGGGCCTACAAAAACTCGGTTAGTCAAATTAATACCGTTGCACAGAAGCTAAAGGACAATCATTTCGAGCTGCTCGGCTCGCCGCAAAGCTATTTGTTTCCGGATAGCATGTTATTCAACACCTCCTACCACCTCAATCGCAAGGGCGTTACGCAGTGGACAAATCAGACCATTGGTAATTTGAGGAAGGTGTTGAGGTGATTTCGACAGGGATTAGCAATTGCTTATCATGACAGAGGAACAATCATTAACTAGTTCCTCGCAATGACGTGATGTATTTATCCATCCAAAACAAAAAAGTCATCCCTACCGCAGTAAGGATGACGACCTTATTTGTTTGAGTGGAGCGGACTACAGATTACCTGTAGCTTTTATTTTAATACCTCGCGGGCAATTACAATCTTCTGGATCTCGCTGGTGCCTTCACCAATGGTACACAGCTTGGCATCACGATAGAATTTCTCTACCGGGAAATCTTTGGTGTAGCCATATCCGCCAAAAATCTGCACAGCTTCGGTAGCACAGCGTACGGCTACTTCTGATGCATAGTATTTAGCCATGGCAGCTTGCTTGGTCATAGGGACGCCGTGGTTCTTCATATCGGCAGCCTGCATAATTAATAGTTCGGCAGCCTCAATTTCGGTAGCCATATCGGCCAGTTTAAAACTGATGCCTTGAAAGTTAGAGATCGGCTGCCCAAATTGATGGCGCTCTTTAGCGTATTTCACCGCGGCGTCAAACGCGCCCTTGGCAATGCCTAAAGAGAGGGCGGCGATAGAAATACGACCACCGTCCAGCACTTTCATGGCTTGGGTAAAGCCTTCACCTTCTTTACCCAGCAGGTTTTCTTTTGGTACGCGGCAGTTATCAAAAATCAGCTCTGTGGTTTCAGATGCGCGCATACCCAACTTATTTTCTTTCTTACCGTGAGTAAAACCCGGCGTACCTTTTTCTATGACCAGTGCGGAAATGCCATGCGCATCTCCTTTCTCTCCGGTACGTACCATTACTACCGCTACATCACCGCTTTTACCATGGGTGATCCAGTTTTTTGATCCGCTGACAACGTAGTGATCACCATCCGGCACGGCTGTAGTTTGCATGTGCAGGGCGTCACTGCCGGTATTAGCTTCGGTTAACCCCCAGGCACCTATCCACTCGGCAGTGGCCAGTTTGGTGAGCCAACGTTGCTTCTGCTCATCATTACCAAACGTTAGGATATGCCCCGTACACAACGAGTTATGCGCTGCTACCGACAAACCGATCCCCCCGCAAACGCGGGCCACCTCCTGTATCACCGTTACATATTCTATATAACCCAGTCCCGCACCGCTGTATTGTTCAGGTACCAGTACACCCATTAGACCTAGTTCGCCCAGTTGCTTAAAAAGCTCTACGGGAAATACTTGCGCCTCGTCCCACTCCATCACATGCGGACGGATGTGGCGTTCGGCGAAGTCGCGGGTCATTTGGGCAATCATCTGCTGATTTTCATCTGCCTGAAAGTTCAAGCCTGCGGGGCTGTCGGTTATATAGCTATTCATGCTTTGTAATATGTATTACAATTATAAGCAAATTTACTATGCATGCATAATAAATTTCAAATAAATATCACCTCCATAAAATATTTGTACTGTTATTTAGGCCGATGATAATGGATGACAACATTTCTAAAAAGCGGGGCAATGCGCGATTCACCTCTTGAGAGGGGCGGAGGGGTGTGCCATTTATAATATGCTGAGATAACACACCCCTGCAGCCGCACCATCAACGCTTCCGCCTCTCAAGAGGGAATTTCTAACCTTCCGAACATTTTGTTAAATGAACCTATTGTTTATCTCTCCAATCTCCAACCAATTATTTTCTCTTTGGTAAATATCTTTTTTACAGGTATTTTCGGGCCGATTACAATTAAAACCCCTTCCAAATACACCAATGAAAAAAGTAATATTGGTTACCGGCGCATCGTCGGGCCTCGGCCAAGCTATGGCTACCGCACTTAAAGCACAGGGCCACACCGTTTATGGCACCAGCCGCAACATCAGCAAAATCACTAACGCCACCTTCACCCCGCTGGAGATGGACGTAACCGACGACGCCTCAGTTAGCGCCGCCGTAAAAAAAGTGACCGACGCCGAAGGCCATATCGATGTACTGATTAACAACGCAGGTAACGGCATTACCGGTCCGCTGTATGCCATCTCGGTAGAGTTGGCCAAGAAACAGTTTGAGACCAACTTTTTTGGTGTGGTGCGTGTATGCAGCGCAGTATTACCCGGCATGATTGAGCGTAAACAAGGCCTGGTAATTAACATAGGTTCGCTGGCCGGTCTGTTCGGTTTGCCCTACCAGGGCTTATATAGTGCATCTAAGTTTGCCGTTGAGGGTTACTCTGAAAGCTTGCGTATGGAGCTGCAAAATACCGGTGTTAAAGTAGCCGTACTAAACCCCGGCGATTTTAAAACCGACTTTACCGGCAACCGCGAGAAAGCGCCGTTCCCAATCAAGAACGACAAGCTGAAAGGCGAATTTGATGCCGCCGTAGCCGCAATGGAAAAAGACGAAAGCATCGGTGCTGATCCGTCTAAACTGGCCGCCAAGGTTTGTCAGATTGTTAACAAATCAAAACCTAAGCATAATTATCTCATTGGTGCCATTGGTCAAACTATTGTACCTACCCTGAAAGCGGTATTGCCAGAAGGACTTTTTGTGAAATTGATGAACGACCATTACGGGATAAAATAGAGTAAAGATTGAAGAATCAAGATTAAAGATTAGGTATCTCCCCCACGTCATGCTCAGAAACGAAGCAAAGGACAATCCAATCGATATATAATAAAGAGAAAAGGCTTCAGGAATACCCTGAAGCCTTTCTCTTTCCCAACTCGTCCCCATTCGGGGAGGCTGGGAGGGATGGGATGTATGATAGAAGCCGTTTATCAAACGTTCAACACATGGGCCGATTCCAGTATCTTCACTATAAAGTCGCCTATTAAAAATAAGATCGGGGTGCTTAATAATGCTGTCATGGCTCGTTGTGTTTAATTGTTGAATAATTAGCTGAGTATTTTCTGTTTCGTTGACTCAAAATTGCATCAAATCGCGCCCCGGTGGTAGAGCTTTTAGGTGAACGGCGGGAAAATGTCGGTGAAAACGTCCTGATTCGGGATTAAAAAGAATTTCGAGGATTAGTAGGATTTTTACCGATGTTTTATCAAGGAGGGCACTGAGGTTTCCATGGAAGATACAGAGCTTATATACAATATATTTTAAAAACAAAAAATCCCGCTGTGGTCGCAGCGGGATTATACCTATCAGATTAAAACAAATCTTTAATCTTCATTCTCTAATCTTTAAAACATTACTTCATCATCGCCACGAAATCATCAAACAGATAACGGCTATCATGCGGGCCTGGTGATGATTCTGGGTGATATTGCACCGAGAAAGCATTTTTACCTTTTACACGGATACCTTCTATCGATTGATCGTTCAGGTTAACGTGGGTGATCTCTACTTTGTCAGACGCTTTTACTGCTTCCGGTACTACACCAAAACCATGGTTTTGTGAAGTTACCTCGCAGTGATTCTTAATAATGTTTTTAACCGGGTGATTCAAGCCGCGGTGGCCGTTAAACATTTTACGGGTTGGGATATCGTTAGCCAAAGCCAGTAGTTGGTGGCCAAGACAGATACCAAACATTGGTTTACCAGAGTCTAATATATCTTTTACCGTCTCCACAGCGTAAGGCATCGCAGCGGGGTCGCCAGGGCCATTGCTGATGAAGAAACCATTTGGCTGGAAATCTTGCTCCATCTCGGCAAAAGTGGTTTTAGCCGGATAAACTTTGGCAAACACACCACGATCGCTGAAGTTACGCAGGATGTTCTTTTTAACACCCAGGTCAAGCACCGCTACACGCAGAGCAGCATTTTCGTCGCCTATGGTATAAGTCTCGGTAGTTGATACTTGTGATGATAACTCCAGGCCGTCCATATCAGGCACTTCTGCCAGTTTTGAGCGCAGGGT